>Ga0302314_10008368_pt1 | contig 18426 bp, 18 predicted proteins | sample III_Palsa_N2_3_FD_200533 | JGI IMG/M metagenome (GOLD analysis project Ga0302314, IMG submission 200533) | Peat permafrost microbial communities from Stordalen Mire near Abisko, Sweden - III_Palsa_N2_3 | ecosystem: Environmental > Terrestrial > Soil > Palsa > Peat permafrost | place: Sweden...
CCGGCCGCCCTCCGGTCCCGCGCCGGGCCCGAGCTCGATGATCTCGTCAGCGGCCCGCATCGTCTCCTCGTCGTGCTCGACGACAAGGACGGTGTTGCCCCGGTTGCGGAGCCCGCGCAGCTGCGCGAGGAGGCGCTCGTTGTCCTTCGGGTGCAGGCCGATGCTGGGCTCGTCGAGGACGTAGATGACCCCGATGAGCCCCATGCCCAGCTGGGTCGCCAGGCGGACCCGCTGGGCCTCCCCGCCCGACAGGCTCGCGTAGTCGCGCTCGAGGGTCAGGTAGCCGAGGCCGGTGTCGAGGAGGAAGCGGAGGCGCTGCTCAATTCCGACCACGACTTCGCGGAGGGCCTCGGCGGCCCCCAAGCCCCGCACCAGGCCGCCGGCGAAGGCGTGGGCGGCGGCGATGTCCATCGCCATGAAGGCCGGGAAACCGAGCGCGGTCTCGGCCGCCTCGACCCGCACGGCCGCGCTCCGGCGGTTGAGGCGGGCGCCCCCGCATTCCGGGCAAGGGCCCGCGACCATGAAGGTGGACAGGCGGGCCTGGAAGCCCTCGCTCGCCGTGTCGCGGAAGCTCTGCTCGACGTCGGCCAGGATGCCCGCGAAGGGCATCGCCCGGGCCTCGCGCATGCGCCGCAGCTTGAAGGAGAACAAACGCTCGCCGGTCCCGCCCAGCAGCGCCTCGCGGGTCTTCTCCGGCAAGTCCTCCCACGGCTCGTCGGGGTCAAAGGGCAGCTGCTCGGCCAGCTGCTTCAGGATGGCGTTGTGCTTGATGATGAGGTTCTTGCCGCCGATCCGCCAGGGCTTGATTGCGCCGCCGCGGATGGACTTGGACGGGTCCGGGATGACGAGTTCGGCGACTGGCCGCAGCTTCCGGCCGAGGCCCCCGCATTCCGGGCAGGCGCCCTCGGGGTGGTTGAAGGAAAAGTGCCGGGGGGTGAGTTTCTCGAACACGTCCCCGCAGATGTCGCAGGCCAGGTGCTGGCTGAGGCCCAGCTCCCGCCACGGCGCATCCGCCGCCTTCTGCGCCAGGACGAAGGCGCGGTCGCCGCCCTCGCGGAAGGCGAGCTCGAGAGAGTCGGCGATCCGGCTGCGGTGCTCGGCTCCCGCCACCAGGCGGTCGACGACCACGTCGACCGGAATCTCCCCGGTGCCGGTGGGGATCAGGTTTGCCTCGTCCAGCTCGCGCACGGCGCCGCCGAGGCGCACCCGCTGGAAGCCGCGCTGGCGCAGGCGCGGCAGCTCGTCGCGCAGGACGCTGGGCTTCGCCCGGAGGATGGGGGCGAGGATCATGATCCGCTCGCCCGGGCACCAGGCGAGGACGCGGGCGACGTTGTCGTCCAGCGAGCGCCGGACGACGCGGCCCCCGTCCTTGGGGCAGTACTGCGTGCCGGCGAGCGCCCAGAGCAGGCGCGAGTAGTCTGAGACCTCCGTCACCGTGGCGATGGTCGTCCGCGGCGAAACCCCGCCCGTGCGCTGCTCGATCGCCAGGACCGGCGAAAGCCCGTGGATGAAGTCGACGTCCGGGCGCTTCAACTGGTCGAGCACCTGCCGGGCCTGGGTCGACAGGCTCTCCATGTACTTGCGGTAGCCCTCGGCGTAGACCGTGTCGAAGGCGAGGGACGATTTTCCGGAACCGCTAGGGCCGGTCACGACCACCAGCTTCCCCCGGGGAATCCGGAGGTCCAAGTTCTTTAGGTTGTGCTCGCGGGCACCTTTGATGTGGATGTGGGTAGCCGCCTCCATGATCGCAAACCTCAAACGTATTCAAAAGTGCTTGGGCGCAAACGCAATCGACCGGTTCCTGCGGTCGGGCGCGTTCGCGGTGGCGCTGCTTGCGGGGCCGGTGGCCGGGAGGTCCGAGGCGGTCCCCGAGGCCCCGAAATACGGGCTCGGAAACGGGGAATCCCTGACCTACACCGTTCGCTGGGGCATCATCCCGTCGGTCGGCCGGATCACGATCGCGGCCGAGGCGATCGGCCAGGGCCCGGACGCGGTGCTCCGGGTCACCACGACCACCGCCACGGTGGGGCTGGCCCGCGGGCTCTTCCGCTTCGACGGGCGCGGCGAGTCGGTGTACCAGGCGTCCACGGGACTGCTGCTGTCCTCGAGCGAATGGAGCTCCTACCGGGACAAGGTGGTGAAGAACACGATCACCTTCAACTACGACGCCCGGATGGCGACGTACACCGACGAGATCAACCCCAAGAACTCCCGCCAGATCCGGATGCCCCCGGGCGACCCGGCGGACCTCATCCTCGCCCTCATCGCGACGCGCAACTGGGTCATTCCGCCCGGCGGCTCCCGCGACGCGCTCGTCATCTTCCAGGACCAGTTCTTCCCGCTCACCATCCGCCCGGAGCCCGAGCCGGAGCTCGTCTTCACCTCCCTCGGCATCTTCAAGGCCACGGTGCTCGTGCCCCGCATGGAGAAGACCCCGCCCATCGGCATGTTCAAGCGGGGATCAACGGTGCGGGTGTGGATCGCCAACCAGGATGCGCGCCACCTGCCGGTGCGCTTCGAGGTCGGTTTCCGCTTCGGCACCGGCACCGCGACTCTGCTTGACTATTCGGGGCCAAAATAGCTTGCCTTGGCCGTCCGAAAACGGCTTAGTCACCGGTTTTATTTCATGAAAGCCACGATCAAAACCCAGGGCCAGCAGTTCACCATTACGGAGGGCGACATCCTCATCGTGAACCGCTTCCCGAACACGCAGGCGGGCGCCACCGTCGAGATAAGGGACGTCCTGACCGCCGGGGAGGGCGCGGACTTCAAGGTTGGCAAGCCGACCTTGGCGGGCGCCTCGGTCTCGGCCAAGATCCTCGAGAACAAGCGCGGTGATAAGGTCATCGTGTTCAAGAAGAAGAAGCGCAAGGGGTATGAGCGGAAGCAGGGCCATCGCCAGGAGCTTTCCGTGATCAAGATCGAGTCCATCACCGTCTAAAGGAGAACCACGTCATGGCGCACAAGAAGGGTCAGGGAACATCCACCAACGGCCGCGAGAGCCATTCCAAGCGTCTTGGCATCAAGATGTTCGGAGGCGAGAAGGTCATCGCCGGCAACATCATCGTCCGCCAGCGCGGCACGAAGCACCATCCGGGCGCCAATGTCGGCGTCGGGCGCGATTGGACGCTCTTCGCGCTCAAGGACGGCGTGGTCAAGTTCGACAAGCTCCGCCGCAAGGTCTCGGTCGTCACGACCGCCTGAGCCGGCCCCGGCGGACACCCATGTCCGACCGGAGGGCTGAACTACTGCGCCAGCGAGAGCTCCTGCGCGAGCACTTGGCCTGGCTGGAACGGGAGATCGCTGCGGATGGGGAAAACGCCGCACCCCCGGGCGAGCCCGATCTTCCGGCCTCCGAGGCCCAGGGAGCCGTGCCGCGGCCTCCCGATCTCGATCCGCCGCGGCCCGACGTCGAGGCCATCATGGCCCAGTACCAGCCGACGGTCCCGGTCGCGACCCAGACCAAGGCGGGCTGCATCCTCTACTTTGTGCTCGGCCTCGCGTTCCTCGCGGTGCTCGTCACCGGCTTCTACTACTACCTGCGGACCCACCAGGCCCCCTGAGGCCCCGCCGGGAGAAATGGCTTGCCGCGCCCGGCGGCGGGAAGTTCCGTCGCTCATGATCGCCCGTCCGGCTCTGCTTCGATTCCTGCTCGGCGCCCTGCTTCCGGCCCTCGCCGCGCGGGCGGCCGATTTTGGCCCGCGCTTTGACGCGCTGGTTTCCCAGGCCACCCCGGGCCAGCTCTACGCCCTGCTCTACGACATGCCGAAGGGCGGCGACCTGCACAACCATGCCGGCGGCGCCAACCGGGCGGAGTGGGTCTACGCCGTCTGCACCGACCCGCAGCGCAACGGCGGCGAGACCTTCTACACCCGCGCTCACTTCGGCACCCCCGCGGACGCCGTCAACCCGGCAGCCTATTTCCGCAACATCCGCAAGCTGACGTACGACCAACTGCCCGCGGCCGAGAAGGCCGAGTACGTGCCCCTCGCCTCCCTGACGCCGGAGGAAAAGGGCCGGTGGCTCGCGAGCCTGCGGCTCGATGGCACGGGCAACGGCCGGGTGGAGTTCTTCTCCAACATCTGGCCGCGCATGGGCCAGATCGGCAGCTGCCTGCCCGCCCAGACCGAGCTCCTGGTCGAGAACCTGAAGGCCTTCGGCGCCGAGCACCTGACCTACCTCGAGACCCAGTTCATGGTCGGCACGGCGACCGCCAACGACGGGCGCGCGATCCCGGAGGACACCGCGGTCGCCTTCGTGCGGGCGCGCCTGGGCCAGCCCGACGCGGTGGCGACCGGCGTCACCGTCCGCTTCCTCGACACCGTCCTGCGGTTCGCGCCGGACGCGGAGCAGCGCCTGGAGCACGACTACGCCTTCGTCGACTCCCACCGGGACCTCTGGGTGGGCATGAACCTCGCGGGGATCGAGGAGAACGGTCTCGGCACCCCCACCCGGTTCCTCGCGACCTTCCGCAAGCTGCGGGCGCGCTACCCCACCCTGGCCCTCTCGATCCACGCCGGGGAGATGGACGGACCCGACCACCACATCCGCGACACGCTGCTCCTCGGCGCCACCCGGATCGGCCACGGCGTCAACCTGATCCAGGACCCCGAGACCCTCCTGCTCCTGCAGCAGAGCCGGCGTGTCCTGGTGGAGATCAACCTGATCTCCAACCAGCTCCTCGGCTACGTCCCGGTCGTCGCCAACCACCCGTTTCCCGAGTACCTGCGGACCGGCGTCCCCGTCTGCCTGAACACCGACGACCGCGGCATGTGGGACTCGAACCTGACCGACGAGTACTACACCGCGGTCACGACCTTCCACCTGTCCTGGGCGGAGATCGTGGCCATGGGCCGCGACTCCCTCGCCCGCTCCTTCGTCCAGCCGGACGTGAAGGCGCGCCTCCTGGCCGCCTTCGACGCGCGGCTGGGGCAGTATGAGCAGCGCTACGGCGCACCGGCGGTGCCGGACGCCCTGGCGGCGCTGGCCCAGGTGAAGCCGGTCACCTACGGCTACGGCCGGCGGACCTTCGGGCTCGCGTTCCCCTGACCGGAGGCCCGCTCAGGTCGCCGACGGGTAGCTCCCGAGCCACTTCACGACCGGGCAGAACTTCGTCAATTCGCCGAGCGCGGCCTTCATCGCCTTGTCCTCGTAGTGGCCGGTGACGTCGATGAAGAAATAGTAGTCCCACGGGCGCTTCTTGCTCGGGCGGGACTCGATCTTCGAGAGGTTGATGCCGCGCTTGCCGAAGGGCATCAGCATCTTCAGCAGCGAGCCGGAATGGGCCGCCGCCTCGTCGCCGAGGGAGATGAGGAAGCTGGTGACATCCTTGCCGCCGCCGACGGGGCCGGCGGGCTTGCGGCCGAGGACGAAGAAGCGCGTCGTGTTGTCCGCCTTGTCCTGGATGTGACGGACCATCACCGGGACGCCGTGGTGGGCGGCGGCGGTCTCGCTCGCGACCGCCGCGGCCCTCGGGTCCTCCTTGGCGATCAGGACCGCGCGGGTCGTGCTCGGGGCCTCGACCAGCGTCGCCTGCGGCAGGTGGCGCTGGAGCCAGTGCCGGCACTGCGCCAGGGCCTGGTCCTTCGAGTACACCCGCTCGATCTTGTCGAGCGGCGACTGGGAAATCAGGGCGTGGGCGATCTCCATGTAGACCTGGCCCACGATCTTGAGGTCGCTCTCGACGAAGCTGTCCAGGGCCTCGCGGACGCTGCCCTCGGTCGAGTTCTCGATCGGGATGACGGCATTGTCCGCCTCGCCCCTCTCGACCGCGGTGAAGATGTCCTCGATCGTCCCCATCGCGTGGTAGTCGACGCTGGCCCCGAATTTCTTCATCGCGGCGGCGTGGGTGTTGCTGGCCTCGGGGCCGAGGTAGGCCACGAGCAGCGGCTTCTCAAGGGCGATGGCCGCGGACATGATCTCGCGGTAGATTGCGCGCAGGGCCTCGTTCTTGATCGGCCCCTCGTTCGAGGCGCAGACCTTGCGCATGACCGCGTCCTCGCGCTCCGGCACGTAGATTTCGCCGCCGGACTTGCGCTTGATCTTCCCGATCTCGGCCGCCAGCGCCAGCCGCCGGTTCACCAAGGCGACAAGCTGGCCGTCGATCCCGTCGATCTTCCGGCGAATGGGACCGAGGTCCATCAGGGCGCCGTCTCCACCGGGTGGCTCTCGGGCGCGGCCGCCGGGAGGGGCGCCGACTCGAGGGGCAGCTCGTTCTCGTCCAGGCCCATGTCGGCGTCGTTCGGCGTGTGGCCGCCGGTGCTGCCCTTCAGCCACTCGTCGATCTGGCGCGAGGAGAGCACATCGGAGGCGGGCAGCTCGTCCAGGGCCTTGACGCCGACGAACTCCAAGAACGCGTCGGTGGTCCCGTACTGGATCGGGCGGCCGGGCAGGTCGGCGCGGCCCACCACCGTGATCAGCTCGCGCTCCAGCAGCTTGGCGATGCCGGCGTCGGCGGAGACACCGCGGACCGACTCGATCTCGGCGCGGGTGACGGGCTGGCGGTAGGCGACGACGGCCAGGGTCTCGACCGAGGACGGGCTCAGCTTCACCGGCGGCGGCTCCTCCCGCAGGATGCGGATCCAGCGGGCGAAGCGGGGCTGCGTCGCCACCCGGTAGCCGCTGGCGCCGTCCACGAGCACGAGGCCGTCGTCGGCGGCGGCCAGCTCGGCCGCGATCTCGGCCATGGTCTCGCGGATCTGGGCGGTGGTGACGAGCGACGGCACGTCCCCGTAGAGGTCGGGGGAATCAGGGGTTTCCGCCGGCACCTCGGCCGGCTCGGCCGGTGGCGCGCCCGGGGCCGGCTCGGCCGCGGCCGCCGGGGACGCCGGCACCCGGTGGAAGCGCTCAAAGACGCCCTGGATCTCCTTGGTCGAGAGCGGCTGGCTGGACGAATAGAGGAGTGCCTTGAGCACCTTTTTCAGGTTGAACGCCATGCGGGGGATTGGGGACGAGTGAATGGCCGCGCCGATGGGCCACGCAACCATGAAAACACCGCTTGCCCGTCCGGCGGCGCTCTGGTGTTCTGGGCCTCCGCCCATGAGCGCCCCGAAAGACCTGAGCCGCCGCTATTCCTCCGTCGTCGTCGACGGGCCCAACCGTTCCCCGAACCGTTCGATGCTGCGGGCGGTGGGCTTTTCCGATGCGGACTTCGGCAAGTCGGTGGTCGGGATCGCGTCGACCTGGAGCATGGTGACGCCCTGCAACATGCACATCGACGAGCTGGCGCGCGAGGCCGCGACCGGCGCGGACGAGGCCGGCGGCAAGGCGATCATCTTCGGGACGATCACCGTCTCCGATGGCATCAGCATGGGCACGCCCGGCATGCGCTACTCGCTGGTCTCGCGCGAGGTGATCGCCGACTCGATCGAGACGGTCGCCGGCGCCGAGGGTTTCGACGCGGTGGTCGCGATCGGCGGCTGCGACAAGAACATGCCCGGCTGCCTGATGGCGCTGGCGCGCCTCAACCGTCCGTCGGTCTTCGTCTATGGCGGCACCATCCTGCCCGGCATCCACCCCGGCACCAAGGCGGAGTGCGACATCGTCTCGGTCTTCGAGGCTGTCGGCCAGCACGCCGCCGGCAAGCTGGACGACCGGGGGCTCCACGCCGTCGAGGTCTGCTCGATCCCGGGGCCCGGCTCCTGCGGCGGCATGTACACCGCCAACACCATGGCGTCCGCCATCGAGGCGATGGGCATGAGCCTGCCGAACAGCGCGGCCCAGCTGGCGGTCGGGGCGGAGAAGCGGGACGACAGCCGGCGCGCCGGCGCCGCCGCGCTCGCGCTCCTGCAGGCGGGCATCCGCCCGAGCGACATCCTGACCCGGAAGGCGTTCGAGAACGCGATCACCGTCACGATCGCCCTGGGCGGTTCGACCAACGCCGTCCTGCACCTGCTCGCGATCGCCCACGCGGCGAACGTCAAGCTCTCGATCGACGACTTCACCCGGATCGGCAAGCGGGTCCCGGTCCTCGCCGACTTCCGGCCGTCGGGCAAGTACGGCATGGCGCACCTGGCACGGATCGGCGGCCTGCCCCCACTGATGAAGATGCTGCTGGACCAGGGCCTGCTCCACGGGGACTGCCTGACCGTCACCGGCAAGACCCTGAAGGAGAATCTCCGCGACGTCGCCCCCTACCCCCCCGACCAGGATGTGATCCATTCCTTCGCCAACCCGGTGAAGCCCGACAGCCACCTGCGGATCCTCTACGGGAACCTGGCGCCCACCGGCGCGGTGGCCAAGATCTCCGGCAAGGAGGGCCTCCGGTTCGAGGGCCGGGCGATCGTCTTCGAGTCCGAGGAGGCCGCGCTGGCCGCCATCCTGAACGGCCGGGTCAAGGCCGGCCACGTGGTGGTGATCCGCAACGAGGGCCCGGTCGGCGGCCCCGGCATGCGCGAGATGCTGTCGCCGACGAGCGCGGTCATGGGCAAGGGCCTCGGCAAGGTGGTCGGCCTCATCACCGATGGACGGTTCTCCGGCGGCAGCCACGGCTTCGTCGTCGGGCACGTGACGCCCGAGGCCGCCGTGGGCGGCCCGCTCGCCATCGTCCGCAACGGCGACCCGATCACGATCGACTCGGTCGCGAACACCCTCAACCTCGGCCTCGCGGGCAAGGAGATCAGGGCCCGCCTCAAGGCCTGGAAACCCAAGAAACCCAAAGAATCCCGCGGCGCGCTTGCCAAATACGCCCGGCTCGTCACCAGTGCCTCGGAGGGGGCCGTGACCGACAAAAATCTATTCTTATGAACTGGAACCGATTCAAGCAGCTTCACTTCCAGGACCGCGCCCTCGGCGTCGCCCTCGACATCAGCCGGATTCCCTTCCCCGACAGCTACCTTCCCTCGATGGAGGCCCGCATGCAGGCGGCCTTCGCGTCGATGGCCGCCTTGGAGAAGGGCGCGATTGCGAACCCCACCGAGAAACGCATGGTCGGCCACTACTGGCTGCGGGCCCCCCAGCTCGCGCCGACCAAGGAGATCATCGACGAGATCACGTCCACCGTGACCTCGATCAAGGACTTCGCGTCGCGGGTGCATTCCGGCAAGGTGGCGGGCCCCAAGGGCCCGTTCACCCACCTCCTGATCATCGGCATCGGCGGCTCGACCCTCGGGCCGCAGTTCGTGAGCCACGCGCTCGGCCAGCCTGGCGAGGACAAGATGACGATCCACTTCTTCGACAACACCGACCCGGACGGCATCGACCAGGTGCTGGCGGAGATCGGCGAGAACCTGGTGCGCACCCTCGTGATCGTGATCTCCAAGTCCGGCGGCACGATCGAGACCCGCAACGGGCAGCTGGAGGCTGCCGCCGCCTTCACCAAGGCCGAGCTGTCCTTCGCCAAGCACTATGTCGCGGTCACCGGCGCCGGCTCGAAGCTGGACCAGCTGGCGGTCAAGGAGGGGTGGCTCGAGCGCTTCCCGATGTGGGACTGGGTCGGCGGCCGCACGAGCGAGCTCTGCGCGGTCGGCCTGCTGCCGGCCGCCCTCCAGGGGATCGACATCGACGACATGCTGGCCGGCGCGGCCGCGATGGACGTGGTCACCCGGTCCACCACGACCACCCAGAACCCCGCCGCCCTCCTCGCCCTCATGTGGTACTTCGCCACCGACGGCAAGGGCTCCAAGGACATGGTCGTCCTGCCCTACAAGGACCGCCTGCTCCTGTTCTCCCGCTATCTCCAGCAGCTCGTGATGGAGTCGCTCGGCAAGGAGCTGGACCTCGAGGGCAAGGTCGTGAACCAGGGCATCTCGGTCTACGGCAACAAGGGATCCACCGACCAGCACGCCTACGTCCAGCAGCTGCGCGAGGGCGTGAAGAACTTCTTCGCCACCTTCATCGACGTCCTCAAGGACCGGTCGGGCCCGCGCTTCGAGGTCGAGCCCGGGATCACGAGCGGCGACTACCTGCAGGGATTCTACCTCGGCACCCGGGATGCCCTGACCGAGAAGGACCGCTGGTCCGTGACGCTCACCCTGGCGGAGGTCTCGCCGACCTCGGTCGGGATGCTGATCGCCCTCTACGAGCGCGTGGTCGGCTTCTACGCCTCCCTTGTCGGGATCAATGCGTACGACCAGCCCGGCGTCGAGGCGGGCAAGAAGGCGGCCACCGGCGTCATTGCCCTGCAGCAGAAGCTGGTGGGGGCGCTCAAGGCGGCCCCGGGCCAGCCCAAGACCGCGGAGGCGCTGGCCGGCCAGGTCGGGGGCGACGCCGAGACGTCGTACAAGATTTTGGAACATTTGGCCGCAAATGGGGTGGCCAAGAAGGCCGCGAAGGACCCCTGGTTCGAGTCGACCTACGCCGGCTAGGAGAGCCGACTTGCATCGCGGGCGCGACCGGCGTAAAGTCGGCCCAGAATGAAGCTGTCCCCCGCCCGCGTGTCCCTCCTGCTCCTGGTCGCCCTTGCGGCGGTCCTGTCCGGCTGCTCGTCCGAGACCCCGAGCGACTCGTCGATTCCGTGGAACCAGCCGGCGGACTGGGAAGGCCAGATCCCCGGCATGACGGGCAGCGGCAGCCAAGTGCATTGAGTCCGGAGCCGGCGAACCCGTCGCTCACGGCCCAGCCGGGCCACCTGTACGTGGTGGCCACGCCAATCGGCAACCTATCCGACCTGACCGACCGCGCCCGGGCGCTCCTCGGCTCGGTGGACCTCGTGGCCTGCGAGGACACCCGCACGACCGGCACCCTGCTCGGCCGCCTCGGCATCCGGCGGGAGCTGGCCTCCTACCATGAGCACAACGAGCTCGAGGCCGCCGAGGCCCTGGCCGCGCAGCTTGCCGCCGGCCGGTCGGTGGCGCTCGCCACCGACGCCGGGACGCCCGGGCTCAGCGATCCCGGCTTCCGGCTCGTCCGGGCCTGCCGGCGGCGCGGGCTGCCGGTCGTCCCGGTGCCGGGCCCCGTCGCCTTCGCGGCCGTCCTCTCCGCCAGCGGCCTGCCGACCAACGGCTTCCTCTTCGCCGGCTTCCTGCCCCCCAAGTCCTCCGCCCGCACCGCGTTCTACGCCCGGCACCGCGACTTCGAGTACACCATCGCGCTCTACGAAAGCTGCCACCGGATCGCCAAGGCGATGGACGACATCGTCGCGACCCTCGGCCCCGAGCGGGTGGTCTGCGTCGCCAAGGAGGTCACGAAGGTGCATGAGCGCTTCTGGGTCGGGCCGGCCGGAACGGTTCGCGAAGCGCTCGCCGCGGCGAGCCTGAAGGGCGAATTCACGCTCCTGATCGCGCCGTCCACCTACCTCCTCTAACGCCCGCCCATGCGCGCCGCGGTCATCGATATCGGGAGCAACTCGATCAAGGTCCTGGTCGCCGATCGCGGCGCCGACGGCACGCCGCAGGAGGTCCTGTCGCGGACCCTCGAGGCCCGGATCAGCCAGGGGCTGGGGGCGGACCGGCCCCGCCTGAGCGTCGCCGGGATGGCCCGCGGGGTGGGTGCGGTCGCCGAGCTGGCGGACGAGGCCCGCCGCCTGGGTGCCCTCCGGGTCGCCGCCGTGGCGACCAGCGCCGTCCGCGACGCGGAGAACGGCGCGGACTTCCGCGCGCGGGTGCGGGCCGCCACCGGGCTCGAGGTCCGCATCCTCGCCGGTTCCGAGGAGGCGAGCCTGATCGGCCGCGGCCTCACGACCGACCCCGCCCTCGCGACCCTGCGCGACTTCCGGGTTTTCGATCTCGGGGGCGGCAGCCTCGAGTGCCTCTCCTTCCGCGGCCGCCAGGTGGAGTTCGCGGCCAGCCTGCCGCTCGGCTGCGTGCGGCTCACCGAGCGGCTGGTGCCGGACCCGGCCGCGCCGTTCGGCGCGGCCGACGGTGACCGGGTCGCGCGCGAGGTCGAACGCCAGCTGGCCGCCGCCGGGGTGGCCCGCGGGCCGGCCGGGGGGGCCGTCGTCGGGACCGGCGGCACCTTGACCACCGTCCGCGCGGTCCGGGCCGCCGCGGCCGACGTGCCCTTCGCCGCTTCCGATCCCCACCTGCCGGTCGACCTCCTGCGCGCCACGCTCGCCTCGGTCGGCGCCCTCGACCTCGCGGGCCGCCGGAAGGTGCCGGGACTGGCCGCCTCCCGGGCCGACATCTTTCCGGCCGCCCTGGCGACCCTGCTGGCGCTGGCCGAGTGGGCCGGAGTCACCGCCTTCCAGCATTCGCTGCGCAACCTCCGCTGGGGCGTCGCCGCGGAGCTCCTGGGAGGGACCTAATGGGCCCGGGCGGGCGCGGGCTCGAACGGCTGGTCGAAGTTGCGCAGGCGCCGGTCGCCGCGATCGAACTCGCCGGCCATGATCACGTCCCGCCAGTCGACGCGGGCCTTCATGATCCACTCGCCCAGGGCCAGGTACTCCCCCCTTGAGAGGTGCACGGCGCAGCGGATGAGCCGCAGGCTGAAGACCTCGGGCTCCTGCTCCTGGAGCCCCTCCAGGGCGCCCGCCGCCGCCGCGGAGTCGGCAGGGGGAAAGTCGCGGTTGATGCGGTCAAGGACGTCGGGGGGCAGCATGGGGTGGGAACGGGTGGTCCCTACGCGACCCATCGACCCAGCCCGGGTTCCGCGGAAGGGGCGGACGGCGTCGCAGGCGGGGCGGATAATGGCAGGGACAGGAGGATGGTAAGACTCCAATCGGCCGCTTTGGGCGCGACTGAAGTCAGCCCAAGCACTTCCCGCCGACCATATTAGCCCTTCTTAAGGGCGCGAATCTGCGCCTTAAAATCCGCCGGCAGCGGGGCCCGCAGGTCCAGCGGCTTGCCGGTCACGGGATGGGTCACGCTGAGCCGGCCGGCGTGCAGCATGACCCGCTCGGGGAGCGCGCGCATGCGGGTGTTCGCCTTCCAGCCGTAGGCCGAGTCGCCGAGCAGCGGGTGCCCGATCGAAGCCAGGTGCACGCGGATCTGGTGGGTGCGGCCCGTGTGGAGCGTGCAGGTGACGAGCGACGCCAGGTCGCCGTAGTGCTCGACCAGCGCCCAGTCCGTCCAGGAGGCGCGGCCGCCGGCGCCCTCCTCGACAACGGCCATCTTGTGGCGGTGGCGGAGGTTGCGGCCGATCGGCTTCTGGATCGTGCCGCTCATGAGGCGGGGCACCCCGACGACGAGGGCGGAGTATTCCTTCACCACCGTGCGCTCGGCGAACTGCCGGGCGAGGTCCCGGTGGGCCTCGTCCGTCTTCGCCACGATGATCACGCCGGAGGTCTCCCGGTCGAGGCGGTGCACGATGCCGGGCCGCTCGACGCCGCCGATGCCGGAGAGCGAGCCGCGGCAATGCGCGAGGAGGGCGTGCACCAGCGTGTCCTCGCGCGTGCCGGCACCGGGATGGACGACCATCCCCGCCGCCTTGTTGATCGCGAGGACCGCCCGGTCCTCGAAGAGAACGTCCAGCTTGATGCGCACGGGCCGCAGCTCCGAAGGCACCACGGCCGGGAACGAGAACTCGATCACGTCGCCCGCCCGGACGGAGGAGGAGCGCTCGATCGGCTGGCCGCGCACCGCGACGAGGCCGAGGTCGAACGACCGCTGGAACGCGACGCGGCTGTGCTCCGGGAAGGCGGCGGCGAGCGTCTTGTCGGCGCGGGCGGACCGCGCCCCTTCCGGGACGGTGTGCGTCTGGGTCATGCCCCAGCACCGGCCAAACGGTCGATCTCCGCGAGCCATTTGCGCCGGTCCGCGGCGGGCACGTCGGCCACGTTCCAGCCGGCGCGGGCGACCTGGGCCAGCTCGGCGCGGGTGAAGCCGCCCTCGCGGGCCAGCGCCAGGTACTCGTCGGTCAGGGAATTGGCGAAGCTGAGGGGATCGTCGGTGCTGACCGTGCAGTTGATTCCCGCCGCCATCAGCCTCCGCAGGGGATGGGCCGCGATGCTGGGCACGATCCGCAGGCCGACGTTGCTGAGCGGGCAGACGTCGAAGGTGGCCCCGACGTCGACGGCGAGCTGCAGGACCGCCGGGTCCTCGATCGCCCGCACCCCGTGCTGCACGCGGCGGACGCCGAGGACCTCGATCGCCTCCCGCACCCGGGCCGCCCCGTCGCATTCGCCGGCGTGGGCCTTGACCACCTTGCCGGCGCGGCGGACCCGTTCCCACACCCGCGCCGTCCAGGGCTCGTTCGGCGTCTCCAGCCCGTGCAGGTCGATGCCGGCCAGGCCGTCCCAGTTCTCGAGGTCGTCGATCACGGCCTGAAGCGGGCCCTGGTAGGCGTTGCGGAGCATGCCGGCAAAGACCCGCACCTCGAGGCCCGGCGGCGCGGCCGAGCGGATGGCCGCGATGATCTCCGGACCCGGCACCTTGATGTACTCGGTCATGTGCAGGTGGAAGCTGAGCTCAAAGTAGCGCACGTTCTGGAGCACCTGGCCGGCAAAGATGGCGCGCGCCGACTCATGGTAGCGCTCCGCGCTCGTGTACCAGCCCATGGCGTGGTCGAGGAGGATGGATTCGAACTGCGGGAACGTGTCGTAGCGGAAGGAGCGGCGCCGGAATTCGGGGTCCGGCCCATACTTGACCGGGTCGACGGTCCGCAGGAGCTCGTGGTACGGGACCGCCCCCTCGATGTGGAGGTGGGTCTCCGTCTTGGGCAGGGCCTGAATGAACGACTCCAGCGAGCCAGGGGTATCATCCTTCATGTGCATCAACGAATCCTGATTCGAAGATATGATCAAGCGCAACGGTGGGTAAACCTACCCAAGCTTATTGCAACTTTGGGGCGAACCTTCGAATTTTCTGCTGGTCGAATTGGGCGCACCAGATTGCCTACTTATTATCACCCTGCATCTTGGCTAAAATGCTGTTACACCCCCCGGCCGAATGACTCTCGACGACCTGATTCTGGCCTTCGGCGAACGTTATGATGTCCTCTTCCGGCGCGCCACCCCGACCGACATCGTCGCCGGCGTCGAGGCGGGCGTGCCCCGCCCCGTGCTGGATTTCTTCTTCGCCCATGAACCCAAGGACCCCGGCATCGGCATCGTCCGGCTCTTCACGGTCAACCAGCTGGTAGCCGGCCTGGCGACCGTACCGGCCATCGCCTGGCTGGCCTCGCTCGGCTATTACCCGCTGGCGGGTACTCCCGGCGACGACCTCTACTGCGTCCGCCCGGTGGCCGGCCAGAAGCTGGAGGCCCAGCCGGTGCGGCTCTTCGGGCACACCACCGACTACACGACCACCACGCCGGACAAGGTGGCCGAGCTCGGCCTCCTCGTGGCGCCGAACCTCGAGGTCTTCTTCCAGAAGGCCCTGAACGGCTCGATCGAATCGAGCCCGGCCCGGGCGTAACGCCGGGGGGACCTAACCCGCCAGCAGGTACTCCGGGTTCAGCTTGTGCAGCGCCTTCGGGACAAAGGCGCCGTCCTTGCGGATCACCTTGCCGTCAAAGCGGATCTCGCCGCCGCCGTAGTCCGGGCGCTGGATGCAGACCATGTCCCAGTGGACCTGCGACTTGTTGCCATTGCCGCACTCGGCGTAGGCCTGCCCCGGGGTGAAATGGAACGAACCCGCGATCTTTTCGTCGAAGAGGATGTCCCGCATCGGGTCCTGGATGTAGGGGTTGAAGCCGAGCGCGAACTCGCCGATGTACCGGGCGCCCGGGTCGCTGTCGAGGATCTGGTTCAGCTTCTTCGTGTTGTTCGCCGTCGCCTCGACGATCCTGCCCTGCTTGAACACGAGCCGGACGTGGTCGAAGGAGGACCCGAGGTAGACGGTGGGCGCGTTGTACTGCACCACCCCCTCGACCGACTCCTTCACCGGGCAGGAGAAGACCTCGCCGTCCGGGATGTTGTACTGGCCGCCGCACTCCTTGGCGCCGATCCCCTTGATCGAGAAGAAGAGGTCGGTGCCCGGGCCGGTGATCTGCACCTGATCGGTCCTGGCCATCAGCTCGGAAAGCGCCTTCATCCCCGGCCTCATCCGGGCGTAGTCGAGCGTGCAGACCTTGAAGTAGAAGTCCTCGAAGGCCTCCGTGCTCAAGGTGGCCTGCTGCGCCATCGCCGGGGTCGGCCAGCGCAGCACCACCCACTTGGTCTTGTTCACCCGGTGGTCGATCACCGGCTTCAGCAGCCGGCTGACCAGCTGCACCCGGGAGGACGGCACGTCGGCGGCCTCGAAGATGTTGTCGGAACCCCGGAGCGCGATGTAGGCGTCCATCTGCCGAATTCGCGCGAGTTCGGTCTCGGCCAGCGCGCTGTACTGCGCCTCCTCGGCGCCGAGGGCCAGCTCGCGGGTCACCCGCGCGCGGTGGATCTGGACGTAGGGGAGCGCGCCCCGGTCGCGGGCCGCCCGCACCAGCGCGATCACCATCGCGTCCGGGACGTCGAAGGCGTCGATCAGCACCCGCTCGCCCTTCTTCAGCGCGGTGGAAAACCCGGTCAGGCCCTGGGCCAGCTGGGTGAAGCGGGGGTCGATGATCATGGAGAAGGTCCACTTACATCCGGCGCGGCCCGGCCGGCAAGTGCGTTTTGGGGGAAGCAGATCCGCCCCACCGCCTCGTCGAAGTCGGCGGCGCCGCGGATGATTTCGATCTCGAGGCGGAGGTAGTAGACGGGCAGCGGGCTGCCGCCCGGCACCGCGATCCGCACCGCGTCCTTCTCGGTCGTCACCAGGCACTCCGCCCGCTCGCGCTCGGCCGCGGCATAGAGCTGGTCCAGGTCCTCGGCGGTGTAGCGGTAGTGGTCGAGGAAGCGCTCGCGGCCGACCAGGAGGGCGCCCAGGTCGCGCAGGAACTTCTCGAAGCTCTCCGGGGTGGCGATGCCGCTGAAGGCGAAGACCCGCTTGCCCCGCAGCCACTCGAGCGGCTCGCGGTCGCCGGCCGCGCCCGGCGCCGCGTCCAGCCGCTGCAGGTACCGCGGCCGGTGGGCGCACTCGATCACGTCGGCGTCGGGCTTGTGCCGGGCGATCACCGCCTCGAGGTCGCGGTCGCGCTGGCCGTTCGACTTGGTGAGGAAGATGTAGTTCGCCCGCTTCAGGTGCTTGACCGGCTCCCGCAGGATCCCGCGCGGGAGCAGGTGGCCGTTGCCGAAGGGGTTGGTCTTGTCGATCAGGAGGAGGTTGAGCCGCCCCTTGAGCGGCAGGTACTGGAACCCGTCGTCCAGGACCAGGGTGTCGCAGCCGAACTTCTTGATCGCGTAGGCCCCCGCCTTGACCCGGTTCTTGTCCACCAGCACGACCACCCCCGGCAGGTTGCGGGCCAGCATGTAGGGCTCGTCGCCCGCCTGCTCGCTGTCGAGGTAGACCGTCTGGCCGTCGGAGACCACCCGCGGCGGCGGCTCGGCGGTATGGGTCAGGGCCCGCCAGGCCTTCTGCCACACCGGCGGCGCCTTGCTCTTGTAGCCGCGGGAGAGGATCGCGACCTTGCGCCCGCGGTCCTGGAGGGCGCGCGCGAACTTCTCCACCACCGGGGTCTTGCCGGTGCCGCCCACGGTCAGGTTGCCGACCACCACCACCAGGCAGCCCAGGGGGTGGTCGCGCAGGATGCGCTTGCGGTAGAGCCAGAGCCGGAGCTGGACCCCCGCGCTGTAGAGCCACGAGAGGGCCTGGAGCAGGGTGCCGAAGATGACCGCACCGGTGTCAACGCGCCGGCCGAGGACGACATCGGTGCCATAGACTTCGAAGGCCTGGAATTTGCGTTTGAGCCAGTTCAGCGGGACGGGGGGGGTCGGTGGGGTCGGCCCGAGGGAATGAAGGTTGACGCCGCGGGCGGCGTAAACTGTTTTCAACCACTCACGCAGACTCCCATGGCCTACAAGCTCTTCATCCCCGGCCCCATCGCGGTTTCCGAAAAGACCCTCCAGGCCATGGCCCAGCCCATGATCGGCCACCGCAGCTCGGACTTCGTGGCCCTCTACCAGGGCCTCCAGCCCGACCTGCAGGAGCTTTTTGGCACCCACGACCCGGTCTACATCGCCACCAACAGCGCCTGGGGCGTGATGGAGGGGGCGATCCGCAACGTGGTGAAGAAGAAGGTGCTCAACTGCATGAACGGGGCCTTTTCCGACAAGTGGAACGACGTGGCGCTGCGGTGCGGCAAGGCGGCCACCGCCCTCCGGTTCGAGTGGGGCCAGCCGGTCGAGCCCGAGGCGGTCCGCGCCGAGCTGGCCAACGGCGGCTACGATGCCCTGACCCTCATCCACAACGAGACCTCGGCCGGCTGCCTGAGCGACCTGCCCGCGCTCATGGCGGTGATCCGCCAGTTCCCGGAGGTGATCTCGATCGTCGACGTCGTGAGCTCCTTCAGCGCCATGCCGATCCCGAAGGACGACCTCGGGATCGACATCATGGTGACGGGCTCGCAGAAGGCCCTCGCGCTCCCCCCCGGGCTCTCCCTCTGCTCGGTCTCGAAGCGCGCGCTCGAGCGCGCGGTCAGCGTCACCGAGCGCGGGTACTACTTCGACCTGCTCGAGTTCCAGAAGAACCACGAGAACGGCATGACCCCGAGCACCCCGATCATCCCCCTGATCTACGCCCTGCGCTCCAAGGC
>Ga0302314_10008369_pt1 | contig 18425 bp, 14 predicted proteins | sample III_Palsa_N2_3_FD_200533 | JGI IMG/M metagenome (GOLD analysis project Ga0302314, IMG submission 200533) | Peat permafrost microbial communities from Stordalen Mire near Abisko, Sweden - III_Palsa_N2_3 | ecosystem: Environmental > Terrestrial > Soil > Palsa > Peat permafrost | place: Sweden...
CCAAGGCCGATGTTACGGAGGCGATCAAAGTGTGGGATCAGGGCTAGGCATCATTATGGGCCGCCGTGAACAGGCGGGCGCCTGAGGTTAAAGGGCGTCATCTACACCGAGCACGACTCGCCAGCGGAGGCTGGGCTGCAACGCCTGGTCTGCATGGACATTGGTCGCGAAGCGGTGGCGCTGGAGTTCGCCGTTTAACCGCGGAAACTACTGCGGCTGTTGGCGATAGAGTCTAAGGATCCCGACCCGGTCGGCGGCGAGCCGGTCCTGCAGAAGGAGCGCCGAGATCGGGTCTCCTGGCGGGTCGGAAGGGGTGGGGTTCAGCCGACCGCACCAGAGCCAGCGCTCTGACATGGTGCCGCTGGCTAGCGTGCTAGGCTCACAGTGGCGAGACAGGTCTCGCGATGAGGCACCGGCATGAAGCACGTTTGCGGTCTGTTCCTGATCATCGGTGGCGCACTGCTGGTGGGCTGCGCCACCACGCAAACGCCGCAGGATTACGGCTTTCACGTCGTCGCGATGCAGGGCGCGCAGTATTACTGTGCACCTCGAGATTGGGTGGTGCCTCCGGCGGTACCGGCCGAGGCGGTGAACGATCCGTCCTTTGCTCTTTATGCCCCATTCCTGAATCTTCCCTATTCCGACACCGCATCGAACCCACGTCGTGCGGGGACGCGGGAAGTCTGCATTACCCCAGCGCAGTGGCCCAACTGGCTGACGATGCGCAGTCTTTGGGGCGAAAACTGGGCCGTTACGCCGGGAGCGGCTGAGTCACTGGCTGCTGAGCGGCCCGATGGCGGCCAGTTTGAATACCCATAGCGTCATGCCCGCCGGCGGATCGATGATCTCAGGCGTGAGACTGCGGGCGCCGGCATCGAAAGCGCCACCACCCCCGGCAATTACCGCGACGTATTGGACGCCATCGACGCCGTAGGTCGCCGGCGAGGAGCTGGGCGAGGCATTCAATATCGTTTCCCACAGCACCTTGCCGTTTGCGGCGTCATAGGCCCGGAACCGGCGATCACGCGCGCCGCTGAACAGCAGGCCGCCAGCTGAGCTAAGCAGCGAGCTCGCCATGGGCGCGCGCTGGCGCTGGGTCCAGACGACCTGTCGGGTCTTGAGGTCGATCGCCTCGATGCGGCCGAAATTCCCGTCATTACCGGGCTTCGGTCGACTGCGCAGGCGCATGTCCTGGCCACCGGCGGCGATCTCGTTCGCGCCGCGTGCGGCCCAGCTGTAATCCATGCAGTAGTTGTCCACCAGCGGCACGTAGAGGTAGCCGGAAGCCGGATCGAAGGCGGTCGTCGGCCAGCTGCGCGCCCCGGTGGGTGTCGGACACACGAGATCCGTTCGCCCTGCCTGGGGTTCGAGCTCGGGTTTGATGATCTTGCGCCCCGTCCCAGGATCGATGCTGGCGACCAGGTTCTGCAGGCCGAGATCCTTCGAGAACGCATACTTGCCATTGGCGCCGTTCACGGCATCGAAGATCGCGCCCTTGCCGCCGCTGACCACCAGTTTGGTGGGCTTGCCGTCGATCGGCACCGTGACCAGCGACTGCTCGAATGCCCAGTCCAGATCCCAGATGTCGCGGTTCATGTGCTGGTAGTACCAGGACAGCTTGCCGGTATCGGCATCGAGCGCGACCGTCGAATCGGTGTACAGCGCGTCGTTGTTGGACAGGCTCTTGCCGGCGCGTGGTATCAGCAAGGTGCCGACGTCGTAGGTGTTGCCCGTCCCGAAATAAACCAGATTCAGGTCGGGATCATAGCTGCCGATGGACCACACCCCGGAGCCGTAGCGCTCAGCCGTGGGTGCGCCGTTCCAGCTGTCACCACCGGGATCACCCGGATGCGCGATGGTGTAGAAGCGCCACTGCTCGGCACCGCTGCGTGCGTCCAGTCCGACGATGTAGTCACCGCCGCCGGTATTGATGCCCAGACTCACACCGACGATCACCTTGCCGCGCGCGACCAGCGGGCCGCCGGAGATATGAAAAAAAGCGCCATCGAACAGGCCGGGGCGAACACCCTGTTCGGCACTCACCACCGCATGATCCCAGCGCACCTCACCGGTCCTCACGTCCAGCGCCACGATGTGTCCGTCCGCGGTGGGGGCATAGAGCCGGTCCTCGAAGATCGCAAGACCCCGCATGCGCGCCTCACTGCCATTGTGCAGGCTCTCCGGCAGCGGGCGGATGTAGCGCCAGAGGATGCTGCCGTCCACCGCGTTGACCGCCTCGACGGTAGTGCCGCTTTCGACGAACAGCACGCCGTCGTGGATTAGGGGGGCGGCCTCGTTCTGACTCGCCGGCAGCGTGAGCGTCCAGGCGACGGCCAGAGCGTGGACGGTGTTGCGGTTGATCTGATCGAGCGGGCTGTAGCTCTGGGTGGCATAGGTGCCGCGCCACATCAGCCAGTCGGCAGCAGGGGGGCTGCGCAACTGGGCATCCGTAACCGCGGTCATCTTGTCGAGCAGGGCTTTCCGGGCAGCCATGACGCCCTGATAGGTGGCGTCCTCGTTATCGATGCGCGCGGCGCCAGCGCGTGGGGTCGCCGTTGCCGCTCCCGCCACCGCGCGCGAGCCGGCAAGCATCGCCGTGCCCGCCTTACCGCCATTCTCGCGCAGCAGGAAGGCTTCAATGTCAGTGTAGGTGCGGCTCTCGAGACTGCCCGGGGCCGCCGGCGGCATCCGTTGGAAGATGAGTGTCAGCAGTGCCCCCGGGGATTGCGCGCGCCAGTGCGATTTGAAGTCTCGGCCTTTCACGGCCGGCCCGCCGTGGCCGTCGTTCAGATTGGGTCCGTGACAGGAGGCGCAGCTCTCGATATAGGCCGTCCGGCCGCGCGCCACCTCGGCCGCGGAGAAGCCCACCGGTCCGCTGTCGAACAGAGATTGCGCACCGGCAGGGGTGCCTACGAGCCAGGCCGCTGCCGCCACCCACCTCAAGCGCACGTCGCGGTTCATGCGCTTACCGGTGCGCGGGTTACTTGGCCATCGCCGTATCGTTGCTGCCGGGCGCCGACTTGCTTCCCAGCGATTCGAGATACGAGACGGTCGCCGCACGGGCGGCCGCGGCAGGTCCCGCTGCGCCGTTCTGGGCACCGGGGCCGGCCGGTCGCGGGGTACGGGCATAGTCGAGCGGGGTCTTGCCGGCAGCATCGCGCAGCGTCGGATCCGCGCCGCGCTCGACCAGGTGCCGGGTCACCTGGTCCCAGCCGGATTCGGCCGCGGCGAACAGGGCGGTCTGGCCCTCATGGTCACGGCCCTGGATGTAGGCGGTCATCTTGGCCGTGTGCGTGCGACTGTCGGTGACCCGGGCATTGATGTTGGCGCCGGCATCGAGCAACTCGTCGATCACCTTCACCGAGTGGCTCTGCACGTCTTCCTTCTGCGGGCCATCCCCGCCACTGCGGGCCGAGCCGCTCATGCCCGAGGCTGCCATCAGCGGCGTGATCTCGAAGTCATTGGGCGCATCCACCTCGGCGCCGCGTGCCAGCAGCGCTTTGACAGCTACATCATCGAAGCTCAGGGTCGCAACCATCAGCGGGCCGGTGCCCCCGCGCATCATGTAGTCCTCGAAACGACCGCGGCCATTGCCGTTGGGACGCATGCGCGTGAGCTCATGGTTGGGATCGACCCCCATGGCCAGCAGCCGGTTGGCAACATCCATTGCTGTGAACTTGTTGGCCGGATGCGCTGCCGTCGCGCCCGGGTAGCCGGCGAAGCCGGTCGGGCCACCGAAACCGCGCGGCTTCCACGAGTTGAGGTCGATCGCACTGTAGATCGGGGTACGACCGTTCATGTCCCAGGCACCCGGATTGGCGCCCTTGTCGAGCAGGAACATCGCAATGTCGAAGCTACGGCCGTCGATGGCGTTGATCAGCGGAGTGATGCCATCGGGATTCGGCTGATTCACATCGGCACCGGCCTTCACGATCGCCACCGCGCAGCGATAGCAGCCGGAGCGGGTCGCGTAAAGCAGGGCGGTGAGGCCACCGGTCTGCCGGAACTGCGCACGCGGTTCTGAGGTCATCTGGCGCGGCCAATCGTCATAACTGGCGCGAACCCGGACGTCGGCATGGTGGGCCAGCAGCAGGTCCACCACGTCCGGATGGTCCTCCGCCGCGGCCCACATCAGCGCCGTCTGGCCGCGGAAACTTTCGATCGCATTCACGTTTGCGCCGTGGTCGATCAGCTGCTGCGCGATCTTCAGCGAGCCGATGCTCGAGGCCAGCATCAGCGATGTCTGGCCGTCCTGATTCGGGGCGTCGGGATTGGCACGGGCATCGAGCAGCATCCGCACCAGATCCAGATCGCCTAGTTTGACGGCCTCGGTGAGCGGCGAGGAGCCGTAGTGGTTGGTGACGTTGGCTTTGGCACCGGCCTTGAGCAGCGCGCGCACCATGTCATGGTCGACGCTGTAGGTGGCCCACAGCAGTGGGGTGGACCCGTCCGGCTCGAGTGCGTTAACGTCGACGTTGGGCGAGGTGATCGCGGCCAGGACGGCCTCGCGATTACCGGCACGGATCAGATCGACGAGGGATTCGGGGCCGGAGGCTGCCTGCGCGATCGAGGCTCCCAGCGACAACAGCCCAATTGCGGCAGCCACGCTGCCGGCACGGATGGACGACTTAAACAATGTTGCCCCCGAAATTGGTGTAATGGGCCCACAGGCCCTTGCTCACGTCGTACAGGAACCGGTACGGATCCTGGAACTGACGGTTGGTCTCTTTCAGGACACCCATGTCGAGCATGTCCTGGGCGCTGCGGCCCTGGGTGGTCAGCAGCGTCGTGCGGTCGTACAGATGGGCCATCATGTCGCGCTCGGCCTGCAACTGCGCGCGTGTCATCACCGGGCCGTAGGCCGGCACGATCTTCGTCTGATCATTCGCGAGCGCCAGCAGATTGCTCATCGCATCGACCCTGCCGCCGAGCCAGCCGCCCGAATACCAGTCGAGCACCGGATCGCGCTCGGGGGAGGCGACATCACCCACCGCCAGTACGTTCGAATCGCGGAAGAAGACGTAGATGTCGCCGCGCGTGTGCGCTTCGAGCAGATAGCCGAACTCGATGGTTTCCTCGCCCGCCTTGGTCTCGCCCTTGAGGCGAAATGTCACGGTGGGCAGGGCCTTCGCCGGCTGCGCTTTCACCCAGTGATCTTCGGCCGGCACGTAATAATCCGTCGCCAGCCACTCGCGGGTGATCACGTGGGCGTGGATGGTGGCGCCACCCGCGCCGAACAGCGCGTTGCCGCCGGTCTGATCGGGGTGATAGTGGGTGTTGTAGAGCGTGTGCACGTTCGCGCCCGCGAGGCTCGCACGCACGGCCTTCGCCATGCCCGCCGCGCCACTGTCGACCAGCAGGACGCCATCGCTCCCGCTCAGCACGATCACATTGCCCGGCGCATCGCTGATGACGCTCACCCGGTCGGTCAGCTTCGCCGTCGGCAGTGCACTGGCGCTGCCGGTGGTCCCTGACGCCGCCGGCTTCCCGGCCGCGGTGGTCTGACAGCCGGCGAGGCCTCCCAGGAGCGGCAGCGCCGCCAGCCCGGCCATCCCGCCCAGCGAGGTCTGCAGGAAGTCTCTGCGATCGATCGTCTTCATACTTCGGAGATGATGCCCGTGCTGTTGCCGAAACTCTTCTGCTCAATCCCGAGTTTGTCCAGGATCGTCAGGTGCACATTGGCCAGCGGTGTGCGCGCGGCGGGAGTCACGTTCTTGCCACCGACGTGCTTGCCATTGGCGCCGCCCACCAGCACTGCCGGCAACGGATAATTGTCGTGCTGATTGCTGTTGCTCATGTTCGAGCCGTACAGGAACAGCGAATGGTCGAGGACGGTGCCGTCGCCTTCCTTGATCGTGGACAGCTTCTTCACGAAGTCCGCGAAGCGCTCCATGTGGTAGTGCTGAATGACGGTCAGGCGCCGGATGCGCTCGCGGTCGTTGGAATGGTGACTGACGGGATGAAACGAATCCGGCACGCCGACGTGGTTGTAGGTGCGGTTGGTGCCTTCGGCGACCATCACGTACGAGGCGACCCGCGTCAGGTCGGCCTGGTAGGCCAGTGCAATCAGGTCGAACATCAGCCGCACCTGCTTGTCGAAATCATCCAGTTCGCCGACCGGTGCATTGGGCACCGTGATGCCCGAAAAATCACGGGAGCTCGCCATGGTCACGCGCCGCTCGAGCTCGCGAACGGTGTCGAGATAATCCGATAGCCGCGCCTTGTCGCCCGGTCCCAGGTCATTGCTCAGCGACTTGGCGCGATCGGAGACCATGTCGAGGATGCTCGAGTTCTTGCGCAACAGCGCATCACGTTCGGCCGCGGTGTCGCCTTCACCCATGAGCTGGATGAAGACCTTGCGCGGGTTGTATTCCATCGGCAGCGGCGAGGTCGGGCCGGCGTAGGAGGTCGTCGAGGCGTAGTAGCAGCCCGCGCCCCCGCAGGCGGCCACCTGGATGGTGGTTTCCGAGGCGACCTCGAGTGACGGCAGGGCGGTCTTCTGACCCAGCTTCTGCGCGATCACCTGGTCGAGCGTGATCGCCATGCTGGCCCCCTTGGCGGCCGTGTCGGGACGCACGCAGGAGAGCCAGGTCGCCGGGTTCAGCGTATGCACCGAGCCACCCGCGGCGAGGTTCTCCAGGTTCTCGAACGTCGTCACGTAGTTCTTGAACGGGTCCAGCGGCTGCACGGTGTGTCCGAGCTTGAAGTCCGCGCCCTTGCCGCTGGAGGTCCAGGCATCGACATCCTTGCCGAAGGGCGTGTTGTTGCCGATCGCGCCGTGCGGAATATAGAAAAACCCGGCGCGGGTCTTCGGTGCCGCCGCGGTATTGGCCAGCGCCGTCGCAGCCGGAACCATCGCATCGAGGAAGGGCAGTGCCAGTGCCACGCCGCTACCGCGCAGGAAGGTGCGTCGGGACAGGTACTTCTTGGTCAGGAACGTTGCCATCGCCGTCTCTCTCCTGTCACTGCTTGGTAGCGTTGAGTCTGGGGACGTCATTGGACGCCACCTTGGTGGCCACCTTCGCCGGGGCTTCAGGGGCCTGGCGACGGAAGGAATCGCTGTTGACGATTCCGATGATGAGCGCGGCGAGGGTGTAGTTCTTCGCCGCGGCCTCGTGGACGATCTGTCGCACCTGGGGCATGTCGTAGTACTCGAGCTCGCGATTGAGCGCATACATCATCAGGCGCTTGGTCACGGTCGTCGGGAACTGCTCCGGACGGCGGGTCAGATAGCGGCGCAGGTCCGCAGGACCATGCAGGATGATCCCGCTGTCGAGTTCGGCGGTGGGGTCGATCGGTGCCTTCGCCTGTGTGTCGACCTCGCGCCAGCGCCCCGTCACATCGAAGTTCTCCATTGCCAGGCCGTACGGGTCCATCACGCCGTGGCAGCCTTTGCAGGTGGGGTTCGCACGGTGTGCCTCCAGACGGGCACGAACGGTGGCCGGGGCCTGTCCCTCATGAACCGACAGATCGGTATTGACGCCGGGTGGTGGCGGGGTAGGGGGAGTACCCAGGATGCGGTCGAGCACATATTCGCCCCGCAGCACCGGTGAGGTGCGATCCGAATACGACGTGCGCAGCTGCACGGCGCCCTTGCCCAGGAGTCCCCAGCGATTCTCATCCTTGAGAGTCACCCTGCGGAACTGCGGCCCGAAGACGCCCGGGATGCCGTACTGGCGCGCGAGCGAGTCGTTCACGAAGGTGTAATCGGCGGTCAGCAGCTCGGTCACGTTGCGATTACCGAGCAGCACCGCTTCCAGGAACAGGCGCGCCTCGGTCTCGAAATTGCCGCGCATCGCTGCCGTAAAGGTCGGATCCAGAGGCTCGATCTGCGCCAGCGTTGCGAGGTTCAGCCATGAGAACGCAAAGTTCGAGATCAGCGATTCGGCACGCGGATCCTTCAGCATGCGCTCGACCTGTGCATCGAGCACCGCGGGATCGGACAGCTGATTCTTCGTGGCGAGCCCGATCAGCTGATCGTCGGGGCCCTCGTTCCAGATGAAGAACGAGAGCCGTGAGGCGAGTTCCAGGTCGGTGATCTGCCGGGTCGCCCCCGGTGCGGAGTTGATGGCGCGATACAGGAAGTCGGGGCTCGACAGCACCGCGGTCACCAGCTCCGTTACACCCGAATCGAAGCCGCCGGCTTCGGCGCGGCCGGTGTTGTAGAACTTCATCAGCAGCTGCACGTCGGCATCGGTCACCGGCCGCCGGTACGCCTCGGTCGCCAGATGGCGCGCAATGCGCTCGGCGCAGGGCGTCTCTTCCGATTCCTGCTTGGGCTGGCAGATGAAGATCTTGGCCCGGCTCTCGCTCAGCGACAGTCCCTGCGGGGAGAACGGGCCTACGACCTGGACGCCATCGCGGATGATCGGCATGCCCGATACCTTGCCGCCGCCGGTCGGGTCGTTGCTCTCCGCCCAGGAGCGCTCGATGAAGGTGACGGTCACATTGTGTTCGCCTTCGGTGACGTGTGCCGGGATGGCCGACACTTTGGCGATCACGGCCGCGCGGCCCTTCGGCCCGTCGCGGTCCGCGAGTGTCAGGTCCTCCGGTCCGCCGATTTCGCGGCGCGCCACTTCGGCGCCGTCGACGAGCACCACCATGGTTGCCCGGGTCTCCATGCCGCGCGGATACAGGCCCGCATCGAGACTGTCGCCCTCGAGGAAGTTGAACCGGTATTCGCCATCGGCGGGAAACACGTGGGTGAAATTCACACCACCACGGGTACCCAGCGGGTAGCCGTCCTTGTGGGTGAGCTGACTCGGGGAGCCCGGACCGGCCTGGCCGCCACCGCCGCCGCCGCCGCGATAAAAGACGTTCTCCATCTTCGGCACCGGCTCACCGATCGCGCGCTGCGCGACCTTGCGGGCGGCCGACAGGTATTGCTCCATGAAGGAAGGGGAGATCACCAGGGCGCGGGCGACATTGCTGAAGCCGTCAACCTCGATCTCGGTCGGCAGAATCTGTTTGGGATCGACATCGACGCCGACCAGGTCCTTCACGGAGGCTGCGAACTCATTACGACTGAGCCGCTGAATCGGCACGTGGCCGACGCGATGGTCCTTGGCGGAGGTATCGACGGTTGCTTCGAGGTAGTCGACGACCGAATCAACGTCGGCTTGGGCGGGTTGCGCCGCCCCGGCGGGAGGCATCAGACGGCTGCGCAGTTTCGCGATGGCCTTTTCCCACACTTCCGGATCCTGGCCGGCCTTATTCAGGTCCAGGGTGTCCATCGCCAGGCTTCCTGCCCAGTCAGTGGAGTTATGGCATTTCTCACACCGGTCATTGACCATGGCGGTAAAGATCTTGTCGGCACCCGGCTTTACGGTTTCCGTGCTCTGTCCGACCTCAGCCGCGACGCTGAGCGGTGCGAACGGCACGCCTGCACCGGTCAACATCAGCCCCCACGCGATCAACACTCGGCTCTTGCCCATTCCCGCTCCTCGTACCAGCTCCTAAGTCCCTTATTATGCGGCCGCGCGCGCATTGCCACAGCAACTTTACGGCCACTTCCGCGGCCGATTCCGTTCGTAACACGTTGATTATGACCGCCCAGGGAAATTCGGGTCGTGCCCCGGGTCAAAGGTCGGGTCCAGGGGGCAGTCAATGGCCGCGCAATGCAGCAACGCAAGGTTGCGGCAGCAATCCCAAGCGCGGCTGTAGGAGCGCGATGACAGGGCCTCGCGCGGCGGTTGCCTTGTGCACATAACGCCGTTTTCCAAAGATGCGGTAGGCCACTCACGAGATCCAAACCATGTCTATCTCGACCATTCTGCTGATCATTCTGGTGCTGATCCTGATCGGTGCCCTGCCGACCTGGCCGTACAGCTCCGGGTGGGGCTACTACCCGAGCGGCGGCATCGGCCTGGTGCTGCTGGTCCTGATCGTCGTCGCCTTACTGCGCTGACCGGGGCAGGGGGGCGGCGCAGACAGCGCCGCCCCAAAGCGTCCACCGGGCTTCAGGCATCCATGCGGTAGTAGCGATCGATGCGATTGCCATAGGCGCTGTCGTAGACCGGCACTTCTTCCGGTCGATAACGGGGTGCCTTTTCCAGGGTTCCCTTGTCGAGCGGAATCACGTAGCCATCCTTGTCGGTGTCGTAGCTCAGAACATCCCATGGGATTGGATAGCGGTCCGTGCCCATTCCCAGAAAGCCGCCGAACTCGAGCACCGCATAGCGGATGTGCCCGGTGCGTTTGTCGATCATCAGGTCATCGATCGAGCCGAGCTTGTCGCCCGCGCCGTTATAGACGGTGGTGCCCTCGACCTTGTTCGAGGAAATCACATAACCGTTGGTGTTGCTGGTCGTTGTCATCGTAGTCCTCCTTAAGGACATGGCTGTTGACTCGCGCGCGCATTCTGCTGGGTGCCGCCGACGATCAGGATCGGTGTAAAACCCGAGCGCGCGTAAGGTTGCACGGTCAGAGAGGACCTACCACGGCGGAGGCGGAGGGCCCCATTTGCGGCTCTCCGGCAGCGCGTTAGCTTGGAATCGACGTCACCAGTTACAGCGGAGCTCCTGATGCGCGCACCCGTCCCCTTCACCCCGTCAGTCGAAACTCCCGAACCCGATGAGTCCAAAACCACCCAGGAGCTCATCGAGAGGCTGCTGAAAATAAGCCACACTACATTTAGGGACGGTCATCATGCACTGCGCAGCGTGCACGCAAAGAGTCATGGCCTGCTGCAGGGCGAGTTCACCGTCTACCCGAACCTGCCCGAGGAGCTCGCACAGGGCATATTCGGGGTACCCAGCATCTACCCCATCCTCATACGGCTCTCATCCACGCCCGGTGATGTTCTCAATGACAGCGTCTCGACGCCGCGCGGTCTTGCGCTGAAGGTCATCGGCGTCCGTGGCACGCGGTTGCCGGGTTCCGAAAGCGCAACGACGCAGGATTTCGTCATGGTGAACGGCCCGGCTTTTTCTGCGCCGAACCTGAAGAAGTTTCTGGGCAATCTGAAGTTGCTGGCCGGCACCACGGACAAGGCGCCGCAATTGAAATCGGCCCTCTCGGCCGCGTTGCGCGGCGCGGAGAAAGTGATCGAATCGGTGGGGGGGCACAGCGGCACCCTCAAGGCCCTGGGGGGAGAGCCTGCCACGCATCCGCTTGGCGAAACCTACTACACCCAGGTCCCGGTGCGCTTCGGGCGGTACGTCGCGAAACTGTCGCTCGCGCCTGCCTCGGATCGGCTGATCGCACTCAAGGGCACGCCGGTACCGGCCAGCGGCAAGCCCAATGCATTACGCGATGCCGTGCAGGAGTTCTTCAGGACCGAGTCGGCGGTGTGGGAGCTGCGGGCGCAGCTGTGCCGGGATCTTACGAAAATGCCGGTGGAGGACGCCTCGATCGTCTGGCCGGAAGATCTGAGCCCGTACCGGGCCCTGGGACGGGTCGTGGTGCCCAAACAGTCCACCTGGGACGAAGCGCGCGCGAAGGAACTGGATGACGGCACCTCCTTCAGTCCCTGGCATGGCATCGAGGAGCACCGTCCCCTCGGTTCCATCATGCGGGCGCGCAAGTTGGCGTACGAGGCGTCGGCGAAATTCCGGGCCGAACACAATGCCCAGCCGATCGCCGAGCCGACGCGCGATGCCGCACTGGCGAAGTGACGTAACGAAACCCGGCTAGCGTTTGAACTGCAGGTAACCGATGTGGTTGGCGCCACCGTCGGCAAACCAGAGGCGGTTCAGCAGGCGTGTGGGCGGCTCCCGATCGCTGCCCGCGGAGAGTCCGGCGCCGCGGCTGTCCGCACCTGCGGGGAATTCGGTCATGATGCCCGCTGGGGTGACCCGTCCGAGTGCCGCGCCGCGGGTGTACCAGAGATTGTGGTCTGGACCGACGGCGATGTTGATGGCGGAGGCGCTCGCGGACGGCATCGTAAATTCGCTGACCCTGCCGTCGTAGCCGATGCGCCCGACGCGGTTGCCATCGGTCCGCAGGCCATCCATGCCGCCGGATAACTCGACGAACCACAATGCGCCATCGGGGCCCATGGTGATGTCGCCCGGCCCGCTGTTCGGCCGCGGCAGCGGAAACTCAGTGAATTCGCCCTTGGGCGTGAGGCGTCCGATCCGATTGGCCTTGTACTCGGAGAACCAGATGTTGCCGTCCGCACCCGCAGCCAGGGCCCGCGGGCCGCTGTCCGCCGTGGGCGGAATGAATTCGGTGATCACCCCCGCCGGCGTGATGCGGCCGATCTTTCCGGCCGCGAACATGCCGAACCAGATATTGCCGTCGGCACCCAGGGCGATTGCGCGCGGCTGGCTGTTCGGGGTCGGGATGTCCCATTCCGTGATCGCGCCATCCTGGGTGATGCGGGCGATGCGGTTGCCCGTGTGTTCGGAGAACCACAGATTGCCGTCGCCCCCGCGCGCCAGAATGCGCGGGCCACTGTCCGGGTGCGGTAAGGGAAACTCCTGCACACCGCTGCCGTCGGGATTCATGCTGCCGATGCGATTGCCGCTGCTCTCGGTGAACCAGATCCGGCCATCGGCGGCTACGACCACGGTCGTCGGGCCGCTGCGCTCATGGGGAAGAGGGAAGAAGTGCACCTGGCCGTCCGTGAGCGGTGCGATCTCGTGGGGCGCGAGCCAGCGCTGCTGTTCAGGGTCCGGTGTCGCCGCCGCGCCAATTGAACCGCCGAGCAGGACACTGATCGCGGCGCCGATGAGCGTGGCGAAACTTCGCATGGCAACCTCGCGGCAGATCGTAAGCGTTGGGCCGGGGCGCAGCGTATCATTTCGGGCTTTGGCGTAGGCGGGGCGAACGACGTGATCCAACTGCAGGGTGGCCCGGATGGCAAACACTCCGGTCCACGGGCCGGCGAACCGGCCGCGGTGCGTTTTGCGGGGCGCGGTCTGTTTGTCCTGACGCTCATCAATCTGCTCAATTACCTGGACCGCTACGTACCCTCGGCACTGCTGCCGCAGCTGAAGTCCGCGGGGATCGTGTCTTCGGATTTCGAACTCGGGATCCTGGCCCCGGCGTTCCTGGTCGTTTACATGCTGGCCGCGCCGGCCTTCGGCTACTTCGGCGACCGCGGTTCGCGCACCCGGCCGATCGCGATCGGTGTGGCGTTATGGAGCCTGGCGACGCTCGGTTCGGGGCTCGCCCGCAACTTCTGGCAGCTGTTCGCTTCGCGCGCCGCGGTGGGTATCGGTGAGGCGGCCTACATCACCATTTCCCCGACACTGCTCGCCGACTATTACCCGGCTTCCAGGCGCGGCCGCATCTTTGCCATCTTCTTCATGGCCATCCCGGTGGGCTCGGCGCTGGGCTACGTCATCGGCGGCGCCGTATCGCAGCACTGGGGCTGGCGGGCGGCATTCTTTGTCGCCGCGGCGCCGGGGCTGCTGCTGGCGCTGTGGGTGCTCAAGGCGCCCGATCCGCCGCGCGGCGCGATGGACGAGAGCGCGAACAATGCCGGGCACGGCGCGGCGGCAGCTGCGGGCGACAGCAGGGGCGGCGCAATCGCGGCCTTGCGCCACACGGCGCTCCTCTACGTGCAGTTCGCGCGCCAGGCTTCGTACGCGCTGACCGTGCTCGGCTACGCCGCCTATACATTCGCCGTGGGCGGCCTGGCCTTCTGGATGCCGACGTTCCTCGAGCGCGTGCGTGCGGTGCCGGACTCGCAGGCGACGACCGGATTCGGTGCCATCGTCGTGGTCACCGGTTTCCTGGGTACGTTTCTGGGTGGCTGGCTCGGCGACTATTGCAAGCGCTACTCCAGGCAGGCCTATCTTTGGGTATCAGCGATTGCAACCCTGCTGGCGGTGCCTGCGACGATCGCCTGCCTGGGCATCGGCGCACCCCATATCCTGTATCCGGCGCTGGTCGTGGCGCAGCTGTTGCTGTTCATGTCCACGGGGCCCATCAATTCGGTGATCGTGGGTCTCGTGAGCCCCGCGCAGCGGGCTTCCGCAGTAGGCCTGAGCGTGCTCGCGATCCACGTGCTCGGCGATGTGATCTCACCGCCGCTCATCGGCACGGTCTCCGACCGGGCCTCGTTGGGGGCGGCGGTGATGATCGTTCCGGTCGCGATCGGACTGTGTGGGGTGCTGTGGATTTTCGCGGCCCGGCGCTGCCGCACGGAAGGAATCGAGGCATGAGTCAGAAGTCCGAGACGCTCAATACGCGGGCGGCCGGCATCGTTGGACTGGCCGTGATGTGCAGCCGCCTGCTGGGGCTCGCGCGCGAACAGGTGTTCGCGGCCCTGTTCGGCGGCGGTGCGTACCTGGATGCCTTCACGATCGCCTTCCGGATTCCGAATCTGCTGCGGGATCTGTTCGCCGAAGGCGCGCTTTCCACGGCGTTCATCACGATCTTCAGCAGGACCATCACCCGTGATGGCGATGCGGCCGCGTTTCGCCTCGCCAACAAGATCACGACGCTGGCGCTGATCACGCTCAGCGGCATCACCATCCTGGGGATCGTGTTCGCGCCATGGATCATCTCGGTGCTGGCGCCGGGATTCGATCCCGCCAAGCAGGCCCTGACCGTCACACTCGCGCGGATCATGTATCCGTTCATCCTGCTGGTGTCGCTGGCGGCGCTGGTGATGGGCATGCTGAACGCACGCAACGTGTTCGGCATACCCGCGATGGCTTCGAGCTTCTTCAATCTCGGTTCCATCGTAGGCGGCGTCGCGCTGGGGTGGCTGTTCGATCCGCACTTCGGGCCGCGGGCGCTCCTCGGACTGTCCCTGGGGACTCTCGTGGGCGGCCTGCTGCAGCTGGCGGTGCAGCTGCCGGCACTGCGGCGCGAAGGGTTCGTTTTCCGGTGGGACCTGGCATGGCGGGATCCGGGTGTCGCCGATGTGTTGCGGCTGATGGGTCCATCGGTGATCGCCGCCAGTTCCACGCAGATCAACGTGATGATCAATTCGGTGTTCGCTTCCCAGATGGGAGACGGGCCGACGTCCTGGTTGTCCATCGCCTTCCGGCTGATGCAATTGCCGCTGGGCATCTTTGGTGTGGCGCTGGGCACGGTGTCACTGCCGTTGCTGTCGCGCCTGGCTGCGGCCGGCAATCGCGAAGGGTTCCGCACCGAACTGGCTCGCGGCATTCGCCTGGCATTCCTGATGACGATTCCCGCGACCGTGGGCCTCGTGGTCCTGGCGGATCCGATCGTCTGGGTCCTCTACCGGCACGGACGTTTCACCGCGGATCAGGCCCACCAGGCGGCGGGGGCCCTGCAGTACTACGCCCTGGGTCTGATCGGCTACGCCTCGCTGAAAGTGCTCGTGAACGCCTTTTACGCCATCGACCAGCGCCTGAAGCCCATGTTCGTGAGCTTCGCCGCGGTGGGCCTGAACCTCGTGTTCAACTGGCTTTTCACCTGGCACCTGCAGTGGGGGTTCCGGGGCCTGGCATTCTCGACCGCATGCGTCGCCTCGACCAACTTCATCGTGCTGTTCCTGTTGATGCGCCGGCACCTGCAGCGCTTCGAGGGCCGCGCGCTGCTGTCCCTGACGCTGCGCGTCGGTCTCGCTGCGGCGGTGATGGCTGCGGTGTGCCTCGCGAGCATGCAATGGCTGCTGCCGGGCTGGGCGGGCGCCGGTTTCTGGTTGCGCTTGGGTTGGCTGCTGGCCACGATCGTCGTTGCCGCGGCAATATTCGCGGCCTGCGCCACCGGCTTGCGGGTTTCCGAGTTGACCGCGATCACAGCGGCATTCCGTCGCCGCCTGCAGCGCGCGCGCTGAGCGGCTGTCACTGCTTCGTCACCCGAACGGTACTGACTTCGTAACTGCACGCCCGATACGCTTCAGTTCCTGCAATGGAAGCACGGTGGACAGCGATGGGTGCAAGCGTCTCCCCGACAGTCGGCCCGATCGTGCAGCAACAGTGCGCCGTCGCCGCGATCTCGGCGCGGACCCAGGGGGCCGCGACCTCACTGGTCGGTATCGCCGCGATCGAGGATTTTCAGGCCATCATCGTGCGGCACGATTCGGCCCTGCGGCGCGCCCGCGACCTGCGCGACCGACGCATCGGATTGCCGGCAGCGGATCTGCAGTCCGGCGCGCCACGGGTACATGCGCTGCGCGCAACCACCGCGGCGCTGGAATCGGAAGGTCTCTATCACCGCCACGTGCAGTGGCTGGATCTGCCCCGCGCCGAAGCCGTCTCACTGATGCTGCCCGGCGCCTATTGCGCGGAAATCGCCGCCCTGCAGAACGGCTCGGCGGATGCCGTTTACGTGCGCGGTCCCGCCGGTCTCGAAGCCGCGCGCGCTGCGGGCGCACGCGTGCTGTTCGACGCCGGTGCCCACAAGGACCGCTGGATACGGGCGCACACGGCTTTACTGCAGGCGATGACGGTGAGCGAGGCCTTGCTGCGCGCTCATCCGGACGTGGTTGCCCAGGCGTTGCTGGAGCGCGGGCCGCTGCTGCCGGCGCACATGAGCCTGGATGAGGCCGCACTGAACGCGCTGGATTCGCTCAAGGCCTTCATGGTGCGTTGGGCCTTCATCGAGGGCGATTTTGTGTTGGACAGCTGGATCGATGTTCACGCCGCCCCGAAGCCTGCATCCCGACCGCCGCGCGGCCAGGCGCAGGTCCTGCTGCGCAGCGCCTGACGTGCCGCGCCCCCGACCTCACTGATAGTGAGTGTAATCGGGCATTTTCCAGCCGCCACCCAGGTCCGTGATCAGCGTGACGGCGGTGGTCTGCTGCGAGATCCGCATCTGCGCAAGGCTCAGCCGCGCAGTCAGAGCAGCGGTCTGCGCCACCACGACCGTCGTGAAATCGACGGTGCCGGCCTTGTATTCGTTGAGCGTCAGCTTCTCGGTGAGATCCAGGGCCTCGGAGTTCTGGCGCCGTAGGTCGAACTCCTTCTGGTAGATATCCGCGCTGGCCAGATCGTTCTCCACGTCCTGGAAAGCGGTCAGTACGGTCTGGCGATAGCTCGCCACGGCCTGGTCATAGGCGCGCTTTGCCTGGTCGACCTCTGCACGGCGCGCGCCGAAATCAAGCAGAGTCTGCGACAGCGAACCGCCCACCGACTTGGTCAGGCCTGCCTGGTTGAAGAGGGTGCTCGCAGCAGTCGACAGAAAGCCATAGGAACCCGTGAGGGTGATGGCCGGAAAGTAGTTGGCCTCCTCGACGCCGATGTTCGCATTGGCCGCAGCCATCGAACGCTCGGCGTTCGCGATGTCAGGACGACGCTGCAACAGTTCGGAGGGCAGGCCGGACGGAATCTGGGGCGAGGGAATGTCCCACTTGTCCACGGCGGCGACCGTGAAGCCCGAGGCGGGCTTGCCGACCAGCGCGGCAATGGCATTCTCATACTGATCCCGCTGCAGAATCTCTGCCTGCTCCTGGTCCTGGGCCGAGAGCAGCTGGGATTGTGCCTGCAGAACATCGGTCCTGGCGGCGACGCCGACCTTGTATTTGTTCTGCGTGATGGTCAGCGTACGGGCATATGCGACTTCCGTGTCGGACAGGATCTTGCGCTGGGCGTCGGCGCCGCGCAGCTGCAGATACGTAGTCGCCAGTTGGCTCTGAGCGGCAAGTTCGGCATTCGCGAGATCCGCGGCGCTGCCCTGGGCACTGTCCCTGGCGTTTTCGAGCGTCCGGCGCAGCTTGCCCCAGACATCGATCTCCCAGTCGGTGGAGGCGGCGAGCTGATAGGTCGTTGACTTGGTGCTGCCCGACACGAGCCCACTGGTGGCGCCACCCGTGCCGGTCGTGCCGGTGGGGGTGTTGCCGACCACATAGCCGGGTGAACCCGTCACCGAGCGGGTCACGCCGCCGGTGGCGTCGATCGCAGGGAACAGATTGGAGCGGTCTTCGCGAACCAGGGCGCGCGCCTGCATGTAGGCAGCCGAGGCCTCCGCGATGTTCTGGTTGTTGACGATGACCTGCGCTTCCAGATCGTTCAGAACCGGATCATTGAATAGAGTCCACCACTGGTCCGGGAGTGTCGGGGTGCTGGCCACCGGATTCTTGAAGTGATCGGTCGTTGCGGCCGAGGGGCGCTTGTAGTTGGGACCGACCGCGCACCCGGCGAGGAGCGTGGCAACGACCACGGGTACCAGGGAACGGGCAGCACAGCGAATTAGCGACATCCAGACGTCCTCTTTTGCTTCCAGATCCGATCGAAGGGATGACATAGCGTCCCCCGGCCGCTGCGCAGCTCTGGTTCGGACAGGCTCCCCAGCGCAAGGATAGGCTGGACGGGGGGGTCGGTCGATACATTTGGTACGAATGGCGGCCCCGGCGCCATGGGCGGCGCGCCCGGCATCAGATGATGCATGCTCCCGTCAGCACCAGGTCGCCGACGCGCAGGTAACGCCCGTGCCAGGGGCCGGGGGCCGCGGCAGTGATCTGCAGGGACCGGGTAGGCCGCACGGTGAAGCTCTCGGCCATAAGGGTGACACTGATGTCCAGAAAACCCAGCCACTCACCTGTTAGGAAATGTTGG
>Ga0302314_10008370_pt1 | contig 18418 bp, 17 predicted proteins | sample III_Palsa_N2_3_FD_200533 | JGI IMG/M metagenome (GOLD analysis project Ga0302314, IMG submission 200533) | Peat permafrost microbial communities from Stordalen Mire near Abisko, Sweden - III_Palsa_N2_3 | ecosystem: Environmental > Terrestrial > Soil > Palsa > Peat permafrost | place: Sweden...
ATACGCCGGAAAATCCAACGGCGGATGCGCATCCGCACCCCCACGCCGATAGTTCGTCGGCGAATCACCCAACACGTCATACCCCGCACGAACCACCACAACCCCACCCGCATCCGAAGCGCTCATCTCGGTCAGGCGCTTTCGGCAGCGAGCGAGCTGAAGAACGCCAGGTCTTCATGCTCGAGCTGACAGACCTCGAGGAAGTGTCCGAGCTCGGCGCGCGCGTCGACGTAGCCGGCTCGCACACGGCCCGGGATCAGCATCGTGTAGTCGAAGCTGAGGCCGGCGCCGGCCAGCAGGCCGGCGACCTTCTCCCAGGCCTCGTCCCCGACCTCAATGAAGGTCGCGAGGTGGTGCAGGCGGATCGCGAAGCTGCCATCGCCCGGCAGCGACTGCCGGTAGAACTCGACCTCGCCGGAAACCGGCTCAATCACTTCGACGATCAGACCACCGCGTGCGGCCATGGCGAAGCGTGCCTCCCAAGGCACCACCTCGTCACCGGACATGAAGGTGGCGCCGCCGCTCGGTACGCGGAACTGGTGCTCAAACCCGAAGCGGGTTGAGAGCTGTTCCAGCGCTTGATCAAGATCGGTGGTGACGTAACCGAGTTGCCAGACGTTCGCGAAGAGGTCCGCGACCGCGCGGATCGGTCTTGGTGCCGCGAACAGGCCTTGTGTGGGACGGACCGCTGCGTCTGGCGCCATGTATTCATGCTGCACCTAGCGGGACGCTGCGCGCATGTGTGCAAGCGCACTGATCGTTGACAACTAGGGCTGCCTTCAGCCCTCCGAGGTCATACGGGCGGGCGTATCTCTGAGCGGGCGTGGGTTGAGTAGCGGCCCATCACGATCGAGAGCGCCGCCGAGACCGCGGTTCGCTGCGCCTCTGAGAGACCGGCGAAGATCTGATCCTGAAGCTCGTCCACCTCAGGCGCGGCGACCTCGAGTACCCGCCGGCCGCTCTCACTGAGTTCGTTGCGGATCACGCGTCCGCGCACCGGGTTGAGGCTGCGCTGAACAAGGCCGCGACTCTCGAGCTTGGCGAGAATCTCCAGCATCGTCGGGGGCGTGACCAGCGCACGGCGAGCAAGTTGCGCGTTGGAGAGGCCCGGACGCAACTCCAGGACAGAGAGCGAGGTGTACTCCTGAATGCTCAGATCCCAGTTGCGCAGCAGGGTGCGCAACTCGCGGCTGATCCCGTGATTGAGCCGTCCGATCACGTAAATCAGGGACGGCCAGGGCAGGATTTCATCGGCAGCCGGTTGCGGCACGGGCTGGAACTTACCGGGCGCAAAGAGAAGAGATCACGATAAGTTGCAATCGTTGCATGCAAGGGGTTACCATTCGGGACCCTTACATGTAGGTAGTTGCTGTCACAGCAGAGGTTGGGAGGAGAGACCCATGAGTAGCCCTGTAGTGGCCGGCCTTAAGACCGACCTCGCTGGTCTCCCGACGCTTGTCGGGACGAAACTCGGCCCCACAGAGTGGGCGACGATGACGCAGGCCCAGGTGAACGAGTTCGCCGACCTCGTCGACGACCACAACTTCATCCACGTCGACGAACAACGCGCGAAGCAGGGACCGTTCGGCGGCACCATCGCGCACGGCTTCTTCACGCTCGCCCTGGTGACGCCGGTGACGCAGCTGCTCGAGGTCACCGACGCGAAGGCGAGCATCAACTACGGCATGGACAAGGTCCGCTTCCCGGCACCGCTGCCGGTCGGCAAGCAGTACCGGGCGAGCGCTGAGATCCTCGAGGTGACCGAGGTCAAGGGGGGCATGCAGGCGAAGGTGTCGGCGTCGATCGAGGTTGAGGGCTCAGAGCGCCCGACCGTCGCCGCCGAGGTGCTGTTGAGGTACTTCTCATGAGCGTGATCGGGCTGGAGGGCAAGGTCGCCGTCGTGACCGGCTCCGGGCGCGGGCTCGGGCAGGCTTACGCGGTCGCGCTCGCGGCCGCCGGGGCCGCGGTAGTCGTCAACGACATCGACGACTCGGCGCAGGAGACCGCCAAGCTGATCACGGACGCCGGGGGCCGCGCCGTGGCGGAGACCGTCGCGATCGGCCCAAGCGAAGCCGCCCGGCGGCTTGTGGACCGCGCCGTCTCCGAATTCGGACGCATCGACGTCATGGTCACCAACGCCGGAGTCCTGCGCGACAGGGTGCTCTGGAAGATGACCGACGACGATTTTGACCTCGTCATCGAGACGCACATGAAGGGCACTTTCACATGCCTGCGGGCCGCCGCCGTGCGGATGCGCGAGCAGGGCGAAGGCGGCCGGATCATCGTCGTCGGCTCGCCCGCCGGCCAGTTCGGCAACTTCGGGCAGATCAACTATTCAGCGGCGAAGGCCGGGATCGTGACGATGGCTCGCACAGCTTCGATGGAGCTCGCGCGCGCCCACATCACCGTCAACGCGATCGTTCCGACCGCCTGGACGCAGATGACCGCGAGCATTCCGGCTTACGAGCCGTTGATCCCGATCGTTGAGGCCGGCCAGCCGCTGCCCTTCGAGGTCCGCCATGACCACGCGATCGGCATGCCACAGGAGTGCGCCGGGCTGATCGTGTTCCTGGCTTCTGACGAGGCAGCTGGCGTCACGGGCCAGGCGATAGGCATCGGCGGGGACAAGCTCACGGTCTACTCGCACCCCAGCGAAGCAGCGGTCGCCTACCTCGATGGCGGCTGGGATGCGGACTCGATCGAAGCCGAATGGGAGTCGAAGCTCTCGGCCTCTCAGCAGTCCTCCGGCGTCTCACTGCCGCCGCTCAACCTGACACCGACGGACGGGTGAACGCCATGGACCTGGACAAGATCGTCGCGATTGACGTGCACGTGCACGCCGAGCGCAACCACGATGAGCCGCAGGACCCGGTCACGGGCGAGGTGCTGGCCGCCGCCGCCAAGTACTTCGGCGGCCACCCGCCGCAGCCGACCGCGCAGGAGGTAGCCGACTACTACCGCGAGCAGAACATGGTGGCGGTGATCTTCAACGTCGATGACGAGGCCGGCATGGGCCGGCGGCGCCTCGGGAGCCACGAAGTCCTGGAGGCCGCCCGCGCAAACCCGGACGTGCTGATCCCGTTCGGGAGCGTTGATCCGCACAAGGGCAAGCTCGGGGTGCGCGAAGCCAAGGAGCTGATTGAACAGGGTGTGCGTGGGTTCAAATTCCACCCGAACATCCAGCGGTTCTGGCCCAACGACACCGAGTTCTACCCGCTCTACAAGGTGATTGAGGAGGCCGGTCTGATCGCCCTCTTCCACTCCGGCACGACCGGCATCGGAGCCGGCATGCCGGGCGGCGGTGGCGTGCGCCTGAAGTACTCGAACCCGATGGCCGTGGATGACGTCGCGGCTGACTTCCCCGGTTTGGACATCATCCTCGCCCACCCCTCCTTCCCCTGGCAGGACGAGGCGCTCGCGATCGCCGTGCACAAGCCGAACGTCTACATCGACCTCTCGGGATGGGCGCCGAAGTACTTCCCGGCCAACCTGATCCAGTACACGAACACGCAGCTCAAGCACAAGATGCTGTTCGGTTCCGACTATCCGCTGCTCACGCCTGAGCGCTGGCTCAAGGAGTTCGCCGAGCTCCCGATCAAGGACGAGGTCCGGCCCCTGGTGTTGAAGGAGAACGCGGCCAAGTTGCTGAAGTTGCGAGGCTGACGTGCTCGGCGACGTCCTCTGGCAGCCCCCGCCCGACCTGCGCGAGAGCACTGAGATCGGGCGTTTCATGGCCTGGCTGGCGGCTGAGCGCGGCCAGGACTTTGCCGACTATGACGAGCTCTATCGCTGGTCGGTTGACGACCTCGAGGGCTTCTGGAGCGCGATTGCCGAGTTCTTCGAGGTCCGTTTCCGCACGCCATACGAGCGTGTGCTGGCGGAGCGCGAGATGCCCGGCGCACAATGGTTCACGGGCGCCCAGCTGAACTACGCCGAACACCTTGTCGGCCGTGACGAGGACCACGACCGCAACGCCGTGGTCGCGCGGTCGCAGACGCGACCGCAGCTCGAGCTGAGCTTCGGCGAGTTGCGCGAGCAGGTCAGCCGTGCCCGGGCCGGCCTGCAGAAGCTCGGCGTCGGTGAGGGCGACCGCGTTGTCGCCTACATGCCGAACATCCCCGAGACGCTGGTCGCCTTCATCGCGACGGCGAGCCTTGGCGCCATCTGGTCAACCTGTGCCGCCGAGTTCGGGCCGCGCAGCGTGATCGACCGCTTCGCGCAGATCGAGCCCAAGGTGCTGCTGGTCGTGCCGGGCTACGGCTACCGCGACCGTTACGTCTCACGCGAGCAGGAGGTCGAGGCGATCCGCGCCGGCCTGCCGAGCCTTGAGCACGTGATCGGCGTGCCCTACGGCAGCGGCGAGCTCCCGAGCGACGCCGTCACCTGGCAGCAGTTGCTGGCCGAGCCAGGCCCGCTCGAGTTCACTCCGGTTGCGTTCGATCACCCGCTCTACGTGCTCTTCTCCTCGGGCACAACCGGACTACCGAAGGCGATCGTGCACGGCCACGGCGGCCAGCTGCTCGAGCACTTCAAGAACCAGGGCCTCTTCTGGGACCTCAAGCCCGGCGGCCGGTTGATGTGGTTCTCGACCACCGCCTGGATGATGTGGAACGCGCTGGTCTCGGCGTTGCTGATGCGGGCATCGATCGTGATGCTCGACGGTGACCCGACCTGGCCCGACCTGCTCGAGCAGTGGCGGATCGCCGAAGAGCTGCGGCCGACGACGATGGGCGCCAGTTCGGTCTATATGGTCGCCTGCCGGAAGGCCGGGCTGCTGCCCGGCAAGCTGCTCGACCTGAGCTCGATTCGCACCTTCTGCACCGCCGGCTCGCCGTTGCCGGGTGAGGCTTACCGCTGGGTCTACGAGCATCTCGACGCCAGCACGCTGATGATCAACGGCTCCGGAGGAACCGACGTCTGCAGCGGCATGGTCGGTGGCTCCCCCGCCCAGGCAGTCTACGAAGGCGAGATCTCCGGGCCGTCGCTGGGCGTCGACGTCAAGGCGTTCGACACCGACGGCAACGTCGTGGTCGGCGAGCTCGGAGAGATGGTGCTGACCTCACCGATGCCGTCGATGCCGGTCGCGCTCTGGGGTGACACCGACGGCAGCCGCTACCGCAGCGCGTATTTCGACCGCTACCCCGGCGTCTGGCGTCAGGGTGACTGGATCAGGTTCGACGAGCGCGGCAGCTGCGTGGTCACGGGTCGCTCAGACGCGACCCTTAACCGCGGCGGCGTGCGGCTCGGGACCGGCGAGTTCTACAGAGTCGTCGACGAGTTTTCAGACGTGGAAGATTCGCTCGTGGTCCACTTGGAGGACGACGACGGCGGCAGCGGTCAGCTGCTGCTGTTCATCGTCCCGGCGCACGGCAGCTCGCTCGACGAAGAGCTGCACGGGCGCATCGCGCAGGCGCTGCGCGGACAACTTTCGCCGCGCCACGTGCCCGACCGGATCGTCGGCGTGCCGGCGATCCCACGCACTTTGACCGGCAAGAAGCTCGAGGCGCCGGTCAAACGGATCTTGCGAGGCGAATCGGCCGACAAGGTCGCCAGCCGCGGTGCGCTGCTGAACCCGGCAGCGCTGGATGCGTTTGTCGCACTGGCCGGAGAACTTCGGCAAGGCATAAAGGAGTGAGGGATATGATCACTTCAAGGAGATTTCACCGGGCCCATTTCGAGCTCGGCGGGAGAGAGAGCAGACAGGACACAGTCTCGTGAGCGCCACGCTCGCACCCGAAGTGAGCCCGTCTCCGCACACCGACACCGCGGAGCGTTGGTCCGCGCGCGGCAGTGACGTCGGCGCTCAGCTCGATTCGTGGTCGGAGATCCTCGCCAACACGCACCTCGGCTTCGAGATCAGTCCGACCCACCGCACGCCGGCGACCTTCTCAGGCGGCGTCGCGCGCCGCAGCATCGACGACCTGATGCTCGTGGACTGCGTTGCGGCGCCCTTCCATGGGCACCGCAGCAGCGACGTGATCGGCGCCAACGGACCGGCCTCGCATGAGGACGTGCTCGGCTTCCAGTGCGTGCACAAGGGTGTTGAAACGGTACGCGAGGGCGGCCGTGAGATCACGCTGACAGCCGGCCACATCGCGCTCTGGGATGGCCTGCAGCCGACCGACATTGAGATCGTTCAGCCCTTCTACAAGCGCACGCTGCTGTTCCCGCGCAAGCGCGTCCTGGCGGTTTGCCCGCGCCTCGCCGATCTCAGCGGACTGCCTTCGCTCGACGGCAATGGCCCGGCACGACTGCTGGTCAGGTACATGAACGCGCTGGTCGCGGAGCTGCCCCAGTTGGAGCCGGCCGGCGCGACGGCGGCAGCCAACGTCGCACTTGAGTTACTGCGTGCTGCTGTCGAGCCGGGACTCTCGACCGGAAAGGCGGCCGAACGCTCAGCGCTGAGGTCGGACATCCGTCGTCACATCCGCGCCCACCTGCAGGACGCGGACCTCGGCCCGACGACGATCGCCAACTCCTTCTCGATGTCGGTTCGGGCGCTGCACGCGCTGTTTGAGGACGGCGACGCATCGGTGGCAGTGCTGGTACGCAACGAGCGCCTGCAGCGTTGCCTCGAAGATCTGCAACTGCCGACCGGCGGCTCGGTGACCGATATCGCATTCCGCTGGGGCTTCTGCGACGCCGCTCACTTCTCGCGCGTGTTCAAGCGCAAGTTCGGTCAGACCCCGAGCGAAGTCCGGCACGCTGCGATCGGCGCCCTGCCGACGATCAACTTTTGACTGTGATGCAGGCCGGCGGCGGATCGATGCAGGGCAAAGCCGGGCTCGTCACGGGCGCCGCGAGTGGCATCGGCCGTGCCTGCGCGATCCGCTTCGCGCAGGAGGGCGCGGCCGTGGTCGTCTCAGACCTCGAGTCCTCACGCGAGGGCGGCGAAGATACCGTCAGGCACATCATCGAGGCCGGCGGGGTAGCCGAATTCTTCCCGTGCGACGTGGCCAGCAGCGCCGATAACGAGGCGCTCGTCAGCCACGTGATAGCCCGGCACGGCAGCCTCGATTACGCGCACAACAACGCCGGGATCGGCGTTCATCGGCTGCTGCACGAAACCACCGAAGAGGAGTTCGACCGCGTGATTGCGGTGAACCTGCGCGGGGTCTTCCTCGGACTCAAGCATCAGATCCGCCAGATGCTCGCCCAGCCAACCGGTGGCTCGATCGTCAACACCTCCTCGAACGCGGGTCTGATGGCGGTGATCGGACTGAGCGCCTACACCGCCAGCAAGCACGGAATCCTCGGGTTAACCAAGAACGCCGCGGTCGAATACGCCAACGACAAGATCCGTGTGAACGCGGTCTGTCCCGGCGCGATCATGACGCCGCTGATGTCAGACCTCCCGCCTGAACGCGCCGCTGAGATCCTCGCGCCGCAGGCGATGACCCGGCCCGGCGACCCGTCCGAAGTGGCGGCCGCGGTCGTCTGGCTCTGCAGCGACGACGCCTCGTTCGTCACAGGCGTGGCGCTGCCGGTTGACGCCGGCTCGGTGGCCTGGGTCTCAGCCCACCGCGACTGATCAGTCCGCGCGGCGATCGATCACGCGCACGGCCTTGCCGTCGCTGCGCGGCAGGCTGCCTGACTCGAGGATCGTGACCGTGATCCGCAGCCCCATCTGCTCGCGTAGCATCGTGGCGGTGCGTGCGCTGAGCTCGATTGGATCAGCCTCGCCCTCGATCTCGCACTCGACCGTGAGCTCGTCCATCAGCCCGGCGCGCTCGACAACGAGCCGGTAGTAAGGGGTGATCCCCGGCATGCCGAGCAGCAGATGCTCGACGTTGGACGGGTACACGTTGACGCCGCGGATCGTGAGCATGTCATCGTGCCTGCCGCGCAGGTCGAAGATCCGTGCGCTGGTGCGGCCGCAAGCGCAGGGTTCGATACCGATCCGGGCGAGGTCGCCGCTGCGGTAGCGGATCAGCGGCAACGCCTCCTTTGTGAGCGTCGTGAAGACGAGCTCACCCTCCTCTCCAGGTTCGAGCACGCGCCCATCTTCGGGGTCGATCACCTCGACCAGGAAGTGGTCCTCGTTGACGTGCAGGCCGTCGCGGGCGTAGATGCACTCGGCCGAGACGCCGGGACCGCACATCTCTGAGAGGCCGTACGAGTTGATCGCGCGCAAGCCGAGCTGACGCTCGATCTCCTCGCGCATCCGCGGCGTCGAGGCCTCGCCGCCGAAGAGGCCGATCTTGAGCCCGAGTGTCAGCGGATCCCGGCCCGCGTCACGGACCGCGGCCGCGATCGCGAGCGCGTAGGAGGTGGTCGAGATCAGCACCTCGGCGCCAAGATCCTCAAGCAGCATCGCCTGGCGAGCCGTAAAGCCGCCGGACACCGGGACCACGGTCGCGCCAAGACGCTCGGCGCCCTGATGAAAACCGAGCCCGCCGGTGAACAGCCCGTAGCCGTTGGCGTTGTGAACCAGCATGCCGGGCTTGACGCCGCCCATGTTCATGCACCGCGCCATCAGCTCGGTCCAGTTCTCGAGGTCGTTGCGGGTGTAGCCGACGACAGTGGGCTTGCCATGCGTCCCGCTGGACGCATGGACACGGACGAGCTCGGTGCGGGGCACGGCCAGCAGCCCGAACGGATAGTTCTCGCGTAGATCGGCCTTGCGCATGAACGGAATCCGCTGCAAGTCCTCCAGCGAGGCGATCTCGTCGGCGCTGGTGATGCCGGCCCGCGCGAGCAACTCCGCGCCGCGCGGCTGCGCACGCAGAACGAGCGCCACCGTCGTCCGTAGGCGCTCCAGCTGGAGCGCCTGCAACAGCTGACGATCGAGCGTCTCAGCCGGGTGGCGGAATGGCGAGTGTTCAGACACGGCGGCTGCCGGCATTCCAGTTCAGCTCAAGGTTCTTGACGAGCGCCGGGCTCAGGTGGCAGTGGGCCTGTGCGATCGAGAACTCCGCCATGTACTGGCGGAAGATGTCGAGCGGCTCCGCCCCGATCCTGATCGCGCGACGGTTTGCGACGGCACTGACCAGGCCGGAATTGGTGAGCGCGTCGACCCTCGCGGCGATCGCATCCTCGAGCTCTTCCGGGTCGACCGCCTCGTCGCAGAGCAGCTCCGCATCGGCGTCTCCGACCGTCCACTCGCGCCCTGAGAGGATCGCCTGGCGGGCGGGGCGGTCACCGACGAAGCGCGGCAGCCGCAGCGGCGAGACGCCGGGGATGATGCCCTCCTTGCGGGCCGGCAGGAAGAGCCGTGATCCGCGCACGCCGATCACGTGGTCCATCGTGTGCAGCAGCTGGCAGGCACCGCCGACCGCGAAGCGTTCTACTACCGCCATCCAGAGGTTCTCGTGTTCCTCGTCCGGCCCCGGCCCGACGAGCCCGCGATAGAGCTTGTTCACGTATGAGAGGTCCCGGACGATGTAAAACAGGTAGCCGACGCGCCCGTAGTAGAGGTGCGTGAGGTTGATCCCGGAGCCGAACACGCGGATCGAACCGTGCCGCCGGTGTTGCACCACGCCGCCGCGGAAGATCCCTATCTGGATCTCCGGATCGAGCGTGATCAGGTCGACCGCAGCCTCGGTGAACGGCAATGTCGTCTCGTCTTCGGCGTTGAGGTGCTTTGGGTTGGAGAGCTCGAGCCAGCCGGCGGCGCCGCGACGCTCGACTTTGACGGGACCGAAGTCAACCTCGCCTGTGCTGAGGAACTGATCGAGATGGTCGAGCGCGAGCTGGGTCGGCTCGAGGCTCACTTTGCAGAGGTGTATCCCCGCTTGCGGTAGCGAGAGGAACTCCGAGATCAGCAGCGCCTGGGCAAGCTCGATGCCGGTCTTCTGCGCCAGCGGCAGCTGCAGCTCGGCATCGATCTCGGCGCGCGACGGGACCAGCCCCGGCACGCGATCAGCGGCCAGATAGACGAGCGCCTCGACCCGCATCGAGCGGTTCAGGTCGTCGGTCAGCTCTCTATAGAGCGACTCGGGGGTGAGCCCAGCATCGCGCAGCAGCTCGAGCATCTGCGTGCGTGTGCTCACCATCGCGCGTGCTCCGGGTGGTTATAGGTCATTCGCAGAGTCTCGACCGACTTGTGTCGAGCTGTCAACCGCAAGCGGGACGCGCAGCGTTGGCCGCGGCGAACCGGTGCGCGCTTTGGCGAGCGGCTACGCGCTGAATGGCTGGCAACGAGCTGCGGCCGGAGTTAGCGTCGGTATGACTATGGCTATCTCAATTCCCTCAGCGATTTCGCAGGAGGCGCTGCGCGAACTGCGAAGCGCGCTCGACTCCGAACGCGTACTCAGCTCAGATGCCGACCTCAGTGAATGGCGCGACCCGTTTCAGTACGCCACCTGGGACGAATACGTAGCGGCTGCGGTGGTTTTTCCTGAGTCGGTCGAGGAGGTTCAGGCGGTCGTGAAGATCGCAAACCGGCGCGGGATTCCGCTCTGGACCACTTCGCAGGGCCGCAACAACGGCTACGGGGGGCCCGCCCCGCGCGTCAAGGGCTCGCTGATCGTGTCGCTGAAGCGGATGAACCGGGTGCTCGAGATCAACGAAGAGCTCGGCTACGCCGCGGTGGAGCCAGGGGTTCGCTGGTTCGATCTCTACGAGGCGATCCAGGCCGGCGGCCACAAGCTGATGCTCTCGGTGCCGGATATCGGCTGGGGCAGCGTGATCGGCAATACGCTCGACCACGGCATGACCTATCTCCCCTACGGGGTTGACATGGGCATGGCCTGCGGGATGGAGGTGGTGCTGGCCGACGGCTCCGTGCTGCGCACCGGCATGGGTGCGATGCCCGACAACAGCTCCTGGCATCTCTACAAGCGCGGGCTGGGACCGACGCTTGACCAGCTCTTCATGCAGTCGAACTTCGGGATCGTCACCAAGATGGGGATCTGGCTGATGCCCGAGCCAGAGGTCTTCATGCCGCTCTGGGCGCGGGTCTGGCGCGACGACGACCTCGGTCCGTTCGTGGACACGCTGCGCCGGCTGTCACTCGACGGAACGATCCGCTGCGTGCCGCAGATCCTCAACACCGCCGTCTACGCATCGGTCGTGACCGACCGCAAGCTCTGGTGGCAGGAGGAAGGGCCGATCCCCGAGAACGTGCTGGACAAGATGGCCCGCGAGCTCGAGATCGGGCGCTGGCTGCTGCGCTTCGGGCTCTACGGCGACGAGGCCGTGGTCGACCATCGCTTCGCCAAAATCAAGGCCGCGTTCGAGGCGATCGAAGGCGCCGAGGTCTGGGGCTCAAAGTGCGCCCCGAGTGAGATCGCGGCGCTGCCGAACCCGGCCGAGCGGGTCCAGGGCGGCGTCCCCGGTTTGGAGCTGAACGCGATGGCTGCCTGGTACGGCGGTGAGGAAGGTGGCCACATAGGCTTCTCGCCGATCGCGCCGCTGACCGGCACCGACGCGATCGCGGTTCGAGACCTCTTGCGCGGGATGATCGAGCAGGCCGGACTCGACTACATGGCGGTTTTGATCCCCGCCAACGCCCGCTCCTTCGCTCACGTCACGCTGATCATCTTCGACACCAAGGACGAAGCCCAGGCGCGGGCCGCCTACGACGTCGCCAAGCGGCTCGTGCGTGACTCGGCCAAGCTCGGCTACGGCGAGTACCGCGCCCACCTCGATTTCATGGACCTGGCCGCCGACCAGTACTCGTTCGGGGACCACGCCTACCGGCGTTTCTGCGAAACGATCAAGGACGCCGTCGACCCGAACGGCATCCTCTCACCCGGGAAGCAGGGGATCTGGCCGGCGTCGATGCGCGGCGAGCGCAGCCCGGACTGAACGGGGCGTTCTTGTAGCCCCCGGTCCAGCGGGAACGGGGGCGAATCACTCGCAATTTGCGGGCGCTGCGGGGGTCAAGGGGGGTGAATTGGGCCTTGCTCGCGCCTCTAAGTAGTAAGTGGTTACGCAGAGTCGAGAAGCGATACGCGCGCTGGCGACCCGCCAGCATGGCCTGATCACCTGGGCGCAACTCAGCGAGATCGGCGTGCGCGAGGTCGAGGTCCATCGCTGGCTCAAGGCGCGATACCTGCAGCGGGTGCTGCCACGGGTCTACACGGTCGGGCATGACGCACCGAGCCGTAAGGCCGAGCTCTTGGCGGCTGTGTTGTACGCAGGCCCCGAGGCGATGTTGAGTCACATGACGGCCGCTTGCTGGCATGAGCTGATCGAGTACCCGCCGGCCGAGATCGAGGTCAGCTCGCCACGCGAGCGCGCCTCGGTGAAGGGCGTGCGCGTCTATGGGCGGCGCAATCTCGAGCTGACGCTCTACAAGGGGCTTGCGGTCACTTCGATCGCGCAGACGCTGCTCGATCTCGCAGCGGTCGGTGAGCCGCGGCTGGTGCGCAAGGCGCTTGCGCGGCTCGACTTCCGCAAGCAGCTGAACGTCACGGCGTTGGAGCGTATCTGCGGGACCGGGAAGCCGGGCACCAAGGCGCTTCGCGACGCGCTGGCGATCCATCAGCCCCAGCTCGCGCGTGCGAATGGGCGCTTCGAGGAGAACTTCATCGAGTTCTGCGAGCGCTGGCAGATTCCGATGCCCATCTTCAATGCCCGTATACAAGGGGTGCTGGTCGATGCCTACTGGCCTCAACATCGGCTCGTGGTCGAGCTTGATGGCGTCGATGCTCACTCGAGCACGGCGCAGCGCCACCGCGACAAGAGCAACGACATCACGCTGCGTGCCCACGGCTTGGTGGTGCTGCGCTACGACTGGAAGCTCGTGATGAAGCATGAGGACCTTGTGCGTGACGACGTGTTGCGCGAGCTCGGCCGGCGCTGACGCCGCGCCCGGCTTTGATGCGGCTCCACGTAACAACTTGTTACTTGGAGCCGCATCAAGGGCGGGCGCCCGGGGGCTACAAGAACTCGAGGAGCTCGCTTATGGCGTCGATCGCGACATCGGGGCGCTGCGCGGCGGGCAGGCCGTCGATCTCGACGCCGCCGCTGATGCCGCTGCGCACGAGGATCGTGGGTGAGCCGCCGAGCTTGCCGAGCGCGATATCCATGCGGACGTCGTCGCCGATCACGACGATCTGCGGCGCGGGCACGCCGAGCCGGCGCGTTAACTCGGCTACGGCGGCGTGCGAGGGCTTGCCGACGACGCGCGGCCGGGTCCCGCCGGACTTGGCGATCGCGGCCGTGATCATCGCGCCGCGGCTGAGGATCGTGCCGTTGGCGCCGGCGTATCCGCGCACGTAGCTGGAGGTCAATAGCGGCGCCCCGCGCTCGATCGCGCGCGCGGCCAGCTCAATCTCATCAAGGTCAACCTGCTGCAGGTGCGCGACGAAAACCACGCGAGCGTCGTCACCGCGGGTCACGCGAACGCCGGCGGCGGTCATGAACTCGTGCACCGCGTTCGTAGCGAAGATCTGCACCGGCTCATCTCGATAGCGGCGCAATAGGTAGCTGGTGGCGCTGTCAATCGGCGTCAGCAGCTCCTCGTCGGAGACCGGAAAGCCATCGTCACGCAGGCGCTGCGCGACCGTTGCCGAACTGACGTGGCTGGCGTTGGTGAACAGCACCAGCTTGCGCCCCGAGGCGCGGATCTTGTTCAGGACCTCGATCGCGCCAGGCTGCGCGTGCGCGCGGCCGTCAGCGCCGCGGTGCGCGAGCGTGCCGTCGACGTCGAACATGAACGCGCCGATCCCGTCGTGCAGCTCGATCGGGAAGCTCTGCTTAGCCACGCCGCCACACCACGCTCTCATCGTCCTTGGTCAACGTGAACTCGCGAACACCTGGGCGCTGCTCAAGGCCCTGGAGCAGGGCGACGATCGGCGCGAGGCCCGACCGCTGGCCGGCGGGCGCGGCGGCTGGGGTGGGCGCGGCGGGCGGGGTGGGCGCCGAAGCTGGGGGCTGGTCGAGCGGCGTGGACACGGTCACCGGCCGCGGCTCCGCGGAGCGGTTGGCGATCATCGCGTCGACCTGCCCGGCCGGCATCGTCAGCCGCAGCAGCAACTCCTCGTCGGAGATGGCGCTGCCGAAGCGTGCGCGGGCGCCGTCGAGGCTGATCGGCTCCAAGTCGCGCAGCTTGGCGGCCTGCGGACGCGAGAGCACGCGGGCGGCGACCTCAGGGTCGACCGGCGCGGGCGGCTCGCCGTAGTGGCCCCAGAAGTAGCGGATCGTCTCATCCGACACGGCCTTCCAGCGCTCGCCGTCAATCACGTTGCGCGCGGCCTGGCTCGCGATGAACTGCGAGACCGGGGTGACGATGATCGGGTAGCCCATCTCAGCCCGGACGCGCACGACCTCCTCCAGGACCTGGTCGTAGAGCTCCGGGCGACGCAGCTCCGCGAGCATGCGCTGAGTGGTCGTGACCATGCCACCGGGCAGCTGGTGCCGGTAGTAGGCGCCGTCGAACTCCTGCGGCGTGCCGGCCGGCAGCCCCTTGGCCGCGGCGAGTTGTTCGAAGTAGGCGCTGACGTCAGCCTGAGCTTCCAAGTCGAGTCTGTGTGTAAACCCGGCCGTCTCGAGGTTCTGGACAGTGTTGAAGACGTCGGGCTGCGAAGTCCCGCGAGCGAGTGGCCCACAGGCGGTGTGGACGACCTCGAACCCGGCGCGCACGCCCTCCAGGTAGACCAGCGGCGCCAGCCCGATCGTGCAGTGGCTGTGCAGCTCAACCGGGCGACCGGCGGCCGCGGTGATGAAGTGCGGCGCCAACTCCCGCACGGCGTCCGGGGTCAGCAGCCCACCGGGATCCTTGAGGTAGAAGCGGTCGATCTCATCGCAGTCACGCAACGCCGCGGCACGCTCCGCGTAGTAAGCGTGCGTGTGGACCGCGCTGATCGAGTACGTGAGGCCGACCACGACCTCTTCAACTCCCTCGCGCCGAGCCATCGCGGCGATCCGGCGGATCCGCTCGGGATCGTTCGAGGGATCGGCGATCTGGAAGCGGCGCAGCCCGTTGCGAACCGCCACGCGGAAGGAGAGTGCCATCAGATCCTCAGCCGCCGGCACCCAGGAGATGAATCGCATGCCCGTGCCGATCATGCCCAGCGGGGTATTCGGCATCGCGGCGCTGACCAGCCGCAGCCGCTGCCATGGGTCTTCATGGTGGAAGCGCACCGAGACCGACATGTGCGTGCTCGATGTGAAATCCAGCGCGTGGTAGCCGACTCGGTCCAATGTGGGAGCGATCGCGAGAACGTCCGGCGTCGTCAGGCCAGTTGCACTCCAGAGGCTCTGATTGCCATCGCGGATGGTCGTGTCGATGAAGTCGATCACGCGGCTCGAACTCATGCCAGCGCCCTGGCCAGCCAGTCGGTTGGCACCGCCCCTGCCTGGAAGTCGGGGTGCTTCAGCACATCGATCAGCAGCATGCGGTTGCACTCGACGCCCTCGACCTCGAGCTCCTCGAGCGCCTCGATCAGCACGACGATCGCCTGCTCGCGGTCCTCCCCTTGAGCGATCAGCTTCGCCATCAGCGAGTCGTAGTAGGGCGAGATCACGGTTCCAGGCTCGCAGTGCGTGTCAACCCGCAGCCCGGCCAGCGCCGGCGCCGCGAACGCCGTCAGCGTGCCCGGCGAAGGACGGAAGTCATGTGCCGGATCCTCGGCGCAGAGCCGGCACTCAATCGAGTGGCCGCTGAAGCTCACGTCATCCTGCTCGAAGCCGAGCGGCTCACCGTCGGCGATCCGCATCTGCAGCGCCACCAGGTCGCGCCCGGTGAGCGTCTCGGTGACGGGGTGCTCCACCTGGATCCGGCAGTTGACCTCAAGGAAGAAGAACTCGTCGCTGTCGGCGTCGACCACGAACTCAACGGTCCCGAGGTTGCGGTAACCGATCGCCTCGGCCAGCGTTACCGCCGCAGTCCTGATCGACTCGCAGACCTCACTGCGCAACCCGGGCGCCGGGGCTTCCTCAATCAGCTTCTGGTAGCGGCGCTGGACCGAGCAGTCACGCTCGCCGAGATGCACGGTCGAGCCGTGCGCGTCGGCGGCGATCTGGACCTCGACGTGGCGGGCGTTGGCGATGAAGCGTTCGACATAGACGCGGTCGTCGCCGAAGGCGGCGACCGCCTCGGCCCGCGCGAGCGTGAAGAGTTGCGGCAGCTCGGTGGCGTCGTGCACGAGCTTGATCCCGCGCCCGCCACCCCCGCCCGCCGCCTTGAGCAGCACCGGATAGCCGACCTCCTGGGCAAGCGCCTGCGCATCAGCAACCGAGTCGACGGCGCGCCCGGGCAGCACCGGCAGCCCCGCCAAGCTCGCCTGCTCACGCGCCTGCAGTTTGTCGCCGGTCATCTCGATCACGCCCGCGGGCGGCCCGATGAAAATCAGCCCATGTTCAGCCGCGCGGGTAGCGAGTCGCGCGCTCTCGGCCAGGAACCCATATCCGGGGTGGATCGCGTCGCAGCCGGTGCCGAGAGCAGCCTGGACGACGAGGTCGTCACGCAGGTAACTTGCCGACGCGGGCGCCGGACCGATGCAGATACTGCGGTCGGCGAGCCGGGCGGCGAGACCCTCCCGGTCGGCGTCCGATACGCCGACCACGCACTCGAGCTCGAGTTCACGGCAGGCGCGGACTATGCGTACCGCGATCTCGCCGCGGTTGGCGACGAAGACCCGTTTCACGCCGGCTCCACCCGGAACAGCGGTGCCCCGTACTCGACCAGCTGGCCGTTCTCCGGGCAGACCTCGACGATCGTCCCGGCGACGCCGGCAGGCACCGAGTTCATCATCTTCATGACCTCGATGATGCAGACGATCGTGTCCGCTTCAACGGTGCTGCCGACCTCCACAAACGCGGGCTCGCCTGGCGATTCGGCGCGATAGAAGGTGCCGAGCATCGGTGACTCGATCGGCTCGAGGTCGTCTCGGGTGGGCGTCGTCTCGACGGGCGACGGTGGCTCGCTCGTGGACGGCAGCCCCCCGGGGGTAGCGCGGAGGTTGACTCAACCTCCCCAATCACGACATGCAGTGAGAACCCCGACGTCTGAACCCGAATCTCGCGCGTCCCGGCGGTGTCGATGATGCGCAGGACCTCGCGCACGTCCTGATCGGTCAGCGGCATCGGCTACTCCTGCTCGGACGGTTTGTCGACTACGCCGAACTTGGCCATCACGATTGAGAGCGCGGAGATCGGTGCGGCGGGCGCCGGCGGCGTCACGGTCGTCACCGGCCGTGACTGCAGCACGAAGACGTTCTCCGGCGGCGAGCCGGTCCGCGCGATCGCCCACTCGACGTCCTGAGTTGAGCCGAAGTGGCGCTCAGCGGCACGCGCAATATCGAGCAGCGCCGCGAATGCCTCGCCGTCGAGACAGCGAGCCGCGGCACGCTCGGCGGGAACGTCCTGGAGCACGACCCCGGGGCCATCGGGATCTGGAACGTACTCAACCGCCTTGTCACCGATCTGCTCGCGGACGAGCTCCCGCGTGACCTTGCTGAGCAGGTAGTCGTCGGGCGTGACCTCGCCACCGACGACCGCCAGCCCCAGCCCCCAGCTGGCGTTGATCGCGACCATGCTGCGGTCGCCGCTCACCGGGTTGCAGGTGAAGAGCACGCCGGAGACAGCCGCGTCGACCATCAACTGGATGGCCACGCCCATCGCCGGCTCGCGGCTGTCCCCCATGTGCTCGCGGTAGGTGACAGCCGCGACGCTGTAGAGACTGTCCCAGCAGACCTGCACCGCTTCACAGATCGCATCGACACCGCAGACCCAGAGCACGGTCTCCTGCTGCCCGGCGAAGGTCGCGGTGGCGCTGTCCTCGCCGACCGCGCTTGAGCGCACCGCGACCGGCGGTGCGAGCAGCCCCGTCTGCTCTTCAAGCGCCGCGTAAGCCGAGACGATCTGATCGCGCACTGCTGCCGGCATTCCGCCCTCGCGCCGAGCCAGCGCGAAGGCGTCGCGCCCCAGCGCAAAGCCGGGCGGCACGCGCACGCCGGCGCCGAGCAGCTCCCCCAAGGCAGCGCTCTTGCCGCCGAAGCTCGGCTCGTCGGCGCTGCCTAACTCGGACAGCGCGCGAAGATATTCGGCGTTCGCGGCGATGCTCACAACTCCGGCACGGTCAGGGCTCCAGCAGGGTGACGACCCCGGTCGAACCATCGACCCGAATCAGCTGGCCGTTGCGGATCGCCGAGGTCGCGCGGCCGGTCCCGACCACGGCCGGCAGCTTGTACTCACGCGCGACGATCGCGGCATGCGACATCACACCGCCGACGTCGGTCACGGTCGCGCGGATCTTCGGGAAGATCGGCGCCCAGGCCGGCGAGGTGCTGCCACAGACGAGGATCTCGCCGTCGCGTACCTCGCTGATCTCGTCGGTCGACGAGATCACGCGCGCGATCCCCTCGGCCACGCCCGGCGAGGCGGCGGCGCCGTTCAACACCATCCCGCCCTCCTGCTGGCCGGCCCACTCACGCACGCGCTCGGTGGTGACACCCCAGAGCATGATCGTCATCGGGTCGGTGATCGCCTCGGGTGTCACGCCGAGCGCCGGCGGCGGCGTCCAGGC
>Ga0302314_10008371_pt1 | contig 18417 bp, 14 predicted proteins | sample III_Palsa_N2_3_FD_200533 | JGI IMG/M metagenome (GOLD analysis project Ga0302314, IMG submission 200533) | Peat permafrost microbial communities from Stordalen Mire near Abisko, Sweden - III_Palsa_N2_3 | ecosystem: Environmental > Terrestrial > Soil > Palsa > Peat permafrost | place: Sweden...
AGCGCCCCCGCGACGAGCACGAGCAGCGTATAGGTGACGGCCGCCGCCGTGTGCACCACGCCAGGGTTCAGCCCGCGCGCCAGCTCGACGGCGGCGTACTCGGGCAGTTCGGTCGTGTAGAACGAGACATCGGTGAGCGTCCAGCCGCGCAGCAGCCAGTTGCCATGCAGCAGCGCCCACGCCTCGAGCGCGTTGGACGCACCGTCGGAACCGACGGGGAACGTCGCCGAGAGCCGCAGATAGCAGGCGAACAACCCGGCGACCAGCGTACCCAGGGCGATCGCGAGCGCCAGTGCCCGACGGACGCGACGCCGGGGTGGTGCGATCGGCGGTACGTGAGCTTGACGCTGGTCGGCGATCGGGGCGGACACTCTCCGAGACTAGTAGATAACAAATAGTTAGGTATGCTCCATGCGGGAACCGCGGAAATCTGTCGCCGACGGCACCCGGCTGTCGGGGCGGCCAACGGCCGAGCAGGCTCGCCCGCGAGCCAAGCCAGGAACAGGAAGAACCGCTCGGCGACCAGCCCGCAACGGTCCGGTAGCGGCTGCCGGTAGCCGCTACCGGGTAGCGGCTACCGATCCACCACGACGGGAGACGACAGCGACAGCCCGAACTGGCTGCCCGCGTCCGTCCACCAGGACCGCAGGGCGAGACCGGCCGCCGCTAGCTCGGCCTCGACTCCGGCTCGCCGGAACTTGGCCGACACCTCGGTCCGCATCTCCTCTCCGGCGGCGAACCTGACCACCAGGTCGAGGTCGCGCACCAGTGCCCGCTGCTCGGAAGCCGACCGCAGCCGCATCTCGATCCACTCGTTCGCCGCGTCCCAGCGCGCGACGTGCTCGAACTCCTCCAGGTCGAAGTCCGCGCCGAGTTCGGCGTTGAGCACGGCGAGCACGTTCTTGTTGAACGCCGCGGTCACCCCGGCGGCGTCGTCATAGGCCGCCACCAGGACCGCCGGATCCTTGACCAGGTCCGTGCCGAGCAGGAACGTGTCGCCAGGCCGGAGCCTGGACCTCACCCGCCGCAGGAACGCCGCGCGCTCGGCCGGCACCATGTTGCCGATCGTCGACCCCAAGAACGCCACCAGCCGCGGTCCGTCCGCGGCGTCCGCACCCGACGGCAGGCCGAGCTGTTCCTCGAAATCCGACAGGACCGCGTGCACCGCGAGGCCCGGGTACTCAAGGGAAAGCGCGTCCCCGGCGCGCCTCAGCGCGGACTCGCTCACGTCCACCGGCACATACCCGCGCAGCGTGCCCGCGTCGCGCAGCGCGTCAAGGAGCAGCCGTGTCTTCTCCGACGACCCGGAGCCGAGCTCCACGAGCACGGTCGCTGCTGACAGCGCCGCGATCCGTGGCGCCGCCGCCCGCAGGATCGACCGCTCGGCCCGCGTCGGGTAGTACTCGGGCAGTTCGGTGATCTTCTCGAAGAGCGCGCTGCCCTCCGCGTCGTAGAACCACTTGGGCGGCAGCGACTTCGGTGTCGAGCTGAGCCCGGCCAGGGCGTCGGCGCGCAGCGTCCTGGCGCGGTAGTCGGCCGGCAGCAGGTGTTCGATGGTGGTCATCGGGCGATGGTCCCTTCGGTGCGGACAGCGGTGTCTATGAAACTGCGGTGTCTATGAAGGTGCTGTCTGGTGGCATGCGATCGTGGGCCGGAGCGTCGCCGCCGGGGGCGGCGCAGCCAGCGGCCGAAGGCTGACCGACGATGCCGTGGCGGCGAGCACGTGCCTGTCGGGAACCTCGATCCAGTCGAGATCGTCGTCGCTCGGCTCGGACGCGACGGTCACCCCGTCGTCGCGCCGCCGGTACCAGAGCGTGTCGCCGCAGGCGGTGGCCGCGATCGACCGGCCGTCGGTGAGCAGGAAGTTGAACCGCCCGGCCCCGCCTGCCGCCTCGACCGCGGCGATCGAGGCGGCGAGCGCCGCGTCCTGACGATCACCGGCCCGCAGCCGCGCCAGCACGAGCGTCCATAGATAAGCGGAATCCACCAGCGCCTCAAGAGAAAAAATCGAAGATGCAGTCGCCCGAACGGTCCCGCGCTCCGCCAGGTCCCGCCATCCTTCGAGCACCCCGTTGTGGCTGAAGAGCCAGCGGTCCGCTCCGAACGGTGCCGCAGCCTCCTCGCCGGTAGCGGTGCCAGGGGTGGCCGAGCGCACCGCCGCGAGCACCGCTGCCGACCTGGTCACCCGCGCCAGGTCGGGCAGCGACGTATCGCCCCAGATCGGCACGCCGCGCCGGTACCGAGCCGGCACCGGGTCCCCGTCGGCGTACCAGCCGACGCCGAACCCGTCGGCGTTCACCGTCCCGTGCTCCTGCATCCGTGGCGCCCAGGACTGCCGGTAAAGACCGAACGGCGGATCGATCAGCACCGACCGCAGCGCCACCGGCGGACCGAGATAGGCGAGATGCCGGCACATCAGGCTTCCTCCGGCGCGGACCTCGCGGTGCGGAAGCCGGAGAAGATCTGCCGCCTGATGGGGTAGTCCCAGTTCCTGAATGTGGCGCGGGACGCGACCGGCGAGACACCGAACGCCCCGCCGCGCAGCACCTTGTACTCCGGGCCGAAGAACACCTCCGAGTACTCCTTGTACGGCCACGCCACGAACCCCGGGTACGGCAGGAAGCCCGAGCTCGTCCACTCCCACACGTCGCCGATGAGCTGCCTGGCCCCGGACGGCGCGGCGCCCTCGGGGTACGCGCCGGCCGGCGCGGGCCGCAGATGCCGCTGGCCGAGGTTCGCCCGCGCCGCCGTCGGCTCCTCGTCGCCCCACGGGTACCGGCGGGACCGGCCGGTGGCGGGATCCCAGCGGGCGGCCTTCTCCCACTCCGCCTCGGTAGGCAGCCGCCGCCCGGCCCACCGCGCGTACGCGTCCGCCTCGTACCAGCACACGTGCAACACGGGTTCGTTCGGGATAAGGGGGCTGGTTAGCCCGAACGAGGTCTGCAGCCACTCGCCCGCCCAGCGCCAGAACAGCGGGGCGGTAAGCCCCGCGTGCTGCCGGTGCGCCCAGCCGTCGGCGGTCCACAGCCGCTGGTCGTCGTAGCCGCCGTCGGCGATGAACTCAGCGTACGCCGCGTTCGTGACCGGGGCCGTGTCCAGGTAGAACGCGGGCAGGTTGACCTCGTGCGCGGGCCGTTCGTTGTCGAGCGCCCACGGCTCGGTCGAGGTGCCCATGGTGAACGGCCCGCCGGGAACGTGCACCTCGGCGGGGAGTGCCGTCGCGTCGGCGGGCGCGGACGGCGGCGGGGGAGCGGACAGGACCGGCGGCCCGACCCGGAGCTGATGCGTGGCGAGCATCGTCTCGTCGTGCTGCACCTCATGCTGCGCGACCATGCCGAAGGCGAAGCCGCCGTCGAGCAGCCGCTCTCCGTTGTCGAAGTGGACTCGATCGAGGAGATCAAGTACTCGGCCGCGGACCTCGTGGCCGTAGCGGCGTGCCTCCGCCTCGGGAAGCAGCGGCAGCGTGGGGCGGGTGGCGCGCGGGTGCTCGAACGCGTCGTAAAGCGGGTCGATCTCCGGGTGCAGCGGCGTGCCGCCGCCGACCTCGCGAACCAGCCAGAACTCCTCCTGGTTGGCGATGTGTGCCAGGTCCCATACCAGCGGTGACATCAGCGGAGAGTGCTGTTTCACCAGGTCAGGCTCGTCGACCGCGGTGGTGAGCAGGGTGGTGCGGTCACGTGCGGCGAGCAGTTCCGCCGCGGCGCGTTCCCGCAGCGCGTGGGCGTTGTTCTCGGTCATCCGGCTTCCTCCAGTAGGCCGGTTGTCTCCCGGCTGTCCTTTGGTCCGCGGGTAGCGGTGGGCTCGATCATTCGGTCTGCTCAAGCAGGTCGTCCGCCGGGCAGCGGTCCTTGCTGACGTATCGCTCGATGAAGGCGTCGACGGCGGTGGTGATCTCGGCGTGGGCGTCCATCTTGTCGAGTGCTGCCCTCGCCGCCGCGAAACATTCCCTGCTTGCCCGGGCGATGGCCGGGTCCGCGGGCCCGAGCCGCGCCGCGCGCGGCCACGGGTTCTCGGCCCCAGCCTCGGTCCCGGACTCGGCTCTGGGTCCGGCCAGCCGACCGGTGGCCCTTGACCATTCGCCGGCCGGGCCGTGGCCCGCCCACAGCCGGTCGGCGGCGGCCATCGCGGCGGCGGATGCCCGCTCGTCGCCGAGCAGCGCGCTCGTGACCGCGAGCGGCACGATCCAGCCGTCGCCCGGCTGCGCGTCGATCATTCGCAGTTCCAGGTGCCCATGCGGCCTGACGGGCGGGAACAGGGTGGACACGTGATACGCGAGGTCGTCGGTCGTCGGCGCGCGCAGCCGCGTCCCGCCGTTGCTCGCGTGGTTGTCGCGCGGTCGGCCGCGTACCCAGTCGCGCAAGGTCAGCCCGGGCGGGGCGGACCAGTCATCGGAATCGGGTTCGCGGACGCACATGACCTGCGCGTCAAGCACGTACTCGACCCAGGCGGCGCGCGGGTCACCGAGGTGTCCCTCGCTCGGCGCCCCGTTGAGCCGGTCGCCGTTGAGCCGGTCGCCGTTGAGCCGGTCGCCGTTGAGTCGCGGTGGCCGGGTCCGCCCGGGGTCCATGTGCGCCCACACCTGCTGCCTGGAGGACTGCCAGCCGGTTGGCCTGCCGCCGCGCAACGGCGAGTTCGCGAACGCGGCCACGAGCACCGGGCCGATGGCGTGCAGCAGGTGCCACCGCCAGCGGTAACCTAGGTAGCCGTCGCTATCGTCGCCGGCGTCGAGGCACACCTGCACCGATGCCGTGGTTCACATCATCTGGCGGCCCCACGGGCCGCCGCGATCGAAGAAACCCTCCATGGCCGAGTACCGCGGCAGGTTAAGAATGCGGCGCGGCGGGCGCAATGGATCAAGGCCGATCCCGGCGAGTTCAAGGTCGGCGGCGCCGAGCGTCGCGCGCAGTGCCGCGAGGTCCGCGGTCGTGGCGCGCACGCAGTCGGCCAGCGAGTCCGCGGGCTGTGAGCTGAGCTCAAGCTGCCCGCCAGGCTCGGCGGTAAGGAATGCTCCGGACGGAAGTACGCCAGGGCTGTCATTAGAAGGAAGCCCGGAGGCAGAAGGAGGCCCGGAGGCAGAAGGAGGCCTGGGGGCGGGCACGAAGGCGGCGACGGCATCTCGGATCCGCTCCGCCGGCACCGGCAGGGCGGGATCGTGCGCGTCGCGGACCAGCCACTCAAGCTCGACGCCAACAAGTCGCGGCGGCCCCGTCTTCAGACAGATCCCGTGAATGTGCTCGGCGGCCTGCTCTTCATAGATGATCGTCACATAATCACCGTAACCTCGACCACTGACAAAACGGGACGCCGCGCACCCGCCGACACACCCGCCCAGTCATCGTCCCGGGCAACACACATCCCGCCAATCGGCGCCCCACAGCCGTCTGGCCTGCTCAGATACCCATCCGGGCCATCGAAACACATTTGTTACATTTAACCATGTCGCACTCTCTGCTCGACCCCGGCACTCACCTCTGTGTCCGTATAGTCCGGCTTGCCCCGGTGGCGTTACATCGCACTGCGTCGAGAGCCGCAAGCGGTAGCTTGCAGGCACAGCCGGCGCCGTGCGACAGGGCGGTTAGCCTGATGGGAGCGGACGCGGATGAGGAAGCAGCGGAAGAAGTCTGGGCGGTCATCGCTCCACCGTAGGCCAGCAATGCCGAGGGAAGCCATGTCGTGCACCCCAAGATCCAAAGGAAGTCGTAACACGTCGTGTTGCCCGTGTTGGCGTGATGTAGTCGCACGAAGATGCCATGATGAATGGCGATGAGAGTGCCGTCCATGAGATTCGCGCTGATCAGGCGGGGTAAGGCCGAGGAGCCGCCCGGCATCGTCGGCGTTGCCCGCGTCGACGTGCGCACCAAGGTCCTTGTCAAGCGCCTCGCACCCGGTGACATCGCGATCATCGACCATGCCGACCTTGATCGCGTGTCCGCGGATGAGCTCATCGCCAGCCGGGTCGCCGCGGTGGTGAACGCCGCGAAGTCGATCACCGGCCGGTACCCCAACCTGGGGCCGAGGCTGCTGCTTGACGCCGGCATCCCGCTGGTCGACGACATCGGCAGGGAGGTGCTCGCCCGGGTCAAGGAGGGCACCACGGTCCGGCTCGACGGCGACGTACTCTACAAGGGCGACCAGGTCATCGCCAAGGGCGTGCTGCAGACCGAGGACTCGCTCGCGGTGGCGATGGACGAGGCGACCGCCGGGGTGCCGAGCCAGATCGACGCCTTCGCCGCGAATACCCTTGAGTTCCTGCGGCGGGAACGCGACCTGATCACCCACGGCATCACCGTGCCCGACCTCGACACGAACATGGACGGCAGGCACGTGCTCGTCGTGGTCCGCGGCTACCGCTATCGCGAGGACCTCAGGGCCCTGCGCCCCTACATCCGCGAGTACCGCCCGGTGCTGCTCGCCGTGGACACCGGCGCCGACGCGCTGCTCTCGGTGGGGTACCGGCCCGACGTGATCATCGGGGACATGGACTCGGTCTCCGACGAGGCCCTCGATTCGGGGGCCGAGCTCATCGTGCATGCCTACCCGGACGGTCGTGCTCCCGGTCTGACCCGGGTGAAGGACCTCGGCCTCCCGGCCCGACAACTCCCTGCCCCCGGCACGAGCGAGGACGTGGCGCTGCTCGTCGCGGACGCCTGCGGCGCCAGCCTGATCGCGGTCGTCGGCACGCACTGGACCGTGGAGGAGTTCCTCGACAAGGGCCGCCCCGGCATGGCCTCGACGTTCCTCACCCATCTGCGGGTCGGCGGTAAGCTGGTGAACGCCCGGGGCGTGCACCAGCTTTACCAGAGCAGGATCTCCGGGTGGGCGCTTGTCGCGCTGGCGCTGGCGGCGGCGGTCACCATCGCCGTGGCGATCGCCTACTCGCCCGCCGGCCCGATCCTCGGCGATTACCTCACCGCCACCTGGCATACGTTCGCCTACTGGTTCACTGGGCTGTTCAAGTGATTGATTTCCGCTATCACCTGGTCTCTATCGTCGCCGTGTTCCTGGCGCTCGCGATCGGCATCGTGCTCGGCTCGACCGAACTCCAGGGTCACACCATCGACCTGCTCCAATCGACGTCGAACGGGCTGAAGAACTCGCTCAACGCGGCCAACGCGCAGCACCACAGCGATCAGCAGGCGATCAACGCGGACCAGCAGTTCCTGCAGACGGCAGAGCGCAGGCTGCTCGACAAGGAACTCGACGGCGACCGGCTCGTCATCATCACCGAGCCTGGCGCGCCCGGCTCGGTGATCGACGGCATCGAGCAGGTAGCCGGAATCGCCGGCGCCACGGTCACCGGCGTGGTCGCGCTCCAGCCGAAGTTCAACGACCTGTCCGGTGCCACCCAGTCAGATCTGTCTGGGATCAACAGCACGCTGGCGAGCACCGACGGCACGGTGCTGGCCGCCGCGGCCGCCCCGCAGACCGCCTACCAGCAGCAGGCGGCGCAGCTCATCGCCACCGCGATCCTCGACAAGCCCGCGACGACGAACTCAACCTCGGGCAGCGCGACGTCGGGCAGCGCGACCTCGGGCACAGCAAGCGGCCTGTCCGCCACCGCGCAGACGCTGCTCGCCGCCTACGAGCAGGCCGGCTACCTCACCGTCAGCGACGTGACGATGCCCGCCACGCTCGCCGTGATCGTCACACCGCAGACCGTCCCCGCCGACGGCCAGAACGACCCCGGCAACCAGGTGCTGCTCGCCCTGGCACAGCAATTCGAGATCGGCAGCGCCGCGACCATCGTCGTCGGCTCGTCGGCCGGCTCGTCGCCTGCGGGCAGCGCGATCTCGGTGCTCAGGTCGAGCAGCGTTTCCGGCGAGGTATCAAGCGTGGACGACGCGGACACCACGCTCGGCCAGATCTCGTCGATCTGGGCGCTCGCGGCGCAGAAAGCGGGAGAGAAGGCGAATAGCTACGGTATTTGGGGGGGTGCATCCGCGGTGAGCCCGGTACCGTTGCCAGAGTTGAGCGCGGCGCCGACCATCACCCCAACGCCGCAAAAGACGGCGAAGGGAAAGGGCACCACGTCCGTGAAGAAAAAATGAGGCGCGCGGCCGGCGCGGTAGCCGTCGGCGCGGTAGCTGCCGTCACCGCGCGCGCCGCGTACGCCGGGCTGCGCCGCCGCCCCCCGGCCGGTGACAAGACCTGGACCCGCACCAACCACCGGGGCGAGCTGGTCACCCTCCTCGAAGGTCCCGCCGCCTCCGTCGGCGCGATCGCGGCGGAGCTGATCTGCGCCGCCGTCGCCGCGAAGGCGGCGGGTCGCGCCACGGACAGTCAAACTCAAGGTGCTACGGAACGGTCCCGTGGTTCCCGCTCCTCCCGCGGCATGGCTCTGGCCGGCGCGGGAGCCCTGGCGTTTGGTCTCATCGACGATCTGGCGGGCTCGGGGAAGCGCCGCGGCCTCCGCGGCCACCTGGGCGCCCTGGCCCACGGTGAGGTGACCACCGGCACGGTCAAGCTCGGTGGCCTGGCCGCGACCGGGTTCGCCGCCGCGGTCTTTGGTCACGCTGCCTCCGGTCACGCTGCCTCCGGTCACGCTGCCTCCGGTCACGCTGCCTCCGGTCACGCTGCCTCCGGTCACGCTGCCTCCGGTCACGCTGCCTCCGGTCACGCTGCCTCCGGTCACGCGACCGACGTGATGATCAACGCCGGCCTGATCGCGGGCGGCGCGAACCTGCTCAACCTGTTTGACCTCCGTCCGGGTCGCGCCATCAAGGTCGCCGTGCTTTCCGGCTGTCTTATCGCCGCGGGCGGCGCCGTGACCGGGGGACCAGGGCCACGTGCCTCGAATGGGCGGCCCGTCGGCGGGGACCGCTCAGGCGGTGGACGCGCGGCCGGACTCGTCGCCGTGGCCGCGCCGCTCGGGGCGTCGCTCGCGCTGCTGCCCGAGGATCTCGGCGAGCGGGCCATGCTCGGCGACGCCGGCGCCAACGCCCTCGGCGCGATGCTCGGCGCGGCGGCCGCGCGGTCGCTGCCGCGTCCGGCGCGGATCGGCCTGCTCGCGGGCATCGTCGCGCTGACCGTCGTGAGCGAGAAGGTCAGCTTCACCTCCGTCATCGAGCGCACGCCGCCGCTGCGCCGTCTCGATATGCTCGGCCGCAGGCCTACGGCGCTGAGCGCGCCGCCTGCCATCGACGCGGTCACGGACTCCCCTGAGGCTGCAATAGAGCCGCCACGCCAGCGAATGGGACGGCATCGGCGGGTGGAGCCCGGAGTCGGCCGGGTCCGTTCCGCCGCACGGTTCTTTGAGTTCTTCTATAAGACGCCGGCGCGACAGAAGCAGTGATCCGGGAATTGGCCGAGCGCGGATCCGCTCGGCAGCGGGGTCAGGGGATCGGGCGCGCGGCGGTGATGATCGGCGTCATCACCGTGTTCGCCCGGCTCGTCGGGTTCGGGCGGCAGGTGGTGTTCGCGCACACCGTGGGCACGACGTGCCTTGGCACCGCCTACACCACCGCCAACATGGTGCCGAACATCATCTACGACATCGTTCTCGGCGGCGCGCTCTCCTCGGTGGTGGTCCCGGTGCTCGCGGGCCCGGCTGGGGCCGCCGGGGTCGCGGGGGAAGCCAGCGCGCAGGCACGGCGGATCGCCGCGGCGCTGCTGACCTGGACGATGCTGCTGCTCGTTCCGGTCAGCGCGGCGGTCGCCCTAGCCGCGCGCCCCATCGTCTCCGCGCTGCTTTCCGGCGCGACCGGATGCACGCGCGCCGATCTGGCCGGCGTCGGCACCCGGATGCTGATCGTCTTCGCGCCGCAGGTGCTGCTCTACGGCCTGGCGGTCGTGCTGTACGGGATCTTGCAGTCACACCGGCGGTTCGGTGCCCCGGCCCTGGCGCCGCTGCTCTCCAGCTTCGTGGTCATCGGCGCGTACGCCGGGTTCGGCGCGGTCGGCGGCGGTTACGTCAACCGGCTGCACGCGCTGCCGCCGCTCGCCGAATACCTGCTGTCAGGCGGGACGACGCTCGGCGTGCTCGCGCTCGTGGTCACCGCCGTCATCCCCGCGTGGCGGCTGCATGTCGGCATGCGCCCGACGCTGCGGTTCCCGCCGGGTATCGGCTCCCGGGTGCGGCGGCTCGCGATCGCCGGAGTCGTCACCCTGGTCGCTCAGGACGCCTCGGTCGTGGTGGTCATCGTGCTCGCCAACCGGTACGGCGCGTCCGGCGCGCTGGTGATCTACGGGTTCGTGTGGGCGGTGTTCATGGTGCCGTATGCGGTGCTCGCGGTGCCGATCGCGACAAGCGCCTTCCCCGAACTGTCCGCCGGGGCTGAATCAGGTGAGGGGGACATGCACGGCTTCGACGTGACCGCGGCCATCTCGACGCGGGCCGTCATGGTCGCCTCCTGGCTCGGCGCCGCGACGCTCGTCGGTGCGCGGGTGCCGCTCGCACGCGTCTTCGAGTCGCACGACGGGCCCGCCGCGTCGGTCCTCGCGCTCGCGCTCGTCGCCTTCGCGCCGGGACTTGTCGGTTACGGGCTCTCGGCCAACCTGTCCCGTGTGCTGTACGCGCGCGGGCGCAACCTGGCGACGGCCACCGCCATCGCGGCGGGCTGGCTGGTCGTCATCGTCGCCGACCTGCTGATCGTTCCCTTCGTGCCGCCTGACCGCGTGGTGCCCGCGCTCGGGCTCGGTACCACGGTGGGGCTGACGGTTTCCGGGATCACGCTGCTCATCCTCGTCCGGCGCGAGCGGGGCTCGGTCGCGCTGCTCGGGGTGTCGCGGGCGTTCCTCGCCGGGCTCGCCGGCTGCGTGGCCGGCGCGGCGGCGGGGTGGGCCGTGGCGGCGGCGCTGCCCGTGGCCGGATTTTTCCTCAATGTCGCGACATCGGTGCTTGTGACCGTCGTGGTGGCCGGGGTCTTCACCGGCGTCGTGCTCCGCCTCGACGGCGGTGACCTCAGGGCCGCCCTGGCCCGCCTCCGTGCCCGCCCAAGCTAGGTTGGTCGCGCTTGTGGTGGGGACCACGGCGGGCGGCACCGGGGCGCATGTCCGCATGCTCGCGGCGGGGCTCGCCGCCAGGGGGATTGCCGTGTCGGTCCTCGGACCGTCGGCCGCCGACGCGCGGTTCGGGTTCGGGGCGCTGACCGGGGTTACGTTCGTGCCGGCGGAGTTCGGCGACCGGCCGCGCCCGCGCGACGTGGCCGCCGTGTGGCGGCTGCGACGGGAACTCTCCCACCAGCGGGCTCACGTTGACGCGAGTGGCCGCCAGGAAGTGGTGCACGCGCACGGTCTGCGGGCCGGAGCCCTCACCGTGCTTGCGCTCGGCTGGGTGCGGGAGGAGCGGCGGCCGGGGCTCGTGGTCACGGTGCACAACGCGCCGCCGTCGGATGCGGGCGCGCCGACGGTGATCTACGCCCTGCTTGAACGCCTGGTCGCCCGCGGAGCCGATCTGGTGCTCTGCGTCTCGGCCGACCTTGAGGCCAGGCTGCGCGCCGTCGGCGCGCGCCGGGTCGGCCGGGCGGTAGTGTCGGCCGCCCAGTCCAACCCACCTGACTCGATTGCCGCACCTATCTGGGAGGCTGCGGCAGCGGGTCGTCCGGTGGTGCTCGCGGCGGGGCGTCTTGTGGCACAGAAGGAGTTCGGCACGCTGCTCGATGCCGCGGTCGCATGGCGGGACATGGACACAGAACCGCTGCTCGCGATCGCGGGTGACGGGCCGCTCGCGGGGGAGTTGCGCGCGCGGGCCGTCGGACTCGGCGTCGACGTCGCGTTCCTCGGACACCGTGACGACGTTGCCTGGCTGCTCGCCGCCGCGGCGGTGTTCGTGCTGCCAAGCCGGTGGGAAGGCCAGCCGCTCGTGCTCCAGGAGGCGCTGCGCGCGGGCGTCCCGATCGTTGCCACAAGGACCGGCGGCATCCCTGACCTCGTGGGTGGCGACGCGGCGCTGCTCGTCGAGCCGGGGGACACGGCGGGTCTTGCGGCCGCCGTGCGCGCCGTGCTCGCCGACCCCTCACTCGCGGCAGGGCTCCGTGTGGCGGCGGCACGGCGGGCGGCCGCGCTGCCGACGGAGGACGACGCCGTGACCGCCGCATTGTCTTCCTACGGGGTCGTCCTACGGTGACGTCGCTCGGTGACGCTCTGCCTGGTCGTCCCGGATCTTCTGGGATACTGGTGAAATGCCGCTGCGATCCACCTGCCTCTGCCTCCTCACCTCCGCTAGCGGCGATCGGGGCCCCGAGGTCCTACTCGGCCACAAGAAGAGCGGGCTCGGCCTCGGCAAGATCGTTGGTCTCGGCGGTCACGTGGAACCGGGTGAATCGCCGGCGGAGGCGGCCGCGCGGGAGGTCAAGGAGGAATCGGGCATCCAGGTGTCGGTTGGCGCGCTGACCGAGCTTGCGCACGTGACGTTCCTCTTCCCCACCCGCCCTTCCTGGGACATGGGCGTGGTGGTCTTCGCGAGCGCCGTCTGGTCGGGCGAGGCGGCCGAGACCGAGGAGATCAGGCCGCAGTGGTTCCCCGTCGACGCGCTGCCCTTCGACCGCATGTGGGACGACTCCAGGCACTGGCTGCCGCGCGTCCTCGCGGGCGAGCGCCTGACCGCCACCTTCCGCTACGCTCCCGACTGCGAAACGGTCGCCGAGGCCACCATCACCGCACTGGGTTAGCTGAGCCAGTCGGCGGCGATCTGCTTGGCGGCCCGCTCAACGAGCGGGCCGGCGTCCGCGATGCAGCGGTCCAGATCTGGCTCGAGGTCGGTCAGCGGGTAGGCGGCGGCGATGCCTGCCTCGCGTAGCTGTGCCTTCGACAGGGTGCACCGGCCGGCGACCGCGACCACCGGGACCGCGGGGTCGTGGACGGCGGCGGCCCTGGCCACCCCGACCGGGGCCTTGCCGTGCAGCGTCTGCTCGTCAAGCGATCCCTCACCGGTAACCACCAGCCGGGCGCCATCCAGCTGCTGGCCGAACGAGACCATCTCGAGAAGCAGTTCTATGCCCGGTCGCATCCGCGCCCCGAGGAAGAGCAGGGCGGCGAACCCGAGACCGCCCGCCGCGCCCGCACCCGCCGCGTCCCTGATCGGTTCCGTGATGTCACTGTCCGTGATGTCACCCGCCGCGGCTGACTTCCTGGCGGCGATCGCGGCCTCGGCCACGTCTGCCCACCGTGCGAGGCCCGCCTCAAGCAGCGGGACGTCGGCGGGCGTCGCCCCCTTCTGCGGCGCGTAGACCGCCGCCGCGCCTGACGGCCCGAGCAACGGGTTGTCGACATCGGACGCGAGCAGGAACTCGACGCCGGTCAGGTCCTTGAGCTTGGACAGATCGAGCTCGTTAAGCCGGGCAAGCGCCGCGCCGCCTGCCGGGAGCGGATGCCCCGAGGCGTCGAAAAGCAGGGCGCCGAGCGCCTGGAGCAGGCCAGCCCCGCCGTCGGTGGTTGCGGTGCCGCCTACGGCCAGCACGATGCGTTTGGCGCCCATCCGGCAGGCCGCCAGGATCAGCTCGCCGACGCCGCAGCTCGTCGCGGTCAGCGGGGCGAGTTCGCCCGGAGTGAGCAGCGAGAGGCCGCACGCCTGCGCCGCCTCGATGATCGCGGTCCCATCGCGCTGCGCGAACGAGGCGGTGACGCCCTGCCCGGTGGGTCCCCGCACCCCGAACTCGACCCGGCGGTAGCCGGCGGAAACCGCCGAGGCTACCGTCCCATCCCCGCCATCGGCCACCGGCAGGGTCGTGACCTCGCCGGTGAACCCGGACAGAGCCAGGCCGCGAGCGACCCGGGTGGCGACGTCGGCCGCGGTCAGGCTGCCCTTAAATTTGTCGGGTGCTACCAGGACGCGGTCGGTCATGCTTGATTCAAGCACGCCGATCGTGGACTAGTGAAGGAACGCCAAACGCCACCGGACGCCCGCAAACGCGGACTCCGGCGAACGTCGGATGCAGGTGATTCCAGGGGTATCGATAGTGCCTGAGAGCGAGTTTCAGCGGCGGCCGGTCCCATGGGAAGAGCCGCGCGGCACCGTTAATAGATCAAATATTCGTATGTGTGCAATATGTTGCGCACAGTTTGCGATCTTGTAGCGACTCTGTGTACATTGCTGAACATGCCTCCCACCTCCCAGCACGAGGCGCTGCACCGCATTTTCCTGCAGGACGAGGCGCTGTTCGCGCGAGCGGCGGCGCAAGTCCTTGGCGTCATCGTTCAGGAGCCCGAGCGGGTGACAGTGCTCAACAACGATCTCACCACCGTCGAACCGCTAGAACGGCGTGCCGATTCGGTACTGATGGCCGAGTGGCTCGTCGACGATCCGGACGGCAGATACATCCTGATTGTCGAGTCGCAGACCGACCCCGATGGAGCGCGCCGCAGGCGATGGCCGTACTACATCGCTTATCTGCAGGACAAATACGGCTGTCCGGTAGTACTCCTTGTCGTCTGCAGCAAGAAGGCGACGGCCAGGTGGGCCAGGCAGCCGATCGAGATCGGACTGCCGGACCTCATCGTCATGATCGTGCACCCGGTGGTTCTCGGACCGGACAATGTTCAGGCCACGGCCGGCCAGCAGAAGTGGAGAGAACTGATGGCCACATATCTCCCCCCCGTTCGTATCAGAATTCCGCCTGGAAGGCATACGGCAAGGTCGGAAAGAGGGTCGTGCCGAGGATATTCTGCGGATTCTCGACCGGCGTGGCGTCGCAGTCGATGAGGCCGCGCGCCAGACGATCACGTCGTGCGCCGACCTCGACACCCTCGATACCTGGCTGGACCGTTCCCTGACCGCGGCACAGGTCAGCGAGCTCTTCGCGTAACCGCCGGGTGGGCGGAGGCGGCGAGCCGCCTCAAGCGGCTCGCCCGGGGCCTGCGCGCCCCGCCCGATCGGCCTGGCCTGACCCGGTGCCTGCCGGTTGGCCGTGATGCCCCCGCGTTAGGGTTGGCGTGCCATGAAAGCACACGCGGGGGGACGATGAGGCGCAGCACCGCGCGGGGAGCTCTGGAGCTCGGTGCTCTGGGAGTCGTGTTCGGCGACATCGGCACCAGCCCGCTGTACACGGTGCAGACGGTTTTCGACCCGGCCGATCCGCACTACGTCCAGGTGACGACCGAGCACGTGTACGGGATCGTCTCGCTGATCTTCTGGGCCGTAGTGGCCGTGGTGATGGTCACCTATGTGCTGCTGGTGATGCACGCCGACAACGATGGCGAGGGCGGCATCATGGCGCTGATCACGCTGATCCGCCGCCGCGGCGCGCCCAGCAAGCGGCGGGTCGCGCTGGTGCTCGCCGCGCTCGGGGTATTCGGCGCGTCGCTGTTTTTCGGCGACAGCATGATCACCCCGGCCATCTCGGTGCTCTCCGCGATCGAGGGTGTGCAGGTCGCGGCGCCGTCCGTCGGCGCCATCGTGCTCCCCGTCACCGCGGTGATCATCATCGGCCTGTTCCTGCTGCAGCGGCTGGGCACGGGCGCCGTCGGGCGGCTGTTCGGGCCGGTGATGGCCGTCTGGTTCATCGTGATCGGCGCCTGGGGCATCCGCGGTATCGTCAGCAACCCGTCGATCCTCAAGGCGCTGTCCCCCACCTACGCCCTTACGTTCCTGTTCGGGCACTTCACCACGTCGTTCTTCTCGCTGGCGGCGGTGGTGCTCGCGGTGACCGGCGCCGAGGCCCTGTACGCCGACATGGGGCACTTCGGCCGCGGCCCGATCACCCGGGCGTGGCTGTTCCTGGTGTTCCCCGCCTGCATCCTCAACTACATGGGGCAGGGCGCCCTGATCCTGTCCCATCCCAGCATGGTCAGCAATCCCTTCTACCTGCTGACGCCCGGGTGGGCGCGGATCCCGATGGTGATCCTGGCCGCCGCCGCAACGGTCATCGCCTCCCAGGCGGTCATCTCCGGCGCATACTCACTGACCCAGCAGGCGGCGCAGATCGGGTACCTGCCGCGGCTGCGCATCGATCACACCTCGGAAGAACAGGCCGGGCAGATCTATGTTCCGTGGATCAACTGGGCCCTGCTCGCCGCGGTGCTCGCGCTGGTCTTCACGTTCCGCACCGCCAACGCGCTGGCCTACGCCTACGGTGTAGCGGTCACCGGCACGATCACGATCACCACGCTGCTGTTCTTCTACATCGCCCGCAGCCAGTGGAAAAAACCGCTGTGGATGGTTATCCCCGCCGCCGCCGTGCTGCTCACCATCGACCTGCTGTTCCTCGGCGCCAACCTCACCAAGCTGCCGCACGGGGCCTGGCTGCCGCTCGCCATCGGCATCGGTGTGTTCATCGTCCTCACCACCTGGCAGAAGGGCCGGGCGCTGGTCAGCCGTCAGCGCATGCTGGACGAGGGATCACTGCGCGCGTTCATCGACGAACTGCACAGCAAGAAGCCGGCGCTGCCGCGAGTGCCGGGCATCGCCATCTTCCTCAACCGCGGCAAGGACACCGCCCCGCTGGCCTTGAGGTCCAACGTCAAGAACAACCACGTGCTGCACAACCAGGTCATCATCCTGGCCATCACGACGCTCCCCGTCCCCCACATGCCGGAGGAGAACCGGCTGGAGATCGACGACCTCGGCTACAAGGAAGACCGGATCTACCATGTCACCGCCCGCTTTGGTTACATGGACACCCCCGCCGTCCCACCACTGCTGCCGCTGATCCGCGAGGCCAGCCCGGAGGGGCAGTTCGGCGACGACATGGTCTCCTACTTCCTGTCCACTATCGAGGTGCGCCGGGGGAACACACCCGGCATGAGCCTCTGGCGCAAGCGCCTGTTCATCGCTACCTCCAGGCTGACCGCTGACGCCGCCGAGTATTTCCACCTCCCCCGCGACCGCACCGTCATCATGGGCTCCCGCATCGAACTATGACCAGGGGCGTGGACGGCGGCCTCAGGGCGCCGTCTCTTCCCACCGCCGCCGCACCTCCGCGAGCCCGGCGGACGTGAGCGACCCGTACAGCCTCAGCCGCGCCACCCCGCCATCGGGGAAAACGTCGAGACGCACCAGATCGCAGGCGGAATCGGGGGAGACCCGGAACCGGTGCGGCGTGTCGGGCAGCAGCGGGGTCCGCTCAAGCAGCGGCGCCCACGTCAACGAGTCGCCCCAGTCGCCGCCCACGGACGCCCGCAGTTCCCCCATACCGGGCGAATTCCCGATATATCCGGATGTGTCGAGCTCCACCAGCGACACCACGCCAGCCGCCGCGAACCGCACCACCAGCCACTCATTCCCGGCGGAACGCCGCCGCCGCGTCTCCCACCCTTCGCCCATCACCCGCGAGAGGCCGGGCGAGAGAGCGTTCCGCGGCGCGGAGTAGAACCGGTCGCTGCAGGCGAGCACGTCCCCGCCGTTCTCGAGCGCCGCCAGGTCGAACGTCATCCCCTCGAGCAGCGCGGGATCGGGCACGACCACCCCGTGCACCCGCAGCCGTGCCACCCCGCCGTCCGGGAAGATCCGCAGCCGGACATGACTGAACCGATGTCTGGGAGGGATCTCGAACACATGCGGCGTGTCGCCCTTCAGCGGCGACCGGGGCACGATCTCGACCCACCGGGCCGACTCGAGCGCGGCCAGATCCGGGTACCCGGCGACAAAGCACGCCTCCGCCGAACACGCCTGCGGGAAGTTCCCGGTGAAGTACGCGGTGTCCACCACGACCGCGTGCACCACTCCAGGCGCGCCGAGCCGCACGATCACCCAGTCATGCTCGTCCGCGCTCGACGCGGTCCCGCGAGCATCGCGTCGCCGCCGCGTCTCCCACCCGTCGTACACCTGTCCCTTGTGCCCGAAGGTGTGCGGCGAGTACGTCGCCACCCCCGGCTTGATCAGGTTCTCCTTCTCCGCGAAGAACTCGTCCGAGGCCGCGATCACCGACCCGCGCATGGCCCGCGACGCGAGGTCAGGCAGCGCGAGCGGGTCATCCGTCTGCCCAGGCAGGGGCTCAGGCCCCAAGAAGACCTCCTCCTCGCGCGAGCAGCCGACCGCGTGGCGGGTCGGACGGCGTCACCTCAACGCCGCCGAGCCACGTCCGCGTCACCCGCCCGTAGAGCGTGCGCCCCTCGTAGGGCGTCACCGGGTTCTTGTGCAGCAGCTCGGCGCCTCGTACGGTGAAGGACGCGTTCGGGTCGAACGCCACGAAGTCGGCATCGCAGCCCACCGCGATCTGCCCCTTGGTGGGCAGCCCGGCGAGCGACGCGGGAAACGCGGACATCCAGCGGGCGATGTCGGCGAGGGAGAAACCGCGCCGCCGCGCGACGGACCAGATCACCGACAGCCCGAGCTGCAACGACGAGATCCCGCCCCACGCGGTACGAAAGTCACCGTCGGGCAGCCCCTTCATCGCGGGCGTGCACGGCGAGTGGTCGGACACCACCCCGCTGATCGCACCCTCGCCGAGGGCTCGCCACAGTGCCTCCCTGTTCACCGCGTACCGCACCGGCGGGCAGCACTTGAAATCGGTGCGACCAGGCGGCACCTCCTCGGCGGCGAAG
>Ga0302314_10008372_pt1 | contig 18416 bp, 14 predicted proteins | sample III_Palsa_N2_3_FD_200533 | JGI IMG/M metagenome (GOLD analysis project Ga0302314, IMG submission 200533) | Peat permafrost microbial communities from Stordalen Mire near Abisko, Sweden - III_Palsa_N2_3 | ecosystem: Environmental > Terrestrial > Soil > Palsa > Peat permafrost | place: Sweden...
CGGCGCTCGCCAGCTTCGCGATGGCGCACAGTTACCCACTCGCGCTTGCGCTGCTCTTCCTGGCCGGATTCTTCGAGCTCTCGTTCAGCAGCATGGCGCAGACGCTGGTGCAGATGAACGCGCCCGACGCCACGCGTGGTCGCGTGCTCGGGCTCTACAACATGGCGGCGGCGGGCCTCCGCGCCTTCAGCGGCGTGACCGTCGGGCTCCTGGGGAGCATCGCCAGCGTGCACGCATCCCTGGCCATCGCGGCGGCGTCGTTCGTGTCGGTGGCCACGCTCTTGTTCGCCCGGAAGCGGTACCCTGTCGCTCGAGGCGTGAAGGGATGAACGTTCTGGCCCTCAACGCGGGTTCGTCGTCGCTCAAGGTGGCGCTCTTCGCCATCGACGCACGCGGCGAGGCCTGCCTCGCGCGCGGTGAGGTCGAGCGCATCGCCGAGGACAAGGGGCGTCTCGCCCTGAAGGATGGCGAGGGGCGAGTCCTCGCCGAGGACGATGCCGCCGCGTATCCCGATCACGTGACGGCCTTGCACGCCGCCTTCGATGCCCTGGATGGCGCTTCGCTCCCGCGGGCGGAGGTGGTGGGGCATCGCTTCGTGCACGGGGGGCCGGAGCACAGCGCGCCCGCGCGCGTCGACGCGGAGCTGCGCGCGTCGCTGACGGCGTTGGTGCGCTTCGCCCCGCTTCACCTGCCGGCGGAGCTCGCCGTGCTCGACGCCACCGCCGCGAGGTCGCCCGGGCTCCCGCAGGTGGTGTGCTTCGACACGGCCTTCCATCGCACGCTGCCGGAGATCGCCGAGCGCTTCGCGCTGCCGCGGGATCTCTTCGACGCGGGGGTCCGCCGCTACGGCTTTCACGGCCTGTCGTACGAGTACGTGGTGGAGACCCTCGGTGCGGCGGTCCTCGGACGCGCGGTGATCGCCCACCTCGGCAACGGGGCCAGCATGGCGGCGGTGAAGGACGGGAAGTCGGTCGACACCACCATGGGGCTGACCCCGGCGGGCGGGCTGGTGATGGGCACCCGCGTCGGCGATCTCGATCCCGGTGTCGTCGTTCACCTCATGGACCATCACGGCTGCGGCGCGCGCGAGCTCGAGGCGCTGGTGAACGAACGATCGGGCTTGCTCGGCGTGTCCGGCACCACCAGCGACATGAAGGCCCTCCTCGAGGCGAGCCCGCACGACGGGCGCGCGGCGCTGGCGGTGGACATGTTCGCGTACAGCGCGCGGAAATTCGTCGGTGCCCTGGCCGCGGTCCTCGGTGGGCTGGACACGCTGGTCTTCACCGGCGGCATCGGCGAGCGCGCGGCCCCGGTGCGCGAGCGCATCTGCCGGGGGCTCGGCCACCTCGGCGTGACCCTCGATGCGGAGCGCAACGCGCGTGCCGACGCCTGCGTCAGCCCGGAGAAGAGCGCCTGTCGCGTGCTGGTGGTGCCGACCGACGAGGAGCGGATGATCGCGCGGCACGCCTTCCGGTTACTCTAGCCCTTCTCTAACCCGGGACCTTGCAAGGGAAGGCGGCGGCGGCGTCGAAGGCCTCGCTCTTCGTGCTAACACCTCCCCGCCATGACCACGGTCGAAGCCTCCTCCATCGAGCGGTCCCTCGCCTCGCTGCGGGCCACCTTCCGCGCGCGCTTCGAGGCTGCGACCACCGAGCAGACCCTGCGCGACGAGAACGCCAAGATCCTGGGCAAGAAGGGCGAGCTGACGGCGGTCCTCAAGCAGATGGGCTCCGTTCCGGCCGACGGTCGCAAGGCCATCGGTGAGCTGGTCAACTCGGTCAAGCAAGAGGTGGAAGCCGCGTTCGCCGATCGCCTCCAGGCACTGGCCCGCGCCGCGCGCGACGCCGAGCTCACCGCCCCCCCCTTCGACCTCACGCTTCCGCCGCGCCTGCCGGTCCCGCTCGGCCATGCACACCCCATCTCCCGGGTGCGCGACGAGATCATCGACGTTCTGGTGAGCCTTGGTTTCGCCGTGCACGATGGCCCGGAGGTCGAGCGCGAAGAGAACAACTTCGGCAAGCTCGGATTCCCGCCGGACCACCCTGCGACCGACATGCAGGACAGCTTCTGGACGACCGGGGGAATGCTCCTTCGCACGCACACCAGCAACATCCAGGTTCGCGCCATGACCGGCCACGCGCCGCCGATGGCCTACATCGCACCCGGCGTGACCTACCGACGCGACGACGACGTGACGCACTCCCCGATGTTCCACCAGATCGAGTGCTTCCTGGTCGACCAGCACGTCACCATGGCCAACTTGCGCGGTGTCCTCGGTGAGTTCGCGGAGCGCTTCTTCGGCGCCGGTACGCCGGTGCGGCTGCGGCCGAGCTACTTTCCCTTCGTCGAGCCCGGCGCAGAGGTCGACGTCGGCTGCCCCTTCTGCAAGCGGAACGACGGCTCACGGGCCGGATGCAGCGTGTGCAAGAAGACCGGCTGGATCGAGATCCTCGGCTGCGGCCTCATTCACCCCGTGGTCTTCGAGAGCTGCGGCATCGACCCCGACAAGTGGACGGGCTTCGCCTTCGGAATGGGCGTCGAGCGCGTGGCGATGGTCAAGTACGGCATCCCCGACATTCGGCTGCTCTTCGAGAGTGATCCGCGCTTTCTCGCGCAGTTCTGAGACCTGAGGCCCGGGCTCGCCTCCGTCGGGGGCTACTGCGCGGTCCGACCGATCGCGGGCGCACCCATCAGGGGCAGCGGCCGCCGCGGAGGGGCGACCGCCGTACCTACCGACCACGACCTCTGCCGAGGGGCCGCCGTCGTCGCGGGGACCGGGTCTGGGGCGACCGTAATCGGCGCAGCGCTCGTCGCCACCGGGACCGTCACGCTCGCCGTCGCGACCGGGACCGCCACGCTCCCCATCGTCAGCGGCATCGCCCCCATGGTCGCGCGCCTGCCGGAGCCCTCCATCCCCAGCGCAGCTGCCGCTGCCATCAGCCCGCCTCCCACCGCCGCGAGGGTCGCTCGGCGACGGCGCCGCGTCTTCACGCCGACGGGGCAATCGCTGGTCAGCACCGTGCCGTCGTCCCGCTTGAAGAGGCGGACGCACATCTTGCCTTCTCTCGCGACGAGGAGCGCTTCGGCCTCCTCGCGTGGAAGGGACGACAGGTTGTAGACGTTCTTGTCGCACTGCCCGCAGAAGCGGACGTGATCGTCGCCCACCATCTGCTCCCAGCTCGCCTTGCACGGGGCGGCGATGGTCACGTCGTCGAGCAGCGGCAGGCCAGGACGGTTTCCGCTCACCTTCGCGAGAAGCCCTTCCGTCTCGATCAGCTCCTTCTCGAGGACGCTCACCCGCGCTGCCTGATCGGCGGCCTCCCGGGCGGCGCGCCGCGCTTCTTCCAGATCGTGGACGATGCGGTCGCGGTACGCGCGGAGGGATTCGGAGACGTCGCGGTAGGCCATGCGTGTTGGACGCGCGCGGCGCGGAAAAGTTCTTCGGCGCCACGAGCGCGTGATGGCCAGGGCCTTCCGGGTGGGCTACTTCAGGGCCCGCATGAAAGCATCCGTTCGCTGGCTCCGCGAGCTGTGTCCCGAGCTCCCCGACGACGCGGGCGCGCTTGCCGCGCGCCTCACTGCCGCGGGTCTGGAAGTGGAGGGTACGGAAGCCTTCGGTCTGGGCGCAGAGGCCTGTTTCGTAGCCAGCGTCGTCACCACCCATCCCCACCCGTCGCGAACGGGGCTGCGCCTGGTCACCGTCGACCGGGGCGGCGGGACCCGGCAAGAGGTGGTGTGCGGCGCCCCCAACGTGCCGGAGGCAGGCGGTCTGGTCGTTCTCGCCCCCCTCGGTGCACGTCTGCCCGCCAAGGGAATGACCATCGAGAAGCGGACCATCGCCGGCGTCCCCAGCGAGGGGATGCTGTGCAGCGAGGCGGAGCTCGGCCTCGGCGACGACGGCAGCGGCATCCTGGTCCTTCCCCCGGGCACCGCTTTGCCGGGAGCACACCTGGTCGAAGCGCTGCCCGCGGCGCGTGACACCCTCTTCGAGATCGGTCTCACGCCCAACCGGCCCGACGGGCTCGGCCACATCGGCCTGGCGCGCGAGGCCGCGGCGCTCTTCGGGCTGTCCTTCCTGCCGCCCGCCCCGGTCGCGCCGGTGCTGGAACGCGACGAGGAGCTGGGCAGGTACGTCTCGGTGACCATCGAGGACGGCGAGCGCTGCGCGCACTACGGCGCCGCCGTGCTCATCGACGCCAAGGTGGCTCCCTCCCCCCTCGACGTGCGCTGGAGGCTGGCCTCGCTCGGTGTCCGGCCCATCTCCAACGTGGTCGACGTCACCAACCTGGTCATGCTCGAGACCGGGCACCCTCTGCACGCGTTCGATCTCGACAAGGTGCGCGGCCGCGCCATCGTCGTCCGGCTCGCCACAGCAGGCGAGACGCTGATCACGCTCGACGGAGTGGAGCGAACCCTCAGCGCAGACGATCTGGTCATCTGCGACGGGGAGGGACCGGTGGCGCTCGCCGGGGTGATGGGCGGCGGCAACAGCGAAGTCGGGGAGGGGACGACGCGCGTCCTCCTGGAATGCGCGTACTTCGATCCGCGCGGCGTGCGCCGGGCGGCGCGGCGATACGGGCTGCACACCCAGGCCAGCCATCGCTTCGAGCGGGGTGTCGACTGGGACGACACCGCGACGACGCTGGCGCGGGCCGTGTCCATGGCGAGCCGTCTGGCCCGCGCCGAAGCGGTGAAAGAGACGCGCGTCTTCACCGCTCGCGCCCTCGCGCGGCGCACGGTGATGTTGCGGCACCCGCGGGTCGAGGGCCTTCTCGGCGTGGAGGTGCCGCCGGAGGAGGTGCGGAGCACGCTGGACCGGCTCGGCTTCGCCTGTCGCTCGTCTCGACCCGGGATGGACGTGTGGGAGGTGCCGAGCTTCCGGCCCGACGTATCGCGCGAGGTCGACCTGGTCGAAGAGGTCGCGCGCGTGCGCGGGTTCGACGCCATTCCCAGCAGCCTCCCGGCCTTCCGCCCGTCTCGCGACGCCGGACCGCGCGAAGCCTTGCGCCGTCGCGCGCGCGAGGCCGCCGTGACGCTCGGGCTGAGCGAAGCGATCACCTACTCCTTCGTCTCTCCGCGCGATCTCGAGACCGTCGGGGCGCCCGCGTCCGCGGTCATTCTCGCCAATCCGCTCTCGGAGCGCGGCACGGTGATGCGCACCAGCCTCCTGCCGGGCCTCCTCCACGCCCTCGCCCGCGCGCGCCGCCACGGCGAGCACGACGTGCGCCTCTTCACGGTGGGCACGCTCTTCTTCGCCGAGGCGGGCGAGTCCGGCGATGCGCGCGAGGACGGCAAGCGCGACTCCCCGGTGGGACCTCCCTCGACGGGCGTGGACGAGCGGATCGGCTTTGCCGCGATGCTGAGAGGTCTCCGGCCGGCGTGGCTCTCCAGGCCCGAAGCGGTCGATGTCTGGGACGCCAAAGGACTGGCCGAGGGAATGACACAGCGCCTGCTGAGGCGCGAGGCGACGCTGCGTCCAGCCGGCCCGGACGAGAGACCGAAACACTTACACCCCCGCGGCGCGGCGTGGATCGAGGTGGAAGGCAAACGCGTGGGCGCGCTCGGCCCGGTGCATCCGGACGTGGTCGAGGCGTTCGATCTAGGGGAGGGCGCGGTGTGCGTCGAGCTCGATCTCCTGGCGCTCCAGGCGGTAGGACCACGTCCGCCACGCTTTGCTCCTCTCCCGCGCTTTCCCTCGAGCACGCGCGATCTCGCGGTGGTGGTGGGCGAAAGCGTGGCGGCGGGCGACGTCGAGCGCGCGGTGCGTGCGGTCGCGGGCGATCTGGCAGAGCAGGTCAGCCTGTTCGACCGGTTCGTCGGTGGCAACATCCCCGCCGGTCACGCCAGCCTGGCCCTGCGCGTCGTCTACCGCGCGTCAGACCGCACGCTGACCGACGCCGAGGTGGACCAGCGGCACGCCCAGGTCGTGGCCGACGTCGAAAAGCGCTTCGGTGCCCAGCTACGGACGTGATGGTGGCGGCTTCACGGTAGACTGCCCCGGTCTCCCGCCATGGCGCCCGCCGAATCCTCTCCGCGCTCCTTGGTGGGCGCCGTCCTCTCGCGGAGGTGGCGACTCGCCCAGCGCCTCGGCGCCGGAGGTATGGGAGAAGTCTACGCGGCCGATCCGCTGGAGGGTGGGGCCCGGGCGGCGGTGAAGATCCTGCGGCCCGAGTACCTCGCCGAGCCGAACGTGCTCGCACGCTTCCTCGAAGAGGCCAGCACCTGCATGCGTCTCATCCATCCGAACATCGTGCGGATGATGGAGTGCGCATCGGCCGAGGACGGCTCGCCGTACCTGGTGATGGAGCTACTCGAAGGGGTCCCGCTCGGCGCGTACACGGCCAACGGCGGACGCGTGCCCGCGGCGCAGGCGGTCCCCATCCTCCTGGGAATCCTGGCCGGCCTCGCCGCCGCCCACGCGCGCGGGATCGTCCACCGCGACCTCAAGCCGGACAACGTGTTCCTCACCCGCGCGCCGGAGGGAACGTTCGTGGTCAAGGTGCTCGACTTCGGGATCGCCAAGGTGATGGACGCCGCCGGCGGCATGGGGAGCCGCACGCGCACGGGGATGCTCCTGGGTACGCCCGCGTACATGAGCCCCGAGCAGATCAAGAACGCGCGCGACGTCGATCAGCGCGCCGACCTGTGGAGCGCGGGGGTGATGTTTTACGAGATGCTCACCGGGCGCGAGGCCTTCCCCGCACCCACCGAGTACGCGCGCCTGGCGGCCGTCCTGGCAGTGGAGCCGGAGTTGCTGGTCCGCGTCGACCCGTCGCTGGCCGCGCTGGCGCCGTTCGTGGCGCGCGCGCTGCAGAAGGACCGCAACGAGCGCTTTCCCTCGGCCCAGGCGATGGCGCAGGCCCTCGGCGCCGCGGTCCCGCACCTCGCCCAGCGCCTCGACGGCGGCATCGGAAAGATGACCCCGGCGACCGCGCTTCCTCTCAGCCGGCTGCCCGAGGTCCCGTCGGTCTTCACCCCGTCCCTCTTGGTCCCCACCGCGCCGCAGGAGGCGTACGCTCCCCGGACCGCGCCGACGCCCGCGCCGCACAGGGCCGCCGTCGAGGTTGCCGGCATCCCAGCCCGTGCACCGGGAGGTACGCTGCAGAGCCCCGCCGGGTCGCAGCGCCCCGTGGCCGACCCGGCTCCCTTCGTGATGATGCTCTCCGCGCAGACGCTGGGCGAAACCCTGCCGTCGAAGGATCTTCCCATGATCGCGCGCCCGCCGGGTCGCGTCGTGGTCGGCGCGCCACCCTGGACGGTGGTGGTGCTCGTCCTGGCGGCGCTGGTCGCGGGATTCTTGCTGGGCTGGGCCTTCGCGCGGATGACGTGAGCGGTGGGACGCATGATATAGCTCTCGCCTCGGAGCCCATGCCCATGACCGACGCCGCCCTCGACCCTCGTTACCTCGAGCTCTTTCCCCAGTGGCTGCGCAGCCTCGGCGAAGACGCCGCTCAGGTGGGCGACGAGCTCGCGTCGGGTGCGGCGGACGACGGCGCGACGCGCGCTCTGGTCGCGGGGCTCAATTACATCTTCAAGTCACTCGACCTCATCCCGGACGGTATCGACGACCTCGGTTACCTCGACGACGCCTTCGTCCTGCGCGTGGCCTGCTCGCAGGCCGGGTCGGCGCGACCGGAGCTGAAGCGCGGCGTCGTGCAGCGCCTGAGTGACGACGCGCAGGCAGTGCGCGACTTTCTCGCCGAGGACTATCCCCGCCTCGAGGGCTACGTCAGCGGCCTTCGCAAGGGCGCCGCGCGCGGCCGCACGGTCGAGGACGTGGTGGGCGACGAAGCGACGCGGACGCAGTTCCTGCTCGAGGTCAAAGCGTGGGCCGGCGCCTACCAGGTGCCGACCTTCGCTCGAGATCACAAGACCCTCGTGAAGCTGAAGGCGTTCTTGAACGCCAAGCTTCCCTGATCCCACGTCACACGGGGGTGCGGCTGTCGCTCTTCGGTCCGTTGTGGCTCTGGCCGTGCATCGCCGAGATGAGCTCCTGCAGAAGATCGCGCGCCTCGGGCTTGGCCTTGAGGTGATTGAGCAGGAGCACCGAGACCTCGCTGAACGACTTCTCGTAGTTCAGCCCCTCGCGCGTTCTGGCCGCCACCTTCTCCCGGCCGCTCGACAGGTCTTCCTCCAGCGCCTCGGCGTAGCGCGCCAGCTGCGCCCGGAGCTCCTCGATCTGGCGCCGGAGGTCGCGCGCCTGCGTATCCTTTGCCGACACCTTCAGCTCGTGCTCCCGTAGCTGATCGCGCTTTGCGTCGACCAGCGCCACCGCGGCCCCGGCGCGTTCGTACACGGTGCGCAGCTGCGTCGACGCGCCGCTGATGGCCTGATCCGCCGCCTGCTTGGCCTGCGCCGCCGAGCGCTCGGCCTGCAGGTGCGCGTCCCGGAGGCGCGTCACTTCGGCCTGCTCGGCGGACAGCTCGCGCAGCGCCCGCGACTCCTCGTGCGCCAGCTCTTCGACCTTGCGGCCGATCTCTGCGCGCAGCGCGCGTCCGCGACGCTCCAGCGCCTCGAGCTTGCGCGTGTGGCTCGCAACTTCCCCCTCCAGACGCGTCGCCCGCGCCGCCAGGTCCCACGCCTGCGTGCTCGCGCTCTGCACGTCGGTCGGCGGGTTGCCCGCGGGATACGCGCGCGAGACCATGCGCGAGAAGAGCGCCGCGCGGCTCGCCCACTCGATCACCCCTTCGCCCTGCGGCGGCGGCGGCGGGGGCGGCGCGATGTTGTCACCGGTGGTGGCGACCTCCCACGGCGTGCTGGGCAGGCTTCGCTGCAGCGTCTTGAGCTCCTCGTGCAGGTGGTGCGCGTCCTGGAAGCGCTTGCGCCGGTCCTTCTCCAGCAGCTTGACGACGATGACCTCCGCCGACGGCAGCACGTCGGATTTGATGGACCGCGGCCGGGGCGCCACCGCCGTGCGCTGCATCTCGAGCAGCGTCTCGCGATCGTCGCTGCGGAAGGGCAGCTGGCCGGTCAGCATCTCGAAGAAGAGGACGCCCAGCGCGTAGAGATCGCTCTGCGCGGTGGCCTCTTCGCCGCGGGCCTGCTCCGGAGCCATGTACTCGGGCGTCCCGAAGACCGCGCCCTTGGGCGCCAGGCGGGGATCCATGGCCAGGTGGGCCAGGCCGAAGTCGAGGATCTTCACGAAGTCCTTGCGACCTCCGCGCGTCGTCAAGAGGATGTTGTCGCTCTTGAGATCGCGGTGGACGACGCCGAGGTCGTGCGAGCGCGCGAGCGCCGCGCACATCTGCTCGAGGATGTCGACGCCGCGCGAGAGCTGCATGGGCCCTCGCGCCAGCTCGCTGGAGAGCGACAGCCCGACCAGGTACTCCATGACCAGGTAGAGCTCCCCCTCTTCCGTCTCGCCGATGTCGTGGATGTCGATGATGTGCGCGTGGTCCACCCGGTTTGCAGCGCGGGCTTCCCGCAGCATCCACGCTCGCAGGTGCGTTTCGCCGCGCAGGTCGGGGCGAATGAGTTTCACCGCCACGATGCGGTCGATGAGCACGTGACGCGCTCGGTAAACGACGCCCATGCCCCCTTCACCGATCCGCACTTCCAGGCGATACCGGCCGGCGATGACGCGCCCGAGCATGGGATCCGCCGGCTTGGCCGGCTGCGCAACTCGTTGTGCCATTCTGCTCCGCTCCCGCTCCCTCTGTTCCCCCGGGCCTAGCCCCGGGGCTAGGGCCTCAGCGCAAAGATGGTATCAGCGGGCAAGGCGCGCAGGAACGTTCAAAACGCGACGTGCAAAACGGGCAGGTAGAGCGCCGAGGGGTTGTCCTTCAAACCGTAGGTGCGGGCATCGGCGACGGAGAAGGCGGGCTTCACGTCCGGCAGGGGGACGCCCAGCCGGAAAGCGCCGCCGGAGGCAGCACCCCGGTGCATGCGCACGTCGAGCATCGACTGGGGAACCGGAGCCGGAGGGGGAGGAGGTGTCATCACCGACGGGGGCGGCGGAGGTGCAGGTGGGGGCACCGGCGTCCCGGTGATGCTGCTGCCGCCGGGGGCACCGGGCTCTGCGGCGGGGCCTGTCGGCGCGCGATCCTCCGTCGCGCCCTCTTCGGGCTGGTAGCGCGTCGCGTTCAGCGTGAGGACGAGCGCAGGGATGACCAGCGCGAGGCCGCCGGCGAGCATGTACATGGGGGCCTTGCCGTCGCTCGAGTTCTGCTCGACCTCGAAGCCCGCCACGCCGCCGCCGCCGGCGCCCACGATGGCGCTGATCAAGTAGACCCAGCCGGAGCGCACCCCGGCGATGCCCTCGATGATGGTGGGGATCTCGGCGCCCAGGAGCGAGCCTCCGACGATTCCCTTGCCCGTGGGCGACACATTGTCCGCGCGCGCCTCACGGAGGGGCGCGCAGACGACGCTGGCGCCGAGAATGGCGGCCATCGCCAAGGCGGCAGGCCGGTGCTTGTTCGAAGAGGCCATGGTGTCCCTTGCTCTGGGGTGCGCGAGGGTACCATGGGGTTCGCCGCCGTTCATCAAAGAGTACCTGGCGGAGTCGACCTTGGCGTCACAACGCCTCACAAGCACCGATCTGTCGCGAAGGCGATCTGCACATTCCTGACTTCGTGTCGCGACGCATAGCCGCCGGTGGCAGCGGTGAAGCCGAAGTAATACGGCGTCCCCGACACGAACCCCGGAAGGGCGACGCTCTGCAGGTTGGGAATGGCGATGGGGCCGTCGGAAGCAGGGCCGGTGACGGCGACGCTCATCTGTCCGGCGGTCAGCGCCACGGTGACCGTGCGCCACATCGCGTCCCCCACGTCGCCGACCACGACGTTGAGGAGATTCGCGCTGACGGCGATGGAATCGACGAGGCCCTCGTTCGTCGGGCACATCGGGGTCAGCACGTCGACCCCCGCATGGTTCTGGTCGCTGTCGGTGCAGGTCGCGTTGTCGAAGATGTCGAGCTCCACCCCGTAGCCGTCCAGGCCAAGGGCGCCCAGGCCGCCGCCGTTTCCGCCCATCACCACCTTCCCGTTGGTCTCGATGACGAACATCATCCCGTCCGCTCGTCCGTTGCCTATGTCGGTGATGCGGAAGTCGAAGGACACCCGGAAGGTGTCCATGGTGACGGGATTGTCGTAGATGGCGGCGCCGACTGAATTGCCTTCAGTCCCATCGACGAGGACGACGCTATTGCTGGTCGCGTCGTAGGCCGCGGCCCCATCCAAAGACCAGTCGAGCGTCGGGGTGGTGCCCGTGAACGCCGAGAGGCTGTTGCCGCAGATGCCCGAGGCGCAACCGGTACCGGCGCAGACGCCGCTCGAGCACGCGTCATCGGCCGTGCAAGCATTGCCGTCGTCGCAGGGCGCACCGTTCGCCGCATTTCCCGAAGAAGGCACGCCGTTCACGCAGCTCCCGACCCGGCATACCCCGGCGGCGGGCCGATCGCCGTCGTCGGCGATCGAGGTCGTTCCGCCCATCCCGTCACACACCTTCTCCTGGCAGTCGCCCGCGGTCTGGCCGGTCGAGAGCACGTGCGACGCGTCGAGGTCGACCGTGCCGCATGCGTTGGCCACGCAAGTGGCGACGACACACTCGTTGCCGGTGGCCGGACAGTCGGCGTCCGCCATGCACCGGACGCACGAGCCGCCGCCCGTCGTCGCGTCCGAACAAGCCGGCGGGGGCGCGTCGCGGCTCGCGTCCCCGGGGGACGTGACGCCGCTTTCTGGCTCGGGCGGATGCTGCAGCAGATCGGACCCCTCGGCGCCTCCGCAAGCCAGGAGCGTTGCCGACAACGCGGTGCCCACGAACCGGCCGCCATCTCTTCGGCCACCGCGGTCACTCATGTTCTTCCTTTCGCGCAAGCGGCCGGCCCAAGTGCACGACCCAGCCGAATAGCATACCCCTTTTTCCGCCACCCGACTACTCGTACTCGACCGGCGAAGTCCACGAAGTCCCCATTCGCGTCGGCGGCGGAATCGGGGTTCAGACCGTAACGCGTCTCCCACGTGTCGGCGGCGAATGCCGTCGTGAGTAATCCTGGCTCAATCCGGGCTAGGGCGGGGCTAGGGCTCGCGAAGCTCGCCGGCGGCCGACGGTTCCGCCAGGCCATCGAGGACCTCGCGCGTGCGCTGGCGCTCGCGCTCCATCGCCTCGTCGTGCTGCTCGCCGAACGCCAGGTCGACCACGATGCTCGGCTCGTCGCCCTCGTACTGGACGGAGACGTCGATCGAGTCCCCACCGGGGCTCGGCCCGTGGGACTGCGCCGCCGGGGGCGGCCTTCGTCGCTGCTCGTCGTAGGCTGCGCGAAGGGCCTCGAACATGGTCCGCGCGTCCTGCCAGCGCGCGCTCTGGTCGAAGGCCAGGGCGCGATCGACCGCGGCGACGAGGAGCGGGCCGGCGTCAGGCAGGACCGTGGCCAGCGAAGGGGCGTGCTCCTTCATGGCCGCCACCGTCATGTCGAAGGCGTTCTCCTTCTCGTGGAGACGCCGCCCGGAGATCGCGCGGAAGATGACCGCGCCGAGTGAGAACAGGTCGCTCCTCGCGTCGACCTGATCCGGCGTCCCGCGCGCTTGCTCCGGGGCCATGTACCCGGCCGTGCCCATGATCACGCCCTGCGCCGTGGGAATGAGCGACAGCGCGCCGTCGCGGATGCGGGCCAGGCCGAAGTCGAGCAGCTTGGCGTGGCCCCCCTTGGTGACGAAGATGTTCGCGGGCTTGAGGTCGCGGTGGACGATGCCGTTGCCTTGGGCGGCCACCAGAACCTCGAGCACCTGCCCGGCCACGGCCAGCACCTCGCTCACCGGCAAGCGGCCCCCGGCGCGGTCCAGCCAGGCGGCGAGCGACTCGCCCTCCAGGAGCTCCATCACCAGGTACGGCGAGCCGTCCTCTGCGATGTCGTCGTCGAGGATGGCGACCGCCCCCGGGTGGCCGATCTTGTTGGCCACGTACCCCTCGCGGAGAAAGCGCCGGCGCACCTCCGGATCGCGTGCAAAGCGCGTGTGCAGCACCTTGACGGCGGCGCGGCGGCCGTTGCGATGGGTCACCTCGTAGACGGCGCCCATGCCCCCGACGTCGAGCAGCCGGTCGACGTGCCACTTGCCGTTGAGCGACTGGCCGACGCGGGCCTCCGGCGGGGCGTACCCACTGCGTCTCTCGCCGGTCACGGTAGGCAGGATCGCGGGGGGAGCCGGGAGGCGTCAAGCATGCCGGTAGACTCATCCGTGGTCGATGAGCTCGTTGCGTGCTGGTGATGAGCCCCCTCTCCCGTGTATCTCTCGTTCATCGCATGAGCCACGCTCTCCGCCTCGCCGCCAACGCTCTCTGGCCTGCCGTCCGGGCCTACAATACGCGCTTCGAACGCCCTTCCCCCCAGCCGAAGTGGGCGCCCGCCCCCCTCATGAAGACGCGGGATCGCACCTTCCCTCCCCTCGGCTGGCCGCGCGAGACCGATTCGCTGTGCCCCGGCTGTGTCAAGGAGGCGCGCGCCGCCGTGCTGGAGGGGCGCGCCGACGTGCGCTCTCTCGTGGAGGGGAAGCCCGGGGAAATCCGTGCGCGCATCGAGGAGCGGGACGGGACCATCGTGATGACCAAGACGTGCGACCGGCACGGCGTCATCGACGACCTGATGTCCGTCGATCCGGCGTTCACGGCGCGCATCGAGGGGCTCTTCCCCGGCCGGGACTTCCTGGCTCCGGCCACCAAGCTCCGCGACCACGGGACGTCGAGCATCCTCTACGGGCGCGGTTCGGTGCTCACCGTAGACCTGACCAACCGCTGCAACATGATGTGCGACCCGTGCTTCATGGACGCCAACCAGGTCGGCTTCGTCCACGAGCTCGAGTGGAGCGAGGTGCAGAAGATCCTCGACGACGCGCTCGGTGTGCAGCCCCGGCGGCAGATGAGCGTGCAGTTCTCGGGCGGCGAGCCCACGCTCTCGCCGCACTTCCTCCAGGCGGTGAAGTACTCGAAGGACGCAGGGTTTTTCTGCGTGCAGTGCGCGACCAACGGCGTGCGCTTCGCGCAGGAGGCGGATTTCGCGCGCCAGGCGAAAGCCGCGGGGCTGCGCCTCGCCTACCTGCAGTTCGACGGTGTCGGCGAGCCGGCCAACGCGCATCGCAAGGTGGGCAATCTCTTCGAGGTGAAGCTCCGCGCCATCGAGAACCTGCATGCGGCGGGCATCGACGTGGTGCTGGTAGTGACGGTGTTGAAAGGCGTCAACGACGACCAGGTCGGGCAGGTGGTGCGCTTCGCCGTGGAGAACGCCGACAAGATCACCGTCGTGTCCTTCCAGCCGGTGAGCTTCACCGGTCGCGACGAGGACATCGGCGACGAGGAGCGGCGCGCGAAGCGCTACACGCTGTCGCACCTGGCAAAGGACCTGAAGACGCAGCTCGGGGCCACCGAGCCGATGCGCGACTGGTTCCCGCTGTCCGCCATGGGGCCGTTCGGCGACCTGACCGATCTGCTGCTCGCGGAGGGTGCCGACTGGGGTGCCCTGCACTGCGGCTGCCACCCCAACTGCGGCATCGGGACGGCGCTGCTGGTGCACAAGGACACCAAGCAGATGGTCCCGCTCGCGGAGGTGCTCGACCTCGAAGGCCTGCTGGCGGACATCCGCGAGATCACCGATGCTGCGCAGCCGCGCCCGGTGACCCTGGTGCAGCTCGCCGTCGCCCTGTGCCGGCGCTTCGATGCGAGGCGCGCACCCAAGGGATTCACCCTGGCCACCTTGCTCCGTCAGTTCCTCAGCCAGACCGGCGCGCGCGGGGGAAAGGTGGGGGAGCACGCCAGCGACGCCAGGGACTTCTCCTGGCGGGTCCTCTTCGTCGCCGGGATGTGGTTCCAGGATCTCTTCAACTACGACTTTCGCCGCACCGAGATGTGCATCATCCCCTACGGAACGCAAGAAGGGGAGATCAGCTTCTGCGCCTACAACACGGGCGTGGGCTGGCGGCAGATCGTGGAAAAGATGTACGCGACCGCCACCGTCGCGGAGTGGTACCGCGAGAAGGGGCGTCACCCGGTCTACGCCAAGAACCAGAAGCTCCCGCTCGCGAAGGGCAGAGGAACGGTGAAGCTACCGATCATCGGGTAAGCGGCGGCAAAGCACGTGCAGACCGTTCTCCAGCGCGTTCGAGACCCGGCGACCCGCGTCGTCTACGTCGCCTCCCTCCTGGTGGGCACCGGGTACGGGGTGTCCATCGCCCTCACCGCCCTGCGCCTGAAGGCGCTGGGGTTCGGCAAGCCCGACATCGGCTCGCTGGCGGCGATCTTCGCCTGCGGGATCGTGGCCACCTCCCTGCCGATGGGCCTCCTTCTCCAGCGCTTCACCGCCAAGACGATCCTCGTTCTCTCCCTTGCCGGCTACGCGGCGTGCGTCGGCGTCTTTCCGTTTCTCGAGTCAGGGGTGGCCATCGCCGCGGCGCGCTTCTTCGACGGTGCGTTCTCGGTGGCGACCTGGGTCTGCTTCGAGACCGTGCTCTTGCGCCGCGCCGAGGCGCACCAGAAGGCTTACGTGATGAGCCTCTACGCCATCGCCGTGGCCCTCGGCTACGTGGTGGGACCGTTCCTGGCCAAGGGCATCGCCGCCTTCGCGCCCCTGCGCATGGCCTTCCTGGCCTCGTCGGTGCTCGCGACCGCGGCGTGCCTGGTCGTCGCGGTCCGGCTCGATCGCGCCGCCGCGGAGAGGCCCATCGCCGGGGAAGGGGGCGGGGCGTCGCTCGCAGCGCGGGCCCCGGAGGCGACGCTGCGCGTCCTGCGGCGAGTCCGTACGAGCCTCTTCGGGACCTTCGCCTACGGCTATTTCCAGGCCTCGGTGGTGCTGTTCCTGCCGCTCTATCTCATCGACACCAAGGGGATCGCCGAGTCCCGGACCATCCTCGTGCCCGCGTTCTTCGCCGCCGGGATGCTCCTCTTCTCCAACTACGCGGGCAAGGTCGGCGATCGCGTCGGTTACTTGCGGGTCATGCGCGTGCTGGCGTCCATCGGTGCGGTGATGGTCGCCAGCTTCGTCTGGCTGACGTCCTGGCCGCTCATGTGCGTGGCCATCTTCGTGGCGGGTGCAACGCTGGCGACGATCTCGCCGGTCAGCCTCGCGTTGCAAGGACGGGTCGTCGACGCCGCCTCGTACGGGCGCGCGAACTCCATCTACAACGCCTTCTATGCCGCCGGAATGCTCCTCGGCCCTCCCGTCTCCAGCCGGCTCTTCGAACGCTTCGGCGGCGGTGCCATGCTCGGTCACCTGGCCGCGCTGTGGGCCGCCTTCGTCGCCTTCACCATCGTATTCTGGCGGGACGACCCGGCGGCGCGCGCCGGTCGGGGCCGCCCGGGCGCACCAGCGTACCAGGAGCTCCCTCCGGACCCCGCGGCCCCCTAGCCGCCACGCGCACCGTCAGATGAGGCGTGCGCGCGCCCACTGCGACAGGCGCTCCAGGCCGAGCACGGTGAGAAAGATGACGAGGAGGATGGTGGTGACGTGCCCGAAGTCGAACATGTCGAAGCGGCCCTTCAGCTCGACACCGATCCCCCCGGCGCCGACGACGCCAATGACCGTGGCCATCCGCACGTTGCGCTCGAGGACGTACTGCGTATAGGCAAGGTACTGGGGGAGCACCTGCGGCAGGGCGGCGAACCGCAGCACCTTGAGCTTGTTCGCGCCGATGCCGACGAGCGCCTCCTGGGGCCCGCGGTCGGCGTTTTCGATGTCGTCGGCATAGAACTTCCCGAAGAAGCCGGCGCTGTGCAGCCCCAGGGCGAGCACCCCGGCGATGGGGCCGAAGCCGAACGCCAGGACGAGGAACAGCGCCGACACGAACTCGGGCGGCGCGCGAAGGAAGCCCGCGGACCCTCGCGCCAGGACGTAGAGAACGCGGTGCGGGGTGTAGCCGCGCGCACCGAGATAGGCGATGGGAGCCCCCAGCGCGATCCCGAACAGCGTCGCCCACAGGGCGATCTCCAGGCTCTCCAGCATCTTGCCCAGGACGTGGACCAGATACCCGACCGGGCGCACCAGGACCTCGCTCGTTTCGCTCCTCTGGACCATCTTCTGCTGCGTGAAGTCGTACTCCGAGGTCGACGTCTCGCGCATCTCCAGGTGCGACAGCAGGGGCAGATGCCGGCGATTGAAGCCGTCGATCCGCGCCACCGGGGTCTCTTCGGCGATCACCAGCGGAAAGGCGGTGGACACGAACCGGTCGACGCCGCGCGCGACCTGGGATTCTACCCGGAGCCCGAGGACGTGCGCGACGTACTCGGCGGACAGAAAGGCCAGGCGGTCCATCTCGGTGTGCCGCGCCGAAAGCGCCAGCAGGACGGCGACGACCAGCGCCACGGCGAACGAGCGAGCGCCGAACGGCTGCGCGAGCTTCCATTGCTCGGGCGGTCGTCGCGCGGGGGTCGTCGGCGACTCCGTCACGGCATCGTTCCGGCGGCTCGTGCGGCCTCCCTGCGGGCGGCCTCCGCGCGGTGGGCCTCTTCCGCTCCCCCGGCGGCGATGGCCTCGTCGTCTCTCCGGTAGATGCGGGCCAGCGCATCGCTGTCGAGGCGGCCCGGTGGGCCATCGAAGACGGTCCGCCCCTGGCGCATCCCCACCACGCGATCGGCAAACTTCAGCGCCAGCTCCACCTGGTGCAAGCTACAGAGAACGGTAGTCTCGCGCTGGGCGGACGTCTCGCGAAGCAAGCGCATGACGGTGAGGCTGCTCGCTTGATCGAGGCTGGCCACCGGCTCGTCCGCGAGGACCACCTTGGGATCCAGGATGAAGGCCCGCGCGATGGCCACGCGTTGTTGCTGGCCGCCAGAGAGCTGACTGGCGCGGCGGTACAGATGCTCCTCTTCGAGTCCCACGTCCGCAAGAAGGCGGCAGGCCTTTCGCCGGTATTCTTCGGGGAAGACCCCCATGATGGACCGCGGCGTGGAGACCCGGGGCAGGGTGCCGGTGAGCACGTTGGTGAGAACGCTCAGCCGCCCGACCAGGTTGAACTGCTGATGGACCATGGCCACCTCGGCGCGCACGCGCCGCAGGGTCTTCGGGGTAAGAGCGACGCCGCCGACCTCGATGGTGCCAGAGGTGGTCTCGGTGAGGCCGTTCACCGACCGGAGCAGCGTCGACTTGCCCGCGCCGGAAGGCCCGAGCACCACGCAGAACTGCCCCCGCGGCACGTCGAGCGAGACGCGGTCCATCGCCGTGAGGCCCCCCGGATACCTCTTGGTGACCTCCAGGAATCGCAGCATGAGGGCTGCGACGCTACCGCTCACCGGCCTTCTTGAGAATCTCCGGACGGATGGCGTCCACCTTCTCGAGCTTCGCGGCGGCCTTCATGAACTCGGCCTCCGGGTAGGCGGTGTCGTAGCGGTCGACCTTTTTACCGCCGTACCCGCGAATCATGTCCGGGGTGACGCCCGGCGTGTCCTGGACGTGCGCGAAGCCGTCGCGCAGCGTGGCCTTGAGATCGGCCGGAAGGCGC
>Ga0302314_10008376_pt1 | contig 18413 bp, 19 predicted proteins | sample III_Palsa_N2_3_FD_200533 | JGI IMG/M metagenome (GOLD analysis project Ga0302314, IMG submission 200533) | Peat permafrost microbial communities from Stordalen Mire near Abisko, Sweden - III_Palsa_N2_3 | ecosystem: Environmental > Terrestrial > Soil > Palsa > Peat permafrost | place: Sweden...
GGATAGACGTAGAAGCAGTCGATCGGCGCGTCGGGATTGGGCTTGAAGCGCTCGATGTGCATCGCCCCGCCCGCCTCGACCACCGTGGTGGTCAGGTCGACGTCGCAGGCGTTGGGCGTCGCGCCCGGCCAGCACAGCCAGTTAGCCTTGTCGGCATAGTCGTTGGGTGGCGCCGGCGCCGCGCTCGATTGGGCCAGGGCGCCGCCGGCGCAGCCAAGCCAGGACGCCGCCGCAAGCGCCGCGATGAAGGTTCCGCGCATATCGCCTCCCTTAGGTGGCGCTTTAGGCCACTTTCACTCTGGCCGCGCTCTCCGGCAGGTCGCCGCCAAAGGCGCGTTGGTAGAATTCGGCCACCGTCGGCCGCTCGAGCTCGTCACACTTGTTGAGGAAAGTCATGCGGAAGGCGAGCGCCAGGTCGCCACCCAGGATATCGGCGTTCTGCGCCCAGGTGATCACCGTGCGCGGGCTCATGACAGTGGAGATGTCGCCATTCATGAACGCGTTGCGCGTCATGTCGGCCACTCGGACCATGGCGGCGATCTTCCGCCGGCCTTCGGGCGTACGGTAGCTGGGCGCCTTGGCCAGCACGATCTCGCCTTCCACGTCGTGGGCGAGATAATTGAGCGTGGCGACGATCGACCAACGGTCCATCTGGCCCTGATTGATCTGCTGGGTGCCGTGATAGAGCCCGGTGGTGTCGCCCAGACCGATGGTGTTGGTGGTCGAGAACAGCCGGAAAAACGGGTTGGGCCGGATGACGCGGTTCTGGTCGAGCAGAGTGAGTTTACCCTGCGCCTCCAGCACCCGCTGGATGACGAACATCACATCCGGCCGGCCGGCGTCGTATTCGTCGAACACCAGCGCCATGGGCCGCTGCAGGCACCACGGCAGCATGCCTTCGCGGAACTCGGTCACCTGCTTGCCCTCGCGCAGGACGATGGCGTCCTTGCCCACGAGGTCGATGCGGCTGACGTGGCTGTCGAGATTGACGCGGATCATCGGCCAGTTGAGCCGTGACGCGACCTGTTCGATGTGGGTCGACTTGCCGGTGCCGTGATAGCCCTGGATCATCACCCGCCGGTCGTGGGCGAAGCCCGCGCAGATCGCCAGCGTGGTCTGAGGGTCGAACTTGTAGGCCTCGTCCAGATCCGGCACGTGGCTGTCGCGCTCGGTGAACGCCGGAACGAGCATGTCCGAATCCACGCCGAACATCTCGCGGATCGAGACAAGCCGGTTGGGCTTCAGAGTCAGCAGGGGATCCGTGTCAGGATCGACGGTCTGGGACATGATTGATGATCACTAGAATAAGCCTTGGGCGGACGCAAACGCCGTCGCGCGCTCAGGCGAGCCGGGCTTTGCGCAGGGTCTTATAGGCCCGGATAACGCGCTGCAGCTTGTGTTCGGCCGAGCGGTCGCCGCCGTTGGCGTCGGGGTGGCAGCGCTTGACCAGTTCGGCGTACCGCGCCCGAATGGCCGGACGCTCGGCGCCGGGCTCCAGATCGAGGTCGGCCAGGGCCTGGCGCTCCAGCCGGCCGAGGCCGCGCGCCTGCGCCGCCCGCTCGCGCGCCTGGGCCGGGCTGCCGAAAAAGCCGAAGGCGTCGCGGAATCCGCCCCGCGCGCCGCTCGCCTCGCGGCTGTTGGCGCTGGCCTTGAACGGCCAGGTCGGCCGCCCGCCGGTCGAGCTATCAATGATGATCTGCTCGCGCACCTCATCCTCGCTCAGGCCGGCGAAGAAGTTCCACGAGCGGTTGTATTCGGCGGCGTGGGCCTGGCAGAACCAATAGTGCTCGCCCAGCATGTCGCGCGACTTGGGCGCGCGGGCCGAACCGGGGGCGCGGCATTCGGGGTGGTCGCAGGGCCGCTCGCCGGCCTTGAGCGCGGTGACATCCTCGGCGCGCGCGTCATCGTCCGTGGGCGGGCGCACGCGGATATCGACGAAGCGGGGCTTGTACTCGAAGCGAACCGGCATGGGGTGAACTTAAGGGTCCGTGGCGCTACAGTTCAAGAATTGACAATCGAGGTTTATAGGACGCGGATGGGAGAGGTCGCGCGTGCTATCGAAATCAAGCTCCGGGCCGCGCTTTCCCCCTCTTTAGTGGATCTTCGTGACGATTCGGCGCGCCACGCCGGCCACGCCCACGCCGGCGTCGAAAGCCACTTCGACCTGACGATCGAGAGCGCGGCCTTCGCCGGGCTCGGCCGCGTGGCGCGCCAGAGGCTGGTGATGGGTGTGCTGGCCGAGGAGCTGGCAGGCCCCGTCCATGCGCTCTCCATCCGCGCGCTGGCCCCGGGGGAAGGCCGCGCCTAAGGCTTGGCTGCAGCAGCCACGCGGCGTTTCATTCAACCCGTCTCGGCTCAAACTGGAGGAAGGCGACCTTGAGCATCCATGAGTGCGTCGCCCAGTTCTTGCTGATCGCCATTCCCGTGGCAGTGTTCGCACTCATTCACGCCTCGAAGGCGCGCTGATGTACGCGGCCCATTTCGCGGCCGGGCTCGCCATCAAGGCTCGGGCGCCGGCCGCGCCGACCTGGGCGGTGCTCACCGCCGCCTTTCTTCCCGACTTCGTCTGGATCGGCCTGGCGGCGGCGGGTGTTGAGCCGGCCAACGGCAAGGTGTTCTTCGACGAGTGGTCCCACTCCCTGGTCTCGATCGGGGTGGAGGCCAGCCTGTTCGCGGCCTTATTCTGGCGAAGCGGCCCCGCCGTCTGGGCGCCGATCTGGCTGGCCGGCGCCTCGCATTTTCTGCTCGACCTGCCGATCCACCCGGCCCCGCTGGCGCTCTATCCGCATTCCGCCATCCACGCCGGCTGGAATCTCTGGGCTTGGGGCCTGACCAAGTCGGCGCTCGGTCAATCCAACTATTGGTGGATCCAGCTGGGCGTGATGCTGGCGCTCCTCGCCGTCTACGCGTTAAGCGCGAAGAAGGCGGCGATCCCCTGGAACGTGGCTGCCGCGACCTGCCTGGCGGTGTTCGGCCTCCATCTGGTGTTCTGAGGCGGCCTAAGGCTCCAGCGCCTGATGGAGCGCGGTCGCCAGGTCTGCGGCCCGAAACGGCTTACCCAGCACCGGCGCGCCGCGATCGACTTCGCGCAATCCGCGGTCGCCATAGCCGGTGGAGAAGATCATCGGCACGTGGCGGGCGCGGAGGGCGTCGGCGACCTCATACACTGGCCGGCCGGCGAGGTTGATGTCCAGAATGGCGACGTCGATGGCCGCTTCGCTGGCGGCCAGGGCCAGGGCGGAGGCCAAAGCGTAGGCCGGCCCGACCACTTCGCAGCCGAGGTCGCCCAGCATGTCCTCCAGCAACATGGCGATCATGGCTTCGTCCTCCACCAGGAGCACGCGGCGGCCTGCGAGACTTGAAGTCACGGTCATCCGTCAGGGCCCCCTCGCGGCGAAGACCTCGGCTGCCCGAATAGCCAAGTCTACTGAGATGTCATTATGACCATCGGGGCCGGCGACTCAACCGTCGACGGCCTCCGACGGGGGGCTTACGGCCAGTTGCGTAATCTGGTGACGCTGGCGCTTCAGGATTCGGAACTGGTGGCCATGGAACCGAAAGGTCTGGCCAGGGTCGGGAATGGCCCGCGCCTCGTGGATCACCAGGCCGGCGACAGTGACGGCGTGATCGTCGGGCAGATTCCAGTCGAGGGCGCGGTTGAGATCCCGCACCGTGACCTCGCCATCGACGTTCACCCAGCCGTCGGGCTGGCGGCTCACGCCCTCGATGTTGGCGTCATGTTCGTCCTCGATCTCGCCGACGATCTCCTCGAGGATGTCCTCGAGGGTCACCAGGCCCTGCAGCGCGCCGTATTCGTCGACCACCAGGGCGAAGTGCTGGCGGCGCTTCAGAAAGGCGTCGAGCTGTTCCTTCAGATGCGAGGTTTCGGGGATAAACCACGGCTCGCGCATCACGCTGGCGAGGTCGATCTCGGCGGATTTTCCCCGGGCGATAGCGCGGAAGAGATCCTTGGTGTGCAGGACGCCGACGATGTTCTCCGGCTCGCCGCGATAGAGCGGCAGGCGCGAATGCTCCGAGGCCAGGGCGCGTTCGATGATCTCGCGCGTGGGCAGGTCGGCGTCGATGAGCGACATGGATTTGCGGTGCACCATCACCTCGGAAACCGTCACCTCGGCGAGGTCGAGCACACCGCCCAACATGCGCCGATCACCGCTCTCCACGGCGCCTTCCGAGTGGTGATACTCGACGGCCCCGCGGATTTCGTCGTGCGCGGCCGAGGGGTCGACGGGTGGGTCGAGATTGACGCCGAACAAGCGCAGGGTCCGCCTCACGATGGCCTGCACCGCCCAGATGATCGGTCCGAGCACGCGGACGGCCAACAGCATCGGCCCCGAGAGCGAGCGGGCCACGTCGTCCGCGTGGACGATGGCCAGGGTCTTGGGCAGCACCTCGACGAACACCACCACCAGCACGGTCATGACCACCGTGGCGATGGCCACGCCCTCGGGGCCCGGGACGACTTGCATGATGAAGGCGGTGGCCAGCGCCGAGCTCAAGATATTGATCAGGTTGTAGCTGAGCAGCACTGCACCGATCATGGTCTCCTGATCGTCGAGCAGGGTGTTGACGCGTCCGGCGGCCTTATCGCCTTCCCGCTCGAGTTGATGCATGCGGCCGCGGCTGGCCCTGGTGAGCGCCGTTTCGGCCGCCGAGAAGATCGCCGCCACGGCCAGCAGGGCGAGCACTACCACGCAGAGAGCGCCGATACCGGCGATCATGCCACCGCTCCTTCGTCCAAGAGGAAGGCCCGCACCGCCGCGAGGTCCACATCGCCGGCGACGAACGCGGCGCCGATCCCCCGCGCGAGGATGAACGTCAGCCCCCCGGCCCTGGCCTTCTTGTCCTGACCCATGCGCGCCAGAAGGGCTCTGGCCGAAAAGCCGCCGTCGAGATCGGCGAGGCGCGAGGGCAGGCCGCTGCCGGCGATGAAGCGGTCGGCGCGGGCGCTGTCGGTCTCCGCGCAGAGTCCGAGGCGAGCGGAGAAGCGGAACGCCATGGCGCAACCCAACGCCACCGCTTCGCCGTGCTTGAGCGCCTCCCCAAAGCCGCTTTCCGCCTCGAGGGCGTGGCCGAAGGTGTGGCCGAGGTTGAGCAGGGCGCGGACGCCGCCTTCGCGTTCGTCCTCGGCCACGATCTGGGCCTTCATTTCCACCGAACGGGCCACCGCGTGGGTCAGGGCGTCTTCCTCGCGCGCCAGCACCTTGGAGCCGTGCTCCTCTAGCCAGGCGAAGAACGCCGCGTCGCCCAGCAGGCCGTATTTCAGCACCTCGGCGAAGCCGCACCGCATCTCCCGCGCCGGCAGGGTGTCCAGCAACGCCAGGTCGGCCAGCACCAGCCGCGGCTGGTGGAAAGCGCCGATCAGGTTCTTGCCGCGCGGCGTGTCGATGGCCGTCTTTCCGCCTACGGACGAATCCACCTGAGCGAGCAGGGTGGTCGGGATCTGGACGAAATCGCCGCCGCGCTTGAAGATCGCCGCCGCGAAACCGGCGAGGTCCCCCACCACGCCGCCGCCGAAAGCCACGATCACATCGCCGCGCTCGAGTTCCAGGGCCAGCAGCTCGTCGAGAAGGGATTCCAGGCCAGCGAAGCTCTTGGCCGCTTCGCCCGGGGCGATGACCACCGACCGCACGTCGATCCCCGCGGCGCCGAGCGCGGCGCCCAGGCGCGGTCCGTGCAGATCGCGAACGGTCTCATCCATGACCACGGCGACGAGGGGCCGCTTGAGGATTGGTGCGAGCCGCGCGCCCGCCTCGTCAATTAGGTCTCGGCCGATGATGACATCGTAGGCGCGCCCGGCGAGCGCCACCCGCACTTCGCGCGTCATGGATGGACGACCGCCCGGCTAGACAGGGCGGCGATAATCGAGTCCACAGCCAACTGATGGGCGCTCTCGCCCGTCTCGACGGTGACGTGGGCCTCGGCATAGCGGTCGTAGCGGGCGGCGGCGTGGGCGCGCAGCACCTCCAACGGATCCTTGCCGGACAGCAGCGGGCGGGTGTCCCGGCGCGCGACCCGGCGGGCCAGCACCTCGACGTCGGCCTTCAGCCACACTGAAATGGCGCGCGCGTTGATCAGGGCGCGGGTGTCGTCGTCGACAAAGGCGCCGCCGCCGGTGGCCAGCACATGGGGCGGCTCGTCCAGCAGGCGCGCGATCACCCGCCGCTCGCCGTCGCGAAAGGCCTTTTCGCCAAATTCGTTGAAGATCTCCGACACCGACCGGCCGGCGGCGGCCTCGATCTCGGTGTCGGCGTCACGGAACGGCATGTGAAGCTGGTGGGCGAGCCGGCGCCCGACCGTGCTCTTGCCCGCGCCCATCAGGCCCACGAGCGCGATGGTTCTGCCGCGAGCGTCCGAGATCATGGCCGGGCTTTACACGAGGGGCGTCATGCGCGCCATGTTCGGCCATGATTCCGACAGGTTCCAAGGCCGGCGGCTGGACCGAAGCCTTCCTGGAGATGATGGCCGCCGAGCGGGGCGCCAGCCGCAATACGCTCACCGCCTATGGAGCCGACCTTGCCGACATCGCCGGCTTCCTCGCCGCCCGCGGCCTCGACCTTGAGGGGGCGCAGCCCGCCGATGTCGAGGCCTATTTCACCGGCCTCGGCGGCCGCGGCCTTTCCCCAGCCACCGCCGCGCGCCGGCGCGCCGCCGTGCGTCAGTTCTACCGTTTCGTGCTCGGCGAAGGCTGGCGGCCGGACGATCCCTCGCGCCGCGTGGCCGCGCCGCGCCAGGGCCGGCCGCTGCCCAAAGTCCTCTCGCTCGAGGAAGTGGAGCGCCTGATCGCGGCGGCCAATGTAGGCGGCGAGGCGGCAGGCGCGCGGCTGATCGCCATGGTCGAGCTGGCCTACGCCGCCGGTCTACGCGTCTCGGAGCTGACCTCCCTCACCCTGGCCGCGGTGGCCGGAAACCCAGCCTATCTCATCGTCCGGGGCAAGGGCGGCAAGGAGCGGCTGACGCCGTTGGGCGAGAGGGCCCGAACGGCGGTGACGACCTATCTGACTCATCGGCGCGCCTTCCTTCCAAAAGGCGATTCCGAGAGCCCGTGGCTGTTTCCCTCGCGTGGCCGCGCCGGCCGCCTGACGCCGCGCCGCTTCGGACAACTCCTGGCGGAGACGGCGCTGGCCGCTGGGATCGATCCCGAGCGGGTGAGTCCGCACGTGCTGCGCCACGCCTTCGCCACCCATCTCCTGGAAGGCGGCGCCGACCTGCGCGTGGTCCAGACCCTGCTCGGCCACGCCGACATCGCCACGACCCAGATCTACACCCACGTCGCCCAGGATCGCCTGGCCGAGGTGGTGCGCACCCGCCACCCTCTGGCGCGGCGCGGCGGGCGATGGCAAGACTAGTGACGACGCGACCTGGAGGTCAGCCTGCGATCGCATGAATGCGCGCGGTTTGCCGCTGGCGCGCGCAGGAGGGAAGATGCGATGAGTTTCAACCGTCTCGGATGGGCGTTCTCATTGTCGACGGCCATGTCGTTGGCGACACTGGGATCGGCGATGGGGCAAGCTGTGGCTCCATCGAAGATTCCGGCCCCGGCGCTCAAGAGCGGCGATTCCTGGGTCTTCCAGGTTACCACTGACAAGGGCGCCAAAGGGTTCACGTCGGAGCTGCGGGATCTGTCCGTCGATCGCGTCGACAGCGACGGCATGGTGGTCGGCGTCAAGGTCGACGGCGCACCCGGCGATCCCGTCGAGCACGTAGTGGGGCGCGATTGGAGCATCGTCCGTATCGTCAACGGGACCGAGGTGATCTCGGCGAAACCCCTTTTGTTTCCGCTTTCCGTGGGCGAGACCTGGACCGTCGACTACACCGACCCAAAACAAAATGGCCTTCTGGCTTCAACGGTCTATCACACCCGATACACCGTCGTGGGCTGGGAGGACGTCGAAACCCCGGCCGGAAAATTCCACGCGCTCAAGATCGAGGCCAAAGGCACGTGGCAGGCGAACTTTGCAGCGGCCAATGAGACCGCCGCCGCCACGGTGACGTCGGGACCGAACGCGACGATCGTGATGCGACACGGCGCCTCCGGCTCCCACGTGTCGTCGGGTGAGAACTTGAAGGTCCTGTATTATGCGCCTGAGCTGAAGCAGTTCGCCAGCGAAGTCCAAGACACCTACGACGGCGATGGCCAGCGAACATATCGCGAGTCTAGCAAACTGGTGTCCTACAAGCTGGTGCCCTGAGTACGCGTCTCCGCGCCGGTCGTGGGGGTACTGCGTCATCCAATCTCGGGGAGGCGTCCAAGCGCCCGCGATTTGACGGGCGCCGAGTTTGCTCTAGGGTCCTGCGCGACTTTCGAGCCGGGCGTATTCCAGGAATCTGATGGCCGCGCACTATCTGGAATTCGAGCGGCCGATCGCCGAACTCGAAACCAAGATCGACGAGCTCTCCAAGCTCTCCGAGACCAGCGGCCACGGCGCCTTCGACGCCGAGATCGCGGCCCTACGCGCCCGCGTGGGCGAGCTTCGGGTAGAGACCTACGGCCATCTCGACGCCTGGCAGAAGACACAGATCGCCCGGCATCCGGATCGGCCGCACTTCGTCGATTACCTGGCCGGCCTGATCGAGGAGTTCGTCGAGCTGCGCGGCGATCGGGCCTTCGCCGACGATCAGGCGATCCTGGGCGGCCTCGGCCGTTTTCGCGGCCGGCCGGTGGTGGTGATCGGCCAGGAGAAGGGCCACGACACCACCACGCGCATCAAGCACAACTTCGGCATGGCGCGCCCGGAGGGCTATCGCAAGGCCATCCGTCTCATGGACCTCGCCGAGCAGTTCAACCTGCCGGTGCTGTCGTTCATCGACACTGGCGGCGCCTATCCCGGCATCGACAGCGAGGAGCGCGGCGTCGCCGAGGCCATAGCCCGGGGCACCGAACGTTGTCTGACTTTGGGCGTGCCGATGATCGCCACCATCACCGGCGAAGGCATGAGCGGCGGAGCCATTGGCATCGCCGCCGCCAACCGGGTGATCATCCTGGAGCACGCCATTTACGCGGTCATCTCGCCCGAGGGCTGCGCCTCGATTCTGCTGCGCGACCGGGCCATGGCCGAGGGGGCGGCCAAGGCGATGAAGATCACGGGCGAGGACCTGTTAAAGCTCAAGATCGTCGATCGCATCGTCGAGGAGCCGGTAGGCGGCGCCCACGCCGACCCCGGCCTCGCCATCAGCCGCGTCGGCGACGCCGTGGAGGCGGAGCTGAAGGCGCTGTCCGGCCTTTCCCCCGACGCCCTGCGCGACCAGCGCGCCGAGCGGTTTTACGCCATCGGGCGGGGGTAGGGCGCGGCACACAGCGTGATTCTCATTCGACGAGCGTCAATGGCGGATCTCAACGCCATCATTGTTTGCGTTGAGGCGTCTCTGGAAGCGACGTACGGCGGCCTCTGGACCTCGGACCCCCTTACGGCTGATGACGAAGACTGGGTCAGCGCATGGGTGGCTTGCTCTTCCGAAAGCATCATCGGGGTCGGGCTGTCCAAGGGGGACGTAGTCAGCGATTTATGGGTTCACCCATGCGCGCAAGGTTCCGGGGCAGGGACTGCGCTCCTGGCTGAGTTGGAATGCGAGATAGCCGCGCGTGGGTTCGCGACGGCGCGCCTCCGCTGCCTCGAACCCAACCTGAAGTCTCGGAATTTCTATGTTTCACGAGGCTGGGCGGAGGTGCGAGTATATCCGCACGAGAAAATACCGCTGAATTCGGTCGACATGGCGAAGGCCTTGCCTTCGCAGCGCGACTAGATCGAACCAGATCGTAATCCGCCGTTGCCTTACTGCCGACGAGCGGGCGCATTTCTCCGTCCGCCTCTAGTTCTGTGCGGCTGCGACCGGGACGCCAGCGCTCACCCTCGCTTGCCGCGGTCGTGGGACTTGAAGGGCGGCGGGGCATAGGCCGATTTCGCTGGGCCGGCGGTGCGTTGCTGGCCGGGGTCGCCGGCTTGCGGTCCGTGCCGGCCGTTGCGCTTTTCGGCCAGGCGCCGGGCGATCAGCTCCCGGGCGCGCGCCTCGTGCTCGGCCCGTTCGATGGCGTAGCGGGCGAAGGCGTGAGTGGCGGCGACATCGTCCGGATCGGCGGGCTCCATGGCCTTTTCGCGCGCGCCCTCCTTGATCTCCTGAGCTCGGATGATCAGCGTCGCCCACCCAGGATCGAGGTGGGAGAGGGCCCAGGCAGTAGCCGCCTTCTTGGAGGCCACGCGGCCGGTCGCCAGGGTCTGCAGCATCCGGCAGTAGAGTCCCACCCAAAACCCCTGCCAGGCCTTCATCGACATGGGTTCGAGGCCGAGCGACAAGGCCAGATCCATGATCTGGCGGACCTCCGCGCGGAGCATGTCCGGCGTCACCGGATCGATCAGCGTCTTGGGCTCGGGGCCCGCGAGAGTCACGCCCTTCTCGCGCAGGCTCCAGCGCACGACCTCGGTGTTGTCGTGCTCGGAGCGGACCAGGATTTTCGCCCCATGGTCGAGGTAGACGAAGGGATAGACCCGGGCCGGCGCGCCGCTCATCCCTGGATCGCCCCAGTCGGGCCCGCGCACCTCGCCTGGCGGATCGCGTGGTTCGGCCATGAGCCGCCTGAGAACGGAGACGGGGGCGTAGGAGCCCTCCAGCCTGTGGCGCCACGGTTCGAAGGGCAGGTCGTGAATGGCCGCGTGCATGGCCTCCAGATCGGCGATCTCGCCGGCGGTGAGGTCGCGCCGGATGGCGACGATGAAGTCGCAGTCGCTCATCTCGTCGGCATCGCCGACGGCGAACGAGCCCTGCAGATAGGCGCCGACGAAATTGTCGCCGAGCCGCGCGCGAACCTCCTCAACGAGGCCGGCGAGAACGGCGTTGAGGTCGGCGAAGGGCGTGGGGGCGCGAACTGGCGCGGATGTGGGGTGTGGCATGGGAAGTCCGATCGCTGGGATGCGCCGGCGCGCATGGGCGCCTGCCGGCCGTCAGGGGTGGGCGGAGAGCCTCAGGCCCTCAAGCGATTGGAAATCATCACAGCGGTTCCGTCTCTGATCGTGGCGAGTTTACCAGCGCCGCGCCGCCCTGCAAGCCTGAGTTTGGCGTCGGCCGCCGCTAACCCGAACAGATCGCGCTGACCGTGGGGGGCTTGTGGCCGGGGGTGATCATGGCCGCGCCATTGGGCAGCGTTTCGACCTTGGTCTGGCTGTCGGCCTGGGCGTGGGTCGCGGCGTCGGCCAGAGCTTTCTGGCGCGCGGTCTCACACTCGGCCCGCGACTCGAACTTCGCCCGGGTGGTCGTCGCCGGCTCGCCCTCCGGAGCGGTGGTCTCAGTGAGGGTAAAGATCCGCGTCGCTGGGGCGGAAGGCGCCGGCGCGGCGCGCACGGGCTTGGCCGTCTCCAGGGCCTGCAACCTGGCATCGAGCGCGGCGATCTTGGCCTCGTCGGCCGTCAGCCGCGATTCGACGGCGGCGACACGGTTTGGAGTCTGAACCGGCGCGGGCGCGGGCTGGGTGCAGCTCCACAGCAGGCCGGCGGCGATCGGCGCAAACAATGAGGCGCGCATGTTCTCGGCCGCCTCCGCGACCCTAGTGCTGACTTTCCGGCATCTTGACCACGAGGCCGTCGAGCTCGTCGGTGACCTTGATCTGGCAGGACAGGCGCGAGTTGGGCTCCACGTTCTCGGCGAAATCGAGCATGGATTCCTCCATGGCCGACTTGTCGCCGGTCTTATCCAACCACGACTCTTCGACATAGACGTGGCAGGTGGCGCAGGCGCAGGCCCCGCCGCAGTCGGCGTCGATGCCCGGGATGTTGTTCTTGACCGCGCCCTCCATCACCGAGAGCCCGGTCTTCACCTCGATGACGTGCTCGGCGCCGCTGTGTTCGATGTAGGTGATCTTGGTCATGGACTTCCCGTGCGACTCCCCGTGCGCGCGACCTTCTAGGCCGCGACCTCTTTCATGGAAACCGAGATATCGGCAAGCCTCGCCGCATCGATCGGTCGTCTGTGGCCGATCAACTGGCGCCCACCCATGAACTCGGCCGGCGCATTGACCGCCTCGACCGCCTGGATGACGTCGCCCTTCAGATGGAAGACCGCGAACCTCGCCTCGCCCGGATCGCCGCGCACCAGCACCTTGTCGACGTCCACCGGCAGGCCGGCGAACTGGTATTTTAGGTCGTACTGATCCGACCAGTTCCAGGTGACCTCCGGCGCCGGCGCAGGGCGGCCGGTGATGGCCGAGGCGGCCTGGCGCGCCTGCTCCAGGGCGTTGGCCACGCTCTCCAGGCGGAACATGCGCTGATAGTGCGGCATGGGTCGGCGGGTGACGTCACCGATGGCGAAGATGGCCGGATTGGCCGTGCGGGCCTCGAGATCGACGACGATCCCGCCGTCGCAGTGTAGGCCGGCCCGCGCGGCGAGGCCGTCGTCCGGCGGCGCGCCAACGCCGACCAGCACCACGTCGCAGGCGATCAGCCGGCCATCGCCCAGGCGCACGCCCTCGACCTTTCCGCCCGCCCTCTCGAAGGCGGTGACGTCGGCGCTGAGTTCGAAAGTGACGCCGCGCGCCTTGTGATAGTCGGTGAAAAAGTCGGAGAGCACCTTGCACGCCACCCGCGCCAGGATCTGGGCCTCCTTCTCGATCACCACTGCCTCGGCGCCCAGGTAGCGGGCGGAGGCCGCCACCTCCAGGCCGATGTAGCCGCCGCCGACCACGGCGATGCGCTTGCCGGGACCGAGATGGGCCTTGAGCGCCTCCGCGTCAGCGATTCCGCGCAGGGTGAGCACGCCCTCCAGGTCCGCGCCCGGAATCGGCAGCCGCCGCGGCTTGGCGCCGGTGGCCAGGACGAGATGATCGAAGGCGAAGCTCTCGCCGCTGGCCAGCCGCACGCGCCGCGCCGCCGGCTCGATGGCCGTGACGTGCGCGCCGGTCATCAGTTCGATCCCCGCCTCGGGATAAAAGCTCGCGGGCTTGAGGGTCAGGGTGTCCTCGTCCGTCTCGCCCTTGAGCCAGGCCTTGGAGAGCGGCGGCCGCTGATAGGGCGGCGCGGGCTCCTCGCCGATCAGGCGGATCGGCCCCTCATAGCCGTACTGGCGCAGCAGCGCGGCGGCCGTTCCGCCGCCGTGCCCGGCCCCAACGATAATGACGCCTGCGTCACTCATCGCCCGCCTCGTTGCCGACAATCCTCGCCATCGTCAATGCGCATCCCCGAGGTCCCCTCTCCGTTTGATTGAACCCCGCAGGCTGATTATCACCGGCGCATGTTCGCTCGCCATCCCAAGACACGTCGTGAGGCCCTCGCCGGCCGGCTTCGCGCCCGATCGGCCGTGCGGATGACCTGGATCGTCGCGGTGGCCGTGTTGACTGGCGTCGCCGCGGCCCTTTTCGCGCGCCTGGCCGACCTGGCCATGCACACGCACGAGCGGCTCTACCAGGCGTGGCCGTGGGCGAGCCTGGTGCTGCTGCCGGCCGGGTTCGCCGTCGGCGCCTGGCTCACCAAGCGGTTCGCGCCGGAAGCCGCCGGCAGCGGCATTCCCCAGGTGATCGCGGCGGCCGAGCAGCGCTGGACCGGCCGCTGGGGCGGACAGCGGGTGACGCTCAAGACCGCGGCCTGGAAGGTGGTGCTCGGGGCGGCGCTGCTGGTCTGCGGCGCTTCGCTCGGCCGCGAGGGCCCGACCGTGCAGGTGAGCGCGGCCCTGATGCGCACTCTGACGCGCGGCCTCAAGGGCGGACCCGGCCGGCGGGCGATGATCATCGCCGGCGGGGCCGCGGGCGTGGCGGCGGCGTTCAATACTCCGATCGCGGGCGTGGTGTTCGCCGTGGAGGAGTTGGGCAAGAGCTTTGACCTGCGCACCAACACCAACGTCATCCTGATCGTCGTGGTGTCCGGCTTCGCCGCCTACGCCCTGCAGGGGAACTACGCCTATTTCGGCGTACAGCACGGCGAGGGTCAGTTGACCTCGGTCTGGCTGGCGGCGCCAGTGCTGGGGATCGTCGGCGGCCTTCTGGGCGGCGTGTTCGCGCGGTCCCTGACCTGGCTGATTGGCGGGCGCTCCAATCCGGTGGCGGACTGGCGGCGGGCCCACCCGGTGGCCTTCGCGCTGATCTGCGGTCTGGTCGCGGCGGCCGTGGCCGTCGCCTCCGGCGGCCTGACGTTCGGCGCCGGCTACGACGAGGCCAAATCCCTGCTGCAAGATCACCCGGGCCGCGGCGCCAGCTTCGCGGTATGGAAGTTCATCGCCACCCTGGCGGCGTCGGCGGCGGGCGTGCCGGGCGGCCTGTTCTCGCCGTCGCTGGCCACCGGCGCAGGCATTGGCGCGGCCTTCGCGCGCCTGGGCTTCGCCGTGGCCGGGCGGGACGCGGTGGTGCTCGGCATGACAAGCTATCTTTCAGGTGTCGTTCAGGCGCCTCTGACTAGCGCTGTGATTCTGATGGAGATGACCCGCGATCCGGGCCTGGTGGGGCCATTGATGCTGGCGGCGCTGCTGGCGCGCTGGGCGTCGGGTTGGGTCCAGGGCGAGCCGCTCTATCACGCCCTGTCGCGCAGCTGGCGCCTGACGCCCGGAGCGCGCGCGTGAGCGGCTCCGGTCCTACCCGCCGCGCAGTCGCGAGCGGACTGGCCGCGAGCGGGCTGGCGTCGATCGCTTGGTCCGCCGCCACCGGCGGACCTTCGCTCGGGCCGGCCAAGCCGTTCTCGTTCGAGACCCTCAAGAGCCACGCCCGCGCCCTGGCCGGCCAGCCCTATCGCGCCCCGCCGACGCGGCCGGGCCTTCAGGCGTTGGACTTCGACGCCGTCGGCGCCATCCGCTACCGCCCGGACGCCGCGCTCTGGCGCGACCTGCCGGGTGACTCGGCGGTCGAATTCTTCCATCTCGGCCGCTATGCGCCGTCGCCGGTGGCGATCAACGTCGTCGACGCCGGCGGCGCCCGGCAGATCGTCTATTCCAGGTCGCTGTTCGACATCCCACGGGGAAATCCGGCGGCGCGCCTACCCGAAAACCTCGGTTTCGCCGGCTTCCGGGTGATGAACCACGAGGGCGGCGGCGACTGGCTGGCCTATCTCGGCGCCTCCTATTTCCGGGCGGCGACGCCGTTCAATCAATACGGCCTGTCGATGCGGGCGATCGCCATCGACACCGCCACCCCGAACGTCGAGGAGTTTCCGAGCTTCACCGAATTCTGGCTCGATCACGACGCGGCGGGTAACCTCGTCGTCTGCGCCCTGCTGGACGGTCCAAGCGTCACGGGCGCCTATCGCATTACTCATCGCAAGAGCGCGAGCGGCCTCGTCCAGGATATCGAGGCCACGCTCAACTTCCGCCGCGGCGTGCTGCGCCTGGGCATAGCGCCGCTGACCAGCATGTATTGGTACGGCGAGGCAGACAGAGCTCTGGCCGTCGACTGGCGTCCGCAGATCCACGACTCGGATGGCCTGGCCATGTGGACCGGGGCGGGCGAGCGCATCTGGCGGCCCTTGGCCAACCCGCCCCGGGTGGTGACCAACGCCTTCCAGGACCGGGATCCGCGCGGTTTCGGCCTGATGCAGCGCGATCGCCTCTTCGGCGATTATGAGGACGACGGCGCTTTCTACAATCGGCGCCCGAGTCTGTGGGTCGAACCCGTCGGCGCCTTGGGCGCTGGCGCGGTGCAGCTGGTGGAGATTCCCACCGCCGCCGAGACCAACGATAACATCGTCGCCTTCTGGACGCCGGCGAAGTCGGTCGCCGCGGGCGACACCCTCGAGACGCGCTATCGCCTGTACTGGACCGACGAGGAGCCTTCGCCGCTCGGCGTCGCCACGGTGATCGCCACCCGCACCGGCGTCGGTGGGCGGCCCGGTCTCCCCGGTGAGGCGGCTGTCCGCAAGTTTGTGATCGATTTCGCTGGCGGCCGGCTTGCGTCGCTGGATCGCTCCAGCGGCGTCCAGGCGATCGTGACATTTAGCCGCGGCGCCCCCACCGACGTCGCCGCCTATCCGATCGTCGGCACGCCAAATTGGCGACTGTTGTTCGATGCGGCGATCACGCCAGGGAACACGCTCGACCTGCGCGCGTTTCTGCGCGTGAACGGGTCAGCGCTCACCGAGACCTGGGTCGGGCAGGCTTTCGGCTAGCGGTCGCCCGTTCAAATCGGTGGCGTCAGCCGTCATTTTGTCACAAAGTCCACGGCGTTTTGCGGTTGCTGGGCTGAGTTCGTCTCTTCTCGCCGCGTCGGGAAGAGGGCGTATGGAGCATTCGTTGGCCCCCAGTTCCGCAGCCACCCTGGCGACGCGCCCATCCGTCATCCCCTGGCCCGGTCCCGATCCGTGCGAAGACCTGCCGCGCGCCGCCCCGCTCGACATGCCGACGCAGTCGCTTAGCGAGGCGCCCGAGTGGACCCATGGCTGCGGGACCCGCTGGCCTCTCGGCTGGCGCGCCGCCCTCCTGATCGCGATGACCCTCCTGGCCACGGGTCTCGCGGTCTACGCCTTCTATGGGGTGCTCAAGGTCGACACCTTCGGCGCGCTCGATTTCGTGGTGCTGGCGGTGTTCGCGCCCCTATTTGCCTGGACGGCGTTTTCCTTCGCCAGCGCTCTTTCCGGACTCTGGGCCGCGTGGCGCGACCGCGACGCCCTGGGGCTCGAGGGTCCGGCCCCGGTGCTGGCCAGCCGCACCGCAATCCTCTCGCCGATCTACAACGAAGTCCCGGACGATCTGAGCGCCCGCCTGCAGGCGATGTGGCGCTCGATCGAGGTCGCGGGCGCGGCCGACGCCTTCGATTTCTTTATCCTCAGCGACTCGACCAACGATGAGATCGCGCGCGCCGAATACGATTGTTTCCGCGCCCTGCGCCGGCGCCTGCCGACGGGCGCGCGGCTCTTCTATCGCCGCCGCGCGCGCAACATCGACCGCAAGGCCGGCAACATCGCCGATTGGGTGCGGGCGTTCGGCGGCGCCTACGACTTCATGCTCATTCTCGACGCCGACAGCCTCATGGAGGGCGAGACCCTCGTGCGTCTCGCCGGAGCCATGGAACGCAACCGCAAGGTCGGCCTGATCCAGACGACGCCGGTGGTCATCAATCGGCACAGCCTGTTCGCGCGCACTGAACAGTTCGCCAGCCGTCTGTACGGCCCGATCCTGGCGCGGGGGATGGCCTGGTGGTCTGGCGACCAGGGCAATTACTGGGGCCATAACGCCATCATTCGCGTCCAGGCGTTCGCCGCCCAGGCGGGCCTGCCGCACCTGGCCGGACCCAGGCCATTCGGCGGCCATATCCTCAGTCACGACTTCGTCGAGGCGGCGCTGATGCGCCGGGCCGGATGGGAAATGCGCCTCGCGGCCGGATTGCGCGGCAGTTACGAGGAGAGCCCGCCGACGCTGGCCGACGCCATCGCCCGCGACCGGCGCTGGTGCCAGGGCAATCTGCAGCACCTCAAGGTTCTGGGCGCGCGGGGTCTAGCCCCGCTCAGCCGCCTGCACCTCGCCCGCGGGGTGTCCTCCTACCTCACAGCGCCGCTTTGGCTGGCGCTTCTGGTGACCAGCGCGCTGTTGGCGCTGAAACCGGAGTGGGGGGAAGCCAGCACCGAGATCGCCGATCGCCACCTAGACTGGTCCGACCATGGCGCGGTCCCGATCGTCGCCGTCTTCGCGCTCTCCATGGCTTTCCTGCTGGCGCCCAAGGTCATCGCCCTCCTCGCCATGCTGACCTCGCCCGAAGAGCGGCGGCTGTTCGGCGGCGGCTGGAAGGCGCTGGCGAGCATGGTGCTGGAGATCGTGCTCTCGGCCCTCCTGGCCCCGGTCCTGATGCTGAACCAGGTATGGGCCCTGATCTCGATCCTCTCGGGCCGCGATTCCGGTTGGGCGGCGCAACACCGGGAAGAGGGCGATCTCTCGCTGGACGAAGCCGCCAACCAGCACCTCGGCGACTCCGCCGTGGGCATAGCCCTGTCGGTGAGCGCGCTCGGCGTCTCGGTGCAGACCTTCCTATGGATGCTGCCGGTGATCCTCGGCATGGTGTTCTGCATCCCCCTCGCGGCGCTGAGCTCGCGCCGCGACCTCGGCGAGATGGTGGCGCGCGCCGGCCTGCTGGTCACCCCCGAGGAAGCCGATCCGCCGCCGGTAGTCCGCGCCTACAACGCCCTGCGATTCCCGCCGGCGCCTCTGTCGGAGGTTACCGCCCCGGTGTTTTCGCTGGTGAGGGCGGCGGGAGCTTAGGTCACCCGCTCGACGAGCATGCCCTTGATCTCGGCGATGGCCTTGGCCGGGTTGAGGCCCTTGGGGCAGACCTGGGCGCAGTTCATGATCGTGTGGCAGCGGTAGAGCTTGAACGGGTCCTCGAGCGCGTCGAGCCGCTCGCCGGCGGCCTCGTCGCGGCTATCGGCCAGCCAGCGGCGGGCCTGAAGCAGCGTGGCCGGCCCGAGGTATTTGTCGCCGTTCCACCAATAGCTCGGGCAGGACGT
>Ga0302314_10008378_pt1 | contig 18410 bp, 18 predicted proteins | sample III_Palsa_N2_3_FD_200533 | JGI IMG/M metagenome (GOLD analysis project Ga0302314, IMG submission 200533) | Peat permafrost microbial communities from Stordalen Mire near Abisko, Sweden - III_Palsa_N2_3 | ecosystem: Environmental > Terrestrial > Soil > Palsa > Peat permafrost | place: Sweden...
CACAGCGGGCCGGCAGCCAAGAATCCTGGAGAGGTGGCAGAGTGGTCGAATGTACCTGACTCGAAATCAGGCGTACCGCAAGGTACCGTGGGTTCGAATCCCACCCTCTCCGCCAAAGTGGCTTATGAATCAATAACTTGCGAGAATTTTTGATCTGAGCCCACCAGCCAGCCCACCACATCGGAGCTGGCCGCCAAAGCACCCCTTAAAGGGTGCTTTTTTTTGCCATGTAGCCTTCGCCGACCGCTTGAGGAGCTAGCAGCTCGGCGGACATGGTCGCAAAGGTTGAGATAGGAAAGGGCGAACTGCCGACTGGTGTGCCTAGCCGTCGGCCATCCGCTGCATGCCTGGACGAACCATCCTCGTCTGCGGAGATTCTGGCCTGTTTCGCAACACGGGCGTACCTCCTGAGGGCGAAGGCACTGTGTCTTCGACGACCGATGCGAGGCACATCGCGAACCTCTGGGTGTGAAAGATCGTGAGCGGATGTGGCATCGCCACAACTTGGTCGCCAGTCTCCTGCCGCCTTGAAAATGAAAAGTTGGTTCAGCGTGCCACTGCGCCTCACGTCCGATGGGATTCAGCTGGAGTTTGCGATGTCCGTTGCTGCACGCTCGGCCCACGAAAATTCGGAAGGGCGACCTGCCAAGGCCGATCATCGTACTTCTCACTGCATCGACAGCGCAGAGCAGCGCCTGTATCGTCCCCTTCGAGAAATGCGCAATCGCCTTCGCGGTCGCGAACGCTATTCACCTTCACTGGGAGCATAGGTTGTCTGGAACCGCATCATCCTCGATTGCCGATACGCCTCATGATCCCAGCTGGGAGTTCAAACTGCACTGGCTGCAGATTGGATGCATGGAGACGCAGGCAAGCCTGGATGTAACGATCAGCGAGATCACGGCAGTTCGTGATCTGGACGAAGTTCCCGAGGCCGGCGAATTGCCGCGCGAGGGCAACGCATTTGGAGAAGAATTGGCTCGTCTGAATCAAATGGTGCGTCGCTTGTCCGCGGCAAGCGTCTGCCTCGAGACAGTGAACGAAGATTCCCTGCGCTCAGATCGCGACTATGTCGAAAGCCAAGTAGCCCTGTGCCTCGAACAGGCGCGCTCTTCGATGTTCGAGATTTGCCGCATGGTGAACGCTCACGTGTGACACGTCATTGGTCTAATCTGAGAGATCAGCACTCGCGAGGAATGCCGATGGACCGGCGCGATGCCAGCTTGAGGGCGAGGACGTGGTTCCTCGAGCTCGGTGGAGGCTGGTTCGACGAGATGATGCAGAAGACCCGGCCGAGGTAGCGCGGATCGTCGGTCGTCTTGACCCTGCGATCCGCTGGCCCTCAATCAGAGGAGCTTGAGTGCGTTGCCCGGGGTGATACCGGTGACACTGCACGCGACTGCAATCACAACTTTCAAGCCCGCATCACCCGCGCGAACTTGACGCACCGTCTGCGTGATTGTGGGAACAGCCACAGAAGGCATCGAAAATTGCGCAGGCAGCCGGGTCTGCTGGTTGAGCCGCTCCGCCAGGAAGCGCGCAACAGGCGCATCAAGAGCGCGCGCAAAAAAGAGCGTCATTCCCCATCGCACCGCCGCTGCCATCCGCAGCAACGCGACAGCCACGACTCGTGCTTCAACATCGTCAGAATGGCAAATGCGTACAGCAGCGCCGAAGTTGACGATCTGGTCTCGGCTGAGCACCTGGACGACCTCGGCGGCAGCTGCACTACGCTCCAGGGCGAGGCCCGTCCGGAGGCGCTCAAGGATCGATAGAACGTCAGCCCTGTCCGCTTCGCTGGCCTCGGCGATCCAGCCCGCGAGGAGATCGCCGGGCTCGCCTGAAGCCAGAAGAAGGCCGACCGCGAGGATCCCCGACATCAATTCGTCGGCCGAGGAAGTTGCCGCTCCTTGTGTCCCACGCCGGGCCTGGAGTTCGTTGGCGACGTCGGATAGCCCCAAGACACTGCCTAGGAAGCCTGGCGATGTACCGTGCACAAGTTCGCGCAGGATCAGCGACTTCGAGCCGTTGAGCCGGGTGAGGAGATCCCCGCGTTGCATCAGGACGCCAACGCGCTCGAACATTGCCGCCGATCCGTCAAGCCAGTTGGCTTCGAGGAACGCGGCCTGTGTCTGCAGCAGCTCCACTCGCATTGCTTGACCCGGGGTCAACTCGTCGACAGCCAAGTCGGGCTGGCTTGCGCGTCCGAAGGCGATCTCGAACGGCTTGCCATCAGGGCGCAATTTGTCAGGGTCCTCGAAAAGCTGTCCCGTCGCGTTGGCCGCCTGGATGACGGCCTCCCAGCGCTTGTCGCCCTCGGCGGATGCCTCAGGGGTTAGAAGCAGCACGGCCTCGGTCAGCAGGGCGCTGCAGCGTCGAAGCTGTCCTGCGCGCAGAGCGCAGTACGCCGCATCGACGAGAAGGCCGACCCGGGTACGCTCAAAGCCGTCACTTTGCTGCCGGGCGCCTTGCTCGAACAGCAGCGAGGCCCGGTCGAGCTGGCCCACCTTCGCGGCAGAGATCGCCGTCCGCCGGTAGGCGAAGGGGTCGGTGACGGCCTGCGAGCCGAACCGCGCGATGGTGGCATCCCACGCCGACAGGGCAGGGCCATGATCGCCGGACTGCCCGATCAAGTTGATACGTTGCTCCTCGATGACCGCGCTCGGGCCGAAGAGCTCTGTGGCCCGATCAAGGACGCTGAAGGCGCCCGCCAGGTCACCCGTGTACTCGCTCAGCACGATTGATTTCGCACGGGCGACTTGGGCGCCGTAAAGCGGGAACCTGCACGTGTCGCAGACGTCCAGCGCGTGGTCGAACGCCTTGAGCCACGTCGGCCAGTCGGGGCTGTCTTTGTTGGCTTCGGCGACCCACCCCGTGTGCACGAAGGCGCCCAGATCGCGAACATGCGGCCAGTCGAGCATTTCATCGAACTGGTCGGCGAGCGCCTTGTTGTCCGGGTTGGAGAGGAACTCCAGGAGGTCGTTGAAGTCACGCAGCGACCGGACGGCACCTCCGCGCAGCGATAGGAAGAACTGAAACGTCGAGGCATCTGCAGAAGGCGCAAATCCGGGCAGAGCCGGCATGGCCTTCATGTGGGCCACGCTCTCCGCCAGCACGGACGCCGCCGGCTCGCGCGTCTGGACGGCGCTCGCAACTGCATCGAGCACCACCGCGATCGGGAGCGCGACCTGCTTGCTCAGCATCGTCATGTCGTACATGACGCGGCTGAGCGTCCATCCCACGTCGTCGACCCGGGGCCCGATCTCGTCGCGCCACGCGCGCGCAAACTCTTCCAGTCGCGCCGGATCTTCCAACTCCGCAACCAGGAACTGCAGCTGTCGCAGCGCCGGCATCGCGGGCGCAAGCGCCTGTTGCACGGGGCCGTTGTCGAAGCCGATATGCAGCACCCAGCCGCAGTGCGAGAAGACGCGTCGTTGGGCCTCGTCGTCCGCCGTCACGATCTTCTGGACGCTGAATAAAAAGCGCACAGCATCCTGCGCGATGAACGCATGAAAGACCAGGCCACCGGCTTCGTTGGGTGTGATGGACGCGCAGGCGGTGATGGCGTCGAAGACCTTGGCGTGGACCGCGCGATGCTGTTCCGCTGTCCACGTGACGTTGACCTCGCCGCGGAGGATCTGCGTGACCCGATAGCGTCCGTTGCCCAGCTCCTCTAGCCAGCGTCCGGTCAAAGTGGTCAGCACCGCCTGGGCGCCCGTGACCTTGGGCGGCAACCCAGCAAGATTGAGCAGCATCTCTCGCGTAGGCGCCACCATGAATTCGCCGGCCTCGAGCGCGAACTGACTGACCTCGGCACTCGTGGAGGTGTCCAGCAGCTCGCGCGCCATCTGTTTGGCCGACTGCGTACCGGGTGACGGCGTGACGAGCGTCGATAAGTCAAGCGCGGGCCAGCCCTGGTCGCGAAGTTCGAGCAGACGCACGTGTACCAGAGCAGGGTGGCCTCCAGACTGGACGTCAATCAGCTGGCTCCAACCGTTGGCCAGATCCGCGCTGCTGCACCCGAAGTCGACGCAGTGCAGCGCAATCTCAGGCTGCGACATGGCAGGCACCACGAGCACCTCGACGCCCCAGGAGGTCGCCACCTCCCGCTCGAGCATCTCGGTGTGGCCTTGCGCTGTGAAGAGCAGGGCAACGCCCGCGACACGGGCACGGTGAACGAGTTGGCGCAAGCTCGCGGCATATACGCGCCGAGCGGCCGCGGACGTGTCTAGGTCGTCCAGAACAAGCAGGGACGGCCCATCTGGCCGATCAATGGTGAGGGCGAGCAGGCGCATGGCGTCCGACGTGGCCGCTGCCGTTCTCCCAGAAAGCTCCGTCCAGCTCGCCTCGAGCCCGGCGTCGCGCGCCACCACCTGTGCGATCGTGGTCTTGCCCTTGAACACCGAGCCCACCAGCAGCAGCGCGTCCCGTCGAGTGACCCGCTCCGAGACGGCGTCTACCAACGTCTGGCGGCGAAGCAATGCCAGTGGCGGACTGGGCGGCGCCAGCTGCAATAGCGCAAGGTTTGCGAAGTTCGCCTGCAGAGACGCCAACTGCGAGCTCACTACGAGCAGACCCGCCGCGCTCGTGAGCGGCATTTCGAGCGTTACGGTGGTCGACTGCTCGATTTGCTTCCACAGCGAAGCCTTGTCGAGCTTGCGCTCGTCCGGAGACGGTTTGAGCACCTGCTTCCAGCAGTGGGCCAACAGCGCGTTCTTGACCGTACGCGCGGCGCCGCGCGGTTGTTTCGCCAGGACGAGCGCGTCACCGATTCGTTCGAGAACGGCTTGCTCGACGACGTCTACCCCCGGCTGACTGGTCAACCAGGTGAACCGCTGGAGCAACCTCGTCTGCAGGTCGCCGACGGTCGCTGACGTGAGGAACGTGCGGATCGGCTGAGTGTCCTCGAGGCTGGCGAGCAGTTGCTGCCGAATGGCCTCCGCCATCACGGTGTCGAATGCGGCCTTGCCCCACGCATCTATCCCAGACAGGCCGCCGAACCGGGCATCGCGCTCCTTGGCGATGTCCGACGTCGTTAGGTAGACGAACTTGACCTGGCGCATCGGTGAACGCTGCGCGGTCGCCCAGAAGTTCCGAATGGCGTCGCGGGCGTTCTGCGAGTTCAGCGACACGCCATCCTCGGTGCGCTTGACCTGCACCGTCGTGGTCTCGATCGAATTCACCCGGTCGATGTCCTCGGCGCCCTCGAGGAATAGCACCTCGTCGTCGGCCAGCATCACCCAGCTCTCGATGGAGCGCCAGACTTGGTAGTCATATCCACCCATCGCGCCCAAGGCTTCGCGTTCGGGCGTGCGGGGAAGCGGCTCGAGCGAGGCTTCTGCTTGCGGGATTGGCGGAGGGGTGATCATGGATGGCAATTGTCGGCCCCTAGACGGCAAGTTCGTCGCCGTCATCGGCTAGATATTGATCGCCAGAAGCCCTCGGCCTTCCGTGAACTGTTGTGGGGCGGAGCCGGTTGAACGCGTCAGGATGGTCGTGGTGATCAGCATCGAAAGTGATGACCTCGGCGTTGAAGGCGCCGGTCGCTACTCAGTCCAGCTTGTGGAGCGTCGCATCCAAGCAACTTGGCGAATTTTTTTATCGTTTCCCAGCAACCCAGATTGCAGAGCAAGAAGCTCCGCATACCTGAAGATTTCGGATCCCTCTGGATCTCTTCGAATTCGACGACGTCCGTGCGGACGCAGCAGCGGGAATGAGATCGGGCTCGAGTGCGTCGCTGCGACGGGGCCTTCGCCTTGGCTGCCGTCTCGACATCTCCACTCCCCATCTATAGCGTAGAGGTGCGTGGTCAACCGTAGAAGTGCGAATGCAGCGCACTCGCTGCGACGCAAGTCGGTTCGATCACGAGCTACGTCCTTTACCCGTATGGAGTCGCAATGATGATTCAAGCCCGTGAACCAACTCGCCCGTCCGAGCGCCTTTCCTTCAAGGAAAGACTCTTTTCAAGCAGCCGCCGTAAGGAGCAGTCTGCGCGCAAGCAGCCCACTGCAACTAACGCCTACAGCTGCGCGCGCTCGTCGATTATTCACAACAAGTCACTGAGTCGGACAAGCCGGGCCGACGAAAACTTGGCATTGCAGAAGTTCGGAGACACGAAGTGAGCTGGCCTAGAGATGCTCGGTTTGAGTCGCCGGAACCTGAGGAGATCTATCCGGCGTATCCTATCGAGGCGTTCTTCAAGATGCCGCGTGACGCGATCCACCAAGTGATCGCACGGTCGCAAGCCCCCGAGTCAATCGTTGCGATGACTGCTCTGGCCGTCATGAGCGCTGCCTGCCAGCAGCTCATCGACGTGCAGATGCCAAGGAAGCTTCGCCGTCCCACATCGCTGTATTGCTTCGGTCGACTCGCCTCGAGCGGTCGTAAGACGTCCGCTCTAGAACCGCTCTTGTCGCCGCTCACCTCGTTCGACGAGCGTGTAAAACGCGAGTATGAAGCGGCCAAAGTGAACTACGACAAGGAAGTTCGAGTCTGGCGCAACCTAGAAAAGGGGATAGCCCGGCGGATGCAGAGAGAGGCGGCTGCTGGCGGTTCGACCGAGCAACTGCAGGAGGAGTACCTCGCCCATTTGGCCACGGAGCCGAGAGCACCTCGACTGCGCAGGATTCTCCGGGGGAGCGTCTCCGAGCGCGCACTTTACGAAGCGCTGGAAGGTGAGCGCGAAGCGATCGCCGCACTTGCCGACGAAGGGGAGACCGTCTTGCGAGGTGGCCTGCTCGATCGCCTTGGCACGATCGACAGCGTCTGGAACGGCACGCTGCCGCCCCGGGATCGCGGCTATGGAAAGATGCTCGAGGCGACTGATCCGCGGCTGACGCTGCTGATCTTGCTGCCGAGTGGCATGGCCGATATCTACGAAAAGAAGACTGGCGCGATCGCTCGCATCATCGGGTTTTACGGACGGATGCTGCACGCTGACCCGCCGTCATTGGTTGGCTCTCGTGTTCAGACGGCTTTGGACGAGAACGATCTCAGCATCGATCTGTTCACATCCTTCGTACTAGAACTTCTTGAGCTCGCACACGCTCGGCGTAACTCTGGCGAGTTCGAGCCGGAGATTATTCACTTCACTGCGGAGGCTACCGACGTATGGGAGCAGCGAGTGGCAGAAATCGAAGAAAGGCTGAAAGAAGGTGGTGACTTACACGATATTTCTGACTTTGCTGGCAAAGCCGTGGAAATTGCAAGCCGTATCGCGGCGATTTTCCACTACTTCTCCAAGCAGGTTGGTAATATCACGGTTGATACCTTCGAGCGCGCTTGGAAAATCGTCGAATGGCACATGGTGGAATTCAAGCGAATCTTCTACGAAAAGAGTGCAAAGAGGGTGCTTGAGAAAAACGTCGAAAGGCTGACCAAGTGGTTTCGTACGCAGGCGATGCGCCGCCACTCGAGGTTTGCTCACAACGACGTTCTGCAATGCAACCCTCTGCGGAAGATCGATGAACTGAGGCCTGCTTTGGACGTCCTGAGAATGGAAGGGGCAGTCGAGTTGAAGATGGAAAGCGGCAAGTGGATGATCGATCTTAGCAAACAGCACTTCCCAGAGTTCGATCCACCCAGTCTCTTCCAGAACGTGACGTACCGTCCCTGAGGGAGTTTTGCACGGGGCCTGCTATTCCTGCTATCGGTAGCAAGAATAGCGGGCCCCGTGTTTTTGTCGCGCACAGGTCAGGCGCGGCGTCGGCGCATGTCAATGTGGCTCGCCTTGTCCTCAGCACTCATCGCTTTGACCGCCGCCGGCCCGAGGTGACGCTCAGGTTGCCGATCGATCCCTTGATCCCGCAGCGAGCGGTGGTCAACGCGCTCTTTGATGCCGGCCTCCGCAAGCGCCTCGTTGATCGTGTTCGCGACGATCTCCCTCCGCGTGCGTGCGAGTTCCTTCATCTGCGCTCGATCCCGGCCGCCGCTGTCCTTTCGCCAACCACCGAGTTCGGGCTGTTGGGAGTTTGCGCGCTTGAAGATCCTCTCGAGGGGGCGACCGAGGCCATCGGGAACCCGGTCTGAAAACATCATGTGCACATGCGGGTTGAGACACCCTTCGATGGACGATTCGCCGCAGTGAATGGAGATCTCGCAGGGCTTGCCGGGTACCAGCTCGTCCGCTAGGCGATTGACTAGCTTGATCTGAGCATCCAGCGTCAATTCGGCGGGAATGGCGATTTCGTGTTCTCGATATGCTGTTCCGTTGGCTCTCTCGAACTTGTCGGCCGCATTCCAGAACGCAGGGGGATCATCATTCGGGATGTTTCGATGCGTCGTGTAAATCAAATCATGCCGGGCTTCGTATTTCTTGCCGCTTCGGGTGTTGTAGGCGCAATGCTCGTGTGCCGTATTCTTTTTGCCGTTTTTCATGGAGTGATGGAAGATTGCCATGGTTCATTTCTCCGTATTGAGTTGCTCGGACCGATCTATTCGATATTTTTGGCGAACGTTTCGGGAGAAAGGTAAAGTGCGCATCCATTTCTCCTCGCTACTACTCCCGTAAGGGATCCGTAGCTCCTCGCCATAACATGCATGGAAGTAAATTTTTATTCGATACATGGAGAAAGGCGCTGTACTCTCAGCAGCGCACAGCGGGTAGATCCAGCGCGACTAGGCGACGATGGTCAATCGGAGTCAGGAGGGTGCACAATGGATGCACTTAGAAGGCTCTGGAGTGCATGGTGGAGGAACCCGATCTCATCAACCGACTGCAAGCGTTAGTGGTCAGAGAGAGTCAGCCGAACCAAACTGCTCGGCTAAGGGTGCACATCGAGTACATCGAGGAGGCAATCAGGGGAGGGGCTAGCCTGAGGCAGGTGCACGAGGAGTTCAGTCGAGGGCAGGGCGACAGCGCCCTCACCTTCAACAGCTTCAAGTCCGCGCTCAGGCGAGTGCGTGAGGAGAGCGATGGGAGGCAGCAGGAGGCGAAGACGACGGTGACGGCGGTGAAGGACGTGTCCAACGGTCCATCAGTGCTTCTTGCGCCCAATGCGAAGCTGACCAGGCCTATCGAAGCTCAGCCGAAGGACGCTTCTCCCAAGAAGGCTGGTGATGCGACCGGCCCTCGTTCGATCTATGACCTACTCCCAGACGCTGGTGCTCCGAAGGTCAATCCACCGCTCCACTCGGTACGGAAGGCGGCGTCAAAAGGGGGGCAGTCAGATGAGCCGTCGCCGCCAGATGACGGGAGCTGAAGGCGTGAGCTCTTGCCGACCGGGCTGCATCGCGCCGATGGAAAAGGTGCGTGCGTCCTGGCCAGGCCGCGTCAGGGGGGCGAATCGGTGCACCTCGGCGACGGTAGCAGCCCGTCGGGATGGGGCGCCTTGCGCAACCATTTACGATGGGCGGCTACTGGACCAACACGCCATCCGCAGGGAGAAAAGATGTCCGAGCTCATCAAAAAGCGAGTTGTCAGGGACTTGATCGACGAACTGGCCTACATCGACGCAACCAGCCTGGAACTGGTGGGACACAAGGTCATCGAGACCCTTGAGAACAAATCCCTCGTGCACCACGGCATCAACAAGGACTACAAGCCGGTTGGATACACCGTCGATACCTTCTCACAGGACTTCACGGTGATCCCCTCGCTAGACGAGTACGGCGCTGAGGAAGGCGCATGAGCATTCGGGCTAGTCCACGAGCTGCAACGCTTGTTCTAGCGCTCGTTGCTTGATGGTGGCCCCCTGACCGAACCACGCACTGTCTAGCCGATATTCCTGGCTGCGGGCCCGGCGCTCATGGTCGACGAACTCGGTGACGGCGTTCATGAGGCCCCAGGCCGTTCCCTTCGCGGCGGCGAGTTCAGCACCGCGTCCCGACCCGTTGAAGAGCTCCTCGACGCGCTTCAGGGCCCGTTGGTGGCTCACGGCGCTCGGGAGCGGAGCATTCCGTGCGACATCGCAGACCACCCGCGTGATGTAGCGCTGCGCTTCGGTTGTACTGACCTTGCGCTCAGCCAGTGCCTTCATCCGCACCATGAAGCCGTCCCACTGTGACACGGCGATGCCGAGCTGCCGCTTGACCGCGTTGGAATCGAATGCCGAGCGATGGGGCACCTTCACTGCGCCGATCGAGTTACTGAGCGCGATCGCCAGTGTGTTGTTGCATACCACGCGAACGGTCGTCGGCATTGCGATGGTCGCGAGCGAGCCGTCGCATGACGTAGCCAACAAGAGAAAGCCGTTCACTGCATCACTGCCTTTGAGCAGGGTGCTCTGGCCGGTGCGGGCCAATGCCCAGAATTTCTTGCCCTGCTTCAGGATGCCGGCCGTTTCGAGTTCGAAGCCCGACGCTTCCGTCAGGTCTCGGAAGAATTCAAGCACCTCACCGGGTTGAACAACTTGGTAGCGGCTGCTGACGACCGATAGCGGGGCGTTCGTGTCGCTGCGGTACAGCACCTTGTGGTCATCGAAGTGAAGGGGCGGGGGCTGCTCGCCTTCGGGTTGGTAGCAGACAGGCGAAGACAAGATACGCCAGTCCATGCCCGCTTCCCGAGACCAAACCCCGATGGGTTGATTCGGGGCCAGGCGGTTGCCGAGGTCATGCCAGGGCGTCTGGCCTACGAAGGCCATTGTTTGAACAAGATGAGTCACGGGGTGTTTCTTTCGTGGAATGAGCACGGAGGGCCCGCGGGCTGCGAGGCCGGCGGGCTGGTTCAGATGGATGTCGATGCCAGGAGCAGTCCGCCGCAATGTGCGGGTCGCATTCGCATACGTCGGGACGGGTTCTTCGCAGGCGCCGTCACGGGCGAGCGTCACCTGGCGAATCCAAGTCCAACGACAGTTGGCACGGCAGGAGCAGCGCGTTGAATTCGATGAACTCGTTCGCGGCCGACGTCATGACGTCCTCGATCAAGTCAAGGCCAAGACCACGTAGTTCGCTCGGCTCGTACCACGTGATGCAGATGCCTGCTTCGCGAGCCAGCAGGGCCAATGCATGCAGATCGCGGAGGATCGTTTCGATGGAGGGTTTCATGTCAGTTGTTTAATGAGCCATGATCAGAGCAGTCCACGCTCGGCAAAGCTGACGTACTGGCCACCCCCGACGACGATGTGATCCAGCGTCCGGACGTCGACCAATTCCATGGCCCGTTTCACCGAGCGGGTCAGTGCCTCGTCGGCTGCTGACGGCTCGGGTTTGCCGCTCGGATGGTTGTGAGCGAGCACGATCGCGCTCGCGTTCAGCGTGAGCGCCCGCTTGATGAGCTCGCGCGGATAGACGGAAGTGCAGGTGAGCGTTCCGAAGAATTCCTCAACGTACTCGATGAGTTCGTGCTGGGCGTTGAGGTACAGCACAGCGAACACCTCGCGGGTCTGGTGACCGAGTTTGCAGGACAGGAACTCTTGGACGACTTTGGGACTGTTCATGACCGGGTTGGTCATCAGGTAGCGTCCAAGAATCTCCGCGGCGCGGCGAAGTGTTCCTCGCTCACGATCGTTCAAATTGGGAAGCATGACTTTCCTTGTGTTGTGCAGTGCTCTTTGCGCCCTGGCGCCTACGAAGACTGCTGGATGTGAAGGCATAAGGCCCACGAAGCGCCTGCTGAGGGCGCTTCGTGGGCCTATATGCGTTGAGGCTGGGGGCGTGTAGCAGCTACTAACTGACGCGAGGTCTTCGCTGACATCTTCGGCACGGCTCTGAACTCGCTTCGCGACTTCCGATTTCGTCCATGATCAGGTCGCAGAGACTCACTCCTGCAGCCATTGCCTGCAGGAGGAGCGTTGACTTTGGCCCTGGGGCCCTCGGCACTAAGCTAAGGATCGATTCCAGCGAAATCGGCGCAACTGAGAGAACCTGATTCGCACGCTGAGCCGCTCGCGCGATGCGCCCAAGGTTCGCGACCCTCGTCGTGCACGAACAACCCTCTGAAGATAGCTTTGCGGCGCTGCTTGAGGTTGGTGAGTTCAAAATTTCCGCCGGAACCTTAGCGGCGACTTGTAGGAGAAGAGCAGGGCGATCGCCAGCGCTACGAAGCCCATGCCAGCGGCTGAGCCGGCGAGAAACGCGAGCGTGAAAGCGCGCAAGAAGTCGAGGGGCGACGGGAAAGGAAACATGGAGAAGATCTTTCAAGGTCAGCGTGGTCTCGATGCGTTCACGGCGTCAGCCTGCAGTCGAGCGAGGCAGCAGGATTGCTGTTCTCGAAGTGGTGATATGTGCCTCAAAAAATCTAGGATGAATGCCGACAACTTCGCGCGCCAGTCGCCTGGTGACGGACGCTTTGAAACAAACTTCTCCGTCTCGTTTGGTATCTTGAAATGACCGCACGCGCCTCTCCAGATGCTGCCGCGCGAATCGAACGAGACGTGGCGAGGGCCGTCTGACGCGCCGAAAGACATGCGCTTCTCCACCACTTCTGTGCTCTGGCGCACAGACCGATGCTGTCTCGTGGCGCACCCTCGAACAGGAACGAAGTTATCCTGGTCAATGGAGAAATACATGGGATACAAGAGCTTGTTGGTGCATCTCGACCTGGGACGATCGAACACGAACCTGCTTTCGTTCGCGAGCGAACTTGCTGAGCGCTTCGACGCCCGTGTGATCGGAATCACCGCCTGCGCCCCGCCGGTGATGGCCTACGCCGATGTCGGCGTGGACGGGGAGACCTTTGAGCTGGAGCGCAACCAGATCGAGGACGAGATCGGTTCGGCCGAATCCGAATTCAGAGCTGCGTTTCGCGATCGCAAGACCCACGTCGAGTGGCGCTCCGCCGAGGACGATGCGGACCTGGTTCGATACGTCTCACGCCAGGCGAGAAACGCCGATCTGCTGGTCACCGCAGTCGCGCAGGGCGACATCTTCGACGGAACGCGCGCGATGCACACCGGTGCGCTGGTGATGCAGATCGGGCGTCCGGTCCTGCTGGTTCCGCTTGCAGCACGAACGGCCAAACTGGATCGCCTGCTTGTGGGTTGGAAGGACACCCGCGAGACCCGCCGCGCCGTCGCCGACGCCTTGCCGTTGATGCGGGGTGCTGAAGTGACCGTCGTGGAGGTCGCCGCGGAAGGGCACATGGAGGCGGCACGCCGTCATCTGGACGATCTCGTCGCCTGGCTCATGCAACACGGCGTGGCCGCCAAATCGTATCCCGTTGCCTCGACGGGCGACGACGCAGCTGATCTTCACGCGGCGGCGGATCGCGAGCGCTGCGATGTCATCGTGGCGGGCGCGTACGGGCACAGCCGTGTGCGTGAATGGATGCTCGGCGGCGTCACGAAGGATTTGTTGATGAGTCCGCGCCGCTGCTCCCTGGTGTCGCATTGAGCGATGGCGACGGCGCCGAAGGGATCATGAACCGTGTTCGGCGCCAACCAGCGGATGTGCCTTCGGGTGCGCGTGACTGCATCCTTGTCGAGCCACTGCGGCCTTGAGCAAAGAACGCGCGCTCCCCGCGGCCATCTCCTTCACCGCGCCGGACACCTGGATCTTGTCCGGGAGCTGGACGGTGCTGTGCATCGGCGAACTCGCTCGAACGACCGAGAAGATGGAGCAGGGTCATCCTGCGGGCAGGCCGGTGATCGATGGCGCGAGCGTCGATGCGCTGGACACCGTGGGCGCGATGCTCATCGATCGCTGGCTGGTGCAGCCTGGGGACAGTCGGAGGACATGCGCCGACATGGACTGGCGTGGCTGGGCACCTGCGCATGTTCGCCTGATCGAACGCGTGGACAAGCAGGGCGGTGCGTCGTTGCCGCAGCCGCCACGGCCGCCGTCGTGGCTGGCGCACCTGGGCATGTCGACGATGGCCGTCGGCGGCGAAGCGCAAGCCTTGCTGGGCCTGGTCGGCGAATGCGCGCTCGCGTTCGCGACGATCGTCCGCCGCCCGGGCCGTGCTCGTTGGCGACCGTTCCTCCACCACATCGGCGTCGCCGGCCTGAGTGCGATGCCGATCGTCGGGCTGCTGTCGTTGCTGATGGGTGTCGTCATCGCGTTCCAGGGCGCCGACCAGCTCGCGCGATACGGCGCCAACGTGTACGTGGTCGACCTGGTCGGGTTGTCGATGCTGAGGGAGTTCGCGCCGCTGGTCACCGCGATCATCGTCGCCGGGCGCTCCGGGGCCGCCTTCGCGGCCCAGCTCGGCACCATGGTCGTCACGGAAGAGGTCGATGCGTTGCGCACGCTCGGCATCTCGCCCGTCCAACTGCTGGTGCTGCCGCGCTTGCTGGCCCTGCTCGTCGTGATGCCGCTGCTGACGATGTTCGCCGATGTCCTGGGGGTCGCCGGCGGCATGCTGATGGCGCGTGCCAGGCTGAACGTCGACTACGCGGTCTTCATCGACCGGTTGCCTTTGGCGGTCGATCCAGGCACGTTGGCGGTGGGCATCGGCAAGGCCCCGATCTTCGCCGCGATCATCGCCGTCGTCGGATGTGTCCAGGGGCTGCGCACCCGCGGCGGCGCGGACGCCGTGGGAACGCAGACGACCCGTGCCGTCGTCCAGTCGATCTTCCTCGTGATCGTGGCCGATGCGCTGTTCTCGGTCGCCTTCAGCCTGCTGGACCTGTGACGTGACGGACGACGCCGACCGCAACAAGAACGCCATCGAGGTGCGCGGCTTGACGACGCGCTTCGGCGCGCACCTCGTCCACGATGCGCTCGATCTCGACGTCCGGCGCGCCGAGACCTTCGCCATCGTCGGCGGCAGCGGTTCGGGCAAGTCCACGCTGCTGCGCGAGATGATCATGTTGCATCGTCCCGATGCGGGCAGCATCCGGATGCTCGGCTTCGACGTGCTCGCGCTCGACGAGCAACAGGCCGTGCCCTTGCGACAACGCATCGGCGTGATGTTCCAGCAGGGCGGCCTGTTCGCGTCGATGACCGTGGCAGAGAACGTCGGCATGCCGCTGCGCGAGTTCACGCGCCTGGACGACAAGCTGATCGACGACATCGCCGCCTGGAAGATTGCGCTGACCGGCCTCGAGGCGGACGCGAGCCTCAAGACCCCGTCGGAGTTGTCCGGCGGCATGCACCAGCGCGCAGCCCTCGCGCGCGCACTCGCGCTCGACCCCGAACTCCTGTTCCTCGACGAGCCCACGGGCGGCCTCGACCCGGCAAGCGCGGACGGCGTCGGCGCCTTGATACGCGACCTGCGCGACCTGCTGGGCCTGACCGTGGTGATGATCACGCACGACCTCGACCTGCTATGGCAGGTGGCCGACCGCGTCGCTGTCATCGGCGGCGGCAAGGTGCGCGGAATCGGCACCATGGCGGAATTGTCGACCATGCCGCATCCGGACATCCGGCCGTTCTTCGACACGGCGCGGGGCCGCGCCGCCCAGCAGGACGCCGCCAGCCGTGGCGACACCCAGCGCATGAGGGAGGGCGCCTGACATGGACAACAAGGTGAACTTCGCCGCGGTCGGCGCCTTCGTGCTCGTGCTCGGCGCGGCGCTGGTCGCGGCCGCCCTCTGGCTTGCGGCCGGCGGCGAGTTGCATCACAAGGTCGATCTGTACCGGGCCGTCAGCGATGAATCGGTCTCTGGGCTGAACATCAACGCGCCGGTCAAGTACCGTGGCGTGGACGTCGGCAAAATCAAGGACATCCGGCTGGTGCCGGACAACCCGCAGCAGGTGCAGTTGACGTTTGCCATCGAGCGCGGGACGCCCGTCAAGACCGATACGGTCGCCACGTTGTCCACGCAGGGCCTTACCGGCATCGCCTACGTCGAGCTGAGCGGCGGGAGCAAGGGCGCGCCGGCGCTGGTCTCGACGGACGGCCAACCGCCGCTGATCGTGACCAAGCCGTCGCTCAGCGCGCGTCTCGAACTGGTGCTGACTCGTGTGCTGGGGAGTGTCGACAAGACGTCGCATGCGCTCGACGGCGTCTTCACCGAGCAGAACAAGCAGGCGCTGACAGCGGCTTTGGCCAACATCGCGGCCATCACGCAGACCGTGTCCGACCGCAAGGGATCGATAGCCCTCGCGTTGAGGAATGCGGACAGGACGATGGCCAACGCGGCGGTCGTCAGCGCCCGGATGGACGCGACGCTGGCACGTATCGACAAGGCAGCGGACTCGTTCGACGCGATGTCCAGGCAGGTCGACAAGACGGCCGCGGGCGCCGGCGAGACCGTTACCGCGGTCGGTTCCGACCTGCAACAGCTCAGCGGCGATGTCGGCCCGCAACTGGAGACCTTGATGAGCGACTTGAGCACGCTGTCCGCATCGCTGCGGCGGCTGACCGAACAGACCGAGCGCAACCCGAAGAGCCTGGTCTTCGGCAAGACGCCGGTGCCCAAGGGGCCGGGCGAATGAACAGACGCCAACGGGGTTCCGGGCGGCGGTGGTCGAGCGCAGTCCTCCCTGCAACGGTCGGGATGGGCGCGTTCGCTGCGCTGACGCTGCTCTCGGCCTGCGGCACGTTGTTCGCGCCCAGCCCCCCGTCGCCGCACTTCTACACGCTGGACGTGCCCGCGCCGATGGCAACGCCTCCGCAACAGGCCGCGAAATGGCCGCAGCCGGACTCGGTGCTGATCGTCGCACTGCCCCGTGCCGGTGCCGGCTTCGATACCGACCACATCGTCTACATGCTGGACGAACACCGACTCCAGCCCTATGCCGACAACCAGTGGATCGACACGCCGCCAAAGATGCTGGCGCCCTTGATCTCCCGGGCGCTCGATCACACAGGAGCGTTTGGTGCCGTCTTGCCGGAGTCGAGCCTGGTCAACGGGCGTTGGGAGATGCAGTCTGACATCGTGCGTCTTCAACACGAGGTCTTTGCCGCGCGATTCCGCTTCACCTTGCGTGTGACGTTGATCGAGATGCGGAGCCGAGCGGTCGTCTTCACGCACGAATTCGATGGCAGCGCACCGGTGGCCGCTGCGACACCGGCTGCGGCGGTGTCAGCGGCCAACGTCGTCGTCGCCGATGTCCTGGCCCAAATGGCGACGGCCTGCGCTGCCGCAGTCGCGCTGAGGCGCTGAGGCGCCGCCCCAGGCGAGTCTCCTTCGACAGACTCAGAAGTCGATCTTCGAGAACTTCGAGCCGTCGATGCTGAGGTTGGCCATGAGCCCGCCGTTGGTCAGCGCGAAGCCGACGATGGGGGCCTGTACCGTCTGGGTGTCGACGGAGCCGTCTGCGCCCACCTTCAGCAGCGTCACCGACGCGTCGGCGCCCGCCGTCCAGCCTTTGCTCGCCCGGAACTTGTCGAGCGATTCCTGCGTCATGAAGAGGACGTAGACGGCCTTCGAATCGGCCCCTGCGAGCAGGCCCACCGACACGGCCGTGCTGCTGTAGTAACCGACGGTGACGCCGTTTGTCAGCAGGGCACCGCGTCCATGGGAGCCGCCGATGACGAGCCCTGCGGAGACCACGCTGGGGAACACCAGGACGCCGCGCGCCTTGCGAACCAGGTCGCGCGAATTCGGAACCTGCGTGGCGAGGCTCGCCAGGGCGCTCTGCACGTTGGCATCCAGGCTGACACGCTGGGCATCCAGCGAACCCTCGGTCACGGTGTTGGGCGTGGTGGTACATCCGGCGGTCAACATCGCGGCGACAGCGATCGTGACCAGGGTCTTGAGCATTTTCATGAAGGTTCCTTGAGAGGCAATGGGATGGGACTCGGGCGTCCATCGGGAGCGCGTGGCGCATGGATCAACTTCAAGAATGGGCGTTCGACGCTGGACGGTCTGTGCGCCAGCGCGCGTACCTCACCTTCCTCGCGACCACCCGCATTCAGGACTGTCGCAGCGCCTTGCTGGCTGCGCGGTGGATTTCCGTCTCGGTCGGCCAGGCAGGCGCAGGGTCGACATGCGCAAGCGAAGACGGCCCGGTCGATGGGCGCCCGCTCTGCGCCGCCGTTTCCGGCACCGCCTTCGAATGCAACTCGTAGGCCTTCCACCAATGCGTGTCGTCGCCCCTGCGTGCTGCCGCGGAGTTCTCGGTCGCCGCAGATTTTTCGATGGTCATGACGTTCCCTCTTGGTTGATGCGTGGGAGATCATGTGACGGAGGGCTGACTGCCGTCTGTTCGCTGAAGCACGCGTGGAGTCTCATGTCGCTTGCACCTTCAGGCCGTCGCCCCACTTCCATTCGAGGATCTCGGGCAAGTCCTGGCCGTGGCGGTCGATGTAGCGCTTGTGTTCGATCAGCTTGTCCTGCGTCATCTGCTTCAGGTAGGCGCCGGCGCTGCCCAGCGCGGGCAGGCAGTCGATGACGTCCTGCACCAGGTGAAAGCGGTCGAGGTCGTTCTGGACGCGCATGTCGAACGGCGTGGTGATCGTGCCTTCCTCCTTGTATCCATGGACATGCAGGTTGCGATTGGCGCGGCGATAGGTCAGTCGATGGACGAGTGACGGGTAGCCATGGAAGCCGAAGATGACGTGCTTGTCGCGGGTGAACAGGGAGTCGAAGTCGTCCTCGCTCAAGCCGTGCGGATGTTCGCTCGCGCTCTGCAGCTTCATCAGG
>Ga0302314_10008379_pt1 | contig 18409 bp, 16 predicted proteins | sample III_Palsa_N2_3_FD_200533 | JGI IMG/M metagenome (GOLD analysis project Ga0302314, IMG submission 200533) | Peat permafrost microbial communities from Stordalen Mire near Abisko, Sweden - III_Palsa_N2_3 | ecosystem: Environmental > Terrestrial > Soil > Palsa > Peat permafrost | place: Sweden...
TGGCTGGGAGAGACCGAGCTCGATCTCGGTCCCCCCCAGCAGCGGGCGATGCTTGCTGCGTTGGCGCTCCGGGCGCGCCGGATCGTCTCCGTCGACGAGCTCATCGACGCCCTGTGGGAAGAGCCTCCGGCCCGCGCCGTCACCGTCGTGCGCACCTACGTCTCGCGGCTGCGGCGCGTGCTGGAGACGGACCGGGCGCATCCGACGGTTCTGGTGTCCTCGGGCAGCGGCTACGTGTTGCGGCTGGCCGCGGAATCCGTGGACGTCGAAGTGTTCGAGACCTGGGTCGCGGCGGCAGGCCGGGCCCGCACCCTGGGTGACACCCCCGGTGCGGTCGAGCTGCTCAAGGAGGCGTGCGAGCTGTGGAACGGCGAGCCGCTGGCCGGGCTGCCGGGGCCCTTCGCCCAGGCGCATCGGGCCCGGCTGGTCGAACGGCGACTGGCTGCCGTCCAGACGTGGTTGGCGACGGAGCTGGAGGCGGGGAGGCACGCAGGTGTCATCGGTGAGCTGACCGTCTGGGTGAACCAGCATCCCCTGCTGGAGCCGATGCGGGAGCTGCTGATGCTGGCGCTGTGGCGCAGCGGACGGCAGGCCGAGGCGCTGGGGGTGTTCGCCGACGGCCGTCGCGCGCTCATGGAGCAGCTGGGCGTCGACCCGGGGCCACGCCTGCGCGAGCTCCATCAGGGAATACTGTCGGGCGATCCGAAGCTGGCCGCGCCGGCCGTGCTGCCGGTGCCGGCCTGCGGCGCAAGGGTCGGGCCGCCCGGTTCCTCCTGGTTCCCTCCGGCGCAGTTGCCCGCCGACATCGCCGACTACACCGGCCGGGACGTGCTCGGCCGGGCCATGTGCGCCGACCTGACCGCTGATGGCCCGGCCATGCCGGTGGTGGGGGTGTCCGGCATGGGCGGGGTGGGCAAGTCCACGCTCGCCGTGCATGTCGCCCATGCCGTGTGCGACCGGTACCCCGACGGTCAGCTGTACGTCAACCTCCGCGGGGCCAGTGCCTTTCCGGCCGACCCCGGCGAGGTGCTGGCCGCCTTCCTCGGCGCGCTGGGCGTGGCCGACGCAGCGATCCCCCAGGGGACCGCGGAACGAGCCGCGTTGTTCCGGTCCCGGGTGGCGGGCCTGCGGGTGCTGATACTGCTGGACGACGCCCGCGACGGCTCCCAGATCGGGCCGCTCCTGCCCGGCAGCCGGTCGTGCGCGGTGCTGGTGACCAGCAGGGCATATCTGGCGGGGACGCCGATGACGCGGCAGGTGGGCCTGGAGCCGCTGACCTTGGAGGAGTCGGTGCGGCTGTTCGCGGCGATCGCCGGGGAGTCACGGGTGGCCGCCGAGCCCGATGCGGCCCACCGGCTGGCGGAGGCCTGCGGCTTCCTGCCGCTGGCGGTGCGGACCGCGGCATCCCGCCTGGCTGCCCGCCCGGCCTGGCACCTGTCGCACATGGTTGCCCGCCTGGCCTCCGAACGCCGGCGTCTGGCCGAACTGGAGACCGGTGAGCTGGCTGTCGCCGCGTCGTTCCGGCTCAGCTACGACCAGCTCGACCGCGAGGCCGCCCGCGCGTTCCGGCTGCTGGCGCTGCCGGACGGCCCGGGCATATCGTCGGCGGCCGCCGCAGTGCTGCTGGCGCTGCCGGAGCAGGTGGCCGAACGGCTGGCCGAGTCACTGACCGATCTGGGACTGCTGTCCTGCCCGTACCCGGGCCGCTACCAGTACCACGACCTGCTGCGGCTGTTCGCGCGCCAACTGGTCCAGGAGGAGGACGGCGCCGTCGCCGAGCGGGCCGCCGTCGAGCGGTTGCTGCGGCACTACCTGGCGACCGTGGCCGGCCTGTACCGAGTGGTCAGGCCCGGCTACCCCTTCCCCGACCTGGTGGCGTCGGAGGTCGCCGAGCGGAGGTTCGACGGACCGGTCGACGGACTGCGCTGGGCCAGGCAGGAGATCCCCGCCGTCCTGGCGGTGGCCGAGCAGGTCTCCCGCGACCCTGACGGTCCGTTGGCGGTGGCCGCGGATCTGACGCTGGTGCTGATCCAACTGATCGACCTGGGCATGGCCGTGCAGGAGCTGTGCGACCTGGCCGGGCGCATCGCCGAGGCCACCCGCGCGGCCGGCCTGCCGCGGAGCGAGGCGCGTGCCCGCTACACGCTGCTCTGGGCCCAGCGGGAGTTGCAGCGCAATCGGCAGGCCCACGCCGAAGCGACCCGGGTGATCGCGTTGGCGCGGCAGACCGGGCAGGCCGCCCTGCTGCCCCCCGCACTGATCGCACTCGCGCTGAGCAGCATCGGCCACTGCGCTGCGGAGGAGGTCGCTGCCTGGTGCGACGAGGCCGTCAGCCGGACCGTGGAACTGGGGAACCGGTCCTCGCACGCCTTCGTCGAGGGGATGGCTGCCCTGGCCGATGTCGCCATCGGCCGGCCGGAGTCGGCGCGCCGCCGGGCCGAGCGCAGTCTGGCGACCTTCGAGGAACTCGGCGACTTCGTCGGTCAGGTCCACATGCTCTACGCCCGGGCGACGGCGCTGCACGGACTGGGCCTGTTCGAGGCGGCCTGCGAGGACTACCAGGAGTGTCTCGGCGCCCTGCGCACGCTCGGCTCCTGGGACCGGATGCCGGGTGTGCTCGTGGGACTGGCCGAGTCCTGCCGGGCCGCCGGACGGCCGACCGAGGCGTTGGAGGCGGCCGAACAGGCGTTGGCGATCGCCCAGGAGGTCGGTCTGGAACACCGCAGGGCCAACGCGCTGACCGCCCTCGGTCATGCCCTGTGCGACCTCGGGCAGGACGACCGCGGCCGGGCCTGCCTGGCTGAGGCACAGGCCGAGTTCGAACGACTCGCCACGCTGGGTGGGTGAGTCCCCCGCGTCCGGGTGCGGGCAGGGAGGCCTGCCCGATTGGGCACTGTCGGCCTGCGCCACGCCATCCCTGAAGTCACCTCATTGACACCAAACTTTGGTCTAGTCCAATGTGGTGCAGCAAGGTCAACCGCACGAGCCCCGCTCCCCGGCCCGCCCGGGACTCACCCAGCCCATCCAACCCGACTACATCATGGCAGCTTCGAGGGCGCATGCGGCGTTGCCGTGCCTTGGTCCTCGGACGCGCACCCGGACCTGACGATCGATCGATCGCGGCCGTGGGCACGGGGGCCGCGCACGCGCGCCCGGGCCGGGTACGCCCGGTTCGCCGACCGTCCGGCTCTTCCGCCGGCGCCTCCCCCTCTCATCGATCAACTGACTACTGATGCAACGAACCTGACGACCAGACGGAGAGTCCCACACTATGCAGCGAGTCTGCCTCGCCCTGCCCACCATGCGTGCCTGCCCCGGCACTGTCGTGGACCTCGCCGAGGAGGCGGCCTACGCCGTCGCGACCTTCGGGGTCGAGGTCCACCTCCTCGTCCTCGACACCACCGAAGCCGCCGAGTTCGCGAAGAACGCGGACGCGGTGGCCTCACTGACCCCCACTCCCGGCGTGTTCGTCCACCACCTCGGCAACGCGCAGCAGCGGGAGTTCCTGCGCGGGGTGGCCGAGCGCTCCGGCGCCGCCGACCCCGAGCTGCTGCTCGACCTGATGCTCCCGCAGGGCGTCGCGTACGGCTCCTGCGTCAACCGGCTCTTCCTCGCCGCGGCCGCCCTGGGCTGCACCTCGGCGCACCTGCGCAACGACGACTTCGACTTCCAGGTCGTCGACGGTCGGAAGATGTTCCCGATCCACCACGAGTTGCTCTCGATCGGCAAACCGGCCGGCGAGGCGGTGGCCGGCGTGTCCCTCTCCAAGCTCGACCCCGCCGACGCGGACAAGCCGGTGATGCTGGTCAGCGGCTCCTTCATCGGCGAACTCAACGTGGACATCGGCGAGATCCAGGAGCTGAACCCGGCCGTCTACCGCGACCTGGTGCGCCTGTGGACGCCGCCGGTGTGGTCGGACGAGGACCGGGACGCGATGGTGGACGTCTCCTTCAAGGGCGCCGGCTCCGAGCCGTTCGGCGCCGACGACTCCGTCCTCGGCGTGCCGGACATCTGGGACGTCTACATGTGCAACATCGCCCTGGACCACCGGGCCTACGAGGTGCTGCCGCTGCTGCCGTCGATCCAGACCATCGGCAGCGACTACGCCCTGCTGCACGCCCTGGTCCACGCCCGGCTGCCCGGCGTCGTCCACAAGCGGCACATCGTCAACTACTACACCCCCGAACGCCGCATCGGCGCCGGCTTCATCTCCTACCAGATGCGGTTCGTGAAGTTCCTGCTCTCGATGCTGTACCTCTACCCGGTCTACGGCGGGATGATCGACCTCGGCCGCGGGATGCTGGACGAGCAGAACGGGCTGATGGTCGAACCCATCCTCGACCTGGTGCGGGGCACCGTCGGCTGGGACCGGGCCGGGAACGAGCACTGCCTGGACGTCGTGGACCGCTCGTACCGCGCGCTGGGCGGCAAGTACACCGAGCTCGCGGACGTGGTGGCCGGGCAGCGCCAGCAGCTCCTGGACGAGGCCCAGGAGGACGCCGAGCGCTGGGCCGTGCTGGTGGAGGCCTGGGCGGGGATGGTCGCCGCCGCCCGCGCGGAGGGCCTCGGCGTGGACGGCGCGGCCGGGTGAGCGGGGAGTTCCTGATCCGGCAGCTGACCGACGACGACTGGGACGCCGTGGTCGCGCTGGAACACGACGCCTACGCGGCCGACGGCCTGTCGGAGGGCCGGGAGTCACTCCAGTCCCGTGCCCTCGGCTCGCCGGGAACCTGCTTCGTGCTGGAGCAGCACGGCGCGGTCCGCGGCTACCTGCTCAGCCTGCCGTACCCGCCGCTGCGCTGCCCGGACCTCGCCGAGGCGGAGGAGACCGCGTTCGAGTCGGGCAACCTGCACGTGCACGACCTGGTGATCGCCGAGGAACTGCGCGGCCGGGAGATCGCGGAGGAGTTCATGCGGTACTTGCAGGCGCGGGCGGCGGAGTTGGAATTCGAGCAGATCTCGATGGTCGCGGTGCGCGGCACCGACATCCTGCTGCGGCTCCTCGGCTACCGCGCCAACCGGGAGGTGGCCGTCCCCGCGTCCTACGGGCGGCGCGCGGTCTACATGTCGATGCCCGTGCACTGACAAGCGACGCTGTGCGTGGTGACGCCGCCGGCGGGTCCGCCCCCTGCACCAGCTGCCGTGTCGACCGCCCCGTCGGGGATGCGTCGGCCCGTCGGCGGCGTCACCCGGACGCGCCTCCACTCCACTGTGCAGGTGACGGGTACTCAGATCCGCTTGCCGTGACGGATTCCGGCGGCCGAAGGAAGGATGCGCCAGGGCCGCAGGACGCCGCTGTGTCCGGCCCCGGGGTGCCGCGCACTCTGCATGGCTGCGGCTGTCCACCAGCCGACGGCGGGTGGACAGCCGTCGTTCCGGCCTGCCCGGGCGTCGATCAGGGGCGTTCAGGGCAGGCGCGGGGCGACCCAGCTGCGGTGACGGACCGTGAAGGGACGGTCGACGTCGGCGGCGACCGCCGCGCGGAACGGGCCGGGCACCGTGACGTCGGTCAACCACAGCGGGCCGGGCCCCAGCGGGCCCGCGTCGGCCAGCCGCAGCGGCGAGGGGCCGGCCAGCGGGAGGCCGAGGCCCTGGGCGAGCCGGCCGCCGTGGACCTTGACGCAGGCCTCGCGACGGCACCAGAGCCGGGTGAAGCGGTCGGCGCTGACGGCCGGGGTCGGTGCTTCGAGGACGAGCGCGGCGTCGGGGGCCGGGAAGTGGCGTTGGGCGATCCGCGCGCCGACGCCGGGTGGGCGGATCTCCTCGACGTCCGCGCCGACCCGGCGCCCGTAGGCGACCGCCAGGACTGCCAGGGCGCCCGAGGCGGACCAGTTGACGTGGATCCTTTCGGAGGCCGGCGGGAGGACGGGCGCGGGTTTGCCATGCGGGCCGCGCTGCCACACCAGGTCGGCGGCTCCGGTGCCGAGCCGGTCGGCGACCAGCAGCCGGACAGCGCCCCTGACCACGGTGAAGCGCTCGCCCTGAACCGGGTCGTGGGCCCGGTCGGCCCGGTCCCGTTCATCGGGGTCGAGCAGGCCCCGCAGTCGGCGCACGACGGCCGGGGGCTGGTCGGTGCAGAGGGTCCAGACGTCGATCACGTCGGCGGCGTCGACCGTCTCGCCGACGGGATCGGCGTTCACGGCTGCGACAGGGTGCTGAGCCTGCCCAGACGCCGGTCGTGGTCCGCGACCAGCAGTGGGCCGGCGGCTTCCGGGCGCTGTGCGAGGCGGTCGGCCAGCAGGGTCCAGACGCCGGTGAACGGCTGTCCCGGTCGGGCCGTCCCGACGGCTTCGGGGGCGCCGTGGGAGTCGGAGTCCGCCGGCCGGGCGGCGCCGGCCAGGTCTGCGGCCAGCTCCGCGGCCAGCAACAGTCCGGCCCCCAGCCCGAGTTCCCGGTGGTCGGCGAGTACCGACCGCAGGGCCTGCGATCCGTCCGGCTGCGCCTCCTGGCGGATGCGCATGCCCGCCCCCGCGCCCTCCTCACAGACCAGGACGACAGCGCGGTGCTCCTCGGGCAGGCCGACCGGCTCGGGGGCCTCGTAGTGCAGGGCGCTCTGCTCGGCGAGGACGACCACTGCCCGCCGACAGCCACCGGTGCGGTGGTGGGCGGCGGCGATCCGAAGAGCCGTGAAGGCTGCCGCGCTGCCCTGGTCGCAGACGGCGAAGGCGGTCGGCTGCCCCGGGCAGTGCCGGCTGAGGTGGAGGGCGCTGGGCGCCCCGGGCCGGACGTCGGGGGAGGAGAAGGCGAGGATCAACAGGTCCGCGGGCTCGTCCGCGGACAGGGCCCTCCCGAGCAGGCCCTCGGCCATCTGACCGTAGTCGTGGCCGACCCCCTCGCTCAGCAGGTCCTCGCGGAGCGGCAGGCCGTACGGGCGGACCAGGTCGCCGACGAAGGTCCGCAGATCAGGATGGAGCGAGGCTTCGGAGCGGCCGTCGAATCCGGCCGCGACCGCCCTGGTGACGCGCAGCCCCCGGGCCTCGGCGGGCACCGGGTCAGTCCTCGTCGACGAGGTGCCCGGCGACATAGTCGGTGAGACTGTTGACCGAGCGGAGGTCGTCCACCCCGAGGTGCTCGATGTCGACCTGGATGTCGAGCTCCGCCTCGATTTCGAGGACCAGCTCGATGGTGCCGGAGGAGGTGAGGCCGTAGTCCTCGAAGAAGCAGGCGTTCTCCGGGATGGCGGCGAGCTCGATGTTGAGGACGCGGGGCAGGACTTCCTCGATGCCGCGCATGATGCGGCCGCGCAACTCGGTGTCGACCGGTTCGGTGGTGGAGAGGGCGGAGTCTGACATGGGTGAACCGTCCCGTGGTGGGTGATGGGGATACGGGGGCGAGGCGCTGGTGCGCGCGCGGCGGCAGTCCGCCGACGGCACGTCAGTGCCGGAGGGCCATGGCCGAGAAGGTTGCGCCGACGCCGGCGGCGGCGATCAGGTAGTGGTCACCCGGCCGGAGCAGTCCGCCGGTGATGGCCGTGCGGAGGTTGATGAAGGCGTCCGCAGCGAAACTGTGCCCGACCGAGGGCACGTTGTCCAGCACCACCTGGTCGACAGGATAGCCCAGCTGACGGCAGATCATGCGCCAGGAAGCCTGGTTGACGTTGTGCGGAAGCACCAGCGCGATCCCGGAGAGGTTTAGACCAGCCTGATCGAGCGCGGCCTCCAAGGTTTCGATCATGGTGGACTGGTACTCCCGCTGGTAGCGCACCAGCAGTTCCGGGTCCTCGGCCAGCCGGCCGTCGAACTCGGGCCGCTGGCGGACCGCGTAGGAGAGCACGCGGTCGCGGGCGCCGTCGGGGCTGACCAGGCAGGCAGCCGAGGCCTCGGCGAAGATCGAGGTGTCCGGGACGACCTGGGCGTCCCGGGTGAAGGTCTTCTCCCCCGCCACCACCAGCGCCAGCGCCGACGGATCGGCGTCGTCCGCCAGCAGTCGCCCGGCGAGGTCGACGGCCAGCAGTGAGGCCGCGCAGGCCTGCTGGGTGACGGTGAACGCGTTGGCCCGGGTGAGGCCGAAGCGTTCCTGGAGTTGGTGCAGGGGGTTGAGCGGATAGGGCACCGCGACCGGCATGCTGCGTGCGTGCAGCAGGTACCGGACCCGGTGTTCGTTGCCGCGCAGTTCGGGAAGGCCCCGAACTGCGGCGTCCAACAGGTCGAGCAGCGTCCCGTCCGGGTCCAGGCGCACCTGGTCCAGGCCGTGGAAGCGGCGGAAGAGTCGAAGTTGGCGTGGGGTCAGGCCGATCCGCGCGCCCACGTCCTCGATCGATTCGAGTCGTGGGGGGAGGTGGACGGCCACTGCCTCCAGTGCTGTCACCCGGGCTAGTATTCCCACGCTCCGCGGGTCGCACAAGTGATCACCGACCCGGAGCCCTCCCTCTCACCCCGATGCCGTCGAGCAGGTGGAGCCCCAGATGACCGATTTCCAGGCTTCCTTCGTACACCCCGAAACCGATTCCGACCTGTCCCCCGACACGCCGTCCGCGCCGCCGCCCCCGCTGGACCCGGAGCTCGTGGCGCTGCTGGTCGCCGCCGCCGATGCGCTGCCCGAATGGGCAGAGCTGGTGGTGCCCCATGCCCGACTCGACGCTGATCTGGCCCTGGACGAAAGCGAGTTCGCGGTCCTCGACGCGTTGCTGCGGGAACGCTTCGGCGCCGATCTGGGCGCGCTGCGGGCCGGCCTGGACCTGGATGCGCTGGCCGCGCTGACCGTCGGCGACCTGGCCGAGCTGGTGCGCCGATGAGCCGCTTCCTGATGGTGGTGCCCCCGCTGACCGGGCACGTCAATCCGGCGTCCGGAATCGCGGAGGAGCTGGCCGCGCGCGGCCACGAGGTGGCCTGGACCGGCACCGAGACCGTGTTCCGTTCGCTGCTGGGCCCGGACGCACGGGTCTTCGGCACCGGCACCCGGGCGTTCCGGGCGCTGGGGGGCCACGGCCTGGCCTCGCTGCGCTCGCTGTGGGAGGGCTTCGTCGTCCCGTACGCGCGGTTCACCACCAAGCCGCTGGACGCGGTGGTGCGGGAGTTCCGGCCCGACGCGCTGCTGGTGGACCAGCACACCCCGGCCGGCGCGCTGATCGCGCACCGACACGGACTTCCGTGGGCGAGCCTGGCGCCGGGGGCGATGGAACTGGGCCGCCCGTACCGGGCCCTGCCGCAGGTCGAGGCCTGGACGGCGGGCCTGCTGGCAGAGCTGTGGCGGCGGGCCGGGCTCCCCGCCGCCGAGTTCACGGATCCGCGGTTCTCCCCGTACCTGGTGCTGGCCACCACCGGCCGGGCGCTGCTCGGCGACCTCCCGCTACCGCCGCAGTGCGCCCTGGTGGGACCGGTGCTGACCGAGCGTTCGGCGGATCCGGCCTTCCCGTGGGAGCGGCTGGACCCGGGCCGGCGCACCGTCCTGGTCACCATGGGAACCATGTCGGACGCGGTCGGCGCGGACTTCCTGGACCGCACCGTCCGCGCCGTGACCCGTTACGGCGAGGGCATCCAGGCCGTGATCGCCGCGCCCCGGGGGGCACTGCCCGCCGACCTCCCGGACAGCGTGGTGGTGGTCGATCGGGCACCGATTCTGGAGCTCCTGTCGAAGGGTGCGCTGGACGCGGTGCTCTGCCATGGTGGGATGAACACCGTGGGCGAGTCGCTGGCCCACGGCGTCCCCCTGCTGATGGCGCCGATCCGGAACGACCAGCCCTTCGTGGCACAGCGGGTCGCCGAGGCCGGAGCCGGCCTCCGGGTTCCGTTCGCCCGGGTCGGCCCGCAGGTCATCGCCGAGCGGCTCCGGCAGGTGCTCGACGAAACCGCCCACCGAACCGCTGCCCAGCTGATCGGACGTCAACTGATGTCCGGTGGTGGGGCCGTGTCGGCCGCCGACAGGCTCGAAGCACTGGTCACGGGCTCGCCGACAGTTTCCTAAATTGGTCTAGGCCATTGTTTCCTGGGTGCCCGAGCCTCTAGGGTGAGGCCGAAGCACCGGTTCCCAGGAGCCCCGCATCCCATCCCAGCACGGGAGTTCTGGTTGATCGAGACCCAGGGACTTCGTAAGTCCTATCCGTCCGGAAAACACGGCCGAACCGTGGTCGATGCCGTCCGCGGCATCGACCTGGACGTCCGACCAAGTGAGATCTTCGGCTTCCTCGGCCCCAACGGCGCCGGGAAGACGACCACCCTGCGAATGCTCGCCACCCTCATCCGCCCCGACGGCGGCAGAGCCCTGATCGCCGGCGCCGACCTGATGGCCGACCCGGCCGGGGTCCGCCGCCGGATCGGCTACGTCGCCCAGGGCGGCGGCACCACCGACGCGGTCACCGCCCGCGAGGAACTGGTGCTGCAGGCGAGGATGCACGGCAGCCGCAAGGCCGAAGCCCACGGGCAGACCGAGGACGCCCTCAAGGCCTTCGACCTCACCGACTTCGCCGACCGTCCCTGCAGCACCTACTCCGGCGGCCAGCGCCGGCGGGTGGACATCGCCCTCGGGGTGATCCACGCCCCGAAGGTGCTGTTCCTCGACGAGCCGACGGTGGGCCTCGACCCGGCCAGCCGCAGCCAGGTGTGGGCCGAGATCAAGCGGCTGCGCACCGAGGGCATGACGGTGGTGGTGACCACCCACTACCTGGACGAGGCCGACGCGCTCTGCGACCGGGTCGCGATCGTCGACCAGGGCCAGGTCGTCGCCGAGGGCACGCCCGAGGCACTCAAGCGCGAGATCTCGGGCGACGTCGTCCTCCTCGGAGTCGCCGCGGACGAGACCGGGCCCGCAGCCGACGCCCTCCGCGACCAGCCCTACCTGCACCGGCTGGAGCAGGGCGAGGACGGTCTACGGCTCTACCTGCACGACGGCGCCGCGGCCATCCCGCAGCTGCTGCGCGTCCTGGACGGGGCCGGCGTCGTCCCCGGGACCGTCCAGCTCCAACGGCCGAGCCTGGACGACGTGTTCCTGGCCCGCACCGGCCGCTCCATCGAACAGTCCTGACAATCTCCCTGGGGTCCCTTCCGTGAAGCTCGCCCGTGACACCTGGCTGGTCTTCCAGCGGCAGTTGCTGCTGATGTGGCGTACACCGATCTGGATCGTCGTCGGGGTGATCCAGCCGATCTTCTACCTGCTGCTGTTCGCCCCGCTGCTCAGGAAGGTACTGGCGCCCATGGGCGCCACCACCTACGCCGAGGCCTACCAGATATACGTCCCCGGCCTGTTGGCGGTGCTCTGCATCTTCGGCGGGCTCTACACCGGATTCAGCCTGCTCGGCGAGCTGAAGGCCGGCATCATCGAGCGCTCCCGGGTGACCCCGGTCAGTCGGCTCGCCCTGCTGCTGGGGCGGGCCTTGCGCGAGGTGGTGGCGCTGCTCGCCCAGGCGGTCCTGATCACGCTGATCGCGCTGCCGTTCGGCCTGCGGGTCGCCCCGCTGAGTCTGCTGCTGGCCTACCTGCTGCTCGGGCTGCTGGCGCTGATGACCTCGGCCATCTCGTACGGCATCGCCCTGGTGCTGCCCAACGACTCGGCGATGGCGCCGGTGGTGAACACCCTCGCCCAACCCATCGCCCTGCTCTCCGGAACGCTGCTGCCGCTGGCGCTCGCGCCGATGTGGCTGCAGTCGATGGCCAAGTGGAACCCCTTCTACTGGGCGGTGGAGGGCATGCGGGCGCTGTTCTCCGGCCACCTCGGGGACAACGTGGTCTGGCAGGGGCTGCTGATCGTCCTGGTGATGACGGTCGCCGCGGTCTACTGGTCGGCCCGGCTGTTCTCGGCCCGGATCCGGTAGCGGTCCGGGAGCTGTCCCGGAGCTCCTGAGCCGGTACGGAGGAGAAGAGAAGAGGGGAGGGGCCGGGCGAAGAACCCGGCCCCTCCTCTCTTCCGTACCCGGTTGCGTTCAGCCTGCGGACTCCCGGACGAAGTCGGCCAGCCGGGCCACACCCGCCTCGATCTGCTGCTCGCTCAGGGCGCTGATGGAGAGCCGCAGCCGGCGCTCGCCGCCGCCCGCCGGGTAGAAGGCGGCCATCGGGGTCCAGAGCACCCCGTGGTCGCGGGCGCAGCGTTCCATCGCCGCCTGGTCCGCGGTGAACGGCACGTCCAGCACGACGAAGAAGCCACCCTCGGGCTCGGTCCAGGACAGACCCAGTCGGGCCCGCTCGGCCGCCGGGAACTGTCGCTCCAACTCCCGCAGCAGGGCTGCGAGGTTGGCCGCGTAGTAGGCGCTCGCGGGGGCGTTGGCGGCCCGCAGCCGGCAGTCGTGGCGCAGCAGCAGCCCACCGATCACGGCCTGGCTGAGCGCCGGGGTGTTGACCGTGGTCATGCTCTTCAGCTTGGCCAGTTCGTCGGCGAGCAGACTGGTCCGGCCGGCCGGCGTGACCACCTCCTGGTCGGCGACGACGTAGCCCAGCCGGGCGCCGGGGAAACAGGTCTTGGCGAAGGAGCCGAGGTAGACCACCTGCCGGCGCCGGTCCAGGGCCTTCAGGGTGGGCCGGGCGCCGGGCCCTCGGGCGAAGAAGCCGTACGGGTTGTCCTCGATCACCAGCAGCCCCTCCTCGGCCGCCGCCGCCAGCAGTCCGGCGCGGGCCTCGACCGGCATGCTGGTGCCGGACGGGTTGGCGAAGTCGGGGACCACGTAGAGCGCCCGCGGGCGGCGGCCGGAGGCCCGGACGGCGCGGGCCGCCTCGTGCACGGCCTGCGGGTCCGGGCCGCCCCCGGGTCCTTCGGGCACCGGGACCGTCGCCAGGTCGAGCAGCCGGGCGGCGCCGGTGACGCCGACGTAGCAGGGCGAGCTGACCAGCAGGACGTCCTCGGGCGTGGCGCAGAGGGCGCGCAGCACCAGCAGCATGCCCTCCTGGGCGCCGACGGTGAGCACCAGCGACTCGGGGGCCACGTCCAGCCCCTCGTCGTTGGCCAGGGTGCGGGCGACCAGGTCGGCGATGATGCCCTTGGTGGGCCCGTACTGGAACAGTGCGCTGCGCACGGCGCTGCGGCTCAGGCCGCGGTCGGCGAGGTGGGCGAGGTAGGCGTCCAGGTACTCGTGGACGCTCTCGGGCTCGAAGAAACCCTCGTGCGGGCGGCCGGGGGCGAAGGACAGCGCGTCCGGATAGCGCTCGGTGACCTCGTTGAGGAAGGTCATCGCATCCAGCAGCGGGTCCGCGAGGCTGGCGTGCAGCTCGCCCAGCAGCAGGGGCGCGGTCTCCGGCGCGGTCTCCGGACCGGTCGTCGCCCCGGTGGCGGCGGCGCTCACTGCAGGGCCTCGCGCAGCCGCTCGGCGGCGTACCGCTGCGCCTCACGGCCGCCGTCCAGGACGCCGGCCATGGCGAAGAAACCGTGCGGCATGCCCTCGTAGCGGCGGGCCTGCACCGGGACGCCGGCGGCCCGCAACGCCTCGGCGTACAGCTCGCCCTCGTCGCGCAACGGGTCGTACTCGGCGGTGATCACGGTGGCGGGCGGCAGTCCGGCCAGCGAGGGCGCGCGCAGCGGCGAGGCCAGCGGGTCGGCGCCGTCGGCCGGGTCGGCCAGGTAGTGGCCCCAGTACCAGTCGACCGAGCGGCGGTTGAACAGCAGCGGGTCGTCGTGCTCGCGGAGCGACGGGGTGTCTGCGCCGTGGTCGGTGTTGGGGTAGACCAGCAGTTGGTGGCGCAGCGCGGGGCCGCCCCGCTCGCGGGCGAGAAGGGTGAGCGCGGCGGCGAGGTTGCCGCCGGCGCTGTCGCCGGCCACGGCCAGCCGCTCGGGGTCGATGCCCAGGTCGGCGGCGTGCCCGGCGATCCACTCGGCGGCGGCGGCGACGTCGTGGACGGCTGCCGGGAAGGGGTGCTCGGGGGCGAGCCGGTAGTCGACCGAGACGGTGACGCAGCCGACGGCGTTGGTGAGTCGGCGGCAGATCGCGTCACCGGTGTCCAGCGAGCCGAGGGTCCAGCCGCCGCCGAACAGGTAGAGCAGGGCGGGCAGTGGACCGGCCGGGACGGCGTGGGCGAACGGGCGGTGGATCCGCAGGGTCAGCGGTCCGCCGGGGCCCGGAACGCCGAGTTCCTCGACCGAGCCCACCGGTTCCGGGTTCCCGGCCGAGGCCTGGATGTCGGCGAGGTCGGCGGCGCGCGCCTCGGCGGTGGTGAGGGAGTAGAGCGGGGGCGTACCGGCCTCGGAGCGCTGCTGGCGCAGGGCCTCGGCCTGGGGGTGCAGTGGCAAGGGATGTCCTGGAATCGGCCGGCGGTCAGCGGCGGCGGTCGGGGGCTGGAGGGGTGGCGGCGGCCGGGGGTTCGGAGCCGGTCGGCCGGGCCACCACGGTGTGGTCGAGATCGGCCAGTCGTGGTCTGCCGAGCAGGGCCATCGTGTCGTCGAGTTCGGTCTGCAGGAGGCCGAGGATCCGGGCGACGCCGTCCTCGCCGTCGACGGCCAGGCCCCACAGGACCGGGCGGCCGACCAGGACGGCCCGGGCGCCGAAGGCGATCGCGAGAGCGACAGCTGTGCCCGTCCGTACACCGCCGTCCAGCAGAACGGGCAGATCCGGCGGCACTGCGGCGACCACTTCGGGCAGAGCCGAGAGCGTCGCCAGGGCGCCGTCGAGTTGGCGGCCGCCGTGGTTGGAGACCACGACGGCGTCGACACCGTGCTCGGCGGCCAGCCGGGCGTCCTCGGCGGTGAGGATCCCCTTGAGGACGATCGGCAGGCTGCTGCGCTCCCGCAGCCAGGAGAGGTCCGCCCAGGTCAGGGTGGGGTCGAACTGCTCCCTGGCATGGTCGGCGATACCCGAACTCCCCTCGCCGGCACGGTGGCTGGCGGCCATCAGGGTCTGGTCGAGGTTGACCGCGCGGATGTGCGCGGGAACGGCGAAGCCGTTGCGGGCGTCGCGCAGCCGCCGGCCGATCCGAGGGGCGTCCACGGTCAGTACCAGCGCCCGGAAGCCGGCCGCCTCGGCCCTCTCGACCACGGCGGCCAGCGCGTCGCGGCGGCGCAGCCAGTACAGCTGGAGCCAGAGCGGGCCGGTCGCGGCCTCGGCGATGGATTCCAGGGTGCGGCTGGCGAAGATCCCGGCGACCATGAGCGCCCCGGCACGGCCGGCCGCACGAGCGGTGGCGACTTCGCCCTCGGCGTGGAACAGCTGGTGGTAGGCCATGGGCGCGACGCCGATCGGGGTCCGCAGCCGGCTCCCGAGCAGGGTGAGGCCCTGGTCGGTGCTGGAGACGTCGACGAGCGTGCGCGGGCGCAGGCGGCAGTGTTCGAACTGGGCCAGGTTGGCGGCGAGGGTCCGTTCGGCGCCGCTGCCTCCCTGCACGAAGTCCCAGATTTCGGCCGGAAGTCGGGCGCGGGCTGCGCCTTCGAAGTCCGCCAGTTCACGTGGTTCCACAGACTGCCTCTCCGGGCAGGCCTCGCTCGGGCCGGCTCCGGCTCGGCAGCGTAGGAGGCCGAGCCCTCATTGGTCTAGACCTTGCTTTCGCTCGATCGTCTGTGTAATCGTCAGGACTCGAAACCGACCACGATGACTGTGCCCGCTGTCCATCCAACCTCCCCTTCGTGGAGTGGCGTTGACCGGCTCTTTTCCTCTCCCCCCCACCCTGGCCGGGGCCTCGATCACCGAGGCCCCGCACGACTGGGTGGATCGCCTCCTCCTGTCCGGCCCCGATCACCAGGAGTGCCTGCGCTTCGGTGATCCCGTGGACCGCGCCACCCTGCGCGGCCTCGTCACCGAGCAGGCCGAGCGGCTCACCGCCGTCGGCCTGTCGACCGGCGGCACGGCCGCGCTGCGGCTGGCGCCCTCGCTCGGCTACACCGCCGCGCTGCTCGCCTGCTGGCAGCTGGGCGCCCAGGCCGTGCTGCTGGACCACCGACTCACCGACCACGAGGTCGCGCTCGCCGTCGAACGGCTGGCACCCCAGGTCCTGGTGGAGTCGGCGCACCGCTCTGCGGCGACGCTGCGCGGCTTCGCCGAGACCGACCCGGTGCCGGTGGCGCTGCCGGGCGGCCGCCCTGCCGCCACCGGCCACGCCCTGGTGCAGCTGAGCTCGGGTTCGACCGGTCCGGCCAAGGTGATCGCCCGCACCGCCTCCGACCTGCTGCGCGAGCTGGACTGCTACCGTCGGCTGGAGCTGTTTCCCAAGGCCGGGGAGCGGGTTGTCCTGCTCTCCTCGGTCGTCCATGTCCTCGGCCTGGTCGGCGGGTTGCTCAACAGCCTGCACGCCCGGGTACCGCTGACCGTCCCCGAGCGGATGACCACGGCGGGCATCCTGGCCTCGATCGCCGAGGACGACCGGCCGACCACCGTGATCGGCGTCCCGTTCCACGCCGAACTGCTGGCCGGTGCGACCGCTCCCCCGCCGCTGCCGCAGCTGCGCCGGATGATCGTCGCCGGCGAGTTGGTCCGCCCGGGACTGCCCGCCGCCTTCACCGCCCGGTACGGCGTGCCCCTGGGCACCATGTACGGAATGACCGAGCTCGGGGTCATCGCCACCGACCTCGACGGCACCCTGCACCCCCAGGCCGAGCCGGTCCACGGCATGGACCTGCGCGAGGAGGGCGGCGAACTGCACATCGCCATGAGCGCCTCCCCCTACCCCGGCCTCACCGACCCCACCCGCTGGTCGGACGGCCGACTGCACACCAGGGACGCCGGCCGGGTCGATCCGGCGGCCCGCCGGGTCACCGTACTCGGCCGGCGCGACTCCCAGGTCTCCATCGGCGGCCTCAAGGTCGACCTCACCGAGGTCGAGCACACCCTCGCGGCGCTGCCGGAGGTCCGCGAGGCCGTGGTGGTCTTCGCGGACGGCGCCATCGAGGCCTATCTGGCCACCGAGCAGGCCGCCGACCCGGCCGCCGTCCGCAACACCCTGACCCGCGAACTGGCCGCCTTCAAAAGGCCCAGGCGGCTCTCGCTCCTGCCGGCCCTGCCCCGCACCGCCACCGGCAAGCTCGTCCGCGACACCACGGCGCTGCGCGCCGCCGCGGACGCGGCTGCCACGCCCGCACCCTGATCCGGCGCAGGCACCACCGCACCGAAGCCCGACACAGCACGAGGAGCACCACCATGCACGAGCACATCCGCACGTTCGTCCTCGCGGCACTCACCGAGATGAACTACGACGTCTCCGAGGTCACCGGCGACACCGACCTCGGGCCGGCCGGACTCGACCTCGAGTCACTGGCCCTCGCCGACCTGTCCGTCCAGGTCGAGGACACGTTCGGGATCAAGTTCGACCTCGACGAGATGGAGGCCACCGCGCTGATGACCCTCGACCAGTTCACCGCCGATGTGGCCCGACGGGTCGCCGCCGCCCCGACCGCCGCCGGCAGCCCCGCGTGAGCACGCCCGTGCTGCCGGACCGGGCCGAGGTCGTGGAGATCCTCTCGGCATTCGGACAGCGTGCCGCGAGCAGCGTTCCCGAGACCCTCGGATCACTCGAACTAACCTGGCTGACAGCCGAGTTCGAGCAGCGTTACGCACTCCGGCTGGAACTCTCCGACGAGCAGTTCGAGGCCGTCCGCACCGTGGACGACGCCGTCGCGGTGCTGCGCGACGCCGTACTCGCCGCCGCCCCCTCCCCCGGGGCCGGGGCCACCGGATCCGGCGGGGTCACCCGGTCATGAGCACCAGTGCACCGTCGGCCGTCCGGCCGGTGTTCACCGGTCTCGGCGTACTCAGCGCCTTCGGCCGCGGGCTCGCCCCACTGGCCGCCGCGACCGCCCGGGCCAGGACCGGCTTCACCGAGGTGACCCGCTTCGACGTCAGTCGGCGCGGCACCAGGCGGGCAGCCCTGCTGCCCGACCCGCCGCCGCTCGCCCGAGCAGTGCTCGGCGCCGTCGCCGACGCGTGCCACCAGTCCGGGCTGCCCGTCGGCCCCGACGACACGCCGCTGCTGCTCGCCCTCCACAGCGATCTGCGCACCGGCGAGGTGGCCGAGGCCGTGCGCAGGGGCTCCGCCGCCCTCGGGCTGCCCGGGGTCACCCGGGTCTACACCGGCGCCTGCGTGGCGGCCGCCACCGCGGTGGCCGACGCCGCCGCCCTGGTCGCTTCCGGCCGGCACCCCCGGGTGGTGGTCGCGGCCGGCCACCTGGTGGAGCCGGGCGTCTTCGCCGCCTTCGACGCGGGCCGGGCCCTGGCCCGCGACGGGGAGTTGCGGCCGTTCAGCAGCGGGCGGACCGGCACCCTGCTCGGCGACGCCGCAGCGGCCGTGGTCATCGAAGGGGACGCTGCTGCCGCGCAGCGTGGCACGCACCCGCTGGCCCGGCTCGCCGGCTGGGGCCGGTCCGGGGACGCCCACCACGTGTGCCGTCCGCACCCCGACGGCGAGGGCGTGGCCCGCGCCGCCCGGGCCGCGCTGGCCCGGGCGGGTGTCGCCCCGTCCGAGGTGGGCTACGTCAACGCCAACGGCACCGGTTCGCCGATGTCGGACCTGGCGGAGGCGCGGGCGCTGCGCGAGGTCTTCGGCGACGCCCTGGAGGGGCTCCCGGTCAGTTC
>Ga0302314_10008380_pt1 | contig 18408 bp, 18 predicted proteins | sample III_Palsa_N2_3_FD_200533 | JGI IMG/M metagenome (GOLD analysis project Ga0302314, IMG submission 200533) | Peat permafrost microbial communities from Stordalen Mire near Abisko, Sweden - III_Palsa_N2_3 | ecosystem: Environmental > Terrestrial > Soil > Palsa > Peat permafrost | place: Sweden...
TCTCACCTCGGTCATCTCCTTTCTCTCCGCGGGGTCAGCGGCCGGGTACTCCGGGTTGATCGCGCGCAGCGCTGTCACCAGGACCGCAGCCGTGGCCAGGCGGCTGAACCACTTGTGATCGGCCGGCACGACGTACCAGGGCGCCCACGGTGTGCTGGTCTTGGTCAGCATGGTGTCGAAGGCCTGCTGGTAGTCGTCCCAGTAGCCCCGCTCCCTGACATCGCTGGGTGAGAACTTCCAGTTCTTCTCCGGGTGGTCGATCCGCTTGAGGAACCGTCTGGCCTGCTCCTGCCTGGACATGTTGAGCATGATCTTGACGACATGGATGCCGTTACCGGCCAGGTAGCGTTCCCAGTCGTTGATCTCCCGGTAGCGGCGGGCCCACACGTCGTGCTTCCTCGTCGGCGCGGGCAGATGCTCCGCGGCGAGCAGGTCCGGATGCACCCGGACGGCGAGCACCTCCTCGTAGTGCGACCGGTTGAAGATGCCGATCTCGCCCCGGCCGGGCAGGGCGCGCTGGCAGCGCCACAAGAAGTCGTGGTTCAGCTCTTCCGCGGAGGGCTGCTTGAAGGCGTGCACCGTTACCGCCTGCGGGTTGACCCCGCTCATCACGTGCTTGATGGTGCCGTCCTTACCCGAGGCGTCCAGCCCCTGGAGCACTAGCAGCACGCCGAACCTGTCCTGGGCGGCGAGCCGGTCCTGGTATTCGGCCAGAAGCTCCGCACCGTCGGCGAGCAGGGCGCCGGCCTGCGCCCTGGCCACCTTGCCGGTGTAGCCCGGATCGTGGTCGCGGCTCAGCCTGACCGTGCTCCCCGGCGCTACCCGCAGCGGTTCGATGAGGTCCGCTATGAAGCGGAGACGCTTGTCCATCCCCTAACAATGCCCCGCGGACCCGTGGCCGCGCCATAGTCGCCAGCTACCCGGGGGAACCGCCGCGCGAAGATCACCTCAGCGAGGCTGGATCTCGCCCATCGGGCCGAAGCCGTCATGCGGGGTGTCGATGTAGATAATCTGCGGCTGCGTGGCCACCAGGTCCGGTGCGGTGTCGAAGAACCTCTTCACGTACGGCTGCTTGACGTGCGCGGCGCCCGCCTCGGCATCGGTGAAGCCCTCGATGCAGACGAACTCGTTGTCGTCGGTGAGACTCCGGGAGAACTGGAAGAACAGGCAGCCGTCCTCGGAGTTGACGTCCTTGGCGTAGGAATCGGCCACCGCCAGCCACTGGTCTATCTTCTCGGGCCGGATCTGCATCTTGATGTTGATCAGGATCATGGGGGGTCCCCTCCTGCTAGGTGGCAGTCGTCATAATCGTCGTGCGATCGCCAGCGACCGTCAAGCGCAGCGGTCGCCCGCCTGGGCGCATGGCACCCGCTGAGATCACGGGGCAGGCATCCGGGGGGTACCCGGGCCTCGTCCTGCTGGCCGGACCCGGATCCAGTCCGGGCGATTCTATCCCGGATCGGGGAACAGGTCGGGTGCGGTGGCGAGCTCGGTCCTGACCTCATCATCACTCCGCTGCCGGTGCTGCTCGGTCCAGGGCCCGGACGGCCCGGGCCAGCTCCTGTTACTACGAAACGTAGTAACATGTCAAGCGTGAACGGCGCCGTCCCCACGACGATCATCGTCGCCGGTCTGGCGCTGGCCGGATACGCGCTGCTGATGACCGCCCTGAACCGGCGCATGAACGTCCCCCTGCTGGCCGCGGTGGGCGTCCTTGAGATCCTGCTGCTCGTCGAGGTCGGCATCATCGTGGCCAAGCTCACCGGCGGTCAGCGCCCGGCCGCGCTGGCTACGCTCATCGGATACCTGATCGCGACGCCGATCGTCCCGGTGGTCGCCGCGTTCTGGGGGCTGATGGAGCGATCACGGTGGGGCCCGGCGGTCATCGCCGTGGCCGGGCTCGTCGCGGCCGTGCTGATGGTCCGGCTGCATCAGATCTGGCCGGTCATCCATGTCTGAGCCCGCGGCATCCCCTGGGCCCGCGGCATCCCCTGGGCCCGCGGCATCCCCCGGACCCGCGGCATCCCCCGAGCCCGCGGCCTCACAGCCGGACTCGACCAGGACGGGCCCGGGCCGGCTGCTGGTCGCCGTCTACGGGCTCTTTGCGCTCTCGGCCTCCGCGCGGGCCGGGGTGCAGATCGCGACGAAGTTCGGCCACGCCCCGGTCGCCTACGTGCTGTCGGCCTTCGCCGGCGTGGTCTACATCCTCGCCACGGTCACCCTCACCCTCGGCAGCCCGACAGCACGCCGGATCGCCGTCCTGTCCTGCTCGGTCGAACTCGCCGGCGTGCTGGCGGTCGGCACCTGGAGCCTGGCCGACCCGGCCAGCTTCCCCGACGCCACGGTGTGGTCCGGCTATGGCAGCGGCTACGGCTTCGTCCCGCTCGTCCTCCCGGTTTTCGGCCTGCTCTGGCTACGCCGCTGGAGCAGGCGGGCTAGAACCCGGGGAACGATCGTGGTGTCAGCGGAAGATACAGGCGAAGCGGCAGGTGGCGGCATAGCCCATGGTGAGGGCGGCGATCACGGGATGGTGAGTACCGGGTAGGGCGACTCGTGCAGCAGCCGGACCGGGACCGAGCCAAGGACGCGGTGCGGGACATGATGAGAGCGGCCGGTCACGATGAGGAGTGTGCTGGCGGGCTCGGCGGCGGCGTAAACGCCGGCGGCGTCGCGAATCGCGTCTTCTGGTGATTCCTGGCGGCGCTCGAACGTGTACGGCGTGCCTGCCGCGGCGGCGATCTCCTGAGCGGCCTCAGCCACGCGGGCGGCCTTCTCATCGCGGTTCTCGTCCATCTCCGCCCGGCCGAATCCGGATAGGTCGCTGTCGATGAGCGCGTGGTCGGCGTAGATGATGTGCAGGCCACCGGGGCGGGCCCGCAGGAGCTCCGCGCCCCAGGTGAGCGCCCGCCGGGCCGGCTCGGAGTCATCGAAGCCGACGACCAGGGTGACGGACTGCGCCGCCCCGGGATCGGGGCTGCCGGGAGTGTGGCCTGCCCCGGCCGGCACCGGTTCGGCCAGGACAGGTGGCACGACGGGCTCGGTCAGCGCGGGGGCCGGGCGCCGGAGCGTCGTGACCAGGAGCAGGCCGGCCAGGCCGGCCAGCGCCCAGGCGGCCAGGGTCCAGAGGTACGGACCGGTGGCATGGCCGCCGAAGTAGACGACGTTGCGGATGGCGCTGGCCGCAACCCCGAGCGGCAGGACAGGGCTAAGGGCGCGCAGGAAGCCGGGTGTGAAGCTGGCCAGGTTGGCCGGCCCGCCGCTGGCTGGGATCCCGAACACGATGAACGCCAAGACGGCCAGGGCGACCAGAGGCGGCCGGATCCGTGCCAGTAGGGCGGTGGGGGCCGCCACGGCCAGCGAGAACAGCGCGACGAGGCCGGCGATCGCGGCGTAGTTGCCCAGGCCGGCCAGGCCATCCGCGATCGCCGCGGCGACCAGGCCGCTGGCGACGGCCATGGCCACCGGCGCGGCGTAGGACCAAGCGCGCGGGGCGCGGCGGAAGGCCAGCGCCGACGCCGAGCCCGCCGCCAGGCTAGGGATCAGCACGCTGAGGACGAGGAACCAGGACGAGAGGGCCTGGGTGTCACTGGTCCGGGGCGGGACGACGTCCGACACTATGAGGGGACGTCCGGACCGCGCCGCGACGGCGGTGAAGGCCCCGTTGAGGGCCTGCTCCGGGGCGGTGCCCCCGGCCTGGGTGACCAGCAGTCGCAGGCTGGCGCCGGAAGCGACCAGGGCGCCATCGATCTCACGCTGCGCGATCCCGGTCGTCGCGCTGGCCTCGCTGGGGTAGCTACGGAACCGGAAAGCCCCGGGGACGGCGCCGTCGAGGGCGTGCTCGACCTGGCGGGTTACCGCCGCGGAACCGACGATGCCGACAGGAAGGTCATGCGGGGCCGGCTTATGGAAAGCGCTGAGGGTCAGCGCGACGAAGATCGCGACGAAGGCCGCGCTGGCCACGATGAAGCCCGCGAACGCGCGGTACCGGGCCGGAAACCTGCGGCCGTCACCTGCATGCCTCGCCGCCACCGGTGTCCTCCTTTGAGATGCCGAACGGGTGCTGGCCTAAGTCCCGGCGTCGCCTGTTCGGTCATCCCCGGCGGTCGATGCCGTCGATCGCTCCGCGGCCGCGGGGGCATATCGCTCGCCGTCCGGGATCCGCTCCGCCAGCGGCGCCCGCCAGGCGGCCGCCGGGAAGGGGTCGGCGAAGTACTGGGTTTCGTGCGTGACCAGATCGCCGGCGAACTCCATCAGGCTCACCGAGTAGGTGGGCGCGCCGTCGTAGGTGATCACCACCTCGCTCACCCAAAGGTCGCCGCTGCCCCGGATCCGGAGGATGATGAAGTGGCGTTCGGCCGGGTGCCCGCCGCGCTGCGCCTGGATCTTCGACCGGCCGCGGAAGCGCTCTCCGGACTGCGGGTAGTCCAGGATCCCGTCGTCCGCGTAGATCGCGTGCTCAGTGTCGCTGTCTCCGCTCTCGGAGGCCTTCCAGTGCTGCTCTATCCGGGCGCGGGTCCTGGCGTCACGATCCATGTCCTGTTCACCTAAGCCTTCTCAGGGTAATGCGCTGGCCTTCATTCTCGCCGCTGAGGGCGGCCGGTCGCGCCCGTAGATACCCGGGCCGGCGCCCTGGTCTCGTCCAGCCCGGCCCGCGGCCAGGGTGCCGGCCAGGGCCTTCAAGGGCGCGAGCGGCTCGCCCAAGCGCGATGATGGGCGGAGCACCAGCGCGCAGATGCAACCACCACCGGCCCGCGCGAAGGAACCACCCATGTCGAACCAGCCGCGGTCCGTGAGCTGGACCGCGACGGCCGTGCAGAGCCTGTCTCCGGGCTACTTTCCGTTCGTGCTGGCCACGAGCATCATCTCGACGGGAACATTTCTGCTGGGACCGTCGTGGCTGTCCCGGGCGCTGCTCGTCATCGCGTCGGCCGGGCTCGCCGTGCTGATCGTGGCCCAGGTGATCCAGGTGGTCCTCTTCCGCTCCAGCGTGGCCGCCGCCTTCGACGATCCCGGGCGGGTCTTCGGTTTCTTCGCGATTGCGGCCGGGCTGGATGTGGTCGGGATCCGGCTGGCGGCCGCGGGCCATCCGCCGGCCACAGCGATCCTGGCCGGCGTGGCGGCCGTGGTGTGGCTCGCACTGACCTACGGCGTACCTGCCATCCTGCTGCTCGGACGATCGCATGATTCGGTCCTCGGCGACGTGAACGGCACCTGGCTGCTGTGGGTGGTCGCCACTCAGTCCCTCTCCCTGGTCGCATCGACCCTGGTCCGGGCGTGGCCCTCGCAAACCGGGCTATTGGCGCCCGTCGCTGTCGGGCTGTGGAGCGTCGGGCTGGTGCTGTACCTCCTGCTCGTTTCGCTGATCTTGCAGCGCTGGCTGACGGTCCGCGTGACCCCGCAGACCCTCAGCCCTCCCTACTGGATCCTGATGGGCGCCACCGCGATCATCGTGCTGGCCGGTGCCCGTATCCTGGGCCTTCTCGCCGCACTGCCCGTCGTCAGGGCGGCGGCCGGGTTCGTCGAGGGGTTCTCCTTCGCGCTGTGGGCCTTTGGCACCTGGTGGATCCCGCTGCTCGTCGTGCTCGGCTGCTGGCGCTACATCAGGCACCGCTGGCCGCTGAGCTACGAGCCGGCCTTGTGGAGCGTGGTCTTCCCGCTCGGCATGTACAGCGTGGCCACGCTGTCGTTCGGCCAGGCCGCCCACCTCGCCTTCATGGGGCCACTCAGCCGGTTCATGCTCTGGGTGGCCGTGGCCGCGTGGGTAGCGGTGGCCGCCACGTTCGCCGCCCGGCTCCTGGGCGCGACCGGCTTCAGCTTCACCGGCCACCACCGTGGCGCGGCCACCGGACGCAAAAACACATAGGAACTCCATACCCGGGCCGTTGTACCGGTGCTGATTCGCACGAGAGAATCGCTACGGGACTATGTCATCCAACGCGATATTCGGCCGAGAGCACGAGCTTTCCCGCGCCGATGCGTTCCTGCGTAGTGCCAAGAAGCGGTTCAGCGTGCTGTGTTTCCAGGGGGAGCCAGGCATTGGCAAGACCACTGTCTGGCGGGAGGTGACGCGGCGGGCGCAGGGCAGTGGCTTCCGTGTTCTCTCCTGCCGGCCTGCCGAGGCGGAGACGAAACTCGCGCTGTCAGCGCTGGCCGATTTGATGGAGCCGGTAGGGAACGAGGCGTTTGCCGCGCTCCCGCAGCCCCAGCGGCACGCGCTGGAGGTCGCGATGCTCCGCGTCAAGCCGACCTCGGGCCCTGACCCACGTGCGCTCGCGACGGCTGTGCGCTCGCTGCTCACGAACCTGAGCGCCGAAACCCCGCTGCTGGTGGCGATCGACGACGTCCAGTGGCTCGATTCGAGTTCGGCGGCGGTACTCCAGTTTGTGCTGAGACGTCTCGCGGGCACGCGGCTCGGCTGGCTCCTCGCGGCCCGCCCGCCCGAGCCTGACTGGGTCGCCGGCGGCGAGCTCATCCCACCCGGATCGCTGATGGTAGTGCCGGTCGGCCCGCTGACCATCTCCGCGGTCCATCGCATGCTGAAGGACCGGATCGATGAGCCTTTGTCACGGCCCACCCTGCTGCGGGTGCACAACGCGTCCGGCGGCAATCCGCTGTTCGCGTTCGAGGTCGCGCACGCGCTGCGGACGACGCCGCGCATCGGTGCCGCGACCGGCCTTGGCGTTCCTGCGGGGCTTCGCGGGCTGCTGGCCGCGCGCATCCCGAAGCTGTCCCCGGGAACGCGGCCGGCCCTGCTGTGCGCCGCGGCGCTGTCTCACCCCACGGTCCAGCTGGTCGAACGGGCTTCGTCGGCGGCAGCGCTGGCCGCGGCGGAGGAGACCGGCCTGCTTCGCGTCGAAGGAGGTCAGATCGCCTTCGCGCACCCGCTGTACGCCTCCGCCGTCTACGAGACGGCCTCGCGCTCGCGGCGGAACGAACTCCACCGCCGTCTTGCGCTGCTCGTGAGCGATCCGGAGGAGCGGGCCCGCCACCTGGCGCTCGCCACCGCGCATGCCGATGAGAGCGTCGCTCAAGCGCTCGAGGCCGGCGCCGCGGTGGCCCGCTCGCGTGGTGCCTGGGAGTCGGCCGCCGAGCTCTTCGAGCGAGCCCGGACGCTGACGCCGTCCGGCCGGCCGGATGCGAACAACCGGCGCGGCATCACCGCGGCCGAGTGCCACGTCCACGCCGGCGAGCGCTCACGCGCGCGGGTGCTGCTCGGAGAGATCCTGGGCAAGCCCCTGCCCCGGTCGCTGCGTGCTGATGCGCTCCGCCTGCTGGCGGAGATCAGTTACAACGACGAGCACGCCGCCGAGGCCAAGCGCCTGTATGCGGAGGCGCTCGAGCACACCGACGATCCTCGGCTGGCGGTCACCATTGAGTTCGGCCTTAGCTATCTGAACGGCCAGCTCAACGATCCGATGGCGGGCTCCGTCCACGCCTACCGCGCGCTCGCACAGGCGGAAGCGATCCGGGATGAATCGCTGCTGGCCCCGGCGCTGGCCCTGTGCGCGATCTCCGACCTCATCTGCGGGCGGGGGCTGAGCTGGGACAAGGTGGAACGGTCGCTCGTGCTTGAGGACCCCCACGCCATCATGCCCTTGATGTGCCATCCGAGCTCGATCGCCGCCCTCCTGCTGCTGTACGTCGGACGGCACGCCGAGGCGCGCGAACGGCTGAAGGACGTCTGGACCCGGGCGCGCGACCGGGGTGACGAGAGCGATCTGGCCTTCATCGGCCTCTGGCGTTCGTGGCTCGAGACCAGGAGCGGCAACTTCGCCGTGGCTTTCGCGCTCGTCGAGGAGGCCGTGTCGCTCGCCACCCTGACCGGAAGCGAATCGGTGCGCAAGAACCTTCTCGCGCAGCGAGCGTTGGTTCATGCTCACCGGGGGGAGCCCGCGGAAACCCTGCGCGACTGCACCGCGGCCGCAACCTCCCCGGATCACCACTGGGTCGAGGTATGGATCGCCGCCGCGCGGAGCCTGCTCGAGCTCTCACGAGGCGATCCTGGCGCGGCCTGGGAGGCCTGCCGGCAGGCGACCGAGGCACTCGAGCAGCACGGCATCCCCGAGCCGGTCCAAGCGTTTTTCCTTCCCGACGCGATCGAGGCCTTGGTGGGGTCGGGGGAGCTCGATCGGGCCGAAGCGCTGCTTGATGCCTTCGAGGTCCGTGGCCGGGAGCGTGACCGCGCCTGGGCGCTCGCGACCGCCGGACGCTGCCGTGGGCTTTTGCTCGCGGCCCGCGGCGACATTAAGAGCGCAGGTGACGTGCTCGAGGGGGCGCTCGCTGAGAACGAGCGGCTCGACATGCCGCTCGAACTCGCGCGCACGCTGCTCACCAAAGGCGTCGTGGAACGGCGAGCGCGCAAGCGTGCCCAGGCCAGACGGTCCCTTGAACAGGCCCTTGGGATCTGCGAGCGGATCGGTGCGGCCCTGTGGGCCGAGCGGGCGCGTGCCGAACTCGGCCGGCTCGGCCTGCGCCGCTCGCCGGGCCGCGAGTTGACGGACGCGGAACGCCGGGTCGCCGAGGCCACGGCGCGAGGGCTAACCAACCGGGAGGTGGCCGCCGCGCTCTTCCTTAGCCCGAAGACGGTCGAGGCCCATCTGTCCAGCGTTTACCGCAAACTCGAGCTGGACTCGCGCGCGGAACTAGGGGCCCGCATGGCCGAACGCGCACAAAGCTAGGGAAACACCCGATGTAAGCAGCGCCGGGACTCCCTATGGTCGGTTATGTCGCGGCATGGGCTCGGGCCCGGGGACACTTACGGCCCGCTCACCGGCCCGGGCCGGGCCGCCGCGTGCACCACGCCCCCGGCACCGTGATACCTCAAGTTCCGGCACCGTGATACCTCACCAGGAAGAAAGGACCACCATGACAACCGTAACCGCGCCCGCGTGGGCGCCGTGGACCAGCTACTACGACTCGACCGGGCAGGGGCCGGCCATGGTCACCAGCGTGGCCGCCGACGGTCTCAATGTGCGCTTCGGACTGGACCGTTTCATCCTGTCCCTGCAAGGCGGCCAGGACGTCCCCTTCGCCGGCGCCGCCGGACTGTCCGGCGCCCTGTCGGTGGACGTGCCCCCGGATCTGAACATGGCGGGCTTCCTGCTGGTGGTCAACGGCCACCTGGAGAAGACCCCAGGGAGCGAGGCCGTGGTGACCTGCTCGATCGGGCACGGCACCCAATCCCTGTCCTGGCCGCTCGCTTATCCCAGGGACCGGGACCCGGTAACCGGCTCCGACTTCCACCTGGAGTGCTTCACAAGCGACTACAACCCCGCCACGGTCGGGGTACCCCCGTACCCTCCGCTCCCGCCCTTCCCCGTCACCTTGAGCATGCAGGCCCGCCGCCGGACGGCCGACGAAGCCGTCGTGATGGACCTCACCGACTTCACCGTCGTACTGCTCGGGTCGTCATAGCCTGCAGCCCGCCCACCGCCAGTGACACCACCGCCGGTTCACGTTAATCCTTACAGATCCGTGTAAATGCCATTCCGGGACCCGCGACTTGCTAACGTCTCGCCCCATGCGACTCGCCCGCCCGGCCGCCGTTCTCGTGCTCGCCTGCGCCCCGGCCCTGGCCCTGGCCGCCTGCGGCCCGGGGGCCGGCACGTCCGCGCCGGCCCCGGCGACCAGCGCCGCCACCCTGGCCGCCGGCGCCGGCACCACGCCCTCCCAGCCGGCGTCCTCGCATCCGGCCCGCTCCCCGGCCACCCCGTCACGTTCCGCGCCGGGCCGCTCCTCGCTCCCGCGGGTGCGCACGACGCCCCGTTCCCGGGCCTCCGCCCCGGCCGCTGTCCACGCGGATCATGTGGTCGGCCACGGCACCCCGGGCAGCTGCACGTCGCAGGCGGTGGTCCAGGCCGTCGCCGCGGGCGGGGTGATCGCGTTTTCCTGCGGGCCGCGGCCGGTGACCATCGTGATGACGGCCACGGCCAAGGTCCGCAACACCAGCGCCAAGGTCGTCCTGGACGGCGGCGGCCTGGTCACGCTGAGCGGCGGCGGCGTGCGGCGCATCCTGTACCTGGACACCTGCGATCCGGCTCAGACCTGGACCACCTCGCACTGCCAGGACCAGGCCGCTCCCGCGCTGACCGTGGAGAACATCACCTTCGCCGACGGCAACTCCACCGGGCAGCTCTATGACGGCGGGGGCGGCGGGGCCATCTTCGACCGCGGCGGCCAGCTCACGGTCATCGACGCCCGCTTCACCGGCAACCGCTGCGATTCCACCGGTCCCGATCTGGGCGGCGCCGCCATCCGGGCGCTGAGCCAGTACGCCAGCCGGGCCGTCGAGGTCACCGGCAGCACCTTCACCGGCGGCGTGTGCTCCAACGGCGGCGCCCTGAGCAGCATCGGGGTGTCCTGGGTGATCACCGGCAGCACCTTCACCGGCAACCGCGCCATCGGCGACGGCGCTAACCCGGCTCAAGCCGGGACCCCGGGCGGCGGCAGCGGCGGCGCCATCTACACCGACGGGGACGACTACACGGTGACCGTCGACGGCTCCGTCATCACCGGCAACAGCGCCCGCGAGGGCGGCGGCGCGCTCTTCTTCGTCAGCGACAACAAAACCGGCACGCTCACGATCGAGCATTCAAAACTGCGCGATAACCCCAACGCCGGCTTCCAGACCGCGGGCTACCCGGGCATCTTCTTCCTGGGCCAGGGCCGCCCGATGGTCCTGTCCTCCTCCCTGAGCTGATGCCGCTGTCAGCAGCACCGAAATGATCCCGCCGCACCCGCTGGACCTGCGACCCCGCAAACTTAAGCCATGACCACGCTGACCCCGGGTGCCCCAGGCACCTGCCCGTTCACCATTGACCGGCCGGTCATGCGGCACCGGTGGGAACGGCTGACGTTCCTGCACTGGCCGTTCGAGGCCGCCGACGTGCAGCGGCTGCTGCCCGACGGCCTGGAGGTCGAGACGTACGACGGTGCGGCGTGGGTTGGCCTGGTGCCGTTCTACATGCGGGTGGCCACGCCAGGCGGCCAGCGGGTGCCCTGGGCATCCAACTTCTGCGAAACGAACGTGCGCACCTATGTCCGCGACCACGCGGGGCGGTCCGGCATCTGGTTCTTCTCCCTAGACGCGTCCCGCCTGGGCGCGGTCGTCACCGCGCGCGCCACGCCCTACCGCCTGCCGTACTTCTGGTCGTCGATGCGGCTTCGCGAACGCGGCAACCAGATCACCTACCTGTCCCGCCGCGTCTGGCCCGGCCCGCGCCCGGCTATCTCTCGCCTGCGCATCGGCATCGGCGCGCCGATCGCCCCGGCCGACGTCACCGCACTCGAGCACTTCCTGACCGCCCGCTTCATGCTGTTCAGCGTCACCGGCGGCCGCCCGGTCTCGGCCCGCGCCTGCCACCAGCCCTGGCCCCTCTACCGCGCTCAAGCCCAGGTCCTGGAAGACCACCTGCTTACCGCGGCCGGCCTGCCCGCCCCCGAAGGCGAACCGCTGGTGCACTACTCGCCCGGCGTAGACGTCACCATTGGCCGCCCCGAACCCTGAACCCGCGGGGTTTATCGTTCGCCGTCCGGGATCGGCTCGGCCAGCGCCGCCCGCCAGGCCGCCGCCGGGAAGGGGTCGGCGAAGTACTGGGTCTCGTGGGTGACCAGATCGCCGCCGAACTCCATGACACTCACCGAGTAGGTCGGCGCGCCGTCATAGGTGATCACGACCTCGCTGACCCAAAGGTCGCCACCGCCCCGGATCCGCAGGACGCGGAAGTGGCGCTCGGCCGGGTGCCCGCCGCGTTGCGCCTCGATCTTCGACCGGCCCCGGAAGCGCTCGCCGGACTGCGGGTAGTCCAAGATCCCGTCGGCCGCGTAGATCGCGTGCTCGGTGTCGCTGTCCCCGCTTTCGGAAGCCGTCCAGTGCTCCTCTATCCGGGCGCGGGTCTTGACGTCATCCATGTGCTGTTCACCTAAGCCTCGTCAGTAGCCAGAATGCCGCGGCTCGGATCTCACCTGATCGGGGTTCGGCCGGGAGGCGGTCCGTTACGCGACTGGGTTGGTGCAGGGTAATGCGCTGGCCTTCACCGTCGCCGGCCAGGACGCCCGCCCGCGCCCGTAGCTACCCTGGCCCGAGCCCTGGTCTCGTCAAGCCTGGCCCCGGGCCAGGGTGCCGGCCAGGGCCTTCCCGGGCGCGAGCGGCTCGCTCCAAGCGCACGATGAGCGGAATAGACGATAAGCAGAGTAGCAACGTGCCGCTGAGACCGCCGCCGGCCCAGGAATCATCGCGAAGGAGCCACCGATGTCGGACCATTTCAGCCTTCGCCTTCCGGGCGATACCGCCGGCATCGGCGCGCCGGACGCTCCCGGGTCAGGCTCGCGGTCTGGCTCCGGCGCCGTGACGATCGCGGGGGACGGGCCGTCGCGATCCCTCCGCCGGACCGCGACAGCCATCCAGGGTCTGTCTCCGGGCTACTTCCCGTTCGTGATGGCCACGAGCATCATCTCGACGGGAACATTTCTGCTGGGACCCTCGTGGCTGTCGCGAACGCTGCTCGTCATCGCGTCGGCCGGGTTCATCGTGCTGATTGTGGCCATGGTGACTGGATCCTGATGGGCGCCACGGCGATCATCGGGTTCGTCGAGGGGTTCTCCTTCGCGCTGTGGTCCTTTGGCACCTGGTGGATCCCGCTGCTCGTCGTGCTCGGTTTCTGGCGCCACATCCGGCACCACTGGCCGCTGACCTACGAGCCGGCGTTGTGGAGCGTGGTCTTCCCGCTCGGCATGTACAGCGTCGCCACGCTGACGTTCGGCCAGGTCGCCCATCTCGCCTTCATGGCACCACTCAGCCGGTTCATGCTCTGGGCGGCCGTGGCCGCGTGGGTAGCGGTGGCCGCCGCGTTCGTCGTCCGGATCCGGGGTGCGAGCGGGTTCAGCTTCGCAGGCCAGCACCGCGGCATGACCGGCCGGATGGAACAACATCAGCCACCGGAGGAGTCATGACCACCCAGCGCCGACGGCGATGCGGCCGCCCGGGTCAGGTAGCGCTGAACCGATGGGGCGACAGCCGCCACTACGTCATCAGGCGGCAACGAGGCCAGCGGCTCCAACCGCAGGATGTACCGGCACAGGGCCAGGCCGAGCAACTGCGCCGCGATGAAGGTGCCGCGCTCGGCCGCCTGCTCGCCGCCCAGGTCGGCGCCCAGGTCGGCGATCGGCTTGGTGATCAGCTGGCTCAGTACGGCCTGGAGCTGCCCGGCGACGATCTCGCTGGTGACGGCGGTCCGGATCAAGGCGGTCATCTCGTCATCGCGGGCGGGATCCTCCCACCGGCTGAGGAAATGGCGGACCAGTACCTCGCCCCGACGGCCGGCCGGCACCGAGCCCAGGTCCGGGACGTGCAGATCCATGGTGACGGCCGCTGTGAACAACCCCGCCTTGGACCCGAAGTAGCGCATGACCATCGACGCGTCGACGTCGGCCCGCGCGGCGACGGCGCGGATGGTGGTGCCTTCGTATCCTCGCGCCGCGAACGTCGCCCGGGCCGCACCGAGAATGGCCCGGCGGGTGCCCTCAGATCGCGGCCCGCCCGTCCCGGGTACCACCGGCCCGCCCGTCCCGGGCACCGGGCCGACCTTACTTGGGGCCGCCGCTACCGCCGCACGGCTGATGTCCGTCATGATGTCCCAGCTTATCTTTCGACAACGCATGTTTGCCAACGCTTGTTGACAATACCTCATTCGGTGCCTAATGTTGTGCCAACAACTGTTGGCATTTAAGGGAGGCTCAGGTGGCGGCAAGGCACGCCGGGGACGGCCGCAGGTTTCCGGCCCGGTACCGCGCGTTCGCGGGCTTCATCGTGGTCAGCGCGGGCTTCGTCGCGATCTTCGTCGCGCTAACCCTCAGCGCTTTCCATCGGCCGACACCGCATGACCTTCCCGTCGGCATCGTCGGTTCCACTGCGGTCACCCGCCACGTCGAGGCCGCCCTGGACGCCGCCGTCCCCGGGGCTTTCCGCTTCCGTAGTTACCCCAGCGAAGCCAGCGCCACGACCGGTATCGCGCAGCGTGAGGTCGATGGCGCGCTGATCGCTTCCGGCGCGAACCTGCGACTGCTGGTCACGCAGGCCGGAGGCACCGGCCCTGACCAGGCCCTCAGCGGGGCCTTCGCGGCCGTGGCGGCGCGGTCCGGGCGTCAGCTCATAGTGTCGGACGTTGTCCTGCCGCGGGTCAATGACTCCCAGGCGCTGTCGTCCTGGTTTGTCGTCCTGGCCGTGCTGATCCCCAGCCTGGCCGCGGGCTCGGCGTCGGCGCTGGCCTTCCGCCGCGCCCCGCGCGCTTGGGCCGTCGCGCTGCCCGTGGCCGCGGCCGTCGTCAGCGGGCTGGTCGCCGCGGCGATCTTGGATGGCATTGCCGGCCTGGGCCACTACGCGGCGATCGCCGGCATTATCGCGCTGTTCTCGCTGGCCGTGGCGGCCCCCACGGCCGTACTGGCCCGGATCCGGCCGCCTCTGGTCGCCCTGGCCGTGTTGGTGTTCATCGTGGCCGGGATCCCGGTCAGCGGCGGACCGGCCAACCTGGCCAGCTTCAGCCCCGGCTTCATGCGCTTCTTTAGCCCGGTCCTACCGCTAGGGGTAGCGGCCAGCGCCATCCGCAACGTGGTCTACTTCGGCGGCCATGCCACCAGCCCGTACCTCTGGACCCTGGCCGCCTGGGCGCTGGTCGGCGTGGCCGGCCTAATCCTGGTCACGGCGCTCCGACGCCCCGCTCTCGCGCTGACCAGGCCTGTCACGCCACCACCCATCCTGGCCGAACGGTCCTCCGCCCAGCCGGGCCGCGCCTCCGTCCCCGTCCCCGTCAGTCCAGATCCCGGTGCGGGGCAGTCCGTCACCCTGGTCGTCGGCTTCGATGACTCCGAGCCAGCCCAGCGGGCGCTGAGCTGGGGCGTGGACCTCCTCAGCAAGCGCCCCGGCGCCCTGCACGTCATCTATGCCGACCGCGTGCTGATCGACAGCGACCTGTCCGGATTCGGCCGCGCCGAGATGGACGAGGACCGCGATGAGAAGGCCGCCCGAGTGGCTGAGGCCGCTGAGGAGATCGCCGCCGCGGCCGGCGCGCCGTACACGTTCGAGCGCCGCCAGGAATCGCCCGAAGCCGCGATTCTTGACGCCGCCAGCACTTACGCCGCCGCCGAGCCCGCCAGCACACCCATCATCGTGACCGGCCGCTCTCACCATGTCCCGCACCGCGTCATCGGCTCGGTCCCCGTCCGGCTGCTGCACGAGTCGCCCTACCCGGTACTCACCATCCCCTGATCGCCCAGGTGAGACATCGCTGGGCCACCTGCCCCAGTTGCACACTGCGCGTGTCCCGGCTGTCTGACGTCCCGACCAGGAGCGATCCCTAGGGCCCGCACAGGTACCACGGCCCGGTCGAAGCGCGACCGCCTCGCGCAAATACGCTCGGCCCGGGCCAGCCGGTCGTCCTGACCAGGCCTGCGGGACGAGCCGGTCGGCCGCCCCCGGGAGGAGGAACCCATGTCCAGCGCTGTCAGCGCCCCCCCGCCGGGCGGGCTGCATCGGGATCCGGAGCCGGCGTCGGTGAAGGATCAGCAGAAGGCCCGTGCGCTGGGTCTGACGTCGGCGACCGGCCTGGTCATCGGCACCGTCGTCGGCGCCGGGGTGTTCACTATGCCGGCGGTGCTCGCGAGCGCGGGCACCGTCTCGCTCGTCGTGCTCGCGGTGATCGCCCTGGGCGCGATGGTGCTGGCTGTCTTGTTCGGCCAGCTGACCAGGCGGGTCCCGAACGCCGACGGCGGGCTCTACGCCTACGCCCGGCACGAGTTCGGCGACTTCGCCGGCTACCTGACCGGCTGGTGCTACTGGATCCAGGCCTGGGCGGGCAACGCCGCCATCGTCTCGTCCTGGGTGTTCTATGTCGACGCCTTGTTCAACATCAAGCCGTCGGGCCTGGGGAACTGGGGGATCGCCCTGTTCGGGTTGTGGGTCCCGGCGGCGATAAACCTGGCCGGGCTCAGGCAGACCGCCTGGCTGCAGAACATCACCGTGGTGCTGAAGTACCTGCCGCTGCTGTTCGTCGGCGTGGTCGGCTGGTTCTTTGTCACCAAGGCCAAGTTCGGCGCGTTCAACGCCTCAGGCGGCAGCCTGTACTCGGCGATCGGGATCGCCGCCGGAGTGGCGCTGTTCTCGTTCATCGGCGTGGAAACGGCGGCCATCATCGCCAAGCGGGTCAAGGACCCGCGCCGCAATGTCGGCCGCGCCTCGCTGCTAGGGACCGGCGCCAGCGCCATCGTGTACCTGGCGGTGTCGGCCGCGGTCATGGGCCTGGTCTCGCACCGCGCGCTGGTGAACAACGGGGCGCCGTTCGTCAACGCCTTCCAGACGATCTTCCCGCACGGCGCCTGGGCCGGGAAGCTGGTCGCCGCGCTGGCCGCGACCTCCGGGTTCGGGGCGCTCATCGGCTGGACCCTGGTCACCGCCGAGGTGTCGCGGGCACCGGCCAACGACGGCCTGTTCCCGCGGGCGTTCGCCTGGACCGACCGCAGGGACACGGCCTGGTTCGGTGTCGTGGTCGCGGCGGCACTGCCGTCACTGCTGATGCTGTGGCGCTACACCACCAGCTCCGGGCTGACCATCTTCACCTACCTGGTCGACCTGACCGTGGTCACCGTGGCCATCCCGTACCTGTTCTCGGCCTGCGCCCAGCTCACCTATCTGGTGTCCCGCCGTCGGCCGCTGCAGGGATGGCTGCTGGCCCGGGACCTGTCGATCACCGTCGCGGCGGTGCTGTTCTCGCTGTGGGTCACCTTCGCCGGGTACTCGGCGGTGTACCAGGCCATGGTCGTCGTGCTGGCCGGAATCATCCTCTACGCCTTCGTCCGGGCCCGCCGCCGGAGGGACGGTCATGAGCTTCAACGTTCAGTCAGAGGTGGGCCAGCTGCGGCAGGCCATCGTTCACCGCCCGGGCCTGGAGCTGTCCCGGCTCACCCCGCAGAACATCGGCGAGCTGCTATTCGGCGACGTGCTGTGGGCCAGCAAGGCCAAGGAAGAACACGACGTGTTCGCCGAGACGCTCCGCGACCAGGGCGTGCGCGTGCACTACTTCGCGCAGCTGCTGGCCGAGACGCTGGAGCAGCCCGAAGGCCGGGCGTTCGTGCTGGACAAGCTCTGCACCCCCGAGATGCTGGGCCCGACGCTCGTCGGCCCGCTGCGCGAGCTGTTCGAAGACCTCGACGGGCCGCGGCTGGCCGAGTACCTGGTCGGCGGGGTGCTCAAGGCCGACCTGCGGCCGCTGCGGGCCAAGAGCCTGAAATGGGACATGCTGCGGGCCGATGACTTCCTGCTCCTCCCGCTGCCCAACCACCTGTTCACCCGGGACAACTCCTGCTGGGTCTACGGCGGGGTCTCGGTCAACCCGATGGCCAAGCCCGCCCGGCAGCGGGAGAACCTGCACATGCGCGCCGTGTACCGCTACCATCCGATGTTCGCCAGCGCCGATTTCGTTACCTACTACGGCGGCGACGACGCCAATCACCTGCCGGCCAGCGTGGAAGGCGGCGATGTGCACGTCCTGGGCCACGGCACCGTCCTGATCGGCATGGGGGAGCGGACCACCCCGATGGCGGCGGAAATCCTTTCCCGGGCCCTGTTCGCCAACGGCCAGGCCCACACCGTGATCGCCGTCGAGCTGCCCAAGTCGCACGCGATGATGCACCTCGACACGGTCATGACCATGATCGACCGGAGCACCTTCGTGCTCTATCCCTTCATCGACCGGCACATGCGATCGTGGACCATCACCGCCGACGGCTACGGGGCAGGCCGGAAGGTCACCTACAACCGCAGCCTGTGGGACGCCCTCGCGGCGGCGATGGGCATCGCCGAGGTCACCGTGCTGATCACCGACGAGGACATCAGGGCCGCCGAGCGGGAGCAGTGGGACGACGGGAACAACTACCTGGCCGTCGCCCCGGGCGTGATCCTCGGCTACGACCGCAACGACACAACCAATACCATGCTGCGCAAGCACGGCATCGAGGTGATCGCCGTGCCTGGCAGCGAACTCGGCCGCGGCCGCGGCGGCCCCCGGTGCATGACCTGCCCGATCGAGCGCGATCCGGCCTAGCCACGCGATCAAGCCGAGTAAGGAGTGCCTGATGGCCCTGCACGGACGCAGTCTGCTGAAGGAAACCGACCTCAACGCCGAAGAGTTCGGTTACCTCGTCGAGGAGGCCCGGCAACTGCGGGCGGACAAACGCCGGGGCGTGACCGGGCGGCGGCTGGCGGGCCGCAACATCGCCCTGATCTTCGAGAAGACCTCCACGCGGACCCGGTCCGCGTTCGAGGTCGCCGCCCACGACGAGGGCGGGCACGTCACCTACCTCGGCCCGGGAGAATCCCAGCTGGGCCACAAGGAATCGGTGAAAGACACCGCCCGGGTG
>Ga0302314_10008382_pt1 | contig 18406 bp, 17 predicted proteins | sample III_Palsa_N2_3_FD_200533 | JGI IMG/M metagenome (GOLD analysis project Ga0302314, IMG submission 200533) | Peat permafrost microbial communities from Stordalen Mire near Abisko, Sweden - III_Palsa_N2_3 | ecosystem: Environmental > Terrestrial > Soil > Palsa > Peat permafrost | place: Sweden...
AGACTTCAGTCGTACTTGATGGCGGAGTAAGCGGCCAGCTTCCAGAGGGCGTGCTCGCTGTGGATCGAGCGGATGGTGCCCGAGCGGGACCGCATCACCAGCGAGTGGGTGGTCGCCCCGCCGCGCTTGTACCGGATGCCCGACATCAGCTCGCCGTCGGTGATGCCGGTGGCGGCGAAGAAGCAGTCGTCCGAGGAGACCAGGTCGTCGGTGGTGAGCACCCGGGACAGGTCGTGCCCGGCGTCGATCGCCTTGGCCCGCTCGGCGTCGTCCTTGGGGGCGAGCTTGCCCTGGATGACGCCGCCGAGGCACTTCAGCGCGCAGGCGGCGATGATGCCCTCGGGGGTGCCGCCGATGCCGAGCATCAGGTCGATGCCGGTGCCCTCGCGGGCCGCCATGATCGCGCCGGCGACGTCCCCGTCGGTGATCAGCTGGATCCGGGCGCCCGCCTCCCGGACCGCGTCGATCAGGCCCGCGTGCCGGGGCCGGTCGAGGATGACGACCGTGACGTCCTGCTTGGAGATGCCCTTGGCCTTGGCGACGGCGGCGATGTTCGCCGCCGGGGGCGCGTCGATGTCGACCACGCCGGCCGCCTCGGGGCCGGTGGCCAGCTTAGTCATGTAGAAGACGGCGGACGGGTCGTACATCGTGCCGCGCTCGGCGACCGCGAGGACCGACACCGCGTTCGGCATGCCGTTGGCGCACAGCCGGGTGCCGTCGATCGGATCCACGGCGACGTCCACGGCGGGCCCGGTGCCGTCGCCGACCTCCTCGCCGTTGAACAGCATCGGGGCGTTGTCCTTCTCGCCCTCGCCGATGACCACGACGCCGCGCATCGACACCGAGTTGATGAGCGTCCGCATCGCGTTCACCGCCGCGCCGTCGGCCCCGTTCTTGTCGCCGCGTCCCACCCAGCGGGCCGCCGCCATCGCCGCGGCCTCGGTCACCCGGGCCAGTTCGAGCGCCAGGTTCCGGTTGGGGGCGTGCGCGCTCGGCGTCGGCGTGCCCGGGATGCCAGAAGTAACGGTCTCATCGCTCATAGTGATTCCTAACCCGCCCTGCTGCGTCGGTCTTGCCCGGTCGGCGCGCGACGTCAGCCGCGGCGGTCCCAGGCCTGGTTCAGCGCGCTCGTGAACGTCTGGGCTGGCTGCGCCCCGGAGGCTCCGAGTGCCATGTCGAAAACGTAGAACGGGACGCCGGTGAGGCCAAGGTCGCGGGCCTGGGCTTCGTCCTTGCGGACCTCGTCGGCGTAGGCGTCGCCGTCGAGCACGTCGCCGACGAGGGCGGCGTCAAGGCCGGCCCCGGCGGCGATCCCGGAGATCACGTCCCGGTCGAAGATCATCTTGGCCTCGGCGAAATACGCCTGGTTGACCGCGCTGAGCAGTTCGGGCTGTACGCCCTTGGCCAGCCCGAGCGCGAGCACGCGGTGGGTGTCGAAGGTGTTGCCGACCGGCCGGTAAGCCTCGAAGCCGAGCCCCTCGGCCGCCGCCAGCCCGGCGACGCGCCCGTCGGCCGCGAGGGCATCCGCTTCCGTCATGCCGTACTTGCTGGTCAGCATGGCGATGCTGGTCTCGTGCTTGTCCCGGGGGTAACTCGGGTCGAGCTCGAACGCGTGGTAGACGACCTCGACCTCGTCGCGGTGGTCAAACGTGCTCAGGGCGCTCTCGAACCGGGCCTTGCCGACGTAGCACCACGGACAGACGACGTCGCTCCAGATATCCACACGCATGTGTACAGCCTAGGATGCGCAGCGGTCGCTGGGGTATCCCGCGCGGGTGTGACTTAGAAGGGGGCACCCTGGCCGTTTGCCCCGTGGCCGCCGTCTTTTCCGCCGGCCGCGGTACCCGGTGACGGCCCGTCGGCCGGCTCGCGGGTCGCCATGGCCGCGGTCAGCCGCGCCCGCGCGCCGTCGAGCCATTCGGCGCAGATCGCGGCCAGCTTCTCGCCCCGCTCCCAGAGATCGAGCGACTGCTCGAGGGTGAGCCCGCCGGTCTCGAGCCGCTTCACCACGCTGGCGAGCTCGTCCCGCGCCTGCTCGTAGGAGAGGGCTTCACGATCTGTCACGCTGAAAATTCTACTCGTGATCTGCGGTGACGGTGAGCTGGTCCTCGGCGAACCTGATGGTCAGCTGCTCGCCGGCCGAGATCTCGGCGGCCGAGCGGACCACGGTCGCGTCGGCGTGGACCGCGATGGCGTAGCCGCGGCGGAGCGTCGCGGCCGGGGAGAGCGCGATCAGCCGGGCCCGGGTGTGGGCGATGTCGTCGCCTGCCCGGGCCAGGCCCGAGTCAAGCGACTGGCGGGCGCGCCTGATCAGCGCGTCGACCTGTTCGGACTGGCGCTCGATCTCGCGTACCGGGTCGGCGAGAGCCGGACGGGAGCGGGTCGCGTCCAGCCAGGCCTGCTCGCGGTCGAGCCAGCCGCGCACGCTGCGCCTGGCCCGGTCCCGCAGCTGGGTGACCAGCGCGAGCTGTTCGGCGACGTCGGGCACGATCCGCTTGGCCGCGTCGGTCGGCGTCGACACGCGCAGGTCGGCCACGTAGTCGAGCAGCGGGGAGTCCTGCTCGTGCCCGATCGCGGATACCACCGGGGTCCGGCAGGCCGCGACTGCCCGCAGCAGCGCCTCGTCCGAGAACGGGAGAAGGTCCTCGAGCGAGCCGCCGCCCCTGGTGATCACGATCACCTCGACCTCGGGGTCGGCGTCGAGCCGCCGCAGTGCCTCGATGACCTCGCCCGCGGCGTAAGGACCCTGCACGGCGCTCTGCTCGATCCGGAACCGGACGGCCGGCCAGCGCCGCTGGGCGTTCTGGACCACGTCCCGCTCGGCCGCCGATTCCCGTCCGCACACCAGGCCGATGACGGCGGGCAGGAAGGGCAGCGTGCGCTTGCGCTCAGAAGAGAAAAGCCCCTCGGCCGCGAGTTGCTTGCGCAGTTTCTCAAGCCGCGCAAGCAGCTCTCCGATACCTACCGCCCGGATCTCGATCGCGGTGAGCGCGAACGAGCCACGGGTGGCGTTGAAGTCGGGCTTGACGAACATCACCACCCGCGCGCCCTCGACCGGGCTGACCGCTTCGAAGACCTGCCGTGTGCAGATCACCTGGGCGGAGACAGCCGCGATCGGGTCCCTGAGCGTCAGGAAGACCGTGTTGCCGCGCTTCTTGCACTCGGCGATCTGCCCCTCGACCCAGATCCTGCCGAGCTTGCCGATCCAGCCGCCGACGGCCTGCATGACGGTTCGCACCGGGACCGGTGCCTCGGCGGATGTCTCAAGGGCCATGGCAGCTATCCCACCACGCCTGCGGGGCGGTTCGCGTCTTAAGCCTCGGCGAGCTTGGCGATCCGGCGCTCGAACATCGAGACGACGTCCGCGCGGTTGGCGTGGGCCTTCTCGTAGTCGATCAGCGTGGCCAGCTGGCCGGCCGAGAGGTTGCGGAGCCGGGCGCGCAGCGAAGCGATCGACAGGTCGTCGTAGCTCGCCAGCGGCAGCGCGGCGGTCGCTTCCGGCGCGGCGGTCTCCGGGGCCGCTGTCTCAGGGGCAGCAGTCTCCGGCGCGGCGGTCTCGGGAGCCGCGGTCTCGGGTGCAGCCGTTTCGGGGGCAGCAGTCTCCGGGGCAGCAGTCTCCGGGGCAGCGGTCTCGGGAGCCGCGGTCTCGGGAGCCGCGGTCTCGGGCGCAGCCGTTTCGGGTGCGGCCGTTTCCGGCGCAGCCGTCTCGGGAGCGGCGGTCTCGGGCGCAGCCGTCTCGGGTGCGGCCGTTTCCGGCGCGGCGGTTTCCGGGGCGGCGGCGGTCGCGGTCGCGGCGGCCGACTTGGCCTTGGCCTTGTCGCTGACGCCGAGCAGGGTGCCGATTCCGCCAAACATTGCCCGCAGCGCTGACGCTGGGGCCTCCTTCACGCGCATATCACATTCTCCTCAAGGGGGATGGGTGGCTCCAGTGTGCCGCAGGGAGGGCGCCGTCCGTTGTGTTGTTAATTAAGCTGGTACTTTGCGTTTCCCCTGACCGCCATGCGCGTGTGTCAGCCGAGGCAGATGATGTTATGTGCCGCTATCGATACAAGGTGGGCATCTGCCCTACACGTTGGCGCTCTCGCCTACCATGGGGAGCATGTCTGAGACCCATCGCCGGGTCCTGCTGGCGAAGCCGCGAGGCTACTGTGCAGGGGTCGACCGGGCTGTGCAAGCCGTGGAAATCGCGCTCGGCAAGTTCGGTGCCCCGGTATACGTGCGTAAGCAGATTGTGCACAACACGCATGTGGTCAGCGACCTGGAAAAGCGCGGCGCCATCTTCGTCGAGGAGAACGATGAGGTGCCCGAGGGCGGCGTCGTCGTGTTCTCCGCGCACGGGATCGCGCCTGAGGTCCGCGAGTCGGCCAAGGCCCGCGGCCTGACCGCCATCGACGCCACCTGCCCCCTGGTCACCAAGGTGCACAACGAGGCCCGGCGCTTCGCCGCCGACGACCACGACATCCTGCTCATCGGCCACGAAGGCCACGAGGAAGTCGTCGGGACGACCGGCGAGGCCCCCACCCGGGTCCGCCTGGTCGACGGCCCGGACGGCGCGGCCAGCGTCCAGGTCCGCGACCCGGCCAAGCTGGTCTGGCTGTCGCAGACCACGCTGTCGGTCGACGAGACCGCGCAGACCGTGGCCGCGCTGCGCGAGCGCTTCCCGCAGATGATCGACCCGCCGAGCGACGACATCTGCTACGCCACCCAGAACCGCCAGGCCGCGGTGAAGGCCATGGCGGCCGAGTGCGACCTGGTCATCGTCGTCGGCTCGCCGAACTCGTCCAACTCGGTCCGCCTCGTCGGGGTGGCCAAGGACGCGGGCGCCCGCGCCTCCTACCTCGTCGACGACGCGGGCGAGGTGGACGACAGCTGGCTCGAGGGCACCACCACCGTGGGCCTGACCAGCGGTGCCTCCGTGCCCGAGGCGCTGGTGAGCGGGGTGCTGGCCAAGCTCGCCGGCCTTGGCTTCACCGATGTCGAAGAGGTCGAGGCGATCAAGGAGCGGATGACCTTCCAGCTCCCCCGCGAGCTGCGGAAGTAGTGGGCGGGAGGGAGCGGCCCGGCTCGTTCCCTATCGCCTGGAGAATTTGACTGTCGGTTACGGGAGCGGCTCGGAGGCGACGAGTTCCGGCGCGGACAGCTCCCTGGCCGTCTCCACCGCGGGCGCGGGGGTCGGCAGCTCGGCGTCGACCACCCCGAGCGAGGCCAGCCGGCGCGCGCTGACCAGGACCCGGCTCTCGAACGCGCCGACCGTCTGGTTGTAGGCGCCGACCGCGGAGGTCAGCGACTTGCCGACCCGCTCCAGGTGCCGTCCCATGCCCGCCAGCCGGTCGTAGAGCTCCCGGCCGATGTCGAAGACGGCCCGGGCGTTCTCCGACAGGGCCTGCTGCTGCCAGGCGTACTGGACGGTGCGCAGCATCGAGACCAGCGTGGTCGGCGTGGCGATGTGCACCCGCCGGGCGAGCGCGTGCTCGAGCAGGTCCGGATCCTGCTCCAAGGCCGGGGCGAGGAACGCCTCGCCCGGGACGAACATGATCACGAACTCCGGGGTCTGCGGCAGCGACGACCAGTAGGCCTTCGAGCCGAGCTGGTCGACGTGCGCCCGCAGGTGCCGCGCGTGCGCCGCCAGCCGCGTCTCCCGCCCGGGCTCGTCCGCGGCGGCGTTCGCCTCCAGGTAGGCGGCGAGCGACACCTTGGAGTCGACGACGACGTTCTTGCCCCCGGCCAGCCGCACCACCATGTCCGGCCGCAGCCCGTTCTCCAGCACCACCTGCTCGTCGAAGTCGACGTGCGCGGCCATGCCGGCCAGCTCGACCACCCGGCGGAGCTGCAGCTCACCCCACCGGCCGCGGGCCTCCGGCCGCTGCAGCGCGGTGACCAGCGCCCGCGTCTGCTCCCTGAGCTGGTCGGCGCCGCGCCTGGTGAACTCGACCTGCTGGGCCAGCTCGGCGTGCGACCGGGTCCGGGCGATGTCGGAATCGCGGAGCTGCTGCTCGACCCGGGCGAGGGTGTCGCGCATCGGGCCGACCAGCGACTCGACCTCGAAGCGCTGGGCGATCTGGCCCTCGGCGATCGCCGCCTTCTCCGCGGCGGCGCGCTCGAGCAGGGCGACCCGTTCCTGGGCCGAGCGGGCGCGCTCGGCCGCGGTCGCGGCGGCGGTGCCCAGGTGGCTGCGCGCGAACAGGTACCCGATCACCGCGCCGATCGCGATACCGGCCAGCAAGGCGAACACGATCATTCCCTCAGTATTCGGCACGACGACGCGTACCCCGGGCCGTGACACGCGAGAGAATCGGACACAATGGTGACTGTGCAGGTGGCCATCGAGGTGCGCGCGATCGGTCAGCGGGCCCGTTCCGGTGACGTCACCCTGCGGGATATCTCGCTGACCGTCGAGCCGGGCGAGCTGGTCGCGATCATCGGCGGCAGCGGGTCGGGCAAGACCACGCTGCTCGACGCGATGTCCGGGCTGCGGCCGCCGTCCTCGGGCACCGTGTCCCGGCCGAGCGGGCCCATCGGATACGTCGCCAACGGCGAAACGCTGCCCGACGTCCTGCCGCTGGGCGCGGCGCTCGGCTACCGGGCGGCGCTGCGCGGGGTGCCGGCCAGCGACGGCGCGGTGGCCGACGCGCTCCGCGCCGCGGGCCTCGCGGGCGTCGCTCGCGTCGCGGGCGTCGGCGGCCTCGACGCCGGCCAGCGCAGGCGCGCGGCCATCGCGGCCGAGCTGCTGGCCCGGCCGGCGCTGCTGTTCCTCGAGGAGCCCGCCGACGGCCTCGACCCGGCGCAGTCCACCGAGGTGATGCGGCTGCTGCGCCGCCTGTGCGACGAGGGAATCACCGTCGTGCTGACCACCCAGAACCCGCTCGACGCCGCCCGCTGTGACAAGGTCGCGGTGCTCGCGACCGGCGGTCACCTGGCGTTCTTCGGCACCGCGGAGGCCGCGCAGGGCTACTTTGGCGCGGACAGCCTCGATGAGATCTACGAGCGGCTGGCCGGTCTCGGCGATCCGGCGACGGCCTGGTCTCGCCGCTTCTTCAATTTTTCGCTAACGAGCCCTGGTTTCACGCCCTCCCTCACCGGAGCGTCCGCGGCCGGGCTGGCCCGACTGATGCCTGACTCGGCCGGCCCGCACTCCGCCGGGCGGCCGTTGGCGGGCGGGGTCGGTGGTGGCGGTGGGGTCGGTGGTGGCTTGACCGACACCGGGCCGCTGGTCGCGTCGCCGGGGGACGGGACGTCTGATTCGGTCGTGGCCCGGATGGCCCGGGTGGCCCGGCCGGTTCGGGTGGCCCGGGTGGCCCGGGTGGCCCGGGTGGTCCGGCAGTGGGCCGTGCTCGTCCGGCGGAACGTCGACGTGCTGGCCCGGTCGCGGCCCGCGCTCGTCGCGCTGGCGGCCGGGCCGGTCGCGGTGCTGCTCGCGTTTCTCGTGCTGTTCGGCCTGGGCGCGTTCGACCAGGCACGGCCCGGGCCCGCGCTGTGGGTGGTAGGCGGCGGGCTGCTCATCGGGCTGGCCTACGGCCTGCCGCAGGTCATTCACGAGCGCGGCGCGCTCCAGGCCGAGCGTTTCTGGGGCCTGAGTCCGGCCGCGTACGTGCTGGCCAAGGCGGCCGTCCTGCTCCCGGTGCTGGCCGCCGCGGACGCCGTCATGCTCGCGCTGCTCAGCCTGCTCGGGCGGCTGCCCGGTTACGGTTCCGCGTTGGTGACCGCGCTGCTGTCCTCGGCGGCCGCGTTCGCGCTCGGGCTGCTGCTCTCGGCGGCGGTCCCGGCCTCGCCCCGCGCGCTCTACCCGGCCACCTCCGGCCTCCCGCCGGTCCTGCTGGCGGCCGCGATCCTCGCGCTGCTCGACCGCCCGGCCTGGGGCGACTGGCTCGTCCTGGCGGTGATTTCGCTCGCCCTGCTCACCGCCACCGCCGTGCTCTTGTCCCGGCGATTCCCGTCCGGTTAGCAGCCGCCGCGGGGCGTCAGCCCGGTGAGGTCCGGGCGGCGGTCGCGGTAGGTGCGCTCGGCGAAGTCGAGGAACGCGTCGACGTCGTCGAGCGTCGAGGCGACGCCGAGCGATACCCGGATCGCGCCGCCGGTGGGCAGGCCGACGAGCGACAGGTAGTCCTCCACGGTGGCCGGGCCGAGGCCGGCGTTGGCCCCCCGGCCGCGTGACAGCGTCCGCCACGCGTCCCGCAGCGGCCGCCGGCCGAGCCCGAACGCGGCCTCGCCGGCGCCGGGGTTGCAGAAGCACCCGGTCCGCAAGGATATCCGGGCCGCGCTCGCGTCCCGGGCTACCGCCCGCTCGTCGACCACGCGGCCGTCGGGATCGAGGAAGTTCAGGGCCACGGTGCCGCCGCGGGCGGCCGTGGAGGCCGGCCCGTACAGCCGGGTCATCGGCGCGCCCGAGCCGTGCCGCATGCGGCCGAGGCACTCGAGGAGCCACGAGGTCAGCATCTCGACCCGCTGGTGGATCAGGTCGATGCCGATGCCGCTGATCAGGTCGAGCCCGACCGCGACGTCCGGTATCGACAGGAAGTTGACCGTGCCGTCCTCGAACCCGGCCTCGTCGGTCAGCATCTGGTGCCACCGTCCGGCGACGCTGACCCCCATGATCGTGCCGCCCGAGAACCACGGCCGCCGCAGCCGGGCCAGGGCGTCGCGGCGGGCGAGCAGGCAGCCGACCCCGGTCGGGAAACCGAACACCTTGTACCAGCTGACCGCCACGAACTCCGGCTTGACCACGGACAGGTCGAGCCGGTTGGTCGGCACGAACGCGGCCGCGTCGAGCAGCACGTCGTACCCGGCCGCCTGCGCCCGGTAGACCCAGCTGAGCGGGTGCCGGACGCCGCTGAAGTTCGACTGTGCCGGGTAGGCGAACAGGCCCGCGTGCTCGCCGTGCCCCCGCCCGATCGCGGCCAGCATGTCGGCCTCGCTGATCCGCAGTTCGGGGCCGTTGAGGCCGACGTAGGCGACCCGGGCGCCGTGCCGGGCGGCGTACTCCCTGATCCCGTTGACCGAGTTGTGGTTGTCGGCGGTGAGCACGAACCGGCTCCGCCGCCCGAAGGGATAGGCCTCGCCGACCAGGCGGCAGGCCCCGGTCGCGTTCGGCGTGAAGATGACCGCGTACTCGTCGGGGGTCGCGTTGAAGTACCTGAGCACGGCCGCCCGGGTCCGTTCGACCAGCCGGGTGGCCGCGGTCGACGTCGGGTTCTCCGAATGCGGGTTCCCGTACACCCCGGTCCGCAGCCGCGTGTCGTGCGCGAGCAGCTGTGACCGGGCCGCGAGGCCGCTGCCGGTGTAGTCGAGGTACACGTGCCCGCCCTCGTCGAGGTACGAGTACTCGGTCGCGCGCAGTTTATCGAGCCGGGAGGTGGCCTCGTATCCTGGATGCGCGGCGTGAAAGTCACTCATGAAAACATGAGTCGCGGTGTGAGCGATTGCCAACAACTTTCCGTGATCTGGTGGTGACTATAAGTATGAATGGTGAACGGACCGTTGCTGCACTCCTCGCCGACTACTTGCGCCAGGCCAGCGTGGGGCACGTGTTCGGATACCCGGGCGAATCCCTCGTCGACTTCATCGAGGTTGCCCGGCTGGCCGGTCCGGTTGTGGTCTCCGCGGTCCGCGAGGCCAGCGCCGCGTTCATGGCCGAGGGCGCCGCGATGCGGACCGGGGGCATCGGCGCCTGCCTGTCCACACTCGGCCCGGGGTCGACCGCCCTGCTGAACGGGGTGGCCTCCGCGCAGCTCGACCGGGTGCCGATGCTGGCGGTCTCCGGTCAGGTGGACAGCTCACGCGAGCAGTACTGGACCCACCAGCTCATCGACCACGACCGGCTGTTCGCCCCGGTGACCAAGCTCGCCGCCCGCCTCGAGTCCGCCTCGGCCGACGCGGTGATCCGCCGCGCGCTGCGGACCGCCGCCGCCGAGCGGCCGGGGGCCGTGCACCTCACCGTCACCATGGACACGTTCGGCCGGGAAGCGGACTCCTTTCCCGGCGGGGGGAAGGTTCCGCCGCTGGCCCCGGCCAGCCCGGCCGCCCTCGACGTCTACGGGCCGTCGGGCGCGGACGCCCTGCGGAGGCTGCGGTCGGCGCGGCGGCCGGTGCTGCTCGCCGGGGGCGGCGCGGTCCGCTCCGATGCCGGGGCCGCGCTCGCGGAGCTCGCGGCCGCGTGCGGCGCGCCCGTGGTGGTCGGGGCGATGGGCAAGGGAATCCTGGCCGAGGACAGCCCGTGGTTCGCGGGCGTGCTCGACATGGCCGGGCACCGGGTGATCTGGGACCTGCTCGAGTCGGCCGACCTGATCGTGACGGCCGGGTTCGACCCGGTCGACCTCATCACGCCCTGGCGGCTGCCGGTGCCGGTGCTGCACATCGACGCCGTCCCGAACACCGACCAGGTGTACCCGGCCGCGGTCGAGATCGTCGGGCACGTCGGCGCCGCGCTCTCCTGGCTCACGGCCGAGCTGGGGGCCACCGCCGGCCCGCGCTGGACCGAGGCCGAGGTCGCCGCCCACCGGCAGGCCCTGCGGGCCGCCTACCAGGCCGGGTACGCGAGCGGGAAGCTGAACCCGTCCGAGGTCGTCGCGACGGTGTGCTCGGCCGCGCTGGCCGGGACCGTGGTGACGGCCGACGTCGGCTCGCACAAGATCATGACCGGGCAGGCCTGGACGGCGCGGGCACCGCGCGAGGCGCTGATCACCAACGGGCTCTCCGCGATGGGGTTCGGCCTCCCGGCGGCGATCGGGGCGGCGGTGTCCTCGCCCGGGGTGCCGGTGGTGTCCCTCACCGGGGACGGCGGGTTCGCGATGACCGCCCCCGAGCTCGCGGTGGCCGCGCGGCTCGGGCTCGGCCTCGTCGTGGTGGTGTTCGCCGACGGCGGGCTGAACCGGATCGAGCTGCACCAGGCGTCGGTCGGGTACCCGCTGGCCGCGACGGCCGTGGACCGGGTGGACATACCGCTCCTGGCCGAGTCGCTGGGCTGCGACGGGGTGCGGGTGGAGAGCGTGTCCGGCCTCGAGAAGGCGCTGTCCGGCGCGTTCGCCGGCCGGACCAGGCCGCTGGTCATCGAGGCCCGGATCGACACCGCGCAGTACTCGGCCCAGTTCTAGCCGCTTCCGTAGCCGCCGCTCTGGCCGCCCCGGCGGCCCGCGCGATTCCTGGCCGTCCCGGTCCGGCCACTAGACTCGCGATTCGTGAGCCTGTCTATCGGAATCGTCGGTCTGCCCAACGTCGGCAAGTCCACCCTGTTCAACGCGCTGACCAAGGCCGGTGCCCTCGCCGCGAACTACCCGTTCGCCACGATCGAGCCCAACGTCGGCGTGGTCGGCGTGCCCGACCCCAGGCTCGACGCCCTGGCCAAGCTGTATCACTCGCAGAAGGTGATCCCGGCGTCGGTCCGCTTCACCGACATCGCGGGCCTGGTGAAGGGGGCGTCGGAAGGGCAGGGGATGGGCAACCAGTTCCTCGGCCACATCCGCGAGACCGACGCGATCTGCCAGGTAGTGCGGGTGTTCCGCGACCCCGACGTGACCCGCGTGGACGGCTCGATCGGCCCCGAGGGGGACATCGAGACGATCGTCACCGAGCTCATACTCGCCGATCTGCAGACGCTGGAGAAGGCGGCGCCCCGGCTGGCCAAGGAGACGAAGTTCTCCAAGGACCCGGAGAAGCTGGAGACCGCCGCGGCGGCCGAGGCGGCGGTCGCGGTGCTCGATTCGGGCAAGACCCTGTTCGCCGGCGCGGCCGCGGCCGGGATCTCGCTGTCGGCGCTGCGCGAGCTGCACCTCATGACGGCCAAGCCGTTCCTGTACGTCTTCAACATGGACGTGTCCGACCTGGCCGACGAGGGTCTGAAGAAGCAGCTGTCCGACCTGGTCGCCCCGGCGCAGGCGATCTTCCTCGACGCCAAGACCGAGTCCGACCTGACCGAGCTGCCCGACGATGAGGCGGCCGAGCTGCTGGCCGAGGCGGGCATGGGCGAGCCGGGACTGGCCCAGCTGGCCCACGCGGGCTTCAAGGCCCTCGGCCTCCAGACCTACCTGACCGCCGGCCCGAAGGAGACGCGCGCCTGGGAGATCCCGATCGGCGCGACCGCCCCCGAGGCGGCCGGCGTGATCCACACCGACTTCCAGCGCGGCTTCATCAAGGCCGAGATCGTCTCGTTCGACGACCTGATCGCGGCCGGCTCGGTGCCCGCGGCCCGGGCCGTGGGCAAGGCCCGCATCGAGGGCAAGGACTACGTCATGCAAGACGGCGACGTCGTGGAGTTCCGCTTCAACGTGTAACTCTTCGGCTCAGTCGCTGTTCGTCATTGCGATCCCGCAGCCGCCAGCGTCGCGGTGATGGGCTCGAGCTGGGCGATCAGCTCGTCGAGCTCGGCCGGGGAGAGCGCGTCGTACGGCGGGACGGCGAGCTCGTCGGTGCGGGCTTCGATGCGTCGCTTGGTCTCGCGGCCGGCGTCCGTGAACCGGCCGTCGGTGTCGACGAGCCCGCGCTCGCGCAGCCCGTCCATGACCTCGGCCAGCCGTTTTTCCGGCAGGTGGTGGATGCGTCCGAACGACTCCGGCGGGTAGATGCCCAGGTCCAGCGCGGAGAGCACGTGGGCCTCCGTGCCGCCGATGCCCGCGCCGACGAGAGCCGCGATGTGCCCGTCGCAGCGGTGCTCGCGCAGCATGGTCGCGGAGTGCCACAGCCGGCCGACCGGGTCACCGGGCACCGGAAGGGTGCGCATCCCGGCGTACATCATCCGGCCTTCCATGGGCGCACTCGTCGCCGCCTTGGTGGTCAGGTCGGCCGCGCGGGCCAGGCCGGGGGAGCTGGCCAGCTCGCCGCCGAGGATCCGGCGCAGGGAGGCCGCGCTGCCGCGTTCGCGGGCGGCGACGGATGCCTCGGGCGGAATCGTCGCCCAGGCGCTCGGGATGTGCCGCGCCGCCTCGCCGTCGGCGAAGCTGTAGAAGGCCGCGTGCACGACCTGGGCCGGCACCCGCCCCAGCGGCGCGGCCCGGCTGGCGAAGTAGCCGTCCCAGTAGGTCGGGTGGCCCAGCGCGGCCAGCTCCTCGTTGCACTCGTCGGCGAAGAAGGTGACCAGGCAGATCGGCTCGAGGAGCTCGAACATGCGGCGGGCGGCGGTCGCGTTCGGCATAACCGGTCAGACCCGGCGAGCGGCCCGGATTCATCGGTCTGCCCGATTTAACCTGTGGTGTTGTTGCGGCCTGACCGGTCAGGATAGTCACGTGAACCGCGAGATGCCACCCCGGGGCCTTGCGACCGGGGCTTCTTCCACTACCTTGTCGGCGTTTCCTACGAAGCCGATGTGAGGCTGCCCTGGTGGCCTAACGACGGCGGCGCGATCGCCCCGTTCGCGGGCGGTGCGGCGACCCACGGGTCCCGCGGTGACTGGCCGCTGCCCCCGGACGCGACCATCCTGCGATTCGCGCTCGCCAGCCCAGACTCGGCCGGCTTCGCTGATCACGAGAACCCGGCCGGAGACCTGGTGGTCGACCTGGCTCAGGGCACAGCCCGGTGGCGCCCCGCTGAGCCCGCGAGCGAGCGAACGTGATGGCAACCTAGTCGAGCAGCGCGGTGAGCTTCTTTGGGCGCGAGGATCCGGTAGCTCTCGATCACGAGCTCACCGCCAGGCAGAGCGTGCGGATCCGCTCGACCATGTCTTCCGGGATCACCAGGGGCGCGCTCGCGCGAGAACGGTCGTTCCCTGGCCGCGCTAGGGGCATGGGGGCAATTTACCTTCAGGGGGCTGGCGTCCCCGGGTCGCGTCCGTAGTAGCGCTCGGGGTCTAGGCCGAAGTAGTGCCGGGCGCGGGCCAGGACGTCGCCTGTGGTGAGGTCGTCGATGTTGGCGCGCACGTCGGCCACGACCTTGGCCGCCACGTCATGGTCGTGCTTTTCGACGTAGGCGACCCACTGGTGCGAGGCGTTGGCTTTCCCGTTGCCGTGCCCGAGGAGGAGGATCTGGGCGGCGGGCCGGAGCGCGTCGGTGATCTCGCGCCAGTACTCGGGGTTCCCGTTCTCGTAGGTCCCGTCTGGGTTGCCGGCCTTGTGGGCGATCTCGCGCGAGTGCCCTTCGGGATCTACGTCGAGTACCTGCTCAGGCCGGCCGTCGCCGCCCTGGAGGATCGGATAGACGTGGGTGCGATGGAAGTCGATGGCGGCGACGACGAACCGGTTGTGGAGCGGCTGGACGTTGCTTGTGTTGCGGTCTTCGGACTGGCCGGTGCGCTCTGCCACGTCGTGTTCCTCCTAGGCCGGGTCGTCATCTGTGTTGATCATCCTCCAACCGGGCGGACGGTTTACTGTGCGGGGGCTGGTCCGCTCCGGCGAAGATTGTCCGCGTCGTTGATGGCCTAGGTATGGAGTGGCCTTGTCCCGGCATTCGCGATGGGCTCTGCGCTGGTGGCTGCTCGTGTCCCGGGCCGCGGTGCCCCTGAGCGCGGCCGTCATTTATCGTGCCCCTCGTTCGCGCGGCGCTCGAACTGGCCAACGCCGAACTCTCCCCAGGGGCGCCGCGAAGTGGTGGATGGGGACGGTGACCTGGGCTCAGGCGACTGCCCCGGCGACGAGCGTCAGCACGAACCCCGCGACGATGATCGCCACCCGCGCATAGTGCAGCCGGTCCCAGCGCTTTTGCTGCTCGCGCCAGTCGGCCGGGTGATGGTCGGCTGTCCACGCGGCGACCCGGTTGTTGATCGGGACCAGCAGGGTGACCGACATGACCACGCTCACGACGAGCAGGCCCGCGGCCGCGACGGCGGCGGCGCCGGCCAGCCCGCCCCACTTAGCGGCGGCCAGCCCGGCCGTGAGGAGCAGGGACCCGCAGTACCAGAACGGCATCACGCGGCCGCCCACCCGGGCGCCGTCGGCGCGGGCCTGCAGCGCGGGTCCGGCGGGCAGCCTCAGCAGGATCGGGTTCTCGAAGACCGCGACGGCGAACTCGACGCCGACCATGACGCCGACGACGGTTTCGGTGATGACAGCGAGCGTGGTGATCATGACATCTCTTTTCTAGCGCTGATAGATTTTCTAGCAGTGCTAAAGTAAGTCGTCGGAAGCCGGAAAGCAAGGGGAGGAACCATGGCGCAGGCAGGTGCCCGCGCGCAGCGCGTGGCCGAGCGCAGGCAGCAGATCCTCGACACGGCCCGGGCCATGGCCGAGGCCGACGGATGGACGGCGGTCACGTCGCGGCGGCTGGCCGACGCGATCGGCTACACGCAGCCCGTGCTCTACGGTCACTTCCCGGGCGGGAAGACCGAGATCATGCGCACGGTGGCGCTCGCCGGCTTCGCGGAACTGGCGGCGGCGACCCAGGCGGCCATGGAGGGCAAGGCCGGACCGCGGGCGGTCACGGCGGTCGCGGACGTTTACCTCGACTTCGCCGCGACGCATCCATCGCTCTACGAAGCGATGTTCCAGCTGCCGATCGACGCGCGCTTCGCGCAAGACGACGCGGAGACCGAACTGCGCTCCGGCTTCAACGCACTGGGCGCCGCACTCGGCAATGACGGCGACGAAACGGCGACCGAACTGCTCTGGAGCGCACTACACGGCATGAGCCTGCTCGAGCGGGCCGGCCGGATGCGCCCGGAGCATCGGCCCAACCGGATAGCCGAACTAGCCGCCCGTTTCGCCAACTGACCCAAGGTGCTCATCACCATGATCGCGAAGACTTGATTCCTGACGAAGGGAAAACATCCTATAGGTAGGCAAAACCTTCGTGATCACTGCCGCGCCCCGGACCAAGTCTGGAGCATCGGACGTCCAACGGGAATTGCGTGAATCGGTGTTAAAGAGTGGCGCTAACGGCTTGCCTGTGAACTGTCGACAATCGGAATCCGCGGCGATGAGTATCGACATAAATCAACAATGCGAGCTCGCGACCGAACAGAATTCCCGGCAATGCGGGAATTCTGTCGGCGATCGGCCGGCAGTCTGCTGGCCGACCGACTGGTCGGCTGGCCGCGATGACGACGCGGGTCGTCCGCGTTAGCGGGCCGTCCGGGCCTGATCCGCCATCGCGGTCCCGGGATCGCCGGCGCCATCGTCTCGGTTGTGCGCACGGGCTTAGCCGGAGCTGGCGCCCCCGCCGGAGGGATGCGGGCCGGCCGAGGGGTGCGGGCCGCCCGCCGCTCCCGCTCCGCGGGCGTCGCGGGCGCTGCTCCTTCCTCGCGGGCCACCCGAGAGCGGGAGGAGCCGCGCCCGGCAGCGCCCGATGTTACGGAGAGTATTCGCCGGTTTGGCCGGTGTTGGCGTAGTGCAGGGCTATTACCGGCGGCGATGAAGATTTTTCCCCGATGTAGTGAACCGCCGTGTTGGTGATTGCGTATCAGTATGTGACGAGTTACCTTCGGTTAGCGGCTTCGTGTCGGCGCCGGAACAGTACCTGTGTCGGATGTGACTGGAGGTGACTTCAGTATCGGATCGATGCGGTTTGTTCCGCTCTTATGGCGCACGTGTGGTCGGTTTATGCCGCACAATGGAGCACGGGACTGGTAGGAGCACGTCCGTACCTGGCTGCCAGGCACGGTAGCGGGCGGAGGAGTGATGGTGCGTAGGCCTAGCGTTGCTAGCCTCGATAGCAGTGCGGAGTCATCCGTGTACGGTGATGAACCTTCCGTGTCGGCGCAAGCCGACCCGCAGGGCTCGAAATCGCCGTGGGGCGGGGGCGGCGGACGCTGGACAGTGTGGCCCATGCGGGTCATCCTGTGGGCAGTGATCCTGATCATCGGCTACCGCGGCGTCACCGCCATCTTCCTGAACGAAACTCCCGCAAGCGGGAATGCGGCCCCCAGCGGCGGGGCCGCGGGTGATCAGGCGTCGGCATCCACCTTTCCCGTGACGCTTGGCGAGGCCTTCGCGCTGCGGTTCGGGGAAATCTACCTGAACTTCAGCCCAAGCACCGCCACCCAGCGAGCACAGCAGCTCGCCGCCTTTATCCCTGCTAGTGCGCACGCCACCGATCCGCAATTCGGCTGGACCGGGACCGGGACCTCAACGACGCAGTCCCTGGCGGTGGCCGGGGTCGATGTGCGCAGCGACCAGACGGCCGTCGTTACCCTGCTTGCCACCAGGAACAACCAGCTGATGGAGCTGGGCGTGCCGCTCTATTCGTCGGGCGGCGGGCTCGTGGTGTCGGACGAGCCCGCCTTGCTTCCGGCCCCGCCGGTGGCGACGCCGCCGAAGGCGCAGGCGACGAGCTCCGATCAGGCCGCGAAGAGCGCGCTCCAGGCCCAGCTGCCAGATTTCTTCCAGGCCTACGCCAGCGGCGATCAGGCGGCGCTGAGCCGGTACGTCGTGCCCGGGTTCTCGGTCACCGGACTCGGCGGCGCGGTCACCTTCGGCTCGCTCGCGTCGGTCGATGTTCCGCAGGGCGGCGCCACCCGCGACATCACGGTCACCGTGGACTGGATCCTCCCGGCGCAGGTCGGGCTGAGTACGCCGCGACTCGCCACAACTTATGACATGTCGGTCGTCGACCGGCAAAGCAATAGATGGTATGTAGAGGGCATCCGTGCATCTACGCAGCCGATGGGAACCCAATGACCTGGTTCGCGTCATCGTCGGTCATGCCTAGCGACCCGCGTGCGGCCGATGGTATCTGCAGGTCGCTAAGGCCACTCAGGCGTCTGCGCAAGCTCACTGATGTTCACGGAAGGGAAGGATGATGTCCGTATCAATCCTGATCGCTGCGGCACCACAAGCAGCAGTCAACACACAGGGTCTAGTCAAGTACCTACAAGGCCTTTTCGGGCCGCTATTTCTGGGAATAGTAGGTATCGTGGCCCTCTTCTTCCTGTTCACGCGCGAGATCACTCGGTTCGTCCAATTCCTGGTGCTAGCCGTCGCGATCGCCGTGGTTTTCTACACGCCGAGCATCGTGCAGGACCTGGCTACCGGAATAGCGAACGCTCTCGGGGTCCACTGAGTTATTACTCTCTGAGGAGCGCAGTCCTGTGGACCTGCCCACTTATACGAATATCTGGCGGATCGAGAAGCGGCTCTACAAGCTTTATGATTTCCGGCTGCCCATGCCGCTGCCGATCAACTGGATCGCCGTATTCGCCGGGATCACGATACCCTATATCGTCCTCCTGATCGCTATAGGACTGCCCTTCAACCACACCCTGATCTGGCTGTATGTGCTGCCACCTGGGCTCATCACCTGGCTGACCACGAGGCCGGTCATCGAGAACAAGCGCCTGCCGGAACTGGTCGAGTCGCAGGTTCGCTACCTGTCCGAGCCCAAAACCTGGGTCAGGTTCGCGCCGCTGAGCGAGAAGGAGCAAATGGTCGTCACGGCCCGGGTATGGCGCAGCAGCCGACCCGCCGCCGGCCAGGCGGCCGCGGTCGCCGAGCCCGATGCCCAGGCCGAGCAGGAGCGCAGGAACGCGCGCGCCCTCCGGGCACCAGGCCGGCCC
>Ga0302314_10008384_pt1 | contig 18401 bp, 16 predicted proteins | sample III_Palsa_N2_3_FD_200533 | JGI IMG/M metagenome (GOLD analysis project Ga0302314, IMG submission 200533) | Peat permafrost microbial communities from Stordalen Mire near Abisko, Sweden - III_Palsa_N2_3 | ecosystem: Environmental > Terrestrial > Soil > Palsa > Peat permafrost | place: Sweden...
CGGTCCCGACGCAGACCTGGATCTGCGCGCTGGACGGATCCCGGGTCGGCTTCTGGACGTCATCGGCGTCAGGCAAATACAAGCGCCTGCGCAACAACCAGAAGATCACGCTCCAGCCGTCCGACGCCCGCGGCCGGCTGAAGACCGGATCGTCGTCAGTGGAAGGAACCGTGGAACTGGTGACCTCCGGCGCCGACTTCGACGCCATACAGAGCCGGATCCGCGCCAAGTACCGCGCGATGGTGCCGATCACGAGGCTCTTCAACCTGATCGGCAATCGCGGGAAGTTCCCCTACGGCGACATCGGCGTCGTCATCACCGTCAGCGACCCGGCCTGAAGAGGGGGACTCCCATGGAGACCGTGACGTCCGCCGACAGAACCGTGATCGCGTGCGACCGCGTCGGCGAGGGCCCGGTGCTCATCGTGTGCGTCGGCGCCTTCTGCACCCGCACCACGTTCGTCGCGCCCCCCGTCCTGGCACGCCAGTTCACCGTCGTCACCTATGACCGCCGCGGGCGCGGCGACAGCGGCGCCCCCGGAGTCCCCGGCGACCCCGGGCCACTCGCGGCGCAACGGGAGTACGAGGACCTCGCGGCCGTCGCGGCGGCGACCGGGACCGGGACCCCGTTCGTGTTCGGCCACTCCTCCGGCGCGGCGATCGCGCTGCGCGCCGCCGCGGCCGGGCTGCCCGTGGCCGGCATCGTCGCCTACGAGGCGCCGTTCGGCAACGACGACACGCCGAGGCCGGACGCCGACCCGGCCGAGCGCATTCGCGACCTCGTCGCGGCCGGCCGCAATCGCGACGCCGTCGCGTTCTGGATGATCGAGGTCACCAGCCTCCCCGGTATGACCCAAGCGCAGTTGGACGGCGCCCCGTGGGTGGCGGCCCTGGCGCCGCTCGCCCCCACGCTCCCCTACGACCTGGCCGTCACCGCGGGCGGGGTGCCGGAGGCCGAGCTAGCGAAGATCACCGCCCCCGTCTTGATCCTGGGCGGCGGCGACAGCCCCGCCTGGTTCCGCCGGTCGGTCGCCGACCAGGCCGCCGCGACGCCCGGCGCGCAGCTGAGGATGCTGGACGGATTCGGCCACAACGCCCCGCCTGAGGTGATCGCCCCGATCCTGATCGACTTCTTCACCGGGCGCTAGACCTTTCGACCGCCTGGTGTAGACCTGGAGTGTGGCAGCGGCCGACCGTCTCGTCTATCCGGCATCGCCGGTTTGGCGCAATCCCGAGGCGGCGTTTATTAACGCAGCCGCTTCCGTGTTCGTAGCCGCCTTCGCTGCCATCGGCGTCGCTGCCGTCGTAGGCGGGGCCGTTACCGGCCGCGCGCAACCCGTGATCTTCGGCGTCCTGTGGTGCGCCGTCTTCGGGTACGTCGCCTGGACCGCCGTCCACTTGGCGTCACGGCTCGAGTTCGTCGGCGGATGCCTGTCATGGCGGGCCACCCTGCCCTGGTTCCCGATGATGCGCCCAGGCCGGGTCAAGGCCATCCGATGGCCCGCCTCTCCCCGCAGCCGGTACGTCAGGATCGAGCTCGACGGCGGGCGGAAGCTGTCAGTGCTGCCCCGTCGCGTTACATCCGGCAGCGCATGCGGGCGGTCGGCCATAACCGCAGCGTCCGGATTCTGTACAGCGTTGTGGTTTCGCTGCCGCTGCTGGGCGTGGTGGCCGATCTGGGCCTGGCTTTGACCGGCCCGCAAAAAAAACTTCCAGACGTTGCGCAGCGACCTCGCCACCGTGCACCTCCCGTCTGAATATCGACTGACTGCTACCTACCAGGGCGGCACCGACTGCGCTACCGGGCCGTGCTCGCTCACCCAGACCTGGGCATGGGCGCCAAGCAGCGCCCGCCCCATTTCCGCCGCCTGCGCCGACCTCGACAATGCCCTGACGTCCGCCTTTCCTCGGGTGGGCTCCAACTCGCCAATGCCGGCCGGCGCCGTCTGCGATTACTACGCGGTCGTGAGTGACGTGCTCCGTCCCGGCCAGGGCAAGCGCACGGTCGAAGCCATCGTCCGGGCGGGCCGGCCCGGGATAAACGACGATTTCCTGATCGTGCTGACCGCCTCTTACGGCGGCGGCTGGTAACGGCTGGCACGGTTTCGCGCGAGGATCGGGGAGCGTCACCGTCCTGGTCCTGGGGCTGCTTACCATGGCGGGCATGAGCGTGGACTCGGGCGGCCTGTGGGACGCGATCGTCGATATCATGCTCGCCGCCAACCACCTGCGGGAAGGGCGCTCCCGGTACGGCGACAAGCCCGCCCTCTTCGCGGGCAGCCGGGAGATCGCCCACCTGGAGCAGGACGGGGCGATCGACCTGCGGATCACGCGAGCCGGATGGGCGCGCGCCAGACAGGACTTCGCCGCCGATCCCGCCGTACTGCGCGACCCCGGACGACGGGACTGGATCGAGCTGCGCCCCACGCACGCATCCGACCTCGACCGGCTCGCCCCGCTCCTGGCCATCACCGCGGCAGCCAACGCGTGACCACACCCCGGTCGGCCAACCGTCGGACACCTGGCATTGACCTCGGGACTGGCGCTCCCGGTTGCCTTGCTCTCCGCTGCCCGCGTACGATCGCGAGCAAGGCCAGAGAGGGTGCCTCCGGGTTCGCGGGAAGGACAAGAGTCCGCCTCTCGGTTCATGCGTGGCTTTCACCGTCTTCGTCTTCTTGACGAGCCTGAACGCGGACCTGGGCTCCGAGGAGACATCATGCCTGACCTTCCCGAGCGCCCTGACCTTGACCAGCTTCGCCGTAGGGCCCGTGAGCTGCTTCGCGCCGCCGCCGCAGGCGAACCGGAGGCGCTGGCGCGGTTGCTCGCGGTATCGGAACGACCCACCCTCGCGGCAGCCCAGCTCGCCATCGCCCGCGAGCACGGCCTCCGCAGCTGGCCCGCATTGCGGTCGGAAGTAGAAAGTCGCCGGCAATCCACTGACCGGCCCCTGCGCGCGGACGCCGGCCGGCCGGCGGCACGAGATATCGCTCTGGGCCGGTGGTCGTTCGGGGGTGCCGGGACCATCGAGGTCGAGGAAGGCGAGCTGACCCTCGGCATCCTGATAGCCGGCCCGGAAGGCGCGTCCCTGGAGGCCTCGCTGGCAGTGGCGGAGACCGTCGCGGGCACGCGTCAATCGCGGCATTGGTTTCCTGAGCTGCGTGACGTCACCGTCACCGATGATCAAGGCTCGACGTCCACCGTTGGCCCTGGGTCGGGGCACGCCGGTCCGCAGCCGTGGCCGGCCCAGAGGGCCGACCGTACTGCCGTGACCGCAGCCCGCGCAGCGATCCAGGCTGACCACCCCGCCGCGCAGGCGCTCATGCCGCTAGCCGCGCTGCTCAGCATCTCACCGTTTCGGCTGAGCCGGGCGTTCAGCAACGAAATGGGAGTCTCCCTGACCCGTTACCGGAACCATGTGCGGCTGAAACGGGTACTCGACAGGCTGGAAGAAGGAGAGGACAACCTCGCCGTCCGAGCCGCCGACCTCCAGTTCGCCGATCAAGCGCATCTGTGCCGCACCGTACGACAGCACCTCGGCCACACGCCGACTGCACTGCGCCGGCTGCTGAACTGCAGCCCATCGGACTGACCGCTCCCCGGTACGCGAACGGTTGAACCAGACCCGTCCACCGGGTGCGAGGAACCTGGCGCTGGCAAAGACACGGCCTATCACGCGGCCCCCCTGATGGCCATTTGAAACATGGTGGTGCTGCGCAGGGCGGCCGAGAAACCGCAACCCTGGAACAACACCGAGCGACAGAACGCCCCATTCGGGTGCAAGCGAATGCCCTTCCGGCCTCACCAAGATGCCGCCCATAAGGCGGATATCGAGTGCCGCGTCCCGGTCTTAAGGCCGGGTAGATCTCGGCCTTGTCTTCCGTAGTCGCGTAGCGAAGTGCCTGCATGAGGTCGCTGATGGCGGTCACGGTGGTGGCTATCTGTTCTTTGGTCATCGATTCGGGCGAAGACGCCGGAAACGAGTGGCGTGTACATCACTGTCCCCGCCGTGGCCAAGCGGGGATGCTGACCGCGTGGACGCTTGCGGGCGGGTCGGCCACCCGGCAAAGCGTGAGCAGGGACTTGCCGGACGGCGGCTGGCCCGTAGTCTCGGAGGCATGACCGTTGCGCCGACCTTGTTCCGGTTCGAGGATTCCTACGCCCGCGAGGTGCCTGGCCTGTCCGTGCCGTGGACGGCGGCCGCGGCGCCCGCCCCCGAGCTGCTGGTGCTCAACGAAGAGTTGGCGGTCGAGCTGGGCGTCGATCCTGCGGAGCTGCGGGAGCCGCCGGGCGTCGCGCTGCTGGCCGGTCGGGCCCCGGAAGGAGTAACGGCGGTCGCCGAGGCCTACGCCGGCCATCAGTTCGGCGTGTACTCGCCCCGCCTCGGGGACGGCCGCGCGCTGCTGCTCGGCGAGGTGATCGATGTAAAGGGGCGCCGCCGCGACCTTCATCTCAAGGGGTCCGGGCGCACCCCGTTCTCCCGGGGCGCTGACGGCAAGGCCGTGGTGGGCCCGATGCTGCGCGAGTATGTCATCGGCGAGGCCATGCACGGCCTCGGCATCCCCACCACGCGGGCGCTCGCGGTGGTCGCCACGGGTGAGCGGGTGATCCGGGAAAGGGCGCTGCCGGGCGCGGTGCTCGCCCGGGTGGCGGCGAGCCATCTGCGCGTGGGCACGTTCCAGTACGCTGCCGCGTCCGGTGACGGTGACCTGCTGCGCGCCCTCGCCGATTACGCCATCGCCCGTCACTACCCGGAGGCCGCCGGCGCCCCGAACCGCTACCTGGACCTGTTCCGGCGGGTGGTCCAGGCGCAGGCGCGGCTTGTGGCCCGGTGGATGCTGGCCGGGTTCATCCACGGGGTGATGAATACCGACAACACGACGATTTCCGGCGAGAGCATCGACTATGGCCCGTGTGCGTTCATGGACGCCTTCGACCCGGCCACGGTGTTCAGCTCCATCGACGGGCGCGGCCGCTATGCCTACGGCAACCAGCCGCAGATCCTGCAGTGGAACCTGGCCCGGCTGGCGGAGGCCCTGCTGCCGCTGTTCGACGACAACGGGCAGGCCGCGGTTGAGGCGGCCACGGAGGTGCTGAACGGGTTCACTGCCGCCTACGAGCGTCACTGGGCCGAGGGCATGGCGGCCAAGCTCGGGATCGCCGCGCCGGACCGGGCCCTGGCGCAGGACGTCCTGACGCTGATGCGGTTGCAGACGGTCGATTTCACGCGTTTCTTCCGCGCGCTGTCCGCCGGCACCGCGCGGACGCTGTTCGCTGAGCCGGGGCCTTTCGATGCCTGGGCCGCCCGCCGCGAGGTCCTGCTGCCCGCCGACCGTGCCGCGGTGGCCGCCGCCATGGACCGGGCCAACCCCGTCTACATCCCGCGCAATCACCGCGTCGAAGAGGCGCTTGCCGCGGCGACCGAAGGCGAGATGGGGCCCTTCCGCCGTCTCGCGGACGTCGTCTCCCGCCCCTTCGAGGAGCGGCCCGGCTTGGAAGACTACGCCGGTCCGGCGCCCGTGAGCCGCACCCCGTACGTCACCTACTGCGGCACCTGAGCACGGGCGCCCCCCCGGCACCACCCGAATCAGGCTGCGCCGCTGGAACTCGAGACAACAGCACATCCAGGCTTCCAGCTGAGCGTGGGCGCCCAGATCATCCAGTTATGTGCCAGCAGCGCGTCAACACGACACCCATCAAGGGTGCGCATAGCGGCGGATACCGGATGCGGTGCATCCTTGCCTAACAGGCGCTCTTCATGACGGAAGTCATCGTGGACCGTGACGAGCGCCGACCAGCGCGGGATGCCATTCCGGACCCGAAGCGACCGCATCACGCCCGGGACAAGATCTATGACGAAGGCGAGCGTGAGGACGGTTCCCGTGCCGAGGGCGACGCCGCCCACCGTGTCGGTGAAGTAGTGCCAGCGCAGGCCGATGACCCCAGCGGCCACCAGGGCCGTGACCGCGCAGGCGACGACCACGAGCGCTCCGCGAGCCACGCGGGTCCCGGCCGACCGCGCCGGGTCATGGAGGAGGACGCCGAGGACAGTGGCGAGGGTCATGGCAGACGCGGTGTGCCCGCTGGGAAAGGACAGCTGACCGAAATGCGTCCGGTCGACGAGGTGCTTGAGGACCGTGTCGTCCAGGAACGCGGTCACGGGGACGGCGGTCATCGCGAGGACCACGCCATTCGGGCGCCCGGCGATCAGGCAACCGACGGCTATGACGATGCTGACCGCGATGAGCGGGATGGTCGACCCAGGCAGCGCGAGCCAGGGCAGGACGCCCTGGTGATCCCTGAAGGACGCGACCATCGCGGTGTCGACGACGGAATCGACCCCGTCCGGCTGTGCCTGCTCCCTGAGCAGGAGGCCGAGCGTGGCGATGACGATCACGCACGCGGCCAGCACAGGCCAGGCCCGGGTTCGCCGGGCGTTCCTCAGCAACGGCCTCCCGCGGTGCCGCATCGTTGCCTCCCTCGCCCCGGGGAGCAGGCGCGCGTACCGGTCGAGACCGCCACTTCGAGGCGGGCTTAGATCAGGCCTGCTGCCCACGCCAGGTTGGCTGCGTTGCTCAGGTCGTGGTCGGACGATATGGAGATCGGTTCATCGTCGTGGGAACGGGCGGGCCCGGCAGGTGAGCGAAGGCGCTGACCCACGCGTGCGCGAGCCGGGCCAGCGGCACCGCATCGACCGGGACCAGCCCGAAGTGGATGGCATACGGCAGTCGGCTTCCGGACAGCACGTCCTGCCCGCTTTGCTGCCGCCGCTGCCGCAATTCCCGCTGGAAAGCGCGCAACTGCCGGGCGAGCCCTTCGGCGCTGGGCGTCCGCTGGTCGTGATGGAGATGGCGGAGCCAGCCGCGCGCGACGCCGTCATGGATCAGCGCTGACCGCAGCGCTCACCAGCCACCCTCCAGCCGACGTTTCATCGACGAGGATCGCTTCGCGTACCGCCAGGTCCGCCACCGTGGCGGCGATATCGCCCATGATCACCCGTCCGAGCAAGATCACCCCGAGCTGACCGGGAAGAACACCCTGCGGCGGGACGGGATTTTGATCGCCGATCGTCACGGCAGCAATGCTAAGCACTGGCAGGGAGCCCGGCAATACGCTCTAGGGATGAGGCGTAGGGTGCGCAGATGGGCGTGAGCGACAGCGAGCGGGAGGGAATACTGCCGTGGCCGGACGAGCGGATATGGGTCACGCTCAAGCCGGAGTGGACGCCGGATCCTGACCTGCGGTGGTCAATCGAGGGAAGCGCCCATACGCACCGGGGTCACCTGCACGTGTCAGCGCGGGACCGCAGCTTGCTGGTCACGGTCCATCCCGGCGACATCACGGGAGCGTCGCCCGAGGCCTGGCTGTGGATCGATGGGTTCCTGCGCGGCCAGGAAGCAGAGCTCTTCGAGTTCCTGGGGCGCTCGCTAGATCTTTTCGACAATCACGACGACGGTGACATCGCGCGCTGGCTGGCCTGGAACCAGCGCTTTCGCCGACAGGGCTGGGCGCCGCCGCTGTGGCCGGTGCCGGCGGCCGACCCCGTGCTGAACGAGCTTTCCGACCCTCAGCCGTGGGCTTATTCCGGCGGCCGTTTCTGGGTCTGGCACGACGGCGCCTGGGTCGTGGCGGATCCGCAGCCGCCGGACCCTGATCCCGACGTCCCCGGCCGCACCTGGCCGGGGACTAGGTGCGCGCAGCGCGGCCATCATCTGCTTGCGGACCTCGGCGCGATCAGCGCCTGCGAGGACTGCCACCTGATCAGCTGACCCGGGCCGCCGGTCAGCGCAGGACCGCGGCGGAGACATTGGCCAGTAGCCAGTTATTCGAGCGCTCCAGCGACCAGCCGAACAGAACACGTCGCGAGTTCGGAGCAGGCCGTCGATGCCGTAGTAGTAGGTAATGATCCGGGTTGCCAGCCGTGCGTCGACGCCGTCCCGCAAGGCGCCGATGTCCTCGAGATGGCGGCAGATCTCCGTGAGGTTGTGGTTGTGCAGCTTTTGCGCGGTGGCGAGCACCGCGGCGGACGTCATCGCGAACTGGTGGCGCCAGGGCATGATGGGCGGCGCGAAGGGCCAGTACGAGTGCGTCTCCGAATTCATCCGCGAGGACTATGTTGACCACGCACGCCGACGTGCTCAACCCCGACATTCTGGCGTTCATCCAGTCGTAGCCGGCGCGCTAACTAACGCGCGTGATTCGACGAGCGCCGGCCCCACCCACACGGCCCGGCCGACGGCGTTCACCGGCTTACCAGGCACCCCATGCGAGCGCGGGCGGGGACAGTTCGGGGGGCGTCAGAAACGCGGGCGGAGCCGCCAGGTCCAGCGCGCCAAGGGGCGAGGTCGCGGACGCGTCCCGCAGCGTCAGCGCGGGCAGGTTCCACTTCTCCTCGACGAGCTTCAGCACCGAGGTGTGATCGAAGATGTCCGACAGGACGCAATCCGGCCGCGCGTAGGGGGACACGATCACCGCGGGCACCCGGAAGCCGTAGGTATCGTAGGCGCCCGGCCCCGCCACCAGCTGCTCGGCATGCCGGACGTAGCCGGGGAACAGCACCTTGAGCACACTGCGGAGCAGGGACTGGTGCGCGACCAGGCTGCGGCCGCGGACCTTGTCCGGCGGCACCGCCGGAGGCGGGGCGACATGATCGTAGTAGCCCCCGTTCTCGTCGTAGGTCCAGATGAGCAGCGTGTCCGCCCAGGCCGGGCCGTGCATCACCCGGTTGATCACCTCGGCCGCGAAGCTCTCGCCCTTCCGAATGTCCTGCGGGTTCTCCTCCGAGAAGGTGCGGAAGTCGGGGTCGACGATGCAGAACGAGGGAAGCCGGCCGGAGTCCGCATCGGCGAAGAACTGCTCGAGGCTGCGGACGTGGGCCATGTACCTGACCATCCCGAGCGGGTAAATCGCCGACGTGAACTGCAGGTCCCGCTTGAACACGTCGCTGGTCTTGCGGAACGGCTGGCCGAGAGAGGTCAGATGGTGCCGGGTCCGGCGGCGACGGTACTGCACGTATCGGCGGAACGCCGACTGGTCCTTGCTGGCCGACCGGTAGTTGACCCAGGAGATCCCGTGCCGGGTCAGCAGGTCCATGATCGTGCCTGACCGCGGCCGGTCGAGCAGGTTGAAGGGCAGGTCGTCCATCAGGCCGTTGGCGGTCCCGGCGAGCAGGAACCTACGGTTCGGGAACGTCGGCCCCAGGCACGAGCTGAACCAGCGATCTGCCAGCGGAAACGTCCGGGCCAGTGAGTGGTAGAACGGCAGATCCGCCTCGGTCCAGTAGCCCATGGCGGCGGCCTTGTCGCCTTCGGGCGCAGCCTGCTCGGTCGAGGTCACGAACCCGTTCATCTTGCCGTCGGCCCACTGGGTGTGGCTGGCGCTCCAGCTCTGGCAGGGCACGCCGTCGGCCTGCACGGTGGAGCTCGCGTGATAGGCCCGGACCATGGCGCCGGCCGAATCGGGGTTCTCCGCATCGGGCGTGCCGTCGTCGCCGAGCGGGAATCCCTCGCCCCGGCCGAGGGTGCCGAGGTAGTTGTCGAACGAATGGTTCTCCATCATCAGCACGACGATGTGCTTGATCTGCGGCAGCCGGTCGGTGCCGACCCGGCGGGAGGGATCGGGTCGCTCGCCCGGCCGGTGCCGGTGCGACTCCCGCTCCCGCCCGCGAAGGTGCCGGCGTTCGATTCGCTCCCAGGTGCTCGCACTGGCCATTGTCAGCCAATCCTTCGCTGCTAGCTCGGATGCCCGGTCGTCGTTCCGCGTCTCGTGCTAGCCGATTGGCTGCGCGGTCTCCCGGTCCTTGTCGGAGTGCTTGTCAGCATTTTTGCGGCCGGGCAGGCGGAGCGGCCTGCGGTCGAAGGCGTTCTCGTTCGGCTTGATCAGCGTGGTGGTGGCGGTCAGCCAGAGCGCGGCGAACAGAACGCTGGCGAGGATGTCAGTCGGGTGATGCTCGCCCCGGTACATGCGGGCGGTGGCGATCGCGATGGGCATGACGATCGCGGGGATCAGGAACAGGTAGCGCCACCAGCCCCGCGCGTGGCCGATGACCAAAATCGCGATGGCGACGTAGAGGCAGGTCGTCGCGGCCATGTGACCGGACGGGAACGCCGAGGTGGGCAGGCCCGAGTCGAGGTGCGGAACGGCCGGCCGCGGGCGCTTGACGAGTTCCTCGACGATCAGGAAGGCGCCAAGCTCGCCGAACATGACCACGGCGATGAAGATCACCGGCCGCCAGCGGCGGGTGACGGCGAGGAACACGACGCAGGCCACCACGCTCACGATGAGGATGTCCTGGGTGGCCCCGAGGTTGCTGACGTCCAGGCTCCAGTGGTTCAGCGACGGGGTGCGGTGCGCGAGGAACCAGCGCGGGATCGTCCGGTCGCCGAGCAGGTCGCCGTTCCCGTTGTGGGTGATCATGATCAGCTTGCCGATGCCGGTGAGGATGCCGACGATCAGCACCCAGATCACCACGATCCCGGCGGCGATACGGCCGTACTGTCTAACGCGTTCATGGGACATGGTGGTCTCCGGTTCTGCTGGCTGGCGGTCGGTGCGGGAGTCGGGCTCGAGGCCCTCGGTTATCGGGTCGGCCGTCGGCGCCCCGGTGGCACGGCGGGACAGTTCGAAGGCGAAGGCGGTGACGCCCAGCCAGGTGACGCCGAGCGCCCAGCCGCCCAGAACGTCAGAGATGAAGTGCACGCCGAGCAGGAGTCGGCTGGCGCCGATCGCGACGATCAGCGCGGCCATCACCGCGGTGAACGCGCGGCGCCAGTTTCCTCGAGTCGCCGGCAAGAAGACAAGGTAGAGGGCGCCGTAGCAGACGATCGAGCCGAGCGCGTGCCCGCTCGGGAAGCTGTTGCCGGTCCCGTACGCGATCGGATCGGCAACCACCGGACGCAGCCTGCCGACCAGTGCCTTGAGGACCGGGTCGAGCGTCAGCGCGCCCGCGCCTGCCACCAGGAGGTAGATCGCGAGCCGCCACCGGCGGCGGATCGCCAGCACGACGGCGGCCACCCCGGTCACCGTCCACAGCACGCCGCTGCTACCCAGCCAGGTGACCGTCTTGATGACGCTGACGGCGGCGGCGTGGCCCGCCACCAGTCGATTCAGCCCGGTCGCGGCGTGGTGATCAGCGGACTCGAGCGGCGCCCATTGGAGCCGTACGAGGATGAGCAGGATCGCGAATAGGAATGCCGCGGCGGTGACGATGGCAAGCGGCGCGAGAGTGCGCCGGGTAGCGGCGGCGGTTGACATGGGCGCCTGACTGCCCATGGCCGGCCGATTCACACCTGGATCGCGCTCGAAAATGCGTCAGTAAACGACAGCGGATTGTGCGACACGGCCATTGACTGCCACCGCCATTCGGGCTACCTAACGTTTATTTGCCTGTCACAAAGGTAGTGACGGGTATGCACTCAACATCGGCGCCGAGCGCATTGCGCACGGCAAGGCGGGCGTCCGACAGCCCGGCGGCACACTTCCTGGCCCGCGCTGGCCTGACCGCCCGCGGTGTCATCTACATCCTCATCGGCCTGGTCGCGGTGCTGGTCGCGCTGGGACAGAGCAAGCGCGAGGCCGATCAGCTCGGCGCGCTGCAACTGCTGGTCGGCAAGTCCTACGGGCTGGTCGCGCTGTGGCTGCTCGGCATCGGTTTCGCCGCCTACGCCCTGTGGCGCCTGAGCGAGGCCGCGTTCGGCGTCACCGGCGAGCCGCCGGGGGCAGGCCCCCGGCTCAAGTCGCTGGGCCGGGCGATCATCTACGCTGCCTTCTCCTACCTGACGTTCACCGTGATTCACGGCAAGGCGCAGAGCCAGTCCAAGCGCCAGCAGGACATCACCGCCACCGCCATGAAGCACACGGACGGCCGGGTGCTGGTCGGCCTCATCGGGGCGGCCGTCATCATCGCCGGCATCGTCCTGATCGTGGAGGGCATCCGCAAGAAGTTCATGAAGTACCTGCAGATGGGGCAGATGAGCGCCCGGACGCGCCGCGTCGTCAAGGTGCTCGGCATGACCGGGACGATCGCCCGCGGAGTGGTCTTCGGCCTCGCCGGCGTGGGGGTGGTCGCCGCCGCGATCACTCACAAGGCGTCCGACTCCGGCGGCATCGACAAGGCGCTGCTGACCCTGCGGAACCAGCCGTTCGGTGAGTTCCTGATGCTGCTGGCCGCGCTCGGTCTCCTGGTGTTCGGCGTGTACGGGCTGTGCGAGGCCCGCTGGCGAAAGGTCTGACTCAGATGGCTGATGTTGCCGTGGTGGCGCACGCAGGCAAGAGTCTCGGCGGCGGGCTGCCGGAACTGCGGGAGATCCTGGCCCGGGAAGGCGTCACCGACCCGCTGTGGTACGAGGTGAACAAGAGCCGGCGCGCGCCCAAGTACGCGCGCCGGGCCGCCGCCAAAGGGGTTGACGTGCTGTTCGTCTGGGGCGGCGACGGCTCGGTCCAGCGCTGCATCGACGCGGTGGCGGGGACCGGCACGGCGGTGGCGATCCTGCCCGCCGGGACCGCGAACCTGCTGGCGGCGAACCTCGAGGTGCCAACCGATCTCGCCCAGGCGGTGCAGATCGGGCTGCACGGGGACCGGCGACGGCTGGACACCGGATCGGTCAACGGCGAGCGCTTCATGGTGATGGCGGGCGCGGGCTTTGACGCCCGGATGATCTCTGACGCCGACCGGGGCGCGAAGGACAAGCTGGGTCGTGCCGCCTACGTCGTCACCGGGATCAGGAACCTCGCGGTCCGCCCGGCGAAGGCGACCGTGAAGGTAGACGGCAAGCGCTTCTTCGCCGGCAAGGTGTCGTGCGTGCTGGCCGCGAACGTCGGGAAGATACTCGGCGGGGTCGAGGCCTTCCCGCAGGCGCAGCCGGACGACGGGCGCCTCGAGCTCGGGGTGGTGACGGCCAGGAACCCGGTCGAGTGGGCCCGGACCTTCGGTCGGCTTGCCGTCGGGCATCCGGACCAGTCCCCCTTCGTCAACGTCACGCAGGGGAAGAAGATCAGGATCAGGTTCGACCGCAAGGTCCGCTACGAGCTCGACGGCGGCGCGCGCCCGGCCACCAGGACACTGCGCATCAAGGTCCGTCCCGCCTCGGTCACGATCTGCGTCCCGCCCGCGCGGTTACAGCACGCCGCGCCGCTGCAGCACCACATAGCTGACCCAGCCGAGCGGGATCGGCAGCCAGAACGTCGCCATCCGGAACAGAAGCACCGCCGGTATCGCCTCGTGGGCCGGGATGCCGATCGCCGTCAGCCCGGCCGCCAGCACGGCCTCGACTCCGCCGATCCCGCCCGGCGTCGGCGTGGCCGCTCCGACCGCGTTGCCGGCCAGGAAGACGACCACCGTCGCGAGGATGGCCGGATGCGCGCCGACCGACCGCAGGGCCGCGATCAGCGCGACCGAGTACGCGACGGTAAGCAGCAGGTTCGCCCCGACGGCAACGCCCAGCCGAACCGGCTGGGAGACGGCCTCAAGGAGCCGCGGCCAGATCTGCCGCAGGTGCGGCCACACCGCGCTGGTCACCATTCTGCGGGTCTGCGGTACCGCAAGCACCGTGATGACGGCGACGGCGATGACCGCCAGGCCGATCAGCACGTCGACCCCGGGCGCGATCTTGAACTTGCTGAGTCCCGAGCCGGTGAGCACCCCGAGCACGATCAGCAGCAGCACCGTGGTGACGATGTTCACCAGCTGGGACACCGTGACCGCGGCGGCGATGGTGCCCTCGTCGACCTTCTCGCGGTGCAGGTAGCGGGCGTTGACGGCGACATGGCCCACGGTCGGCGGCATCGCCACCCCGACGAACGCGGTGGCCAGCTGGACGAAGAAGCCGCGCACGATGGACAGCCGCTGCGGGATGAACGCGGCGATGCCGATGGCGGCCCCGAGGTAGGTCAGCGCCGATCCGAGCACCGCGACGGCGAGCCACCCCGGATTGGCCTGGCCGAGCGTGCCGAGCACGTTCACACCGGAGATCTCGCCGATGAGCAGGTACGCGGCGACGGCGAGGGCGACCGCGGTGACCACCGTCCGCCAGCGGAAGCGTTCCAGCCGGGGGGCGGCAGGGGCCGTCTCGGTATCGCCGAGCAACTGGTGCCTGATGTCGTTGAGCGAACCGGTGGCGGCCCTCGCCGCCCGCCAGCCCCAGGGCGCGAGGGCGACCGGCTGCACGACCGCCGCGACCGCGACCTCGTCGACCGGGCCGTAGCCGGCCCGCAGCGCGCTGACCGCGTCGGCCGGCCCGGAGGCGGCCGCCAGCGTCGCCAGGGCCTGCACCAGGTCGAGGCGGCGGGCCAGTTCACTTGACCCGGGCTCGGCCGCGTCGAGCGAGCAGAACCCCGCGCGGTCCCCGGACATGAACACGTTGCCCGGCCGCACGTCCCGGTGCGCGACGCCGGTGTCGTGCAGGCGCCGCAGCGCCGCGAACAATGCCGTCGCCCCCGATAGCGGCGCGACCTCGGCTCCCGGCGACGCCGGCTCGGCCGCCGGGCCGCCGTCGGGGATGGTCGTCACCAGCACCAGCGTCTCGCCGGGCATCTCGCCGAGCAGCCGGACCGAGGGACTGGGCACGCTCGCCTGCTGCGCCAGGAAGCAGGCGAGGGCGAGCTGCTCGACCTGGGAGCGGGAGCCGAACGCGACGTGCCCGGCGACCGCCGGCCGCAGCCGGGCCAGCGCCCACAGCTGACGGGCCAGCCCCGATCCGCGAGTGTCGCGGCCGGACAGGTGAACGCGGATCCGGGCGCCGTCGGCGAGCCTGCCGTCCAGCCGGGCGCGGCTTGGTCCGGCGGCCGACAGGTCCGTGGTCTCGACTCCGCGGCTGGTCAGCCACCGCGTGAGCTCAGTCACGCTCGGCAGGACCGAGGCCGCGCCCAGCAGCCAGCGCACGACCCAGCCGATCATGAGGCCGCCGGACGCCACGATCACCACCGCGAACGGCGTCAGCGTCCCCACCGCCAACCCGCTCAGCAGCAGCGCCGCGCCGACCCGGGGCCACCACTGCTTCCAGTGCGAGAGCCGGGAAAGGTCAGTTCCCACCACGAAGGCGACCAGCGCGGTGTCCACCACGAACGTCGACGGATTGCTGCCGTGCAGCACCGCGCGTTCCACCGTGGCGTTCTCGATCCGCCAGATGACGGTCGCGACGACCGCCGCCGCGGCGCCGATCGCCCCCGCGGCGACGGCGTTCAGCGCGTCCCGCCACTGATCGCGCAGCAGCACGACCAGCGACACGACGACGAGGACGAAGCTCGCCACCCCGGCGAGCACCGCCGCCGCGTACGACAGCCAGCGCGGGATGTGCAGCAGCCAGCGCGAGACGTCATCGGCCGCCTCGGTACTGCCAAGCGGCAGCGCGCGGATGGAACCGAGCACCGCCGCCACGACCAGGAAGGAGAGAACCGCCAGGAGCAGATCGGCCGGCCGGCGCACCCGGCCGGAGTCCCGCCGCGCGCCGGACTGCTGAGCTTCGCCGAGCGCGCCGATTGCCATGCCGTTCGGCTACCCCGGATTGCGAGCGGCACTCCCGTCGGCCTGCCTGATCCGCTCGTGGGCGAGCGCCTCCAGCCGCTGGCCGGCCTGCCGCGAGGCGATCATGCAGATGCCGATGGCGACGATGCCGGGGATCTCGCTGATCGACACGGCCCGCGAAACGCTCGTGCTGTAGATGATGACCACCCGCACCACCGCGTAGAGCAGGAACATCCCGCCCCAGAGAGCCGACAGCCAGCGGTGAATGCGCAGGAACGGCGCGGAATTCGCCGCCAGCCAGTCGACCGCCGCGATTCCGTTCTGGCCGTCGCTCCTGGCCGCGAACGCCTTGCTGGTGCTGACCGTCACCGGGCGCCCGATGACGGCGCTGCCCAGGACCCAGATCCCGGCCAGCGCCAGGTACAGCGAACTGCGCGCGAGCACCAGCCGCGGATCGCGGGTGGTGGCGATGAGCACCAGGCCGAGCGCGATCTCCGCGATCACGAGCAGGCCGAGGCCGTCGAGCTTGCCGCGCCTGATCGTGTTGACGACCGAGATGACCCCGGTCAGCGCGCCGCCGATCGTCAGCGACCAGAAGGAGCTCACCCCGGCCGCGGTCAGCGCGTAGAACGCGACCAGCGGGACGAGGAAGTCGAGCAGGTAGGGCACCGCGGCGATGACGGCGCGCGGCTGCCGCGGCTGACCCTCGGGGCTTGCGCTGCGGGTGGGGGTACGGGTCTCGGACACGGGACAGCTCCTTGATTGCGTAGTTGGCCGAACGCTTGAGGGCCTCACCGGCCGAGATGCGCATGTCGGCGTGGTAGCGCGCCACCGCCTCGGTGACGGTGCCGCCCGCCCGCAGCCGCGACGCCAGCAGCGCGGCATCGCCGAAGGCGGTGTTCGCCCCCTCGCCGCCGGCCGGCGGCATCGCGTGGAAGGCATCCCCGAGGAACGCGACCGGCACCGCCCCGGCGCCCCAGTCGGGAAGGTCGGGGATCTCGTCCATCGATCGCAGCGACGTCAGGAAGCAGTCCGCCACCATCGCCTCCCGCAGCACCGAGGTCGCGCGGGGATCCCAGCCGCCCATCCGCTCGGTGGCGAACCGGAGAAGCCCGTCCGGTGACGTGCCCACCGAGGGAAACTCGTCCGCCGGTCCCATCAGCACCCACATCACGTAGGGCTCGGTCGTCACCACCGAGGCCGGGTCGCGGTGCAGCGAGGCTTCGTAGGCCCGGAATTGCTCGTCGCCCAGGCACGCCCGCAGCCCACCGTGCCCGGCCGCGTTGATGTTGATCCGGTACCCCTGGCCGAAATCGCCGCCCGCCCAGTCCCGTTCCCACCACGATGGCTCGCATCCCGCCTCCTCTCAGTAACTCATCATCTTCGCAAGTAATTGACTTAGTCACTAAGATAATGACACTCTAAGGTAGGATCGGAACATGACGCAAGCCGCCGCCTCAGAAAACCCGCCGGCGGCCGAGCTGCTGGGCCGCGAGTTCTCCACCGCGATCGTGATGTTCCACGAGGCCGTCGGCAGGCTCATGGGCCTCAGCGCGGTCGAGCGGAAGTGCATCGACGTGCTCCGGCGCCTGGGCACGGTGACCGCGGGCACGATCGGGGAGCACACCGGCCTCACCACCGGCGCCGTCACCGGCCTGATGGACCGGCTGGAGAAGGCCGGCTACGTCCGGCGCGAGCGCGACCCGAACGACCGCCGCAAGGTCGTCGTGCACCTGCTGCCGAACGAGCACCTGGACGCGCAACTGGCCGCCGCCTTCGGCCCGTTCGGCGAGGACATGGCGAAGATCGCCGCCCGCTACACCCCGGCCGAGCACCGCGCGATCGCCGACTGGATCGCGGTCACGACCGAGGCACTGGTCGCCAACACCCAGCGGGTCATGCGCCTTGACCAGGCAGAGGCTCGCGCCCCGGGCTTGGGCACCGGCTGACAGGCCTCAGCGGCTCGCGCATCGGCAACAACATCCCCACCCGCACCACGTGCACCAAGCAAGACGGATAAACAGGTCATTGTGTGCACTTCAGGTCGTATAGCGCCCCCAACGGAACACGCTGATGGTTCCAGCCACGAATGCGTGCCCCTAACGGAACACGTTGAGCCGGGCCGGACCGACTACCGCGCAGACCACGGGTTGCTAGGAGTATGAATTCGCCCCCGTCGAGCAAGGCAGGCCGAAGCGCGAAATCACGCGCTCGGCGACCTCGCCGGGGGTCAGCGTCGTGTTGTCGATCCGCAGGTAGTCCGGCCGCTGGTCGAACTTTCCGCCGGAGTTGAGCTGGTACCGCGCGTCGTTTTCGAGCAGGCGGCGCCGGGACGCCCCCACGTCGCGCTTGGACGGTTTCTCGGCCAGGCGCGATTCGCACTCATTGCGCCTCAGCCGTTCAGCCTGGGTCGCCTCAAGCTCGACGAACAGCACGCGCCCGCCGCGCGCGCGGAACGGCATCGCGTACTCGTCCATGAATGCCTCATCCTCCGGCACGTTGAACGCCCACACAAAGGTGAAGACCAGGCCGGGCAGATCGCTCGCCGCGACCTCCTCGATGACCCGCCGGCGGACCTCGTCGCTGATCCGGCAGAACGCTGGGGTGCCGTACTCGAAGTAGCGCAGCGCGAGCTCAATGGAGATGTGGTTGTGGAACAGTCGCAGGCCGGTGCGCTCCGCGATGGCCTGCCCGACCGACATCTTGCCCACGGCCGGCGGCCCGACCACGAACAGCAGCAGCGGCGCAGCGGAATCGTCCATGGCTGCACAGTAGGCCAGCCAGATCGGCCAGCGTCAACACCTTTAGCTGCTGCGCAGGCCAACAGGTCTCGCATCTGTCGTGCCCTTTCGGCTAGACGATCATGCCCATCGGATCCTGCAGGCGGGTAGTGAACGCCGACAGCCAGCGGGCTGCGAGGGCGCCGTCGATCGCGCGGTGGTCGA
>Ga0302314_10008385_pt1 | contig 18401 bp, 10 predicted proteins | sample III_Palsa_N2_3_FD_200533 | JGI IMG/M metagenome (GOLD analysis project Ga0302314, IMG submission 200533) | Peat permafrost microbial communities from Stordalen Mire near Abisko, Sweden - III_Palsa_N2_3 | ecosystem: Environmental > Terrestrial > Soil > Palsa > Peat permafrost | place: Sweden...
CTCGAAGACGCGATCTGCTTCCCACGGCGCACCTGCTCCACGCGGTGATCTCAGGCAGCAACGCAACGAACAACCGCGCCCTCGCGGAAGGCAAGAACACGCCCGGCGGCTTCGCTCCGTCTCCCCGCCACGGAGCACCCCGTCGAGGAACATCCCGTAAGTTCCGCACTGCTCTGGGAGAGGAACGCCTATCGTCCAGGATCGATCGCGGCACTTCATAACCGAGTGTGGCGGCATGCCCGCCTTCATTCAAGAAGGAGTAATCGCAATGTCAACCGCAATGTCAACCCCAACGTCAACCGCATTTCGTCCAGCAATCATGAAGGATCTGATTCCCACCAACATCTCCGGAGCGTATCTGTCGCCGAAACCCCCGGATGGTTTTCATCCCAGCACCGCAACTGCCGCCGCTATGATCAAACACGGCTTTCATTGGCAGCGTCCCGGATCCGACGCCGACCCGGCCTTGCGACAGATGTGGGACACGCACTTTGGCCCAGGCTTCTCGGTCGGCACATGGCTCGTTCCGGATCAGGTCTCACATCCCGATGTGATTCATCGTCCGCGTCGGAAGACGGGTGCCGGAGCCAGCCTCAACGAGATCACCAACTGGGGTGGCTGCGTTCTCGATGGCACATGGACCTCCTGCGTCGGCACCTTCACGGTGCCCACCGTCTCCCAGCCGTCCGAAGCAGCCGGGGTCGATGGAGGATGGGACTCCAGCACCTGGGTTGGACTGGATGGCGGCGCGTCCTCCGACGACGTGTTGCAATGCGGCGTCCGCCAGGACGTAGATGGTAGCGGCAATGCTTCCTACTACGCTTGGTACGAGTGGTACTGCGGAGTACAGAAGCAGACCTTGGGCGAGACCAGCCCCCGGTATCCCGCGATCGCCTCACTCAACAACATCCTCTGTGTCGCATGGACCGGCGAAGGCAACAACCAGATCAACCTCATCGTCTCCACTGACCGTGGCCAGACCTTCGTGTCCAAGCACGTCTCGTCCCAGTTGTCGCCGGCTGCTCCCGCGCTCTGCGCACACGACGGCAACATGTTTATCTCCTGGGTCGGGGTCGACAACTACAACGTAAACATCGCCCAGATCGAGTTCGATGGCAACGGCAATCCGACGGCGATCAGGACCCCTGTGGTCCTCAACAGCATCAGTCCTCAAGCGCCTTCGATGGCCTCCCTCAATGGCAACCTGTACGTGGGCTTCGTCGGGAAGGACAACGATCAGATCAATATCGTCGTCTCCACCGACGGCGGCGCGTCGTTCCCCGTGGGCTACAAGCACATCTCGTCGGAGACCTCGCCGTACACCCCTGCGCTCGCCGCGAACGCTGGCCTTCTGATGGTGGCGTGGAAGGGCGACGGAAACGATCAGTTGAACGTCGCCCAATGCACTCTCAGTGGCCCGGCGGTCACGGCGATCGTCAGCAAGCAGGTCCTCGGGGATACCAGCCCGCTTGGCCCGTCGCTCGTTTCGATTGGAAGCACGCTCTATCTCGGCTGGCGAAGCGACGGCTCAGACACCCTCAATATTATGTATTCCACCGATAACGGAGCCACCTTTGGCAACAAGTACGTCTCGGGCGAGACCAGCTCGGACGCACCCATGCTCGCGGCCTACAACTCCGACCTGTTCATCAGCTGGAAGGGTGATGGCAACGATAACCTCAACGTCTCACTGGTCGGCATCGTCAACGGAACGATCAATGGCTTCAGCACTCCGGACTACCGGAATGAGATCGCCATTCCCAACTTTGCCGTAACACCAGGCGACCAGGTTACCGGCTCCGCGCAATATACGGCAAACAAAGCCGCAGGCCAGGTAAGCTTCTCGAACGTCACCACGAACGTGAAGTTCTCCATCACCCTCGTCCCTCCACCCGGCGCGACCATGAGCGGAGACACCGCAGAGTGGGTCGTCGAGGTCCCGACCAAGAGCAACGTCTACACGCATCTGCCTTCGTTCAGCACCGTATCCTTCACCGGCGCGAGCGCATGCGGAACTACACTCGGCAACCCGCAGAGTGGAGCCGTAGACGTCATTGAGAGTGACAGCGGCGCAGCCCTCACCAGTACGACACTCGGCAACTCCACCGTGACGATCAGCTACGTTTGATCTCCCCTGCACTTCGTCGCCCGCTCGCACCGCACCGCGGCGGCGAGCGGGCGACGAAAGCTTCTCGTCAGATCTTGTGGACTTGCTGCTAATCCCATGATTAACGTCTCAAAGCCCTATCGCGCCTTCTTCAGATTCAGAAACCGACATATGTGCAGGCGTCCGTCCGCAAGCAAGTCCAGTCGTAGACGGCGCGACATGAGTCCCCGATAGTCGATTCGCGATCTGTCCCTTATTCTCGATCTATGGGGCAATCCAAACGCCGGAGGACAGCAGGCACGTCACGTGTAGGAAGACGCGTCATCACGACGCTCTGCCTGATGCTAACCCCGCTCCTCTGCACGTATGCCGCTCTTGCGCAGAGCCCCGCAAAGCCCCTGAAGTACTTCACGCTCAGCACCTGGAAGACGGACCAGGGGCTGCCGCAAAACTTCATCACCGCCATCACGCAAACCTCGGATGGCTTCCTGTGGGTCGGCACGATGAGCGGTCTTGTCCGCTTCGATGGCGTGCGCTTCCTCTCGTTCCCCGCGCGTGCGGGCGAGAACAACCTGCAGGATCGCGTCACCGCTCTCGTCGCGGCGCCCGATGGGAGCCTCTGGATCGGCACATCAGCCGGTCTGACTCACTATCAACACGGTGAGTTCATTGCCATCGCAAACCAGTCGGGCGTAAAACGATTCGCGGTCGAAGATCTCGCCGCTGGTTCAAACAGCGGAGTCTGGGTAATGACGCACGGTCGATTGTTCTCCTCAAACGGCCTCGGACTCACTCCATATCCGCTGCCCGTCGATGGCCAACCGGGAGGCTTGAAGCAGATCGCACAGGCGCCCGATGGAACCCTGTGGGTTGCGGGCAATGAAGGGGTCTTCGCCATGCGAGGCGGCAAGGTCGCGCATCATTATAAGGATGGCGAAGGTCTTCCTGCCGCAAACATATCCTTCGTCGATGCCAACGCGCAGGGCAACGTGTATGCGGGAGACGGGCATTATCTTTTTCGCCTGGAGGGGCAGGGTTTCAAGATCGTTCGCTCTGCTGGGCGCGGCAATTTTGTCTCCGTGTTGACGGACCATCAGGGTGGACTTTGGATGGCGAGCGGCGGTCTGCATGGGGTCACGCGCAATCTGGCGGGAAAGATCGACTCCTTTACGATGGAGCAGGGGCTGGCGAGCGATGATGCGCGCGTCCTCTTTGAAGATCATGCGGGCGACATCTGGATCGGCACCATCGCAGGATTGCAGCGCTTGCACGACGGCAGGTTCACCACCTACAACGCCACCGACGCACTGCCGCACAGTCAAAACCAGTATGACGCCGTCTTCGAAGATAAGGACCATGACATCTGGGTCGGCTCATTGGAAGATGGTGTAGGCCGCGTTCACGATGGCCGCTTTGAGCGCTTCAGCGTTGCGGCAGGACTCAAACGAGGCCAGGTACGAGGCTTTGCCGATTCGAACGAAGGCCTCGTGGTCGCGATCTCCGACTACGGGCTCTTTCGCTTGAAGGGCAAGCGGTTTTATCCGATCCCCAATATCCCGCATGGCTATATCAGCTCCCCTCTTGCTGATACTGCCGGGACTCTTTGGTTTGGGATCAACGGCAGCGGTGTCTTTCGCCTGGACCATGGTTCGCTGCGGCACTTCACAACGGCCGATGGGCTTCCGGGAATGCGGATAACGGCTTTGTCCCTCGATGAGCAGGGTCGTGTTCTGGTGGCGACTACCGATGGCGTCGCGAGGTTTTCTGGCAATCGTTTCGAAGCGATCGCAGATGTCCTGGCAATCTCTCTCGCCACAGACCACCATCGCGGCGGCCTGTGGCTCGGAACCGATAACGGACTCGTGTTGCTGCAGAGTGGCCATACACGACACATCACAGAAGCGCAGGGGCTTCCAGGAAATTTTGTTCTTGCTGTGACCACGGACGACGCCGACAACGTATGGATCACAACCGCGAATGCGATTGCCAGGATTGACCGCGCCCAGATCGACGCTGTGCTGGCGGGCACAACGAATACGCTGTGGTCGAAGCGGTTTACTCAAATGGATGGCCTCGGCAGCCGGGACGTGCTGCCGATTGGCCAGGTGAATATGGAGCGCGCACACGACGGGCGCATCTGGCTGGCGACAGCGAACGGTCTCTCTGTCGCCGATACCAAAGATACGCCTTCGCCGCGTGCGCAGGTCTCGATCGAATCGATTGCGATCGACGAAGTGCCGCAGCGCGTCGCTGATCGAATCGTCGTGCCGCCAGGGCGTCATCGACTCACCTTCACGTTTACCTCGCCGGACCTTCACTCGCCGGAACAACTGCGCTTCCGTTATCGTCTCAACGGCTGGGACAAAGAGTGGATCGACGCAGCTTCGACGCGTGAGATCTCCTACACTGGCCTGCCTCCGGGCGAGTATCAGCTAAGGATCGTCGCGGCCAATGAAGACGGGGTATGGAGTGAAGCGGAAACATCAGTTGAGATGCGCATCCGTCCGTTCTTCTACCAGACTAAGCTCTTCCTCTTTGTTGCTTGTCTGGCCTTACTCGGCCTCGTCATCGAGATCACACGTCGCCGCACCAGGCATGTCGCAGAGCAGCAACGACTGCGCTTTCAGGAGCGTGCCGCGGAGCGTGAGCGCATCGGCTACGAGATTCACGACACCATCATTCAGGATCTCGTCGGCACCGCGTTACAGCTTGAACTGATCAGCATGCAGATCCCGGAGCATCCCGAGAGGACGGCCCACCTCGTCGCAGACCTGACCTCACGCATGCGCGAGATGGTGGGCAAGAGCCGCAACATGGTGTCGAGCCTTCACTCCACGGCCACGCCGCAATACCATCTCCTCGAAGTGTTACGCGAGGCCGCAGCAGAGTTTCGTCTCGCCGAACTGCCCGTACTGAAGCTGCACACCCGAGGCAGACAGCCGGTCATCGAACCCTTCATCCGCGACGAGGTCTATCGCATCTGCCGCGAAGCCATGGCCAACGCCTTCCGCCACTCCAATGCCACCGCGATTGACGTATGCGCCGCCTATACCGATGACGGATTGGAGGTCACCATCGTCGACGACGGCAGCGGAATGGATCAGGAGACTTTGAAGACCGGCAGGTCCGGACACTTCGGTCTCAGTGGCATGCAGGCGCACGCGCAGCGGATCGGGGCGACCGTCGAGATCGAGAGCAAGCCCGGCTCGGGAACGACCGTGCGTCTCATGGTGTCGACCGCCCCGCGGCGGTGGTGGCATTTTATGCGCAATCTCGCGGAGCCGGATCTGCGTTAGGATAGCCCATACCGTGAGCACTCCCCGAACACCCAACGAGAGCGCAGTCCTCGAGGCCACGCCTAACGACACCCAACTCCGGGTGATGATCGTCGATGATCATCCCATGGTGCGCGAAGGCCTTGCCGGTATTCTCGAGCGGCAGGAGATGTCGATCGTCGGCGTCGCCGCCACCGGCCGTCAGGCAATCGAGATGTTCGATCAGTTCCTGCCGGATATCCTCTTGCTTGATCTAAGGCTGCCCGACCAAAGCGGCATCGAGGTTATGCGCAGGATTCTCGCAGACCATCCCCACGCCAAGATCATCTTCCTCAGCTCATCGCAAGGCGACGCGAGCATCTTCGATGCGATCTCAAATGGCGCCTCGGGCTATCTGGTGAAGGGAATCGATGGCGCTACGCTTGGTGACAGCATTCGCCGCGTCTGGGCTGGGGGCCGATGCTTATCGCCGGAGGCCGCAGAGAAGCTCTCGCAGCACATCGCCTCGAAGAAGCTCAGCGAGCGCGAGATTGAGGTGCTTCACCTCATCTCCAAGGGAAACAGCAACAAAGAGATCGCGCGTCTGCTCTTCGTCACAGAAGACACCATCAAGATGCATGTGAAGAAGATTCTCCTGAAACTGCCCGCAAACGATCGCACTCAGGCAGTGGTGATCGCCATCCAGCGCGGCCTGCTGAACGTCTGAAGCGATACCCGAAAGGGTAGGTTTAAAACTACCCGAGGCAGACGATTGCATTCCGATGAATTTGGGCTATGCTTTGCCCAAGCCGCACTTTGATTCCCCGTCAATTTTGTCCATAGCACCTTCGTCCGCTGAGAGCTTGATGCCAGCGGAAGAAGCAGAGCTTTGTCTGTTCAACAGGAAGACCTGGAGAAATCGTATGTGCAAGAACATTCCACTCGCAGTTGCCCGCGGCCTCTTCGCCGCGGTTGTGTCGTTCTCCTTATCCGGACTCGCGGTTGCGCAGGCGACTCCGCAGATCACGCGTTCCGTCGATGCCAGTGTTCGAACGACGATCTCCGGTACCGTCCATCCGTTGGCCAATGCGCAAAACGACCGTGGCCGAGTCGATGCCTCGTTGACCATGAAGGATATGATCCTGACGCTGCATGCCAGCACGGCACAGCGCGCGCAGCTTCGCCAACTCACCGATGACCTGCACAACGCAAGCTCTGCGAGTTATCACAAATGGCTCACACCCGCGCAGTTTGGAGCGCAGTACGGCCCTGCCGATGACGATCTCAAGACCGCGAAAGATTGGCTCGTCGCGAATGGCTTCAAGATCGAAGAAGTCTCCGCCGCCAAAACCTGGATCCGCTACTCAGGCGTAGCCCAGCAGGTCGAGCAGAGCTTCGGCACCGAGATTCACAAGTACTCCGTCAAAGGCGCAACCCACTATGCCAACTCGAAGGCGCTTTCGCTGCCAACCGCGCTCGCACCCGCCGTCTCCGGCGTCGTCAGCGTCAACAACTTCGAGAAGCGCCCGCAGCACATCACCCCCAACACGGTGGCACGCAATGCCGACGGCAAGCTGGCGCGTGTGAGCGCGAGCAGCACTGCACCCACAACCGCTGGGATAGACCCAACCCTCGCCGCGCGCCCAGCCTTCACCTACACCGGCTCGCAGGAAGAGAACTACCTCGCCCCCGGCGACTTCGCCAAGCTCTACAACACCACGCCGCTGCTCAACGCAGGCGTCGACGGAACCGGCGTATCCATCGCCATCGTCGGCCGCTCCGACATCAGCCTCTCCGACGTCGAGGCCTTCCGCACCCTCTTCAAGCTTCCCTTCAACGATCCCAAAATCATCTACGCAACCACCGACCCCGGAGTGATCTCGGGAGATGATGAAGAAGCGATCCTCGACGTCGAGTGGTCTGGAGCCGTAGCCCCCAAGGCGAACATCAACTACGTCATCGGCGCAACCACGCTCACCACCGACGGCGTCGACATCTCGGCCGCCTATATCGTCGACCATGCCGTAGCCCCGATCATGTCCATCAGCTTCGGCGAGTGCGAATCCGAAGTCGGCCCCACTGAGATGGCCTTCTACAACGATCTCTGGCAGCAGGCCTCCGTCGAAGGAATCACCGTCATGGTCTCGTCCGGCGATGGTGGATCGAGCGACTGCGTCATTCCCAGCGAGTATCGCGCAACGCCATACAGCCTCGGCGTCAACGGCCTCGCATCGACCCCCTACAACATCGCAGTCGGTGGCACCGAACTCAACGACATCGACACCAACACCTACTGGAACATCGCGAACGGCCCGAACCTCTCCTCGATCAAGGGCTACGTTCCCGAAGCCGCGTGGAACGAAAGTTGCAACGCGGATCTTCCTGTCACCGCGACCAATTGCTACTACAACCCAACCTATGAGAGCACCTATGCCGGTGGCGGTGGTGCAAGCTCCTGCGCGACGACCAGCACCGACGAATACGGCGACGTAACCTGCGCCGCCGGCTACGCGAAGCCTTCCTGGCAGACCGGTGTCGGCGTGCCGAAAGATGCCGTCCGCGATCTGCCCGACGTCGCACTCGCCGCAGCCGCATCACACGATGGCTTCCTGCTCTGCTACAACGGGTCCTGCCAATGGACCACAAACTCCGATGGCAGCCTGACCCTCACACAAGCCTCCGTCATCGGCGGAACCTCGGCCGCGTCGCCTTCCTTCGCGGGCCTGATGGCATTGGTTGAGCAGAAGAACGGCATCTATCAGGGCCAGGCGAACTATCAGCTCTACAAGATCGCCGCGCAGCAAAGCCCCTCTTCCTGCAACTCGGCCACCGAGACCTCGCCCACCCAATCGACCGCGTGTGTCTTCCACGACATCACCACCGGCTCCAACGCCATCAGCTGCATCTACGGCGATACCGACTGCACGGTAGCGGTCCCCGGCAGCACGTTGTTCGGCTACCTCAGCGGCTTCTCGGCAAAGACGGGCTACGACCAGACGACCGGTCTCGGCTCGATCAACGCTGCCAACCTGGTCGCCGCGTGGGAGAAGGTCAAGCTCCTCGGCTCAGTCGCGCACCTGGCTCTCTCGAAGACGACCTTCACGCACGGAACCCCCGTCACGGTCATCGCGGACGTACAAGCCGCAGTCGGCACCGGCACGCCCAGCGGCTCAATCATGCTGCGCAGCAGCAAGCAGCTTCTCCTCAACCCCGAAGTGCTCACCGGTGGTTCATACTCCGGCTCGATCAACAACCTGCCCGGCGGCACCTATCAGATCGCCGCGGAGTATGGTGGCGACGCAACCTTCTCCGGCAGCACCTCCAACACCGTCACGCTCAAGGTATCGCCCGAGAGCAGCAGCGCAACCGGCACCACCTACACCGCCTCGCGCTTCTACATCCTGGGCAGACAGCCCATCATCGAAGCGTCCTCTGCCAAGCTCGGTAATGCCTTCTACGTCCAGTTCCAGATCGCCGGAAAATCAGGCAACGGCATCCCCACCGGATCCGTCGCCCTCAGCGTAGGCTCGAAGTCCATCGGGACCTTCCCGCTTGACGCAACCGGTACGATCTACGTTCCATGCGGTCCCTCCACCACCTGCGACTTCGGCCTCGGTACTTATACCTTCACCGCCGCCTACTCGGGTGACAGCAGCTTTACGCCGACCACGTCGACCGTTCCATTCACCCTCACCAAGGGCACGCTGAACTTTGCCGTAGCCCTGAACAACCAGACCCCCGCGCCGTTCGGCAGAGTTGAAGCCACCGTCTACTTCAACAACGACCCTGCCGTCCTGCCCACCGGAACCGTCACGCTTACCCGCGACGACACCGGCGCAACCATTGCCACTGGCACCATCGACAAGACCGGCATCGCGACCATTCCTTTCCTCGCTCCGCGCGGCACCTACTCCGTCCTGGCGAGCTGGACCGGCGATACCAACTATACCGCTGGCTACCTTGCCTCCTATGAGCAGATCGTCACGACTGGAGCCGGATCCCTGGCAACGAGCACCGGTATCTCAGCAAACGCCGGCAGCTCCGTGATGGGCCAGTTGACGCAGTTCACCGTGAAGGTTGCAGCGATGTCGAAGACCACCAAGCTGCCGACCGGAACCATCACACTCTACTCGCAGGAAGGCCAGCTCGCCGCATCGATGGCCGTCATCGGCGGTCAGGCAACCGGGTTTGTTCAGTGGGGTCACGTTGCAGTCGAGAAGGTCTACGCCAGCTACTCTGGCGATGCCAACTTTGCCGCAAGCAACAGCTCCTTCTGGACCATCCCCGTCTCACGCGCCACGCCGAGCCTCGCGCTCACCGCCAACGCAACCACGGTCACGGCAGGCTCGGAGAGCAGCATCACCGCAATCCTCAGCAGCTCGTTGTCCTCGACCAACGTCGTCGCCCCCAGCGGAAGCATTCAGTTCTATGACTCCGTCAACGGCGCCGCCACAGTCGCCATCGGAACCCCGCAGGCCCTCAACGGCGGCAACGGTGGAAGCATCCTGGCCACACTCGCTCCGATACTGCCTGCAGGTCGCAACACGATCACAGCCAAGTACTCGGGCGACACCAACTGGAACGCAGCATCGTCCTCCACCACGATCGAAGTATCCGCTGCGAGCGGTGCAGGGAAGTAAGCCGCAGCAGCCGGGTTGAACCGCACGGAAGACGCTGCAACCACCAGAGCAACAGCGTCTCCTGCGGCTCATCGCACAAATGGAACCCCCGCTCCGTACTTGGAGCGGGGGTTCCATTTGCCTTCGATCTCTTCCTGTAAGTCCCCTTGAAAAACAAGCGCGTACTTCCAAAAACACAGTCTCCAGGTAGCCGCGTAATACCTATTTGCAAAATAGGTATTACGCGGCTACTATTGCCTCCATGGCGAAGAACCCCGAACATCGCGACCTCTTCCCCGGTGCTCTCGAGATCATGATCCTCCAGTCCCTGCGCCTCAAACCCATGCATGGCTACGGGCTCGTGAAGCATATCAAGCAGGTCTCCGATAACCTCCTTCAGGTCGAAGAGGGCTCGCTCTATCCCGCCCTCCAGCGCATGTTGCGCGAAGGCCTGCTGGACTCTCGCGAGGGCATCTCGGCCAAGGGAAGGCCGACTCGCATCTACGAGTTGACCGACGCAGGCGTTCGTCACCTCGAACGCGAAGTCGTCAGCTTCGAGAGGATGTTCGCGGGCTTCTCCCGTGTACTTGCCGCAGCCAAAGCATAGGAGGTGTGGAGTGTCCCTGTTCCGTCGCTTCTCCAGAAATCGCCGGTATGACGACATCTCGGTCTCCATCCAGGAACACCTCGACGAGCGCGTCGACGAGCTCATGGAAGAAGGCCTTCCCCGCGATGCCGCCGAACGAGCCGCCCGCCGCGACTTCGGCAACGTGCCGCTCCTCCGCGAGCGCAGCCGCGAAGCCTGGCAATGGCAGCGCATCGAATCCCTCCTGATGGACCTCAAGCATGTCTTCCGCCGCCTTGGCCGTTCGCCCGGCTTCGCCGTCACCGTCATCCTCACCTTGGCCATCGGCATCGGCGCAAACACCGCCGTCTTCAGCGTCCTCAACAGCGTCCTGCTCCGCCCGCTCCCCTATCCCGAGCCCGACCAGCTCGTCTCCCTCCGCCTCAGCGCCCCCGGCGCACCCGGCCTCTCCGAGTTCCGCGACGAGCTCCGCCTTTCCCCCTCGATGTACTTCACCTTCGCCACGCATAACCGCGTCTTTCAGTCCCTCGGCGTCTGGAACCCCGGCTCCGCCAGCATCACCGGCTTCGCCCAGCCCGAGCAGGTCGACACCGCGCAGATCTCCGGCGGCATCCTTGAAACCCTCAACGTTCCCGCCTTCGCCGGTGAGTGGCTCACCGCCGCCGATCAGGACTCCCACGGCCTTGGCCGCGTGATGCTCAGCTACGGCTACTGGCAGCGTCGCTACGGCGCCGACCCCAACGTCGTCGGACGCACCATCCGCGTCAACTCCCAGCCACGCGTGATCGCCGGAGTCATGCCGCGCGGCTTCAAGCTCCTCAACTACGACTTCGACCTTCTCGTTCCCCTCGCTCTCGACCCCGTCAAAGAGCAGTTGGCTGGCTTCGGCTTCCACGGCATCGCACGCCTTCGCCCCGGAGTCCTCATCCCCCAGGCCAACGCCGACATAGCCACGCTGCTCAACGTCTGGATGGACTCCTGGACCAACGGTCCCGGCTCCGATCCCCACTTCTATCTCAACTGGAGGATCACCCCCGCGCTCCAGCCTCTCAAAGAGACCGTTGTCGGCAGCATCCAGACCGTCCTCTGGGTCGTCATGGGAACCATCGGCCTCGTCATGTTGATCGCCTGCACCAACGTCGCCAATCTCCTCCTCGTTCGCGCCGACGCCCGCCAGCAGGAGCTCGCCGTCCGCTCCGCCCTCGGCGCAGGCCAATGGAGAATCGCCCGCGAGCTTCTCCTTGAAAGCGTGACCCTCGGCCTGCTCGGCGGAGCCGTTGGTGTCGGCGTCGCCTACATCGGCCTCCGCGTGCTCACCGCCATCGGCCCCGGCCAGCTCCCCCGCCTCAGCGAGATCTCACTCGACTTCTGGTCCATCGCCTTCACCCTCCTCCTGTCCGTGCTCTCCGGCCTCTTCTTCGGCATCATCCCCGTACTGCGCTATCTCCCCTCCCGTCACCGCCCCACCCTGCTCGGAGCCATGCGCACCTCCAGCGTCAGCCGCGAGCGCCAGCGTGGCCGCTCCATCCTCGTCACCGCGCAGGTCGCCATGGCTCTCGTCCTCCTCATCGGTGCGGCCCTCATGATCCGCTCCTTCCTCGCCATGCACAACGTGGACCCCGGATTCTCCGGCCCAACCTCTCTCCAGGTCATGCGCCTCTCCATCCCGGCGACCCTCGTCCCCGATCCCACCTCCACCCTGCGCATGCAGCACACTATCCTCGACCAGCTCGCCGCCATCCCCGGCGTCTCCTCCGTCGGCTTCGCCGCCTCCGTTCCCATGAGCGGCGCCGAGCCCGGCTGGGACGAGATCCTCATCGAGGGCAAGAACTACGAAGGCGAGTCGCCGCCCATGCGCCTCTACAACTTCGTCTCCCCCGGCTACTTCCACACCGCTGGCACCCGCTTCATCGCCGGACGCGACTTCACCTGGCCCGAGATCGACAGCGTCCACCCCGTCGGTATCCTCTCCGAAAGCCTCGCCCGCGAACTCTTCGGATCGCCCCGCGCCGCCATCGGCAAGCGCTTCCGCGAGTTCGAAAGCTCTCCCTGGCACGAGGTCGTCGGCGTCGTCCAGGACGTCCACGAAAACGGCGTCGATCAAGTCTCACCCGCAACCGTCTACTGGCCTTCGCTCGACGCCGACCCCTCCGCGCCCGCAAAAGTAAGCACCTGGCGCAATCTCTACTTCGCCATACGCACCAATCGCGCCGGCACCCAAAGCCTCATCAACGAGATGCAGCACGCCGTCTGGTCCGTCAACGCGAACCTGCCCGTCACCGCCATCAGCACCATGCAGGACATCTTCGGCCAATCGATGGCCCGCACCTCCTTCACCCTGGTCATGCTCGCCATCGCCGGAGCCATGGCCCTCGCCCTCGGCATCCTCGGCATCTACGGCGTCATCTCCTACGCCGTCTCGCAGCGCACCCGCGAGATCGGCATCCGCATGGCTCTCGGCGCGAAGCGCAGCGAGCTCGTCTGGATGTTCGTCCGCTCGGCCTTGCTGCTCACCGGCGTCGGCATCGTCGTTGGGCTCGGAGCCTCAGCCGCGCTCATGCACCTCATGCGAACCCTGCTGTTTGAGATCAGCCCACTCGACCCGATCACCTTCGCCACCGTCCCCATCGCCCTCGTTGCCGCAGCCGCGATGGCCAGCTATCTTCCCGCACGTCGCACCGCCGCAATCGATCCCGTCGAAGCCCTCCGCGCCGAATAGCCACCACCCATCTCACCGCGCAGGCGCATCGAAACTCCGGCCCGTCGAAGCCGTATACTCCCTCGGCGACAGCCCCAGAATCCGCTTGAACAACGTCGTAAACGACGCAGGATTCTCATACCCCAGCTCGAACGCCGTATCGGTCACCGACGCCCCTCCAGCCAGCTTCGGCAGCGCCGCCAAAATACACGCCTGCTGCCGCCACGCCACAAAGCTCAATCCCGTCTCCCGCCGAAACAGCCGCGTAAACGTTCGTCGGCTCGTATGCAGTGAACCAGCCCAGTCATCGATATCGCTCGTCGCCACGGGCCGTAGCAGAAACCTCCGGCACAGCCGCGCCAGCCCTTTATCCGTCGGCATTGGCAGCGAAAACGGCAACGCAGGCAGCATCGCCACCTCGTATTGAATCAACTGCATCACCGCCGCCGACCGCCCTTCCAGCGCATACTGCACCGGCAACGCCACCGCCTCCGTCAGCAGGCTGTGCATCAGCGAAGAGATCGCCACCACCTGGCAATGCTCCGGCATCGTCCCCAACGCCTCCGGCTCGAAGTAGAGGCTCCGCATCGCCACCACCCCCTGCATCTGCAGTTCGTGCCGCACGCCAGCCGGAATCCAAAGCCCTCTCCGCGCAGGCACCGCCCACGCTCCCTGCGTCGTCGACGCCATCGCAATCCCCGACACCGGACAAAACAACTGGCTTCTCCGATGGCTATGCGTCCGCACATGATGCGACGCCGGATACGTCCCGCCCAGCGCCAGCACCGGGCGTGTGACATCGCTAAAGTGCTTGTCGATATCGACGCTGAAACGATGGCCCATTTGCATAAGTATTTGTCCCAGCTCCGGTGGTGGGCCGCACCGCAAAATTATATCGTCTAGAAGTAAGTAGCGAACCGAGTAAGCCAGGAAAGCAGACAAAGCAATGAGCCAACCGCAGCCGCATCAGAAGAGAAACTCCGCATCCTACCGCGTCCTCGCAGCCGCGAGTTTCTGCCACCTGACGAACGACATGCTGCAATCCCTCTTCATCGCGTCCTACCCCATCCTCAAAGGAAACTTCCATCTCTCCTTTAGCCAGATCGGTGTCCTCACCCTGGTCTTTCAAATCACCGCATCCCTGCTCCAGCCGCTCGTCGGCCTCTACACCGACCGCAAGCCGCTCCCCTACTCGCTGCCCTTCGGCATGGCCATCTCCGCATCCGGCCTCTTCGCTCTGGCCTTCGCGCAAAACTACACGACGTTGCTTGTGGGTGGCGCACTCCTCGGCGTCGGCTCCTCCATCTTCCATCCCGAGTCCTCACGCCTCGCCCGCCTGGCCTCCGGCGGAGCTCACGGCATGGCGCAATCCGTCTTCCAGGTAGGCGGTAACTTCGGCTCCTCGCTCGGCCCCCTGTTAGTCGCTTTCTTCGTCCTGCCGCGCGGTCAGCAAAGCCTCGCCTGGTTCACACTCGCAGCCCTCTTCGCCATCATGTTGCTCACCGCTCTCGGCCACTGGTACAAACAGCATGGCCGTGCCATTCAGGCGAAGCACGCCGCCCAAATCCCTTCCGTCTCGCTCAGCCGCAAACAGGTCGGCGGAGCGCTCTCGGTCCTCATCATGCTCACGCTCTCCAAGTACTTCTATCTCGCGAGCATCACCAGCTACTACGTCTTCTACCTGATGCAGCACTTCCACGCCACCCAGCGCGACGCGCAGTTCGATCTCTTCCTCTTCCTCGCCGCCGTCGCCGCAGGAACGGTCATCGGTGGTCCGGTGGGCGATCGCATCGGCCGCAAGAAAGTCATCTGGGTCTCTATCCTCGGCATCCTGCCCCTCACCCTCTTACTGCCCTACGTCGCGTTGCCGGTCACCATCGCTCTGACCCTCGTCATCGGCCTTGTCATCGCGTCCGCGTTCTCCGCGATCCTCGTCTACGCACAGGAACTCATGCCCGGCAAAGTCGGGATGGTCTCCGGCTTATTCTTCGGCTTCGCATTCGGTCTCGGCGGCCTTGGCGCAGCCCTACTCGGCACACTCGCCGACCACACCAGCATCGACTTCGTCTACAAGGTGTGCTCGTTCCTGCCTGCTCTGGGCTTGCTCACCGGCTTCCTGCCAGACACAAACAAGCCCGACATCAAGCAACCATCCGAGCCATCCATCCCGATCGAAGCCGCAGCCCTGATGCCCCAGCAATAAAAGCGAGGCTGTATGGAGAACATCTCCACACAGCCTCACCTAACGCTGAATTGCGACCAACGGGAGCACCACCGCGAAGCGGGTATACACGTCACGAAGTGACCGCCGCCCGCGCAGGGCGCACTTAATCCTCTAGACCGTCACGCCAGCAAGCGTCCTTGCGCGCCAAAGCGCACCCAGAATCGGGTCCACCACCTGCGGCAAAATCTCCGCCTCCGGAAACTCCGCCCGAATCCCCGCCATCAGCCCTTCATGCACCGGCGCAACGTTCTCGAGAATGCTCCCCGTAAACGCCACCGGAGGCACCCAACCCGCAGGGGCCGTCTGCTGCACCCGCCGCATCGCCAGGATCGCCAGATCCGCCAGATCCTGCGCCTCTTTCACCAGCACGCGCTTGGCAATCGCATCTCCACGCTGCGCACACCCCACCACCAGCGCCGTTAGCCGCGAAAAGTCCGGCGCAGGAATCGCATTCCCATACTCCACCAGATGCGCAATCGTCGGAAGCTGCCAGAAGTTCATCACCGACCGCAGCAGCAGGGCAGGGGACTGTCCCTCCTCCTCGCTAGCCTCCAAGCCGCTCGCCCGAGCAGCATCCTTTGCTCGCAAAGCGTCAAACGCCGCCACATCGAAGCCCAACTCATCGATCGCCCGAAACGCTCCACGCAGCGCCATCAGCCCAATTCTGTGCCCCGATCCCTGATCCGCCAGCGCCGGTCCCCAACCACCCACAGTCGTCAACGCGCCCGTATGCGCCCGTCCCGCCACATTCGATCCCGTCCCAGCCATAATCAGCACGCCTGGCTTGCCGAAGAACGCCGCATCCAGCGCAATCTCCACATCGCCCAGCAGCAGCAGCTCGCCGCCCACCCGCGCCGCAAATGCTTCCCGCAGCCAGTCCGCCACCAGCGGCACCGTCTCGCCCGCCGTCCCCACGCACGTCGTCTGGATCTCCCCCATCGCCACGCCCGTCGCCGCCGTCAGCTCCTTCAGCGCCTGGTCAAGATTCGCCCCAGCCGTCGCCGCATCCGTCCGCATCCGCTTGATCGTGCCCGTGCGTACCCGCGCCAGCACCTCACTGTCGTTCGCGAGCACATAGTCCGTCTTCGTTCCACCAGCATCAATCGCAAGATAAAAGCTCATAACCCTTCCAACCATCCGTCCAACTAACAAGCAGTCCTTCGACAAGCAAAAGCCTCTTACTCCTGCACCACAGCCTTCACCAGATTCCGCGGCCGATCCACATCGATCCCATTGTTGATCGACATAAAGTACGAAAACATCTGCAGCGGCACCACCTCGCACAGCGGCAACAGTAACTCCGTCGTCGGCCTCACCCAGATCACATGCGTCGCCAGCGAGTCCACCTCGCTGTCCCCCGTATTCGCAATCGCCAGGATATTCGCACCCTGCTCCCGCATATCGTTCATCAAGTTCACCGTCCGCTCATACCGCTCCACCGAGTCCGGATCCCCATGATCCACCGTCGCAATCATCACCAGCGGCGTTCGCTCACTCACCAGCGCATTCGGCCCATGCTTCAACTCGCCCGCCGGATATCCCTCCGCATGCAGATACGCCGACTCCTTCAGCTTCAGCGCTCCCTCCCGCGCAATCGGATAATGCACCCCGCGCCCCAGGAAAAGAAAGTTCTCAATCTCGCCATACTCCTCGGCGATCTCCTTCACATCCGCTTCCCAGTCAGCCAACTGGCTCTCGATCAGCTCCGGCAGCATCTCCGCGCCAGACAGATGCGCCCGCAGCGTCGTTGCATCCATCGTGCCCTTCACCTCAGCCGTCATCAGCGCCAGCAGATGCAGCACCAGCAGCTGCGACGTAAAGCTCTTCGTCGCCGGAATCGCCCGCTCCCGTCCCGCCACCGTCGGCACCGAGACCGTCGCCTCCCGCGCCATCGTCGAGCCCTCAACATTCGTAATCGCCAGCGTCTTATGTCCCGCCGCATGCGCCTTCCGCAACGCCGCCAACGTATCCGCCGTCTCACCCGACTGCGACACAATCATCACCGACGCATCCTTCGTCGCGCGCTCCGACCGGTAGCTATACTCGCTCGCATACTCCACATCCACCGCGATCCCGGTCAGGTCCTCGATCGTCAGCTCCGCCACCATCCCCGCATGCCGGCTCGACCCACTCGCCGCGATAACCAGCTCGCCATGCAGATCGTTCAACCACCGCCGAATCGGCCCGCACGACTCCTCGCGAAACGCGCCATTCTCCACATACCGCGCAAACGTCTCACCCAGCGTCTGCGGCTGTTCATAGATCTCGCGCATCATCCAGTGCGCAAACGGCGCAGGCCCATCCGTCGACGGCATCCCCAGCAGCTTCCCTTTAGAACCCATAGTCGTTCTCTCCGCGATCTCGCAAAATGATCATATACTCACAATTCAATCAACATCCAGAGTGAATTGCGCGATTCAATACGAAAGAGGGGGGTGAAAAAAGATCATGTTAAAAAGGAAACCCACGCAGCGCGGTGGGGGCTGATGCGTGGGTATTCCGGTAAAGCAACGAAGTGGGTGGACTTCGTTATGACTGACTCAACCCGAAGGGAGTCTTGCCACTCACCTAAGGTAAGGGAATTTCAGACCAAAGTCAAGATCTCCAGCAAGACAAAAGAGAAAAACGCCCTGCGCGGGCAGCGACCACCTCGTGGTGTGTGATCGCTGCGCGTGGTCCGACCGATGGTCGGCACAGAATCTCGTGCCGACCATCGGTCGGACCACCGCGAAGCGGGTATACGGTACGAAGTACCCGCCCCGCGCGCAGCGGGCCCGTACGGCAGGACAGCCTTTGCCCGCTATTCCCTATTCCCTGTCCCTAAAGCCTACAAATCAGCAACTCCCGCTCATAAATCATCTCCGGCGGCAGGTGGTCATGCAGCAGCAGAAACAGCTCCTCATGCCCCATCAC
>Ga0302314_10008387_pt1 | contig 18396 bp, 15 predicted proteins | sample III_Palsa_N2_3_FD_200533 | JGI IMG/M metagenome (GOLD analysis project Ga0302314, IMG submission 200533) | Peat permafrost microbial communities from Stordalen Mire near Abisko, Sweden - III_Palsa_N2_3 | ecosystem: Environmental > Terrestrial > Soil > Palsa > Peat permafrost | place: Sweden...
TGGGAGGTGGGGTGGCCTATTTGGCCGTATTCGCCACGCTTGTCCGTCAGTTGGATGCCAGATCCAGAACCGAACCCGGCTCGTCATAGCGGAACCGTCCGTCTTCTATTCCCTGATCCGCTAGCGCCAGTCGCAATTCAACGACCGGATCATCACGCCCCTCATCGCTGAGCGGAAACACACCCCAGTGGATCGCCAGCGCTTGTTTTGCGTCGAGATCGCGCAGGATCTGCACGGTTTGCGCGGGATCGGTGTGCTGGTCGGCCATGAACCAGCGTGGGGCGTAGGCGCCGATCGGCAGCAGCGCGACGTCCGGTGATCCCAGGCGTTCGCGGATTGTCATGAACAGCGTGCCATCGCCATAGCCGGTGTCGCCGGCGAAATAGACCGCGCCCGCGCTTGCCCGGATGTGAAACCCGCACCACAGCGCCATGCGCCGGTCGTTCAGGCCGCGCGCGGACCAGTGTTGGGCCGGGATGAACGTGATCGTTGCGCCGCCGAATTGGTGCGTATCCCACCAGTCGCCGGTGACGATCCGCGCCTTGGGCACTTTGCGGCGCACGATCGTGTCATTGCCGAGCGGGGTCACGATCAGCGGGTCGTGGTGTCGGACCAGCTTGCGCAAGCTTGCCGCGTCGAGGTGGTCGTAATGGTTATGGCTCAACAGCACGGCGTCGATCGGGGGCAGGTCTTCGAACCGTATCCCCGGCGCGCAGACACGTTTGGGGCCCGCGAACGGGACCGGGCTGCACCGCTCGGAGAAGACCGGATCGGTCAGCAGGTTCAGGCCCGCGATCTGGATCAGGACGGTGGCGTGGCCGATGAGCGTTATGCGGGCGCCTGTGACGCGCGCGTCGGGCACGGTGGTCTGCACGGGCACGTGTGCCGGCCACGGTGTGCGCTTTGACGTGCTGCGCCATTTGCGCATGTCGGCGAAGGTCTTGTCGGGTGTCTGCGGCGCGGTGTTGAAGAAGCGACCGTCGAAATGGTCGCTGGGCGGCCCGTCGTAATAGCGGTTTTTGGGCATGTGATGTCCGTGCTGCAAAGTCAGCCGGTATATCGGGATGACCCGGCCCGGATTAAACCCCCAGCGCGGTCCGTTCGCGTTCGAGAATGGCGACGGCATTACCGATCAAGCGCGCGATCGCTTCGGGGCTTTGCCAGCCGGTGTGCGCGGTCAGCACGACGCGCGGCGCGCTGCGCAGCGGATGATCGGCGGGCAGGGGCTCTGCGGTGAACACATCGAGGCCTGCGCCCGCCAGGTGGCCGTCGCGGAGCATCGCCAGCAATTCGGCTTCGTCGGTCAATTCGGCGCGGGCGGTGTTGATGAACACGGCGCCGGGCTTCATCTGGCGCAGGCGTTTTGCGTCGAGGAAATTGGCGGTTTCGTGGGTGTAGGCGAGGTGGGGCGAGACGATGTCGGCGCGTGCCAGCAAAGTATCTAGGTCGACCTGTTCGACGCCGGGTAGATCGATCGGGCGGCGGGCCCAGGCGATGACATTCAGGCCGAGTGCGTGGCACATCCGCGCGACTTCGCTGCCGATTGCGCCAAGGCCGACCAGGCCGATGGTCTTGCCTGACAGTTCGCCGATCGGTGCGCCGTCCCAGCCGCCGGCGGCGATGCTGGCATTTTGCGCGGGGATGTCGCGATAGACGGCGAACAGGAGCGCGATCGTGTGTTCGGCGACGGCGCGGTCGCCATAGCCTTTGATCGTATGGACCGGGATATTGCGCGCGGCGGCGGCGGGCAGGTCGACGAAATTGGCCGCGCCGGTGCCGAGGAACAGGACCTGTTTCAGCGCCGGGCTGGCGTCCATGACGGCTGCGGTCACTTTGGTCTCGTTGACGACCACGACTGGATAGCCGGCGATGCGGGCGATCATCGTCGCCTCGTCGCACTGGCCGGGGTGGTGCTTGATCAGCGTGTCATCGGCGCCGGCTTGCGCAAAGGCTTCGACCAGGAACGGGGTGGAATCGGCGACGATCGCAAAGGTCATGGTTTTCCTTATCCTCCCCGTTTCGGGGAGGGGGACCGCCGGAACGGTGGTGGAGGGGCGGTGCCTCTTCGTGCACCGGTCGATCGGGTGTGCTGTTATTCCTGGTGCGACTTCGGCGGGGTTGCGCAATCCTGAGAGGCCCCTCCGCCACTGCTTCGCGTGGTCCCCCTCCCCCGAAGGGGGAGGATTTTTAGTCTGCAAATCCTGGGTCGGTGCGTTGCAGGTCGCGAATGTGGGCGATCCATTCGGGCAGGCCGGTTTCCTGGCCGCCGAAATTGTCGTTTTGGGTGGCGGTCAGTTCGCGGATCGGTTCGCGCACCGGGTAGAGCGCGGCGCCGCCGCTCATGGCCGCGATCTGGATCTGGCAGGCGCGTTCGAGGTTGAACATGGCCGAGAATGTTTCGGCCGTCGTCGCGTAGGCGGTCAGCAGGCCGTGGTTGCGCAGGATCAGTGCGCCGTGGTTGCCCAGGTCCTGGACGAGGCGCGGTTTCTCGTCGTCGAGCAGCGCGATGCCCTCGTAATCGTGATAGCCGATGCGGTTGTAGAATTGCAGCGCGTGCTGGCTGATCGGCAGCAGGCCCTGGGCCTGGCACGCGACGGCGACGCCGGCGGTCGTGTGTGTGTGCATGACGCAGCCGACATCGTGGCGGGCGGCGTGGATCGCGGTGTGGATCACGGCGCCCGCCGGGTTGACGTCGCGCGCCGAGGGTTCCTCGTGAATGCCGAAGCGGATCAGGCTGCTCGCGGTCACTTCGTGGAACTGGTCGCCGAAGCGGTTGATCAGGATGTCTTCGGTGCCGGGGATCCGCGCGGTGATATGCGTGTAGATCGTGTCGGTCATGCGGTAGCGCGCGGCCAGGCGATAGCACGCGGCCAGGTCATAGCGCGTCTGGCGCTCGGCATCGCTCATGGTCGCAATTGACAGGCTAGCCATCAGACAGTTTCCCCAAGCTCGCGTGCCAGCACGCGCCAGCGCGAATTGATTTCGTCGCGATCGACATAGGCGCCCTGCAGATGGCGCTCGCCGGTTTGCGGGTCGAAGGCACGACGTGCATGCAAGACGCGGCGGTTGTCAAATGCCCACATGTCGCCTGGCGCCAGGCGCCGCTCGATAAAGTATTTGGGATCGCGGCACATTGCCTGGAACAGGCGCAGTGCGGTGTAGATTTCGCCCATCTGCTGCGCCGGGGCATCGATCGGCCCGCGTAGGAAATTGGCAAAGCGCACTTCGCTCAGGTCGCCTTCCGCGGTCAGCGCGATCAGCGGCGCGCTCCAGCGATAATCGGTGCGATCGTCGCGGTTCCAGAATGCCATTGGCGCGGTCGTGATCGTCGCGAATTCGGCCGGGTATTGCGCGCGCATCGCTTCGCCGATCGCAAAGCCATCGACGAAGATGCTCTCGCCGCCGACGGCATCGTTGACCAGGCAGTGCAGGAATTGCAGTCCGGGCTGCAATTCGCGCGTTGGCAGGTCGGTGTGTGCGGGCAGCAGCACGCTGGTATAGGCGGCGCTATCGGCGACGGGTTTGGATTTCACGTCGAACACGCGGCCGAAATTGGTTTCGCGCAGATGCGAAATCCGCGCGATCGGGGCAAGCAGGGAGTGGTTGTCCGTGGGCACATTCTTGACCTGGGTCAGCCCCGACGAGCGCATCGCGCCGAGCCAGGTCCACAGCACGCGATCGTCGGCCATGATTTCGGCATAGTCGAACGATTGCAGCGCGTCGGCGTATTCGCGGCCCCAGATGAACGATTGCGGGCGCGCGGCGTGGCGTTCGGCGCGGCTGGTCGCGTCCGACGCGTGGCTGCGCAGCCAGCCGGCGGCGTAGCGGCTGGCATGGCCATCGGACCAGACGACGTTCAATGCGCCATCTGTGGCGACCGAAGTGCTGCGCACTGCCAGGTCGGCGGGGGCGTCGGTGATTTCGAACAGTTGTTCGCGGGTCAGCGGCAGGTAGCAGTGCGAGCACGTGCAATTGTCGCGCAGGAAATAGCGGTGATAGGCGCTCTCGCGGCCATCGCTCCAGGTGACGATCGTGTCTTCGCCCGCCTGCGTGACGCGCTCCACGGTCTGGTCGGTGGCGAAAACGCGCCAGTCTTCGACGGTATCGAGTTCGATCGTGCTCACTATTTTACACTCCAGGGCGCGCGCGAAAACACGGTTTCCAGCGCGGGCAGGAACGCGGTGATCGGCAGCGTATCGTAATCCGGGTCGAACGCTTTCTGGTCCCACTCGTCGGTGAATTTTGCGGTGATCGCGAACGCCGGATGGTCGCGGTATTGTTCGCGCGCATGTTTGTCGCCGCCGCAATATTCGGCGTAGAACAACTGCTGGAATTCTTCGTGATGTTCGACCAGCCAGACATTTTCCGCGCTGATATACGGCGCCAGCATCGCGGCGGCGAATGGCCCGTGGTTGATCGGCGCGAGCGTGTCGCCGATGTCGTGCAGCAGCGCGACCACGATCATTTCATCGTCGGCGCCATCGCGCATCGCGCGCGTCGCGGTCTGCAATGAGTGCACATAGCGATCGACCGGATAGCCCAGGTCGTGCGTCGCCAGCAGTTCCAGATGCGCGATCATCTGGCCCGCGATACCCTTTTGAAACAGATCGAACTTCTCGTTGATCGGTTTCCAGTCGGCGGCGGTGGATTCGTCAAAATGGCGGAACATGGGCGTCCTCCTTCAGGCGGGCTGCAACAGGCGGCGGCGGCTGCCGACGGTATCGCGATCGAGGTAACACTGGCGCATGTGGCGCGATCCGGTGTTCAGGGTATAGCCGGTCCGACCGTGCAGCAGGCGGTAATTGTCCATCATCATCACTTCGCCCGGTTGCAGGCGGAAGCGCAAAGTCAGCGGCGAGGCGGGCGCGATCAGTTTCCAGAACGCGGCGCGCGCGGCGTAATAGCGGTCGAGCTGCTCGATCGGCAGGCGCCCGACCATTTCGGTGCGGTTGTTGTAGCGGATCTGCACGACATCGCCGGCCGCATTGCATTCGATCAGCGGGCAGTCGTTTTCCAGGAACGCGGTGTCGTCGTGATAGCGGAATGTGACGTCGGTCTGCGCCAGGGTGGCGAATGCCTCGGGATTGTCGCGGCGCAGGATCGCGGCGGCGTGATAGCCGTCGATCAGGGTCGAATCCCCGCCATCGGCATCGTTCACCAGGCAATGCAGCAGGATATAGCCGGGCACCGGGTCGCGATAGGGATTGTCACTGTGCGGTTCGAGATGGCGCGGGGTCATCGTCAGGTCATAGGCATTGGGGATCGCCTTGACGTCGGCAATCCCGCCCCAATTGGTGATGCGGATCGGGCCCATCAGGTCGGCCAGGTCGATCGCGCCATCCATTTCGATCGGCACGCCGCGCACGACGGCAAAGCCATAGGCATCGAGCCCGCGCAGCAGCGCCGACAGCGCGGCGGGATCACTGCGCACGGTGGCGAGATCGGCCGAGGGGAAATCGGCAGGATCGAGCGTGCCGTCCCAGTGGACGTGATGGCTGGGCGTGCTCGTGCCGATCGCGGTCGCGAGCCAGGCGGCGGGGAGGCGGGTTTCGAATCCGTCGGAAAATACGATCAGGCCATCGATCTGGGCGGCGGTAATCCGCAGATCGTTCGGGGTTTCGGCGGCTTCTTCCAGCCGTTGGCCGGTTTTCGGATCGATCACGCTGGCATCGGGCAGGCGCTCGCGCAGCCAGACCGGGTGGAGGAGCACAGGCGCGGCACCGGCCTGTGCGACCTGCAACTGGCCCGCCTCGGTGATCGTCAGATCCATCCCGCAATTCCCTTTTTGAGTCGTATTCGTGTCAGTCTAACCCCGATGCCATCGGGACCATGCAGCTTTGCGACACGGCGCGCGCATTTTGCGACTATGCCCCAGTTTGCACGGCATTAGCTAAAACGGGTTTTGTGCTGCGCCGAATCTGTGTTTGTCTGCTTTCATGCATCCCGCATTTGCGCCCTTGCAGCAGGAAACATACTGCTTTTACCTCGTTCCGGGGTTTTCCGCGATGGGCTTTGTCGCGGCGATGGAGCCGTTGCGCGTGGCCAACCGCCTCGCGCAGCGGCCGATCTTTGCCTGGCGGCTGTGTTCGGCCGATGGCCTGCCGGTCGAGGCGTCTTCGGGCATGAAAGTCGCGGTCGATGGCCCGCTCGATGAACAGGTATCGGCGTTGATCGTGTGCGCCGGGTTCGAACCGCGCCGGGGGATCAACCGGTCGCTGATCGCGGCCTTGCGGCGCATGGCGCGGCGCGGGGTCGCGCTGGGCGCGCTCGATACCGGCGCGTATTTCCTGGCCGAGGCGGGGTTGATCGGGGATCAGCCGGTGACTTTGCATTGGGAAGCGGTGCCTGCGTTTCGCGAGGATTACCCCGATGTGCGCGTGACCGAGGAACTGTTTTGCCTGGGCGATCGGTTGTTTACGTGCGCGGGAGGGACGGCGGCGATCGACATGATGCTGGAGCGGATTGCCCGGCGCCAGGGCCCGACTTTGGCGCGCGCGGTGTCCGAACAGTTCATCCATAGCCGCATCCGCCCGCACGAGGAACGCCAGCGCGCGGACCTGGCGGTGCGCATCGGCACGCGCGATCCGCGCCTGATCGCGGTGATCGCGCAGATGGAGGCGGAGATCGAGAATCCGCTGCGGCTGGAAGACATGGCGGCGAGCGCGGGGATCACGCGGCGCCAGCTCGAACGGCTGTTCATGGCGCAATTCGGCGAGGGGCCGGCTGCGTATTACCGCAATATCCGGCTCGAGCGTGCGCGCTCGTTCCTCGCCGATACCAGCCTGCCGCTGATCGAAGTCGCGGTGGCCACGGGATTTGCCTCGAAAAGCGCGCTGGCCCGCGCCTATTCGCAGAAATTTGGCCGACCACCCGGTGCCGAGCGCGGGCGCTGGAAATCAAACCCCGCGCGTGCAGCGTAATCAAAGGAAATTTCGTGTCGGCAGCCGCTTCACCCAGTCAGAAAATTCCGCTTCTGCTATGTCTCGGAATTGCGGCGAGCATGGCTGCGGCGCATCTCGGCATCAATTACACGCCCTATCTGGTGGGCGGCCTGATCGATAAGTTCAGCTTTGGCCCGGCATCGATGGGGGTATTTGCGACCGCGGAAACGCTGGCATTCGCGATCGCGATGTTTGTGTTTGCGCCGCGCGCGCAGACGTTTCGCCCGCGGCAGATGGCGCTGATCGCGAGCGGGGTGATCGCGCTGGTGCAGGTGGGCTCGGCTATGACCGCGATCTTGCCGCTGCTGATCCTTGGCCGCGTCGCGACAGGGTTTGGCTATGGCATGCTCAACACCGCGGTGAATGTCGCGGCGGCGCGGACCGGGCAGCCCGCGCGGGCGATTTCGGTCGGCATTTCACTGCAGGTCCTGGTGTTCATGGTGATGAACCTGACCATTCCGCAGATCGGCGCGTGGGGCGGCGTGGGCGCGATGTTCATCGCGCTGGGGATCATTTCGGGCGCGCTGGCGCTGGGCATGCTGCCGCTGACCAACACCACCGAAACCGGCAACGAAACCGCCGACGAAGCGGTGCCGCCGATCGCGCCGGGCGGCTGGCCGGTGCTGGCGGCGATGGCGCTGTTTGCGTTTGGCACGATGGCGATCTGGCCGTTCATGGAACGCGCGGCGCATGCGATCGGCCTGCCGGCGACTGCGTTCGGCCGTTACCAGAGCTTGTCCAATCTGTTGAGCTCGCTCGGCAATTTCGCGCTGACGATACTGCTGGCGCGGGGCCTCAAGCGGGGTCTGCTGGAAGTCGCGCTGCTGGTGTGCGGAATCAATTGCGCACTGCTGACCACTGTCAACAGCCAGGCCGTGTTTGCGGTCGCGTTACAACTGTACAATGTCAGTTGGTACATCGTCTATCCGCTGCTGCTGGGCCTGGCGTATACGCACGATCCGCATGGCCGGCTGGCGGTGCGCACGACCGGCACCTGGTTGGTCGCGCAATCGGCCGGATCGCTGGCGGCGGGGTTCGTGGCGCAGGCGACGAAGGGCTATGGTTTGGTCGGCTGCCTCGGCATGATTACGTGTGCGATGGCGGTGGTGATCGTGATCCGGTTTCAGGCGGGGAAGAGCGTGGAAGCCCTGCCATTTCCTCTAGCGGCACATTAGAAGCGAATACCTATGCGTTTTGCTACTGGACGAACCGTCAATTGATGCGCATCTTGATGACATAAAGAATCCGCCCATGCGGATCGGAGATGGATCGATGACTTGCATTTCTACGATCGGGACTCAGACCCGGCTTGATGTCCACGAATTGCTCAGCCACTTTGCGCATTGCCTCGACCATGATCGCGGCGCGGAATGGGCCAATCTGTTTACGATGGACGGCGTTTATCAGTGCGGCACGACCGTGCTCGATGGGCCCGAAGAGCTCGCGACCGTGCCTACCCGTATTCACACGCTCGGCCATGGCGGCTGGCGCCATGTGATCACCGCGGTGGCGATAGAGCGCACGAACCGGCCCAAGGAACTGGTTATCCGCGCTTATTGCCCGGTGATGGACCTGAATGAAGGTAACGGGATGGCGGCGTTTTTTGATCTCGAGTTTACGTTGCGCTTTACGTCGCAGTGGCGGATTGCGAATGCGCTGGCGACACGGGTTGGCGCGCGGGCTGATCGTTATGTTGGGGCTGCTGCGCAGGTTGCGGTTGCGCCTGATGCTGCGGTTTTGTTGCAGTAACAATTGCCGCGACCGGGTGACGGCTGGGCGGGGCTCGGTCTTCAACCGGTCGCGGTTGTTGGTAAAGCCCGCGATATTCTAACAAACCTCGCTCATCCTGAGCCTGTCGAAGGATGCGCGCCCACGCCAGCCCAATGCGGTTCCAGGATCGCCCGGACATACGGTTGCGCGCGTCCTTCGACAGGCTCAGGATGAGCGGGAATTGTTATATTGGGTGAGGTCGATCAAGGGATATGATCTCCTGGTCTGCCTCAACCCGCCTTATTTCAGCCCGCCACCAAGCGACCGGTACAATTCGACCATGTTCGATTGCTCGGTCAGGCGTGTCGTAATCAGCGATTGTTGCGCCGAATACAGCGTGCGCTGCGCATCAAGCACCGTCAGGAATTGATCGGTGCCCGTGCGATAGCGCAAGTCGGACAAGCGCAGGCTGGCGGCCGCTGCGCCTTCCAGGGAGGTCTGCGCCTCGATCTGCGCCTTGATCGTGCCGCGCTGGGCGAGCGCATTGGCGACTTCCTTGAAGCCGGTCTGGATCGCCTTTTCGTATTGCGCGAGGGCCAGGTCGCGCGACGCTTTCGAATAGCGCAAGTTGGCCGCGTTCTTGCCGAAATCGAATATCGGCAATGTCGCCTGCGGCTGCACCGTCCACAGCCCGTTACCCGAACTGAACAGGCCGGACAGCGAACCGCTGAGCGTGCCGAGCGTTGCGGTCAGGCTGATTGTCGGGAAGAACGCGGCGCGTGCGGCGCCGATATTGGCGTTGGCGCCGCGCAAGGTGTGTTCCGCCTCGCTGATGTCGGGGCGGCGCAACAGGACATCCGAATTGAGCCCGACCGGCAGATCGGCAATCGTTGCGCCTGCTGCGGGCAGGCCATCGGGCAGCAAGTCCGCAGCAGGCGGCGCACCCACCAGCAATTGCAGCGCGTTGATATCCTGCGCGACGAGTGCAGTCTGCGCGGCGACTTGCGCGCGTGCCGCGTCATAACTGGTCTGCGCCTGGCGCACGTCGAGTTCGCTGGCCGATCCGACGCTCATCTTGGTTTTGGTCAGGTCGAATGTAGACTTGTCGGCACTGGCGGTGCTGGTCGACAGTTTCAACTGATCCTGGTCCGAGGCGAGCGTCAGCCAGGACGTGGCGACTTCGCTGATCAGCAGGGTCTGCGCGGCATTGCGCGCGTCTTCGTTGGCCAGATAGGTTTCGAACGCCTGTTTGGTCTGGTTGCGCAGCCGGCCGAACAGGTCAATTTCCCATGCCAAAATGCCGACACTCGCCTCATAGGCGTTGATCCGGCGCGGTTCGCCCGGGAAAATCTCTTCGTTGCTCAGCTTTTCAAACGTCGGGCTGGCGGCGGCGTTGACGGTCGGGAACAGATTGGCGCGGGCGGTGCCGAATTGCGCGCGGGCCTGCGCGACATTGGCGACCGCGATGCGCAAGTCGCGATTGTTGACCAGCGCCTGTTCGATCAGCGTTTTCAGGCGCGGATCGGTGAAGAAATCGTGCCACGCGATATCTGCCGTCGGTGCGGTGCTGGCCTCGGGATACGTGCCGCCGGCGGGCAGTTGTTGCGGCACCGGGGCGGCCGGGCGGATATAATGCGGCGCGAAATTGCACCCGCTGAGCGCGGTTGCCAGCATGAGGATCAGAGCGCGGTTACGCATATCAGGCCTCCTGCTCGGGTTGCGCGGCGTTTTTGGCGGGTTTCGCATTGACGTCCTGACGGAACAGTTTCTTCACCAGCACGAAGAACACGGGCACGAAGAAAATCGCGAGCGCGGTGCCCGACAGCATCCCGCCGATCACGCTGCGGCCGATCGCATGGCGCCCGCCAGAGCCGGCACCGGTCGACAGCGCCATCGGCAACACACCGAAGACAAAGGCGAGACTGGTCATCAGGATCGGACGGAGGCGCAATTTGGCAGCTTCGAGCGCGGCTTTCGATGCGCTCATTCCGGCGGCCAGGCGTTCTTCGGCAAATTCGACGATCAGGATCGCATTCTTTGCCGACAGGCCGACGGTGGTGATCAGGCCGACCTGGAAATAGATGTCGTTGTCGAGCCCGGTGACCATCGCGGCGAGCACCGCACCGAGCACGCCGAGCGGCACGACCATCAGCACCGCGATCGGCACCGACCAGCTTTCATACAAGGCCGCCAGCGACAGGAACACGATCAGCAGCGACACGCCATACAGCGACAGCGCCTGGCCACTCGATGCGATCTGTTCGTAAGACAGGCCGCTCCATTCATAGCCAAAGCCCGGGGGCAGCTTTGCCGCGAGCGCGGCGATCGCGTTCATCGCATCGCCGCTGCTCTTGCCCGGCGCCGGCGTGCCCAGCAGTTCCATCGACGGCACGCCGTTGTAGCGTTCCAGGCGCATCGGGCCCTTGGTCCAGCTCAGGGTGGAAAACGCCGAGAGCGGGGTCATCGTGTTGTTGGTGCCGCGCACATACAGCGCATTAATGTCTTCGGGGCGGGTGCGGAACTGCGCATCGGATTCGACGAACACCTTCTTGACGCGTCCGCGATCGATGAAGTCGTTAATATACGCGCCGCCCAAGGCAGTGCTCAGCGTGCTGTTGACGTCGGCCGGCGCCAGCCCGAGCGCGGTGGCGCGGGTCAGGTCGAGGTTGATCTTCAACTGCGGCGCATCTTCCAACCCGTTGGGGCGCACACCGGCCAGGCTCGGGTCCTTTGCGGACATGCCGAGCAACTGGTTGCGCGCATTGGTCAGGTCGCCGTGGCTCTTGCCGCCGGTGTTCTTCAGTTCGAACACAAAGCCGGTGGCATTGCCCAGTTCGAGCACCGCCGGCGGGGCGAATGCGACCGCGATGCCCTGGGGGATCGATTTATGCAGCGCCATATTGGCGCGCATCGCGATGGACTGGACGCTGTTCTTCGATCCCGAACGCACATCCCACGGTTTCATCCGCAGGAAGGCGGTGCCCACGTTCTGGCCCACGCCGCCCAGGCTGAAGCCCGAGATCGTGAACACGCCGTCGACATTGTCTTTTTCATCCTCGAGGAAATGCTTGCGCATCACGGTCATCGCGGCTTCGGTTTGTTGCGCGCTCGATCCTGCGGGCAGGATGACCTGGGCAAACAGCGTGCCCTGGTCCTCGTCGGGCAGGAAGCCGCCGGGCAGGCGGAAAAACAGCAGCGCCATCAGCGCCGCGATCCCGGCATAGACGACCATCGTGCGGATCCAGCGCCGGTTGGCCACGATCACGCCATAGGCATAGCCGCGTTGCGCGCGTTCGAACGTGCGGTTGAACCAGCCGTAGAACCCGCCGCGCGGACCGTCATGATCGGCCTTGGGCTTGAGCAGCAGCGCGCACAGCGCCGGGGTCAGGGTCAGCGCGACGCCGACCGACAGCGCCATCGCCGAGACGATCGTGATCGCGAACTGGCGATAGATCACGCCGGCCGATCCGCCGAAGAACGCCATCGGCAGGAACACCACCGACAGCACGACCGCGATCGCGACCAGCGCGCCGCTGACTTCGTCCATCGAACGGTGCGCGGCTTCGAGCGGGCTCATCCCCTCATCGATCAGGCGCTCGACGTTTTCCACGACCACGATCGCGTCATCGACGAGCAGGCCGATCGCGAGCACCGTGGCAAACAGCGTCAAGGTGTTGATCGTGAAACCGAGCACGTCGAGGATCGCGAATGTGCCGAGCAACACGACCGGCACCGCGATCGTCGGGATCAGGGTGGCGCGCCAGCTTTGCAGGAACACTAGCATCACCAGGAACACCAGCGCGACCGCTTCGATCAGGGTGATCACGACTTCCTGGATCGACAGCGTGACGAACGGCGTGCTGTCGAGCGGATAGGAGATCTTGATATCGGGCGGGAATGTCCCTTGCAGGCGGGTCAGTTCGGCCTTTACCGCGGCCACGGTCTGCAGGGCGTTGGCGCCCGGCGCGAGCTTTACCGCGATGCCTGCGGCGGGCTTGCCGTTGTACAGCGAGATCGAGCTGGAGGTTTCCGCGCCGATCGCGACGCGGGCGACATCGCTCAGCTTGACCGTCGAGCCATCGGGATTGGCGCGCAGGACGATACCCTGGAATTGTGCCGCGGTCTGCATGCGCGATTGCGCGGTGACCACGACGTTGAGCGCCTGGCCCTTGACCGTCGGTAATCCGCCGATCTGGCCGGCCGAGACTTGCGCATTCTGCGCGGTGATCGCGCTGGCAATGTCGGTCGTGGTGATGTTCAGACCCTGCATCTTGTACGGGTCGATCCACACGCGCATCGCGTATTGCGATCCGAAAATCTGCGTATCGCCCACGCCGTTGATGCGGCTGAGCGGGTCCTGGATCTTTGCCGCGACGAAATCGCCGACGTCGTCCTGGTCATGCGATCCGTCGGACGAATAGACGCCGATGACGAGCGCGAAGTTCTTGACCGACTTGGCCACGACCAAGCCTTGCAACTGCACTTCCTGCGGCAGCAGCGCGGTTGCGGCCTGGACCTTGTTCTGCACCTGGACTTGCGCGGTATCGGGATCGGTCCCTTGCGCAAAAGTCAGCGTGATTGTCGCCGTGCCCGAGGAATCGCTGGTCGACTGGAAATAGTTGAGGTGATCGATGCCCTTCAACTGCTGCTCGATCACTTGCGTGGTCGTGTTTTCCATCGTCTGCGCATCGGCACCCGGGTAGACGGCGGTGACCGAAATCGCGGGCGGGGCAATGTTTGGAAATTGCGCGATCGGCATCGAGCGGATCGCGAGCACGCCCGCCAGCATCAGCACGATCGCCAGAACCCAGGCGAAAATCGGCCGATCGATAAAATAGCGTGACATCAGGAATGCGCCCCGTTCGGCTGCACAGGCGTTGCGGGTGCAGCGGTAAACGGATGCGGGCTGACTTTGGCGCCCGGCATGACCCCGACCAGGCCCTCGACGATCACATGATCACCGGGCTTCAGGCCGCTGGTGACCAGCCACGAATTGTCGACCGTCTGGCCGGTGGTGACGACGCGTTGTTCCACGACATTGTCGGCGCCGACCACCAGCGCGATCGCCTGGCCGCGTTCGTTGCGGGCAATCCCGACTTGCGGAATCAACAGACCCTGGGCCTGGACCCCTTCGACAATGCGCGCGCGCACGAACATGCCGGGCAGCAGGATCGCCTTGGGATTGGGGAAGGTCGCGCGCAGAGTCACCGATCCGGTGTTCTGGTCGACGGTCACATCGGTAAACTGCAGGCGGCCTTCGACCGGATAGACATCGCCATTGGGCAGGATCAGTTGCACGCGCGCGCTGCTGGGGCTGGCATTGCTGACCGAACCGCCGGCCATCGCGGCCTTCAGGTCGAGCAATTGCGCCGCCGATTGCGTGACGTCGACATAGACCGTGTCGAGATGCTGGATCGTGGCGAGCGCGTCGGTCTGCCCGGTCTGCACCAGCGCGCCCGGCGTGACCAGCGAACGCCCGATACGCCCGGAAATCGGCGCTTTTATGCGCGTGAAGCCCAGGTTGACCTGCGCGCTGAACAGCGATCCGCGCGCGGTCACGACCGAGGCGCGGGCCTGGCCGGCGGTGGCATCGGCGTTGTCGGAATCCTGCTTGCTGACCGCGTTGGCGGTCACGAGCTGGTGATAGCGCTGCGATTGCAATTGCGTCGATGCGATCGATGCCTGGGCGTTGGCCAACTGGCCCTGCGCATTCAGGACCGTGGCGCGATAGGGCGCATCCTCGATCACATACAGCACTTGCCCGGCATGGACGATCGCACCCTCCTGGAACAGGCGGCTGCGCACGACGCCCGAAATCTGCGGCCGGACATCGGATGTTTCCAGCGCGGAAATCTTGCCCGGCAGCTCGGTGGTCAGCGTGACCGGCGTAGCCGTGGCGACGACAAAGCCCACCGATGGCGGCGGCGGTGCGGGCGGCGGTGCCTTGGCGCAACCGGCCAGAGCCAGCACGGTGGCCGAGGCAAGAGCCAGCGAACGAATCGACATCTGGGGCATAGGTCTGGTTCACTGCTTTTGCCGGGCCACCCCCGGGGGAAAGGGTGGTTTACCGCAGAGGGCCCCCGCTGGGCAGGGGAAAACTAAAAATATCTCGAATGGCAGATATATTCCAGTTGAAACATTTGTGTCAAGTGATATAACTTTTGGATAATCCGAAAAAGGCGGTTGGAGGTGGATATTGCGATGGTGTTCTGTTCGCCCAAGGGGCGCTATGCCAGGGGCGAAGAAACGCGCCAGCGGATCATCGACACCGCGATAGAAATCTTTGGCCGCAAAGGGTTCGCCGATACCTCGACGCGCGACATAGCTGCTGCGGCCGGCATCAACACCCCCGCAATACAGTATTATTTCGACAGCAAGCTAGGCCTCTACACCGCGTGCATGGACCAGTTGACCAGCCGCATCTGGCACCGCATCGGCCCCGCCATCGAAGTATGCCAGGCCACCCTTGCCGGAACGCCGACCCTGGCCGAAGTCATCGCGCTGGCCAGCGCAGTGCAGGACTGCCTGATCGATTCGTTCTTTTCCGATTCCGAAGGCTTGGCCATTCGCCGCATCAAGGCCTGGGCCGACGCGGAAAATGGCGCGGGCAAGCCGAACGAACTGATGAAAACCCGCGTTGGCGAGCCAATTTTCGAAACCTTTCGCCTTATCGTCGACTATGTATCGAGCGTCCCCATGGACCCGATCGAGCGCGACCTGCACGCCAATGCCCTGATCGGCACCTCGATGATCTTTCACATCGACCGCACCCATTTCTTCGAAGTCGTCGGCTGCGATCATTCGCACGACGATTTCATGGCAGACTTCAAGACTGTGGCGGGGGCGCATCTGGCGTTTGCGCTGACGGGATTGTCGGCGAAGTAGGTGCTTTTTAATTTGTTCAGGGCCTCCGGCGGGCGTTTTGGTAGGGCCTCCGGCGGCCTGGGGCCATTGCCCTAGGGACCCGTTATCGTCGTGAATCGTGCGTCGTCTCTGCGTCTGCGTCCCGCCGCGTAGCGGCTTTGGCTCCAAAACCACCCTCGTCATTCCGGACTTGATCCGGATTCCATCATGCCTCCTGACGCGGCGTGAGCGGAGGCACGCAACGGCGCAGTTTCCGTTCCACGATAGCCCATCGCGCGAGGCCCGCTGGATCCCGAATCAAGTCCGGGATGACGGGGGGGTATTGCGCGCATGGTCTCACGGCGCAGCGGCGGTGTGGATCGGCGTGCAAAAGGAGCCCCCTTAGCGGGGTGATCGGCGTCCAATAGGTATCCATCATTTCGATAGTTTAGGCTGCTGGCTGGTTTTCCAGGTGGCGAGATCGGGATGTTGGTTGTGGAGACAGTAGTTCGTATCCGGCGCGAGCATGCGTGCGGTAAGGCGATCAGGGCGATTGCGCGAGATTTGCGGATATCGCGCAAGGTGGTGCGCAAGGCGATTGATGCTCCCGAGGGCGCGTTTGGCTATCACCGCACGGTTCAGCCGCAGCGGCGGATCGGGCCATTTCAGGAACGGCTCGACACTTTATTGACAGAGAACGAAGCGCGGCATCGGCGCGACCGGCTGCGGATGACGCGCATCCACGATCTGCTGCTGCGTGAGGGGTTCGAGGGTTCCTACGATGCTGTGCGGCGCTATGCTCGGCGTTGGGCGGAAGCACGGAGCAAAGATCCGGGTGCCAGCGCGACGGGCGGTGTGGTAGCATTCATCCCGCTGCTGTTTCAGCCAGGCGAGGCATATCAGTTCGACTTCAGCCATGAGGATGTCGAGATCGCGGGCAAGCCGATGCGCGTGAAGGTCGCCCATATGCGATTGTGCGCGTCGCGGGCAATCTACGTCCGGGCTTATCCGCGCGAGACGCAGGAGATGGTGTTCGACGCGCACGCCCGCGCTTTTGCGTTCTTTGGCGGAGTGCCGCTGCGCGGGATTTACGACAACATGAAGACCGCCGTGACGACGGTTTTTGTCGGCAAGGAGCGCGTCTTCAACCGCCGGTTTATGATCATGGCCGATCACTACATGGTTGAGCCAACTGCTTGTTCGCCTGCTGCAGGGTGGGAGAAAGGCCAGGTCGAACATCAGGTCCAGACGATACGCGGACGGTTTTTCCAGCCCCGGCTGAAGTTCGCCAGTCTTGAGGAACTGAACGGTTGGCTGGAGGCGGAATGCCTGCGCTGGGCGGTGATGCACCCGCATCCCGACCAGCAGGACATAACCGTTGCTGCAGCGTTGGAGGTGGAACGACCGGCACTGCAACCGATGCTGGCGCCATTCGATGGCTTCCATGAGACCCAGCATGCCGTGACCGGAACCTGCCTCATCAGCTTTGATCGCAACCGCTATTCCGTGGCAGCCAAGGCGGTACGTCGGGCCGTTCAGGTCCGCGCCTATGCTGACCGGATCGTGGTTCGATTGGGGGACGAAGTTGTCGCCGAACATCCCCGTTGCTTTGCGCGCGGCCGCACGATCTACAATCCGTGGCACTATTTGCCGGTGTTGGTGAACAAGCCCGGTGCCCTGCGCAATGGCGCACCATTCCAGGGTTGGGATCTGCCGCCAGGACTTGCCCGGTTGCGGCGCAAGCTTGGCAGTGCCGACGAAGGCGACCGCCGCTTTGTGCGTGTGCTGGCGGCAATTCTGGGCGATGGGCTGGAAGCTGTCGAGGCCGGAGTCCTCGAAGCGCTCGATGCGGGCGCAGCCAGCGACGAGGTGATCCTCAATATCCTGGCACGGCGCCGCGAACCGCCATCAGATCCACCGCTGAGCGTTGTGGTCGATCTGAAGCTCAACCACCCGCCCATCGCCGATTGCGCACGCTACGACACACCGCGAGGCCTCAATGCAGCGGCATGAGATGATCGATGCCATGCGCGCGCTGGGCCTCAAAGGCATGGCCAGTGCGTTCGACGACGCAGTCACGACCGGTGTGCAACGCCAGCGCACCATCCCTGAGATCCTGACCGATCTGCTACGTGCAGAAACCGCGTACCGCCATGCAGCCTCGATCCGCTACCGAATGAGCGCCGCCAAACTGCCGGTGGTAAAGGACATCGACGCGTTCACCTTCGATGGCACTCCGATCAATGAGGGCCTGGTTCGTTCATTGCACGCCGGGTCATTCCTGCCGGGCAGACGCAATATCGTGCTGGTCGGCGGGACTGGGACCGGCAAGACGCACCTCGCCATCGCCATTACCGCCAGCGTGGTACGCGCAGGGGCCCGTGCCCGCTACTTCAACACCGTCGATCTGGTCACGCGGTTGGAAGATGAGGCGCGTATCGGCAAAGCCGGCGCGCTCGCCGCCCAGCTCAGCCGCATAGAACTCGTCGTGCTTGATGAACTCGGCTATCTGCCGTTCGCGCGTTCAGGCGGCCAGTTGCTGTTCCATCTGATGAGCAAACTGTACGAAAAAACCTCGGTAATCATCACCACCAACTTGGCATTCGGCGAATGGCCAACTGTGTTTGGCGATCCCAAAATGACCACCGCCTTGCTCGATCGGATCACGCATCATTGCGACATCGTTGAATCCGGCAACGACAGTTGGCGCTTCAAGCACCGCAACTGACCCGACAAAACCCCAATAAAATCGATTTTGCGCTGGTGGTGCCTCCGGTCGGGCTCCGCCCTCCCTGCGCCACCACCAGCGCAAAACGTGCGTCCACCATCAACCAATCACAATTGCGCCAGTGGTCCCCTTTTGAACGCCGATGCTGGGTCCCGTTTGAACGCCGATTGACAG
>Ga0302314_10008389_pt1 | contig 18394 bp, 17 predicted proteins | sample III_Palsa_N2_3_FD_200533 | JGI IMG/M metagenome (GOLD analysis project Ga0302314, IMG submission 200533) | Peat permafrost microbial communities from Stordalen Mire near Abisko, Sweden - III_Palsa_N2_3 | ecosystem: Environmental > Terrestrial > Soil > Palsa > Peat permafrost | place: Sweden...
AGCCGGTGGGCGTCATCATGATCGACATCTTGAACTTCCTCCAGGACGCAAGCGAGGCCGTCGCCCGGATGGTCGCGGCGGTACCGGGCGGCAGCTACCTGACGGTCATGCAGCCAGTCAGCGACGCGCGGCTGGCGATGGCGGCGCAGCGGTGGAACCAGGTGGGGGCAATCCCGGTCTTCCTGCGCGACCCCGAGCAGGTCGGCCGCTGGTTCGCCGGCCTCGACCTGGTCGATCCCGGCATCGTCGAGGTCGATCACTGGCGGCCGGGGCCGGGTGACCCCGAATGCCCCGGCGGCGTGCCCCTCCTCGGTGCGGTTGCCAGAAAACCCGGATAGGCACGCTGATTCCGGGAGATAACTAAGAGCGTGACCAGGTCGCTGCGATGACCGGGGACGACTGGGACGGGCCGCACCGGGCTAAACCGGGGCTGATTGACCTGACCGTGCCGAACGCCGCCCGCGTGGCCGAGTTCCTGCGCGGCGGCCGGACTCACTTCGCCGCCGACCGGGCGGCGGCCGGCGCCCTGACCGCTCGCTTCCCGGCGATCGGCCGGGTCCCCGCGCAAGCGCGCGCCTTCGCCGCCCGGGCCGTCAGGTACCTGGTGGCGGAGGCGGGCATCACCCAGTTCCTCGACGTCGGGGCCGGCCTGGTGTCGTTTGGCGGCACGCACCAGGCCGCGCAGGCAGTCGACCCGGGCTGCCGCATCGTGTACACCGACAGCGACCCGATGGTGCTGGCCAGCGCCCGGGCGTTGCTCAGGACGGCGCCGCCCGCGCCCGTCAGCTGTGTCAGCGGCGGCATCGCCGACGTGGACGCGGTCCTCGCGCAGGCCGCGTCCGCCCTCGACCTGAACCGGCCGGTCGGGGTGCTGCTGCTGTCCACCCTGGCCCGCGTGCCGAGCCTGATCGCCGCTTCGCGGATCGTATCGTCGCTGCTCGCGGCCGTCCCGGTGGGCAGCTACGCGGTCGTCTACCACTTGGCGAGCGACCTGGACCCGGCGATGCGGGCCGTCGCGCGGCTGTGGAACAACACCGCGGCGGCGCCGCTCACGCTGCGCTCCCGCACCGACGTCCTCGCGCTGGTGGCCGGCCTTGAGCTGGTACCGCCGGGAGCCGTTCCGGTGACCGACTGGCGACCTGACCAGCCGGTCCCTGCCCGCCCGGTACCGGTGCACGGGGTGGTGGCCCGCAAACTCTGACCCTGAGGCTTTGTAAACGATCAGCGTCGGGACATGGCCAACCGGGTTGCGCGGCTGCTCGGGAGGCGGCCCCGGCGGCACCCGGGCGGCCGGCCTGCCGCGGTGCGAAGCCCGCTCAGGGCGCTGCCGCGCCAAAGTCCAGGACGCCCGGCTCAGCCGCGGTCGTGCAGGGTCACCTGATAGCCGTCGGGGTCCGCGAAGGTGAAAGTGCGGCCGAACGGCCCGTCGACGGGCGCTGAGACGATCGTCGTGCCGGCGGCGGCGAGGGCGTCGTGGATGTCCTGCGCGTCCGGGGCGTGCAGCCACAGCGCCATCCCCTGGCCCGGCTGCGCGATCGCGTCCAGGTCGACGTCCGCGACGACGTCGCGGACGGCGAACGCAATCGGCTTGGTGTCGAACACGACGGCGTGCGGCGGTCCCGCGTCGGAGCGCTTCAGCCCCAGGTACTGCTCGTAGAAAGCGGCGGAACGGTCTAGGTCGCGCACCTGCAGTGAAATGAAGTCGGGTCCGGTGACGGCCACGATTCTTACCTCCTGATGGGTATGTCAGTCTTCTGACATACCCCAATCTATGTCAGACTACTGACATGAGTCAAGGTGAGCCCGGAGTCGAGCTGGACACATCGCTGGGGTACATGCTGAAGGCGGCCGCGAGCGCCCTGCACGCTGCCCTGGAGGCGGTGCTGCGGCCGCTGGGCATGACAATCACCCACTATGCGTGCCTGGAGCTGCTTGCCCAGCGACCGGGCCTGTCGAACTCCGAGCTTGCCCGCGGCGCCTTCGTCACCCGCCAGTCGATGAACGTGCTCCTGCAGGCCCTCGAAGGCCAGGGACTCGTCGTCCGCCCGGCACGGGCACCCGTCGGCCGGGCCCTGCCGACCGAGCTGACCGCCCGCGGGCGCCGCCAGCTCGAGATGGCCAGCGCCGCGGTTCGCCGCGTCGAGCAAGACATGCTGGTCAGTCTGGATGCCAGCGAGCAAGATCAGATGCGCCGCCTGCTCACTGCGTGCATCGCCGCACTGGCCAAACCGCCCGAATCGGTGACATGACCACTGCGGGGCCGGCCGCCCGGCCCGGGCAGCTGGCGCGGGCAGCAACGGCCTGGTGACGCGCGGGTGCCACCGGTCGGCGCCTGTCCCTGGGGCGGGCGCCGTTGACGCGGGCGGCCCGGGCGACGACGATTCGGCGTGTGGAAGAGGTATCCAGGAAGCTGGTCCAGACGGCGCGCGGCCCGGTCCCGGGCGGCCGCCTCGGCCAGGTGCTCATGCACGAGCACGTCTTCGTGCTCACCGCTGACGTGCAGCAGAACTATCCCGCCGAGTGGGGGGACGAGGACGAACGGGTCGCTGACGCCGTGCGCCGCCTGGACGAGCTGCCCGCCCACGGCATCGACACGATCGTCGACGTCACCGTTATCGGCCAGGGCCGCAACATTCCCCGCTTGAAACGGATCGCCGACCAGCTGCCGGGGCTGAACATCGTCGTGGCGACCGGTATCTACACCTTCGACGCCGTGCCGCTGTTCTTCTCCGGGCGGCGGTCGCAGACGATGAGCGACTTCTTCATCGGTGACATCACCGAGGGCATCGCCGGAACCGGCATCAAGGCCGGGATGCTCAAGTGCGCGGTGGATGAGAAAGGACTGACGGACGGCGTCGAGCGGGTGCTGCGCGCGGTGGCCCGCGCGCATGTCGCGACCGGCGGCACCCCCATCACGATTCACACCCATGCGGCGGGCCAGCACGGTCCCGCCATCGTGGCGGTGCTGCGGCAGGAGGGGGCTGATCTCAGCCGGGTGGTCCTTGGTCATTCGGGCGATGCGGTCCACGATCCCGGCTACCTGGCGGCGATGGCGGACACCGGCCTCACCCTGGGCATGGACCGGTTCGGCATCGATCACTTCGCCACCTTCGAGCAGCGGTCCGACCTGGTCGCCGAGATGTGCCGGCGGGGCTACGCCAGCCGGATGGTGCTCGCCCACGACACCTGCTGCTATATCGACTGGTTCGGCCCCGGCACCCTCGACAACCTCAAGAACTGGCACTACCTGCACGTCAGCCAGGACGTGCTGCCGTACCTGCGTGAGCACGGTGTCGCGCAGTCGGATATCGACACGATGCTGGCCGCGAACCCCGCCCGCATCCTCACCGGAGGATAACAGCGAGAGGCCCGGGCGCTCGATGGCTGGTCCGCAGCCGCGAGACGGGCGCACCGGCTGGTTAGCGGGATGTTCCCGGGGCAATCCCGCTTGGTCGCGCACCGGCGAGAAGGACTGCGCGGCAGTTGGTGTTAGAGACAGCGACCGCCCGCGCCAGCGCCGTAGAACAGGAAGCAGCTATGCCGAAACTGCTCGTCATCATCGGGAGCACCCGCCCGACCCGGTCGGCCGACCTCGTCATCCCCTGGCTGACCGAAAAGGTGTCGCAGCACGCCGCGTTTGACGCGGAACTCGTCGACTTGCGGGACTGGCCGCTGCCGATCTTCGCCGAGCACTTCGGCACCATCGGCGACTTCACCGATCCGAGCTACTCTGACCCGGTCGTGAAGGCGTGGAACAACAAGATCAAGAGCGCGGACGCGTATGTGATCGTGACCCCTGAGTACAACCACAGCGTGCCCGGCGGCCTGAAGAACGCGATCGACAGCGTGTGGGTTTCTTTCGGCTTCCGGAACAAGCCGGTCGCCTTTGTCAGCTACGCCGGCGGGCAGACCGGCGGCGTGCGGGCCATCGAGCACCTCGCCCACGTCTTCATCGAGGCCGAGGCGGCGCCGATACGCAACAGCGTGGTCATCCCGTACGTGCGCGAGGCGTTCGACTCCAGCGGCCAGCCGAAAAACCCCATCGCCAGCGCCGCCGCCGACATCATGCTCGACGACCTCGCCTGGTGGACGGCCGCCCTGGCCACGGCGCGGGCGGCGGGCGAACTGCCGCCAGGCACCTTCCGCCTGCGGGCCGCGCTCGAGGCCAGCAACTAAGGTCAGCCGGCCCGCTGCCGGGCCCTCGCGGCCCCGGTCCGGGGTCAGCACCCAGACCTGCCGGCTGTCCGGCTGTGCCTCCTCGCGGCAGTGGCGGCAGGTGATCGCCGGGTCGCCAGCGGGGGCTGGTGAGGCGGTCACGGCGGCCCGGTTTCGGTGAGGCGGCCGGCCCGGTCCAGTTGCAGCCAGCGGCTGATCCCGGCCGACCGCAGGAACGGCACGTCATGACTGACCAGCAGCAGCGCGCCCTGGTAGCAGGCCAGCGCCTGTGAAAGCTGGGTGGCCGAGGCCAGGTCGAGGTTGTTGGTCGGCTCGTCGAGCAGCAGCAGCTGCGGGGGCGGGTCGGCGAGCAGCAGCGCCGCGAGGACTGCGCGGAACCGCTCGCCGCCAGACAAGGTGCCCGCCGGGCGGTCTGCCCGCGCCCCGCGGAACAGAAACCGCGCCAGCCCCGCGCGCACCTCATTGACGGTCGCCCGGGGCGCGACCGCCTGGACGTTCGCCATCACGGTCAGCGCATCATCGAGGATGTCGAGCCGTTGCGGCAGGTAGCCGGCCGCCGCGTTGCGCCGCACGGTCACGCCGGGCAGCGCTTGCCCGGTCCCGGCCAGCGCGCGCAGCAGCGTCGTCTTGCCCGCTCCGTTCGGCCCGGTCAGCGCGACCCGCTCCGGGCCGCGCACGATCAGCTCCGCCAGCCGGCCGGGTGCCCGGGGCCCGTCGGCACCGCGCCCATCGGCAGTGCGCTCGCCGGCCGCAGGCCCGCCGTCGTGGCTCCCGGTCCCGCCCCTCGGCCCGGCCTGGTGCCACGGAGCCCAGGCGCCGTCCAGCCCGCACGCGGTCAGCACGGTCCGCCCGGCCGGCACCGCCGTCCCCGGCAGCGAGATGCGGATGACCGCCTCGTCGCGGACCCCCTCTTCCGCCCCGGCCAGCCGTGCCTGTGCCCCGGCGATCCGGGCCAGCGCGACATCCCGGGACTTGCCCGCTGAGACCTGCGCGGCGCGCTCGCGCCCGCCCGCGACAATGCGCGGGATCGAGCCCGAGGCCGCCAGCGCGCGGCCCTGCCGGTCTCGCCGGGACTGCTTGACCTGCGAATCCAGCAGGTCCCTGCGCTCCTGGCGCAGGTCTGCGGCGGCCGCGCTGACCGTGCGCATCGCCGCCGACTGCTCGGTGGCGAGCATCGCTTCGTAGGCCTCCAGGTTCCCGCCGTACAGCCGCAGGCCACCGCCGGACAGGTCCGCGACCTGGTCGACCAGGGTGAGCAGCTCCCGGTCGTGGCTGACGATCAGCACCACTCCCGGCCAGGCGGTGACCGCGTCGCCGAGCTTCCGCCGCGCGTTCAGGTCGAGGTTATTGGTCGGTTCGTCGAGCAGCAGCACGGCCGGCCGCCGCAGCAGCAACGCGGACAGCGCGGTGAGCACCGTTTCGCCGCCGGACAGCCGCCGGGCCGGGTCATCGAGACCGACATGCGCCAGTCCCAGCCGGGCCAGCCACTCCCGTGCGCGGTCCTCGACGTCCCAGTCGTCACCCACCGCGTCGAATGCCGCCGGGTCAACCGAACCGCCCTCGATCGCGCGCAGCGCCGCCTGCACCGGCGCGATGCCGAGCAGCGACGCCACCGTGGCCCCTGCGTCCAGGGTGATGTCCTGCGGCAGGTAGCCGACCTCTCCGGTCACCGTCACCGACCCGGACGACGGCGACAGCTGGCCGGCGATGAGCCGCAGCAGGGTGGACTTACCCGATCCGTTCGCGCCGATCAGGCCGGTACGCCCGGGGCCGAAGGAGACGTTGAGCGCCGACAGCGGGGCGTTTCCGTCCGGGAAGGAAAAAGAAAGATCGCTCAGCACAACGGACATGGGGCAGCTCCGAAGAGAGGTCGCGGGCACGCGCCACCGCGGCGCGGCACTGGGATCGACCTCAGAGCTCCAAGCCACTCTCCGTCCGGCGGGGATACGACAACACGAGTATGCGACGGGCCGCGCGCAGGACGCAACGGAGTTTCGCCCCGGCAGCACGCGGCGTGCCGCCGACTTCCAGTACGAAAGACGTGACTAGCACGGAGGCTTACTGCATACTGGAATCGAATATAAGAGCTATTCCCGGATCCGTTCCGGGATGGCGGAGGACGGAGTTAAGGAGAGCGTCCGTGGTCAAAACATCCAAGCCACGCCGGGACGGCATGGTGCGCGTCACCTTCACCCTTCCGGCGGCGGAGCCGGGCGTCGCCGTCTCGGTGGTCGGCGACTTCAATGACTGGGACCCGTTCGCGCACCCGCTGCGGATCCGCGCGAACCGGACCCGCAGCGCGTCGGTGACCGTCACGTCAGGCAGCACGCTGCGGTTCCGCTACCTGGCTGACGGCGGACGCTGGTTCGACGACGAGACGATCACGCCGTTCCACGGGCAGGACGCGATCATCGCGGTGTGAGCCGCTGAGTACGACGACATCGGCGTCCATCCGGGCGAACGGACCGCTGGCTGCGCCCGGCCGCGGTGAACCGGCCGGGTGCCGGACTCACCCGCCGGGTATGAGGCGGCACCTGTTGCGGCCGAGTGCGCCGGGACCCGAGGGACGTGCGTAATCACCCTCCGGGCATGAGGCGCGGTAAACAGCGCTTGCTGGATGCTTTGCCCGTATGCGCGCAGAGCAACAGCGAAGGAGCCTGTAGATGAGCGGCGAGCGGCAGCAGCCACGCGGGAGACGCCCCAAGTGGCCGATATGGGTGCTGGTAGCCGCCATCGTCTTGGCGGGCGGCGGACTGATCGGTGTGGCGGTCGCGGCGCCAGGCTCGTCCAGTGCCGCGGCGGATATCAACAGCACCGCCACCTCGGACGGCTCGGGCGCGTCGTGCTCGGTGACCTCGGTGGCCAACCAGGTGCTGCCATCGGTCGTGACGGTGTCCGCTCAGGGGGCAAGCGGCGGCAGCACCGGGTCGGGTGAGCTGATCAGGTCAGACGGCTACATCCTGACCAACAATCACGTGATCGCGGCCGCCGCCGCCGACGGCGGGTCGGTCAGCGTGCTGTGGGCGGACGGGACGAGCGAGCCCGCCACCATCGTCGGCCGCGACGTGCTCACCGACCTGGCGGTGCTCAAGGTGCAGTCGGACGAAGGGCTGCAGCCGATCCAGCTCGGTTCGTCCGCCTCGGTGCAGGTCGGCGAGCCCGTGGTCGCGCTCGGCGCGCCGCTTGGCCTGTCCGGGACGGTGACATCCGGCATCGTGAGCGCGCTCGACCGGACCATCGAGGTCCCGGCTGAAGGTGACACCTCGGCCCTGCTGGTCTCGGCGGTGCAGACCGATGCAGCTATTAACCCTGGGAACAGCGGCGGCGCCCTGGTCAACTGCGCTGGCCAGCTCATCGGCATTCCGTCAGCCGGGGCGACAGTGCCAAGTTCGAGCGGCGAGGCGTCCGCGGGCGGGAACATCGGACTTGGCTTCGCGATCCCGGTCGACGCGGCCACCACGATCGCCAACGAGATTATCGCCACCGGCAAGGCCACGCACTCGTACTTCGGGCTGCAGACCCAGCCGATACCGCCGGCTGCCGCCAGCGAGGCGGGAGTGCCCGGTGGCCTGTTCGTGGCGGGCGTCTTGCCGGCCGGGCCGGCCGCTAAGGCGGGCCTGATGGCAGGCGACGTGATCACCACCATCAACGGACAGCCAGCCACGAGCAACGTTCAGCTGCAGGAGCTGACCCTGACCAAGAGCCCGGGCGACACGGTGGAAATCGGCTACGTGCGCGACGGCAAGTCGGCGACGACCACGGTCACGCTCGCCGAGCAGCCGTGAGCTGAACCCGCCGGGTGTGAGGTGGCCGGGCCAGCTCACACCCGGCGGGTGATCCGCGGCCCTCGCGGGCCGGCTGCAATAGCCGCAACGGGCACACGCTACGGGGGGAAACATGGACGCATCCCTGCGCGCGGTACTCAGCGAGTCCGAACGGCTGCTTATCGCCGAGACCGACCGGGCTGCGCTCACCGCACTGGATGAGGACGCCGCGATCGAGCTCGAAACGCGGATCAGGCGGGCTCGCGGCAAGTACGTCAGCCAGTACCGGCGCTCCGCGACCGCGAAGGTGCCAGAGAGTGGCGGGCGGGGCAAGGCACGCCCGGAGAACGCCCGCGCGCGGGCTAAGGCGGAGGCGTTCGAGCGGGCCCTGGCGCAGGTCAGCCGGCGGGTCGCGGTGCTAGCCCGGCAGTCAGCAGCGGGGCTGCGCGAGCAGCGGCTCGCCGCGGCCCGCGACGCGAAGCAGCGCGACTGGCCGGGGTCCGGGCAGCTCGTCCCCCGGCCGCGCCGGGCGGGTCCCGAGGTCACCCCGGCGCCGGCCGGGGAACGCACGCTGCGCAACCCCGCCAGCGAGAAGAAACGGGCGGGCACGCTGGCGGCGGGCGCACGCCAGCAGGCGAGGCGAGACAGCAAGCGGCCGGCGACAGGCTGAGACCGTGTCGGTTGCGGCAGCACCGCGGTTTTCCGCGCCGGCCCGCCGGCCCGCCGGCCCGGTTAGCCCTGGCCAGCTAGCTCCGGACCGGCACCCGGCCGGCAGCGGCCTGCCTTATCCGGAGCGGGTGAACATCGCCGCAGCCGGGACATTTCCTTTACCATCACTTCCCGTGGATCCACAGCTGATCGAACGTGCCATGCAACTGCGCCAAGGCCTGGCCGCGGCCGGGGGACTGGCCGCGGTTGAGCGGTTCATCGGCACGCAGCGGGGGCTGAGCCGGGCCGACCGGGACCTGGTCCTCGACTGGGCGGGCAACAGCGTGCGCGGTGTTTTCGAGGTGCGGGACTCCGCCCGCCCGGCCTCCGCGGGCGGCCCGGTCAGCGCGCTGAACCTGGTCGACGACCTCGACTACCTCGTCTACGGCACCGGGGACGGCCCGGCCGGCCCGCCGGAGCTGGCCGGTTTCTTCGCCGGCACCCTGCTGCCGCTGACCGACGACGATTCGGCCTGGCTCGCGGGCGGCGACGAGACCTGGTACCCGCGGGCCGACGCCCGCCGCGTCGCCCGGCTCGCCATCGACCTGGCCACCAGGGAGCCGGACCTGGTGTTCCGCAACCAGGAAAAGGCAACCCAGGGCTGGGCGTACATGCGCCGTGACCGGGAGGAGTTCGTCGCGTTCTTCGGCGCCGACGAACTCGTGCTGCCCACCCTCGAGGCCGAGGGCCGGCTCAACGCGTACTACAAGATGCGCCGGGACTCCGCCCGGGCGGCGCGCGGGCGGCACCGGGCGGTCAGCGACACCGGCGAGACCACATTCGTCATGCCCGAGGGGTTCTTCGAGTTCGACACTGTGGGCATTATCTACGACGAGCTCGACGGGTTCGTCGTGGTGCCGGAATACGGCATGCTGGCCGCCATGTTCGCCGACCCGTCGCTGGCGGCCGACCCGGGCTACGCCAACGTGCTGCGCGCCTACCTGCGCGAGGAGAGCATCCCCCCGCTGCCGCTGCGCAGGCTGGCGGCGGCCTTCCCCGGCAACGTCGACGCTGTCTTCCGCCGCGTGCTCGGCAACCGCAACTTCAGCTGGGACCAGAACGGGACCGGTCTGCTCAAGAAGCGCAAGCCGGGCTACTTCACGGCCGAGCCGACCCCCGGGGTGGCGGTGCTCAGCGACCGGGTACTGGCCCTGGCCCGCGGCGCCGCGTAGCGGCTATCCGGGCGATGCGGGCTTGAAGTCCGGGTCGAGCTCCATGAACGTGTCCAGCACGCCGAGGAATGCCAGCGCGGCGAGCGTCCACTCAGCCGGCTCGCCGTTCAGCCCGGGGCCCGGGACCGGCTGGTTGAGCAGGCCGTTCACGATCGCTGCGTCCGCCAGGCCGGCCGTGTAGCCGCCAGCCTCGCCCCCGCTGGGGGCCGCGTGATCGGTGCCCGCGCTGTCCGGGCCGGCCTCATCGGTGCCCGCCTGGCCGCCGTCGTCCGGCTCGGTGACCGCCGCCTGGACCTGGGCGTTCCGCAGCGCCAGCGCCTGGATTAGCAGGCCGCCGGACAGCTGGACGTGTTCGAGCGTGTAGGCCGGGTCGCGCAGCCGCAGCCCGATGACCGCCGACAGGTGCCGCAGGATGGCGACGAGTGATTCGCGCGACCGCGCCTGCGAGTCCTCCAGCGCCGCGGCGATCCGCCTGCGGGCAGCGCCGCTGCGGGTGGACCCGAGCGTGGCGACCAGCGCCATGTGCAGCCGCCACTGCGCGGACCCGGTCAGCTCGTAGTTGCGAGCACAGGTAATCCTGACCACCTCGCACAGCAGGGCCCGGCGGCCGCCGGGCGTAGCCAGCAGCTCCAGGTTTTCGCTGACCACACGGGTGGCGACGGTGAGCGTTTCCGGGTCGAGGACAGGCCGGTCGCTGAAGTAGCTGCCCGCGCCGGCCAGGTAACAGAGCAGGTCGTCGATGTACCCCTCGCGGTAAGGCCACATCCGGTAGACGGAGCTGCGGGGCACCCGGGCCCGCTGGATGACCTCCTCCAGCCGCAAGTGCTCGATGGTAAGCGCCGCACCCGCCTCCAGGGCAAGCTCGCGCCCCGCGTCGAGCATCCGCTGCCTAACTTCTTCTGCCGCTACTCGCTCCGGGCGGGCCGCCATGGCCGTGTCTTATCCTCTCGCCGCATCGAGTGAGATGTGCCTCTCAATGCAACGGTATCGTGCAAAAGCTCCCCGCATGAGACATTAGACTCGGTGTCTCAACCGGACCTGCGGACGGGGACCCAGGGGCGGCCCTTGGAGGGGAAGGGCCGCCGGGCCGGCCGGGCGCGGCGGGGGACCGCGCCCGGCCGACCTCGGTTGTAGTGTGTTCGCGGTGGACATCGACTGGAACGCGGAACTAGCGGAACAGCTCGACTGGCAGTGGCGGGCACAGTTCCGACCGCGGCTGGACGGACTCACCGACGACGAGTACCGCTGGGAGCCGGTGCCCGGCATGTGGTCGGTCCGACCGCGCGGCTCCTCGACCGCGCCGCTTGCCCTCGGCGGCGGCGCGTTCACCCAGGACTTCGCCTGGCCGCCGCCCGACCCCGCCCCGGCCACGACGATCGCCTGGCGGCTGAGCCACCTGCTGGCCGGCGTGTTCGGAATGCGGGTCGCGGCCCACTTCGGCGGCGAGCCGGTCAACTTGGAGACCTACGACTACCCGGGGGACGCGGCGACCGCGCTCGCCCGGCTCGACGAGGTGTACGCCGCCTGGATAGCGGGCGTCCGCGGCCTCGGGCGCCACGGGCTGGCCCGGCCCTGCGGGCCGGCCGAGGGGCCGTACGCCGAGGCCTCCATGGCGGCGCTGGTGCTGCATATCAACCGCGAGGCGCTGCACCACGGCGCGGAGATCGCCCTGCTGCGCGACCTGTACCGGTGGCGGTCCGGGCCGGGCGGCGAGCTCGGCTAGCCGTTCGGCTGGCTGGCAGGCGGGACCGCACGTCAGTCATCGGGCAGCGACGACGGCAGACCGAAGCGGTCAAACAGGGTCGCGTCGAACGTGGTGACCTCGGCGATCAAGCCGCCGCCGGCGCGCAGCACGTCGAGCTTGAACGGCACGAAGACGTCGCTGCCCGTCCGGCGCAGGTACGAGGCCGCGGCGGGCATCCGGTTGGCCGCGGTCGGCACCAGCTTCCAGTCGCCGAACACGGTGCGGTCGTAGGCGTGGGCCATCAGCCCGGCCATCGCCTCCTTGCCGGTGAACAGGCCCGGATTCGGTGGCATCGCGATCCGGATGTCATCCCGGATCACCGCCAGGCCGGCCACCGGGTCCTGCCGCTGGTGTGCGTCGATGAACGCGGCGAGCAGTGCGCGGTCGGCTCCGGTGATCCCGTCGGGTGACCAGTCCGCCTCCCGCGCGGCCACCTTTGCGCCGATGGTGGCCCGGGCGCGCTGCAGCGCGCTGGTTACCGCGGCGACCGACAGCTCCAGGATCGCGGCGGTCTCCGCGGCCGAGTAACCCTCGACGTCGCGCAGCAGCAGCACCGCCCGCTGCCGGGCGGGCAGCAGCTGGATCACTGCCAGGTACGCCAGCTCCACCGTCTCGCGGCGGATCACCGATCCCTCGGGTCCCGCCGCCTGCGCCTCGTCAAGCAGTGAGTCGGGGCACGGCTGCAGCCAGGGCACGTCCGCGACCGATCCGAGCCGCTGCGTCCGGCGCTGCGCCGCGCGCAGCATGTCCAGGCAGGTCGTGGTCACGATGCGGTACAGCCAGGGCCGGCCGCCGGGACCGCCGTCAAACGAGGCCCGGCCCTTCCAGGCGCGCAGCAGCGCTTCCTGTACCGCGTCTTCGGCCTGCTCCAGGTTGCCCAGCATCCGGTAGCTGTGCACCTGCAGTTCGCGGCGGTGGCGCTGGCTGAGCTCGGTGAACCGGGCCTCGTCAAGCACAGGCATGGGGCTGCCGGTCAGACCGGAACGGCGGCGTCGGCGGCGTCGAACAGCGCCTGGATGTCGATCTTGGTCATCCGGAGCATGGCCTGCATGGCGGCATTGGCCCGGGCCGGGTTCGGGTCGGCGACCAGCTCAAGCAGCTGCACCGGGACGACCTGCCAGGACAGCCCGAAGCGGTCCTTGACCCAGCCGCACGGGCCGACCTCGCCGCCGCCGGCGGTGAGCCGCGTGGTGAAGTCGTCCACCTCGTCCTGGCTGCGGGCCGAGACCTGCAGCGAGACCGCCTCGGTGAACGTGAACGCGGGGCCGCCGTTCAGTGCGGTGTAGGGCTGGCCGGCCAGCTCGAAGGCGACGGTCAGCACGGTGCCCTCCTTGCCCGGCTGGTCCGGCCCGTAGTGACTGACCCTGGTGATGCGCGAGTCAGGAATGACCGAGACGTAGAACTCGGCCGCCTCAAGGCCGTTGCCGTCGAACCACAGGCACGGGGTGATCGTCGTCATCGCGGGGTTCCTCCTGATGTTGTCGTCTGACCGCTGACACCAGATGAAACGTTGCCCGCGGGCGAGACTAATCGGTGGCCGGGCCGGCTTGCCCGTCCAGCCAGCGGCCGATGCTGCGGGCCAGCGTCGGCATCGGCAGCGACCCGTGGTCGAGGACGGCGGCGTGAAAGCTGGCCAGCGCGAACGCGGGGCCGAGCCGCCGCCGGGCGTCCTCTCGCAGCCGCTCGATCTCCAGCTTGCCGGTGAGGTAGCACAGGGCCTGCCCGGGCATGACGATGTACCGGTCGACCTCAGCGGCCATGAACTCCGGCGGCATGGGAACGTGCTCCACCGCGTACGCCACGGCCTGCTCGCGACTCCAGCCGTAGGCATGCAGGCCGGTGTCGACAACCAGCCGGACCGCGCGCATCAGGGCCGCGCTGACCGCGCCGAGCCGCCCCCGGTCGTCGGTGTACAGCCCGGTTTCTTCCGCTAGCTGCTCCGCGTACAGCCCCCAGCCTTCTGAGAACACCGGCAGGCTCCGCTGCCGCTGCAGCGCGGGCAGGTCGCTGAGCTGCTGCAGCCGCGACAGTTGCAGGTGGTGGCCGGGCACGGCCTCATGGAAGGCGACCACGTCGATGTCCCAGCCGGTGCCCGCCGTGGGCAGCAGGGTGTTGAACCAGAACGTTCCCGGCCGCCCGCCGTCGAGCCGGGGCGGGGTGTAGTGCGGGGCCGCGCCGGCCAGCGCCACCGTCTCCGGCATGGGCGTCACCGCGCAGGGCGGGGGGAGCGGGGCGGGGAAGAACTCGGGCGCGCGTTCCTCGGCTCGCCGTACTGCGGCCACCGCCCGGCTGACCGCCTCCTGGGGGGGAAGTTTCCCGGCCGAGCCGCGGATCGCGCCGAGCACCTCCTCAAGCCCGGACAGGCCAAGGTCCTTGCCCAGCTCGACCGCCCGCGCCTCGAGCGCCGCGACGTGGTCAAGGCCGGTCTGGTGCAGTTCCCGTGCCGACAGCGGCAGGGTGGTGTAGATGGCGATGGCCCGCGTGTAGTCGTCGTCGCCGCCGGGCAGCCAGTGCAGGCCGGGCTTGTCGGCGGGCCGCGCCCGCGGCAGCAGCTCGCGCACCGTGTCGACCCAGCGGGTGAGTGCCGGGTGCACCACCTCCGTGACCGCGGCCAGCCGCTCGGCTTCCCACGGCGCGGCGCGGTCCCAGCCAGCCGGCGGCTGTGGTGCCAGCGCCGGGCTGCTGGCCGGGGCGGCCAGGATCGTCTCCGCCCAGCGGACGGCCTGCTCGGCCAGCGGGGCGACCGGCAGCCGCCCCCGGCTGGCGCCCGCCCGCAGCCGCTCGCCGAGCTGGTCGAGCCAGGCGCCGCTGCCGCGCACCCGGGTCAGGTAGTCCTCCGCGGCCCGCTCGTTGAGCAGCACCGTCCTGGCCGCGACGGCGAGCAGCATCGCCGGCCCGGAGTACTGCATCGCAGTGACGGTGTACTCGTCCGCGGCCAGGTCGACGCCGGCCACCTCCTGGGTGACGGCCTGCGTGGTGCAGTCGAGCGTGACCGCGTCGGCGGCCGACAGCGGCTGCCGCCCGATGTCCGCCGCCTCGCCGAGGAAGCCCTCGGCCTCGGTGCGCCAGGCTTGCTGGCCGGCTTCGCTGTCGTCCGGGAGCAGCGCATCGTAGCCGGGGATGCCGTACATGGTCGCGGCGAACGGGTTGGCGTGCAGCCACCGCTGGTGGAAGCGGTCGGCCAGGTCACGTGCCGTCGTCATGGAACCTCCCGCGCTCAGGTGCATGCTCGTCTGCGGCATGATCGGCTAACGCTACCGCCGCCAGCGCCGGCCCCGCCGGGGTGCCCGGGTGCTCGCGGGCCGCAACCGGACGTTTTCCTGACGGTACTGTCGGTCAGATATCGCGGGCATGAGGACGGTGGGCTGATTTCTCGTGACGTTGCGCAAGAGGTGACGAAAGCGCGCTGGAGAGCACTGGCGTGACGGGGTGGAGGCGGGAAACTTTGCTTTTTGGCACGAAGTGCCGCTTACTGGGCCACCCGGGGTCAGCGGACGGATACGGTTCCATTACGATCACACCGTGGGAGACCGGATTTTCACCTGGCCGAACGTGCTCAGCGCTGCCCGGCTGGCCGGCGTTCCGGTGTTCCTGTGGCTGGTCCTCGGTCCGCGCACGGCCACGACCGACATCATCGCGGCCGGCCTGCTCGGCTTCGCCGGGTTCAGCGACTGGCTCGACGGGAAACTGGCCCGGGCGTTCAACCAGGAGAGCAGGCTCGGCCAGCTGCTCGACCCGCTCGCCGACCGGCTGTACATCGCGGCCACCATCATCGCGCTGGCCGTGCGCGGGATCATCCCGTGGTGGCTGTTCGGCCTCATCGTGGCCCGCGAATTGTGCGTGACGCTGGCCCTGTTCGGCGTGCTGCGCCGTCGCACCGACTATGACGCGCTGTCCGTCAGCTTCGTCGGCAAGGCCGCCACCCTGTGCCTGATGTACGCGTTCCCGCTGCTGTTCCTCGGCGCCCACGGCGGGGTGGCCTCTGAGGTAGTGCGCGTCTTCGGCTGGGGCTTCGCCATCTGGGGCGTCGCGCTCTACTGGTGGGCGGCGCTGCTGTACCTCACCCAGATCAGGGACCTGGTGAAAGGAGCCCAGCCGACGTGAAGGCCGTCGTGATGGCGGGCGGTGAGGGCACCAGGCTCCGGCCGATGACCGCCAACCAGCCCAAGCCGCTGCTGCCGGTGGTGAACCGGCCGATCATGGAGCACGTGCTGCGGCTGCTCAAGCGGCACGGGTTCGAAGAAACCGTGGTGACCGTGCAGTTCCTGGCGGCGCTGGTGCGGAACTACTTCGGAGACGGCGAAGACGTCGGAATGTCCCTGCAGTACGCCACCGAGGAGACGCCGCTCGGCACCGCCGGCTCGGTGAAGAACGCCGAGGACGAACTCAAGAACGACACCTTCCTCGTCATCTCCGGCGACGCGCTGACCGACATGGACCTGACCGAGATGGCCCGGTTCCACCGGGAGAACGGCGCGCTCGTCACCGTCGGGCTGACCCGGGTACCCGACCCGCTGGAGTTCGGCATCGTGATCGCCGACGAGGACGGGCGGATCCAGCGCTTCCTGGAAAAGCCGACCTGGGGCCAGGTGTTCTCTGACACCGTCAACACCGGCGTCTACATCATGGAGCCCGAGGTGCTGGCCGAGGTGTCGGCGAAGGAATCGGTCGACTGGTCGCACGATGTCTTCCCCCGGCTGCTGCAGCGCGGCGCGCCGATCTACGGCTACGTGTCCGACCGCTACTGGGAGGACGTCGGCACGCTCGAGTCTTACCTCAAGGCCCAGGTCGACGTGCTCAACCGCAAGGTCGAGGTCGACATCGCCGGGTTCGAGCTCTCGCCCGGCGTCTGGGTGGCCGAGGGCGCCGAGGTCGACCCGGACGCGTTGCTGACCGGCCCGCTCGTGATCGGCGAGTACGCGAAGATCGAGGCGGGCGCGAACGTCCGCGAGTACAGCGTGATCGGCGCCAACGTCGTGGTCAAGGAGGGCGCCTTCATCCACCGGGCGGTGGTGCACAACCGGGTGTTCGTCGGCCAGGGCACCACCCTGCGCGGCTGCGTGGTCGGCAAGAACACCGACGTGATGCGCCGGGCGCGGATCGAGGAGACCGCCGTCGTCGGCGACGAGTGCGTGATCGAGCCCGACGCGTACATCTCAGCCGGGGTGAAGGTCTACCCGTTCAAGACGATCGAGGCGGGCGCGGTCGTCAACAACTCGGTGATCTGGGAGTCGCGCGGCCAGCGGACGCTGTTCGGTGAGCGCGGCGTCTCCGGTCTGATCAACGTTGAGGTCACCCCGGAGCTGGCGGTCCGGCTCGCCTCGGCCTACGCGACCACGCTGCAGAAAGGGTCGACCGTCACCACCTCCCGCGACGTGTCGCGGGCGGCGCGCACCCTGAAGCGCGCCGTGCAGAGCGCGCTGAACGCGTCTGCGATCAACGTGATGGACCTCGAGGCGCAGGCGCTTCCGGTCGCCCGGTTCGAGACCGCGCGCCGCCGGTACAGCGGCGGCGTGGTGCTGCGGACCACGCCCGGCGACACCCAGTCGGTCGACATCATCTTCCTCGACGAGCGCGGCGCCGAACTGTCCCAGAACGCGCAGCGCAAGCTCGAGCGGGTCTTTTCCCGGCAGGAGTTCCGCCGCGCGTTCCCCGGCGAGATCGCCGAGCTGTCCTATCCGCCCCGAGTGGTCGAGCTTTACACCCATGAGCTGCTGCGCTGCGTGAACCTGGGCGGGGTGAGCGCGGCCGGCCTCAGGGTGGTCGCCGACTGCGCCGGCGGCACCGTGTCGCTGGTGCTGCCCACCCTGCTCGGCAGCCTCGGGGTCGACGTGCACACCCTCAACAACCGGCTCGACGAGGTGACGCCCACCCAGACGGTGGCGCAGGACCGGGCCGGGATGCAGCGGCTGGCCGAGGTCGTCTCGTCGTCCCGGGCGGCGTTCGGCGTCAGGTTCGACCCGGTCGGTGAGCGGATCCACCTCGTCGATGAGAAGGGCGCCCTGGTCAGTGACGAACGTGCGCTGCTGGTGGTGCTCGACCTGGTGGCGGCCGAGCTCCGGCAGGGCCGGGTCGCCCTGCCGGTGACCACGACGCGGGTGGCCGAACAGGTCTGCCGGTTCCACGGCGTGCAGGTGACCTGGACGCCGACCTCGCGGGACGCGCTGACGACCGCGGCCGCGGCCGACGACGTGATCTTCGCGGCGGACGGGCGCGGCGGCTTCGTTGTCCCCGAGTTCGGCCGGACCGTCGACGGGATCGCCGCCTTCGTCCGGCTGCTCGGACTGGTGGCGCGGACCCGGCTGACGCTCAGCCAGATCGACGCCCGTATCCCGCAGGCACATCTCATGCGGCGCTCGGTGCCCACCCCGTGGGCGGCCAAGGGCTCGGTGATGCGGACGGTCATGGAGGCGGCTGGCAGCAGGCCGGTCGACACCACCGACGGCGTGCGGATCGTCGACGCGGACCGGGGCTGGGTGCTGGTGCTGCCTGACCCGGCGGACGCGGTGACGCACTTGTGGGCGGAAGGCGGCGACGCCGACTCCGCGCAGCTGCTGCTTGACGAGTGGGCGACCGTGGTGGAGCAGGCCGACCAGTAGGCGCGCCTGTGGGGCGGACAACACCGGGTGTATGCCGCGGCGGGTTACGGTAGTCGGTTTTGCCTGGTCTGCGTCGTGCGGGCAGTTTGAGGACGCACGTTCGGGTAAGCTTGGTTAACTACGCAGACGTACCATTTCGCGGTGTGCAGGACGGCCACCGCCATCGCGAACTTGTGCCGTGCGCGTGACCCCGGAGGTGAAGCGGCTGTGTGGTGGAGACGTCAGGGACCC
>Ga0302314_10008390_pt1 | contig 18394 bp, 16 predicted proteins | sample III_Palsa_N2_3_FD_200533 | JGI IMG/M metagenome (GOLD analysis project Ga0302314, IMG submission 200533) | Peat permafrost microbial communities from Stordalen Mire near Abisko, Sweden - III_Palsa_N2_3 | ecosystem: Environmental > Terrestrial > Soil > Palsa > Peat permafrost | place: Sweden...
GTCACCAGGGAGCGGATCAGGCAGATCGAGTCCAAGACGATGTCGAAGCTGCGCCACGAGTCCCGCTCCCGGGTCCTCCGCGACTACCTGGACTTAACCCGGAAAGGGCAGGCGATAGGACGGTGTTACTGTTTCGTGACAAGCTGGATGCAACTCGCCCGTCGGCTGGATGCGTCCAAGGCGCATGATGCCGATGCGCCGTGCTTGCTCGGTCGCTCTTGCGTGCGCCTGCGCTGTCGCCGCGCTGGCCGGCTGCAGCAGCGGGTACGGCCCGCCGATCTCCTCATCTTCCCTGCCGGCCGCGCATGCGTACGCCCTCGATGTGACGACGGCGGGCCGGGTGCGCTGGCAGGTGCCGGTGGCCGCGCCCGGATCTAGTCTGCAGCTGTCTCCGCTGGCGTTCGGCGCGGTCGCCGTATTCGCTCAAGGTGATGTCATTTACGGGTTGCGTCTGGCCGACGGGCACCGGGTGTGGTCCAGGGCTGGCAGCCAGGACATTGCGGGCATGCGGCGGTGGCAGAACCTGGTCGTCGTGCTCACCGAGCCCGCCTCGAGCGTGCTGCCGCTGCCGCTGCTGCTCACCGGGCTGGACGCGGGCACCGGGCAGGTCGTCGGCCCCGGGCGGGCCTCCCCGGCCCTGCCAGTCTTCCCGGCCGGTCCCCTCCTGATCGTGCCAGCAGTCGGCCTGGACGGCTCGAATCTGCTCGCCGCCCTCCGCATGTCAGATGGTCATCGCGCATGGCAGGTCACGATCCCGGCACCGGTAGAGGCCCCGCTGTCGGCCGTGCCCGGCGGCATGCTCGTCTACACCGCCGCCATCCCACTCCCCTGCTAGCAGCCGCACACGCCAGCACTCGCGTCAGGGAGCCGTTACGGGCGCGGGAAAGGCACGAGTTTGATGTGCGTCTGAGGCGTGCGTGAGACTCGCGACCTGGCCGTCGGCGATGAGGTAGTCGTATCCAGTCTGCCAATCGGGGAGGCCGGGACTGCTTTGCTCCCAGTCGGCGAAGGTCGCCTCGTCGCACCAGTCGTCGAGACGAGCCATCGTGGCCAGGTGCGGTTCACTGCCGGCGAAAGCCTGCATCGGGCCGCGTGCGCGCCAGGCGGTGCGTGTCCAGAACACGTTGTTCGCGTCGGCGAGAACATCCGCGCCGAGGTTGCCATCGGAGTTTTCCGCCTGCTCCGTCACGGCGACGGCAGCGGCGAAGAACTCGCCGAACAGCGCCGGATCACGGAGCCGGAGCCGGGTCACGACGATAACGGGCATCACTCCTCCTGCGAGACTTGGTAAAACAGGCGCGAAACGATCCGTTCACCGGCCGGCGTTCGCCATCTTCAGGATGCCCGACAGGAAGCCTGGCGTCGAGCTGGGCGGATGGCCGCATGTGCGGCTTTGACCTGGTGTTGGCCGGGGGAAGCCGGGAGACCGCCTAGCTGACATCGAACCGGTCGACCAGCATGTAGGCTCCGCTGTCTTTGATGAGGGTGAGCGTGTGCAATCCCGGTGTCAGGCCGCTGACTGAGTACAAGACCTGCTGGGCGCTCCTGGTGGCGGCGTACGCGTCGACGGTGCCCTGGGAAACGCCGTCGAGCGAGACGCCGATGTCGCCCTCGTCGCTGTAGGTTTCTGTGTAGAAGCTGATGGCTGAGCCGTAGAACGTGACCGTAACCGAGTTGCCGTTGACGGTGGTGGCGTGCACATCGTTGTCATAGTCGCCGAATCCTCGACCGGAATAGTATTCCCAGGATCCGGTGTAGCTGATCGCGGCGTCGGTATCGTTGAGGGTCCTGGTCACGTCGAGGCCGTCGAGCAGCAGGTAGTTACCGCTGTCCTTGACGATCTTGAGGGTGTGGGTTCCCGCTGCCAGCCCGCTGACGCTGTAGATCACCTGCTGCACCTCGCGGGTGGCCGAGTAGGCGCTGTACGCGCCCTTGTCAACTCCGTCGAGGTATACCTCCATGTTGCCCTGGTCGAGGTATTTCTCGCTGATGACGGCGATGCCGGTGCCGGTGAAGGTGTAGCTGGCCGAGGCACCGTTGACCGTGGTGGCATGGACGCCGTTGTCCAGGTCGCCGAGGCCGCGGTTGATGTAGGCCTGCCAGCTGCCGGTGTACTGGATGCCCAGGTCGTCGTCGTCGATGAGCCCGCTGACGGGCGTGTACTGCTCGGACGGCCCCGCCGCGGCGATGATGGCCTGCGCCGCGGCGGGCCAGGCGCCATCGGTGACGATGGTCGCCTGCGTCAAGGTCGTGTCCGTGCCGTTGTCGTAGTAGGAGCTGTTGTCGGAGTAGTTGTCGTCGACGGTGATGTTGTTGACGGTAGGCGTCCACATGCCGATCCACGACGCGCCGCCGAACCGGAGGACGTTGTCGGTGATGTCCCAGTAGGAGCTGCCCTCGTCGGGGTAGATCATGGTGGCGGTGGCCCCGGCCTCCGCGGCCACGTTGCCCGAGATGACCGAGGTCATCGAGGCGTTGCCGCCGTCCTGGCCGCCGTTGGCGTAGATGGCCCCCCCGTCAAGCAGGTACTGCATGACGTTGTGGATGTCGTTGCCGGTGATCTGGTTGCCGCCGGCGTAGTCGGTGCCCTGCCGGCAGGTGGACAGCCCCTGGGCGGCCTGCATCGAGCACGGTGACTGCCAGCCCCAGCCCCAGCCCATCGAGATTCCGCCGTAGGAGGCGTAGCCGACGTCATTCTGGGAGATGACCGCGTCACGGGTGTAGCCGGCCCAGATGCCGACGCCGTCGTGGTAGTCCTCGCCTACATCGGTAATGGTGCTGTCGGTGACGGTGTCCCCGGTGGTCATCAGGGCCGCGATCGCCTGGTAGTAGTCGTCGGCCTCGCCGAGTTCGACGCCGCTGGATGAGGTATCGGTGATCCAGTCGCCGGTGATGGCGGAGTTCTGGGTGCCGTCGGCGAAGTCGATCCCGGCATCGCCGGTGTGCTCGATCACGTCGCCAGTGAAGTTGATGTCGTCGCCGCGGTGCACCTGGACGGCGGCGGGGGTCTTGACCGGCAGGTCGGTCGCGGGATCCCACAGGATGCCGGACTGGTTGTCGAGGTAGCCCTCGGTATCAGGGGTGGTCCAGGTGCTGTAGGCGAACGTGATCCCGCTGAAGGTGATGTTGTGCACCGGCTGGATCGGCGTGGGGATCACGACGAGCGCGTCGAGCAGCAGGTACGTGCCGCTCTCCTTCACAAGCTCGATCGTGTGGGTACCCTGTGACAGGCCGCTGATCGCGACCACTGCCTGCTGCGCTAGCCGCTGACTCGCGTCGGCGGAGACCGTCTCATACAGCGAGCCGTCTATGTAGACGCCGATGTTGCCCTCGTCGTCGTTCTTCTCGGAGAGTACCTCGATGCCGGTGCCGGTGAACGTGTAGCTTGCCGAGGCACCGTTGACCGTGGTCGCATGCACGTCGTTGCCGAAATCGCCGTAGGTGCGCCCGGAATAGTAGGTCCAGGACCCGGTGTAGGTGATGCCGCTGCTTGTGTCGTTGACGGGAGTGAGGTGCCCGGGTGTGCCTGACAGGTCCACCAGGTCCTGGAGCACGGGCAGCTCGACGTCGGCGGTCGCCATGTTCTGCCCCGGCAGCGGGATGTAGTAGAGGTAGTCGGCCGCGCTGTCGAGGTAGAACTGGCCGGGCTTGGTGAGGAGCTGGTAGGCGTTCTCGATCCAGCTGATCGCGTTGAGCACCGGCAGGCCATTACCGTTGAAGGGGAAGCCGACGTCCGGCACGTCGGTGTTGTTCTCAGAGAAACACGTCGGGTTCACGTTGAGGCTGGATCCGCCGCTGCTGGTCTTCGTGATGCTGGTAAGCGGGCACCGCAGCTGCTTCCAGTCGTTGTCGTCTACGATCTGGATGTCGGAGACATTCGTGTACGACAGGTATGAGGAGTCGCTGGTTACGAACGATGAGCCGCTGAGCGTGAACCCGCTCGGGTTCGACGCGCTGCGCGCCCGCACGGCCCTGGTGCCGTTGACGAAGAGCTGACTGCTCTCCGTGCCAGCCGGAACGCTGGCGCGGTAGATGCCAAGGGATGAGCTATACAGCGACCAGCCCGTCACCTGCGTGGCGCCGCTGATGACCGGCCGCTCACCCGGATACGCCTCGTAGTCAACGGTGTAGCCATTCTCGCCGGAATCCGCCACGCCGAGCTGGAACGTGCTGGCCAGCCGGTAGGTGCCGCCGCGCAGGTAGACGGTGATGTCGCTGGTCATGTCCGGCGCCAGGGCCTCGACCTGAGTCCGGGCCCCGGTCAGGCTGCAAGGCGCGGTGATCGTGCACGCGCTGCCCGAGCCCGTGGGCGACGCGTACAGCACCGACTGCGTGGCGGCGCGGGCCAGGCTGACGCCGGTGGCCAGGCCAAGAGCGCATAGCAGGGCCGCCAGGACCGTGGGCAGGGCGACGCGGCACGCGTGAGACATCTTCGTCATCGTGTTGCTCCTACTGCGCAAAGCTAAGACATCGGACTTATGAGATACCTGACATGCCAAAAGATGGCATTTCGTAGCTATGTGTAGGAATACATCCAAGGTTTCCTGTTGACAAGCCCTCGTTCAGACATCTCGCTGCGTTATTTTCTGTGGCACTGTGTGACTGGCGGTGGGCAAGGCTGTGCTCATGCGGGGATGGGAGCCATCCAGGGGTTCCCGGCGAGGGCGTCGCGGATGGCGGTGATGCCAGACGTGGCGTGCTGCCGGTAACGCCTCGTCCGCAGGCTCGCCGAGATGCCAGACCTCGGCCAGGTCGGACCAGTGGCCGCCGGTTCCCCTGTCGGGCCAGGGTTCCTGGCAGGGGTCGGTCAGCTTCCACCAGCGCTGGGTCTCCGGATCGGCGCTGATCGCCGCCAGGTCGCGCTCCAGATCCTCACCCTGGTACTCGAAGTACGCGAAGAGCGTGCCGTCGCGCAGGAAGATGCTGTAGTTGCGGATGTTCGCCGCGCGCAGTGTTGCCTCCACCCTTGGCCACACCGCGGCGTGGAGCCGCAGGTATTCCTCGCGCTGCTCGGGTCGCAGGCGGATGGTCTGGGCGATGCGTCTCATCGCGCCTCCTCGTGGGATTAAGGACTTCAAGAATCAACCGAACGCCGCGTTCGGCGAACATCTGGCGTAGCGCGCTCGTCGTTGCCGTGGTCGGTGCCGGTGGCCACCAGGATCACGATGTCCTCTGGGCGGGTGGTCCCGTCGAGTTCGTCGATGATCGCAGGTGGCGACCCCTGCGGATCGGCACGGCTCTCATGAACTGCTCAAGCTGCCCCGCCTTCATATCCGGCGAGCGGGTTGCCATGCGGCCGGTAGCGCCACAGGGACGGAGCATCGCCATACCGTGTTTCGCTCGGATGAACGTTACGTGTATGAAGGTGATAATTCGCCGTATGTGCAGGTCATCGCTAGGCCTGGATGAACCGTTACTAGCACGGAATTAACTTCTGCGATTCTCCCGTGTAGCCTGCCGAGGATGAAATGACGACCTCCCCAGCCCGCCGTCACCCGGCAGCCACGATGACCAGCGCTGTCGCAGGATGATGGTTGCGCTGGGCGCGAAGCCACCGTCCGTTCGGAAAAATCAAAAGCAGTCAGCCGAACGGACGGTGGCGCCTGTGGCACGCCAGCGATCCCGCACCCCAGGCGAGCACCGCCATCACCGGCGAAGCTGTTCCGTGGCAACAGGCCATTGCCGTCGCGGGGTTCTTCTGTAAAGACCCGATGTTTGTGCCGAAGGTCGAGAGCCTGACTGCCGTAGTACATCGCGCGGGCAGGGTGGCACGTGACTGATCCGGGACGCCTGCCCGCCGATGACTTCACTACGGTGTTGTTTCTGAACTGTGACATGGACAATAAATCGATCGTCTAGCTAGTAAATGAGTTCGAAAATATTAACTGTACTGCTATGATGTACCTCCTGCGTCTGTTCGGAGTAGAGGTGTCGAGCCTTCCCGCCTGCGAAATCTGGTAGTAACGGGGATCTTGCGGAATGCGGTAAACGCGGGTAAACATCCGATCTATAGATCCGATGTTTGCAGTCCAGAGGAGCGCAAGTGACGTACGTGCAGCCCGAAGAAACCGTGACGACTCCGGTGACGCCGGCCTCCACGGCCGGCGCGTCGGGCGCGCGGATCGTCGCGCTCGACTGCTATGACGTGCGCTTTCCGACTTCGCTCGAGCATGACGGATCGGACGCGATGAACCCCGATCCCGACTACTCGGCGGCCTACGTCGTGCTCCGCACCGACGGCGGCCCGGAGGGGCACGCGGTGTGCTTTACCATCGGGCGCGGCAACGAGGTCATGGTGACCGCGGTCGCCGCGCTCCGCGCGCACGTCGTCGGCAGGCGGACGGAAGAGATCACCACTGATCTCGGGGGGTTCAGCGCCGAGATGATCGGCGACAGCCAACTCCGGTGGCTCGGGCCTGAAAAGGGCGTCATGCACATGGCCATCGGCGCCGTCGTCAACTCTGCCTGGGACCTCGCCGCGAAGGTGGCGGGCAAGCCGGTGTGGCGGCTGCTCGCCGACATGACACCCGAGCAGATCGTCGCCGCGATCGACTTCCGCTACATCGACGATGCCCTGACCCCCCAGGAGGCCCTGGACATCCTCCGCGCCGCCCGGCAGGGACGTGCGGAGCGGATCGCGGAGCTCGAGCGGACCGGCTTTCCCGCCTACACCACGACGCCAGGCTGGATCGGGTACTCAGACGAGAAGCTCGTCCAGCTGTCCAGGAAGGCGGTCAGCGACGGCTTCAGGCAGATCAAGCTGAAGGTCGGCGCCGACATCGAATCCGACAGGCTCCGCCTGGCGCTTGCCAGGGAGGCGGTAGGACCGGCCGTCCGCATCGCGGTCGACGCGAACCAGCGATGGGGCGTCGCCGAGTCGATAGCGGCGATCACGGCGCTGGCGCCCTGGGAGCCCTACTGGGTCGAGGAGCCGACAAGCCCTGATGAGATCCTCGGCCTCGCCGCGATCCGTAGCGCGGTCACGCCGGCCAAGATCGCGGTCGGCGAGCACGTCGCGAACCGGGTGATCTTCAAGCAGATCCTCCAGGCGGGCGCGGCGGACGTGCTGACCATCGACGCGTGCCGGGTCGCAGGGGTCAACGAGAACCTGGCGATCTTGCTGCTCGCGGCCAAGTTCGGGGTTCCCGTCTGCCCCCACGCGGGCGGCGTCGGCCTGTGCGAGATGGTACAGCACCTGGCGATGTTCGACTTCGTCGCCGTCTCCGCTACCTCGGCGAACCGCGTGATTGAGTACGTCGACCACCTGCATGAGCATTTCACCGACCCGGTGCGCATCAGCGGCGGCCGGTACCTCGCCCCGACGGTCCCTGGCTTCTCCGCGACGCTGCGGCCAGAGTCGCTGCGCGACCACGAGTTCCCCAACGGTCCGGTCTGGCAGCACCTGGGAGGTGAATAGGTCATCGGGATCCCGGTCTTCCCCGGCATCCGCCCAGCCCATATCGCAACAGGTAGCAATCCACTAAGGAGGGTCATGAGAGTTAACAGACGGCTGCTCGGCACCGTGGCACTGGCGGCCGCCGGCCTGCTAGTCGCGGCCTGTAGTTCAAGCAGCACCACCAGCGCAAGCAGCGGCACAAGCGCCAGCGCGTCAAGCACGGCGTCGGCCGCTTCCGGGCAGGTCACGGTCGGAGTCGACCTGACCTACAACAACACCGCCTTCTGGGCCGCCTACATCAACTACGAGCAGCAGTACGCGCAGCAGCTGCACATCAAGCTGCTCGGCCCGCTGCTCGCCGCGGCCAACGCCAGCCTGCAGAACCAGCAAATCGAGCAGCTAGTGAACGAGGGCGCCAAGGCCATCGTCGTGAACCCCGAGACGGCCACCAGCCTGGGGCCGGCGATCAGCTACGCCACCGCGCACCACGTCCAGCTCATATCCGTCGACACGATCGTCGGCGTCGGCCACGTCTACATGGTCGTCAGGGCCTCGAACACGCTGTACGGGCAGGACGCCTGCGCTTACATCGCCAGTCGGGTCAAGTCCGGGTACGTGCTTGACCTGGAGGGCGACCTGACCTCCTCGAACGGCGCCGACCGCACGAACGCCTTCAACTCCTGCATGGCAGCCAACGACCCGAACGTGAAGGTACTCAAAGACCCAACCGTATGGACCGACGCGACGGCCGTCACCGACGCCCAGAACGCCATCAACGCCTACGGATCACAGCTCAAGGCCATCTACTCCCAGTGGTCGAGCCCAGACACCGGCATCATCCCGCTGCTGAAGAGCAAGGGCCTTGGCCCGGGCTCGGCAAACCCGGTGATCCTGATCAGCGACGACGGCGTGCCGTTCGAGATGTGCGATATCGGCAACGGCTCGGTCAGCGCGTCCCAGTCTCAGCCCGCCAACCTCTACGCGCAATACGCGCTGACCTACGCGGCGGACGCGGCCAAGGGCGTCACGCTCGCGCCGGGCCAGCCCGGCGGTGGTGCGCCTGCCTTGCAGAACGTGTCGTACCAGGGGGACACGAACCTTGCCGACCCCATCGTGGCGCCGTTCGTGACTAAGGCGCAGGACACGCTCACCGTTTCTTCTCCAGTCGACGGCCTGCCAGGGACCCTGACGACGACCCCGATCACGGACCAGACTCTGTGGGGGAATGTCTACGGTGCCGCGCATGGCGGTGTCTGCGCCTCGTCCTAGCCGAGGAGCGGCCGGCGCCCGCAGGGGCGCCGGCCGCCCGCGAGCGCGGGAAACACAGAACGGATATGTCATGACAACAAGCGGCCCGGCGCTCATTGAGATGACCGGCGTTGAGAAACGGTTCGGCACCACCCGGGCCCTCCGCGGCGTCGACCTGGCGCTCAACGCCGGGGAGTGCCTTGGCTTGGTCGGCCGCAACGGCGCGGGGAAGTCCACCGTCGTCTCAATCCTGTCCGGCCTGGCTGAGCCGGACGCCGGCGAGATCAGGTTCGCCGGCGCGCCCGCGCCGCGGACCAGTGATGTCACCCGCTGGCGCGAGTGGATCGCCACCGTCTACCAGCACTCGATGATCGTGGGTGACCTGTCGGTCGCGGAGAACGTCTTCCTCGGCAATACCGCCCCCGTGGTCAACTGGCGGGAGCTGCGGGCCAGGACCAGGGACATCATGCGCGACTTGGGCTTCGACATCGCCCCCGAGGCGCAGTGCAGGAAACTCGGCGTCGAGCAGCTCCAGATCGTCGAGATCGCACGGGCACTGGCGCGCGGCGCTCGGTGCGTGCTGCTCGACGAACCGACCGCCGCGCTCGAGCGCGGCGCGGCGTCGCGGCTGTTCGAGCGCGTCCGCCAGCTCACCGCAGGCGGCGTGGCGGTCCTGTATATCTCCCATCACCTCGAGGAGGTCTTCGAGATCTGCGAGCGGGTCGAGGTGCTACGCGACGGGGAGATGGTGCTCACCGCGCCGACAAGGGAGCTGGCAAGCGATGACCTTGTGGCGGCGATGGTCGGCGGCGTGCAGGTGAAGGCGGCGGCCGCCGGCCATCGCCGGTCAGTCGCGGCGGGGCCGGCCGCCGGCGATGGGCCGACCCCGGCCGGCAGCCAGCCGGACACAGCCATCTTGACGGTCAGGGACCTCACCGCGGACTCGCCAACAGGGCGGCTTTCCCGGGTGTCCCTTGATGTGCGTGCCGGTGAGATCGTGGGCGTCACCGGCCTGCTCAGCGCGGGGGTCGCCACCATCGGGCGCGCCATTGCAAGCGCCGAGCCGTACACCGGTGGCGAGGTGCGGCTGCGCGGCACCCTCGTCCCGCCCGGTCGGCGCGATGCCGCCCAGCACGTGGGCATCGGCTACATTCCGGAGGACCGCAGGGCCGAGGGGTTCGTGGCGCACCTCGGGGTCGCCGAGAACGCGACGATGACGATCATGGACCGGCTGTCGGGCCGTCTCGGTCTGATGCGTCCCGGCCGCAGGGACGCCGCCGCGGCGCCGATCACCGACAGGCTGTCGCTGGTGTCCTCAGGTCCTGGCCAGCCCGTGGAGGAGCTGTCCGGCGGCAACCAGCAGAAGGTCACCGTCGCCCGAACCCTGGCCCACGACCCGTCGCTCATCGTCGCGATCACGCCGACCCGCGGCGTGGACGTCGCGTCGAAGGCGCTGCTGCTCGACGCGCTCGCAGGTGCCGCGAGTAACGGCGGGGCGGGCGTCCTGCTGTGCAGCGACGAGCTCTCTGACCTCGTCATCTGCGACCGGGTCATCGTCCTTGTCCGTGGCGAGGTGTTCGCCGAATTCACCGAGCCGCCGTTCGACCGCGACGAGCTGATCGTCGCGACCGAGGGTATAGCCAGGACGGCTCATGGCACCACCGAGGAGGCAGCCCAATGAGCTCCAATCCAACCCCTGACGGGTCGGTCGGAACCGCCGCCCCGCCCGGCCCCGTGGACACCGCGGCAGCTGCCACGAGCACCTCACTCGGATCCTGGCTGCGGGGCGTGAACGTGAGCGTGCTGCGCGAGGTGGCGCTGCTGCCGGTCCTGGTGCTGCTGATCGTCGTCGGAACGGTGGTTAGCCCGGCGTTCTTTACCGTCTCGAACTTCGCGGGGATCGGCCAGCAGAGTTCCGCGCTTGGCGTGGTGGTGGTCGGCGAGAGCCTGATCTTGATGATCGGCGGGATGGACCTGTCGCTTGAGGCGACCTACGGCCTGGCGCCGATGGTCGCGGCGTGGCTGATCGTGCCGGTCGCTGCGTACGGCAGCGGCGCTGATCTCAGCCCGTACCTCGGCATCGGTGTGCTGATCGCGGTCGGCGCCGCCGTCGGCCTGGTCAACGGGCTCCTGATCGTCAAGGGCAGGCTGAACGGGTTCATCGTGACGCTCGGCATGACGATCGTGCTGGCCGGCTTGCAGAACGGCATCGTCAAGGCGCAGTCGCTCTTCAACCTGCCCACGGCGTTCGGCTACCTGGGGGCCGCTTCCTTCGGCCAGCTGCCTGTCTCGCTCATCGTCACCGCGGTTATCTTCGTCCTTGTCGGGCTGTTCCTGCGCTACCACAGGACCGGTCGCGCCATCTACGCGGTCGGCGGCAACCCGGCGGCGGCCAGGGCGGCCGGCATCAAGGTGGAGCGCGTCAAGATCGGCGTCTACGTGGCCGGAAGCGTCCTGGCGGCCATCGGCGGGCTGATGGAGGCTGGGCGGGTATCGGCCGTGACCGGCCAGCAGGGCTACGGGGAGGGCATCATCTTCTCGGTCTTCGCCGCCGCGGTGATAGGCGGCGTGAGCCTGCGGGGCGGCCGCGGCAACATGATCGGCGCGGCGTCCGGCGTGATCCTGCTCGGCATCGTTCAGGACATCCTCGACCTGGCGAACGTGTCCAACTACTGGATCGAGGCCATCGACGGCGCGGTGATCCTGTTCGCGCTGTTCCTGGCCCGCATCGTCGGCGGCGAGTCCACCGCGGAAGAAAGGTAGGGCGCCCAGCCATGAGGCTGCCGATGCGCCAGATGGGCGGCTCGCCGGTGTCCGTGACCGAGCTCTCCTTCGGCGGCGCCGCGATCGGCAATCTCTTCTCCGAGGTCACTGACGACGATGCCCGGGCCGCCGTGGACGCGGCCTGGGACGGCGGCATCAGGACGTTCGACACGGCACCACATTACGGCCTCGGGTTGTCGGAACGGCGGCTCGGCGACGCGCTGCGGCACCGGCCACGCGACCAGTACGTCATCTCCACCAAGGTCGGGCGGCTGCTGTATCCCGCGAACCCGCCCTATGGCATCGACCCCGAGGGCTTCGCGGTGCCCGCCGACCACGTCAGGGGGTTCGACTTCAGCGCGGACGGGATACGGCGCAGCCTTGAGGCCAGCCTGGCCCGGCTGGGCATGGACCGGGTCGACGTCGCCCTCATCCATGACCCCGACGACCACGGTGAGCAGGCGATCGGCGAGGCCTACCCAGCGCTTGAGAAGCTCCGCGAGCAGGGATGCGTCCGCGCGATCGGCGTGGGGATGAACCAGGCCGCGATGCTGACCAGGTTCGTCACCGAGACCGACGTCGACGTGGTCCTGGTCGCGGGCCGGTACACCCTGCTCGACCGGTCCGCCGCGGACGCCCTGCTGCCCGCCGCGCGGGAGAGGGGCGTCGCGGTCATCGCCGCGGGCGTGTTCAACTCGGGCCTGCTCGCTGCTCCAGGGCCAGGCACGACGTACGACTACCAGGCCGCGCCTGACGCGCTGATCAGCAGGGCCAAGTACCTTGAGCGCGTCTGCGCCGGGTATGGCCTGCCGCTGCGCGCCGTGGCGGCCCGCTTCCCGCTCACCCACCCCGCGGTCGCCAGCGTGCTAATCGGCGTGCGCAGCGCTGCTGAGATCGCCGACGCCCTCAGCCTGCGAAAGCTCGACATCCCGGCAGAGCTCTGGGCGGCCCTAGCCACGGGCGGAGGAACGGCGTGAAGGTCGTCTGGCAGCCTATGAGGCTCGTCGACGCGCATCATCACGTCTGGGACCTCTCCGTGCGGGACCAGCCGTGGATCAGCGGCCCTGGCATGGCGCCGATCCGGCGTAGCTTCTCGCTCGCCGACCTTCGGCCCGTCGCGCAGGCGGCAGGGGTCGGCGCTACCGTGCTGGTCCAGACGGTCACCGTGGCCGACGAGACACCCGAGATGCTCGCCTTGGCGGCCGCCGACCCGCTGGTGGCCGGGGTCGTCGGCTGGGCCGACCTCACCAGCCCGGCCATCGCGGATGAGCTGGCACGCCTGGCAGCGGGACCTGGCGGCGGTTACCTGGCCGGCATCAGGCACCAGGTGCAGTCCGAGCCGGATCCCGACTGGCTGCGCCGCCCCGACGTCATCCGAGGGCTCCGCGCCGTCGCCGCGGCCGGCCTCTGCTACGACCTTGTGGTGCTTCCGCATCAACTTCCCGCCGCCAGCTACGCGGCGGCCGCTGTGCCAGGCCTGACGATGGTCCTCGATCACGCGGGCAAGCCACCCGTCGCGAGCGGGGACCTGGAAGCCTGGGCGGATGCCATTCACGCATTCGCTGCCAGGCCGAATACCCTATGCAAGTTGTCCGGCCTGGTGACCGAGGCCCCCCTGGGCGCGACGACGGAGGCGTTCGTGCCTGTGTCCGATACCATACTGAGCGCATTCGGGCCGGATCGGATCATGTTCGGCTCCGACTGGCCGGTCTGCCTGCTGGCAGCCGGTTATGCCCGTGTGGTCGAGCTGGCTATGTCTCTGGTCGCCGGGCTGTCGGAGGCCGAGCGGACAGCGTTGTTCGCGTCGACCGCGATAAAGGCCTACCGGATGGGCGAATCTAGCCGTGGCGCTGACGGAGCTGGAGGCGGGGCGTGGCTCTTACCGACGAGGCGATCGAGAAGATCAAGCAGATGATCATTTCCGGGAGGATCAGGCCGGGGGAGAAGCTGCCCAGAGAGGCGGACCTGGCCGCGGAGCTTGGCCTGTCGCGGAACTCGCTGCGCGAGGCGGTCAAGGCACTCAGCCTTATCAACGTGCTCGACGTGCGGCAAGGCGACGGCACGTACGCGACCAGCCTTCAGCCGTCCCTGCTCCTTGAGGCGCTGAGCTTCATTGTCGACTTCCACCGTGACGACACGGTGCTTGAGTTCCTCGCGGTCCGCCGCATCCTGGAACCTGCCGCGACCGCCATGGCCGCACTCGCGATGCGCGACGAGGACAGGGCAAAGCTCGGGGACATACTCAACGCCACTGACATCCACTCGCCTGTCGACGATTTCGTCGCCGCTGATCTTGAGTTCCACCGGACGATCGCGGAGGGCTCGGGTAACTCGGTGCTCGCCTCCCTCGTGGACAGCATGTCCATGCCAACCACACGGGCCCGCGTATGGCGTGGCATGACCGAGCCGCACGCGATTGAGAAGACCATGGGGGAGCACAGGGCAATCTACAGGGCGATCATGAGCCGGGACCCGGACCTGGCGCGATCATGGGCCACCATTCACATCTCCGGCATCGAATCGTGGCTCCGCCTGGCACTCGCTGACTGACTCCGGAAGGAATTTCCAGATGTCGCGGATGATCCGGTGGCCCGGGGGCCGGGTCAGGCGACGGCCAGGACGCCTACCCGACGGTCGGTGGTGAGGCGGCCGCGTGACGTGCCGGTGTAGGTGCCGGATGTCGGCGCCACGTCAGAGTAGTCCCGGCCGGTCGCGACTGTGACGTAGCCGGCGCCGGCCCGGCGGCCGTTGCACGGGTCGAACGCGATGGCGATGGCGTCATCGGCTGCAGGGACGATGACTTCGACCCAGGCGTGGGTGCCTCCCTGTCCCAGTAGATGGCCTGATACGTACCGGGCGGGGAGCGTGAGGAGGTGGCAGAGCGCGAGCATGACGTGCGCGGAGTCCTGGCAGACGCCGCGGCCGGCGGTCAGGGCTTCGGCGGCTGTGGTCCGCACCGATGTGCCGCCGTGCTCATAGGTGATCGCGGCGTGGACGGCGTCGCAGATCCGCTGGGCGCTGTCGAGCGTGTTGCCGTCATGCCCGCTCAGGCTGGCGGCCAGCGCGCGGAGCCGACCGTCGGGTGCGGTGAGACGGGTGGGTCGCAGCAGGTGCGGGCTGCGCAGCGCGGCGGCCGGGAGCAGGGCGGGCCCGTCGGCCCGGACCCGTTCGACCACGGCTGCGAGCCGGAACTCGATGACGTGCGTCACGCGCTCGGCGCGCAGCCAGGCCACGACGTTGCCGTTCACGTCCCGGCGCACGTAGCGCCGTGCCGGGACGCCGTGCACCTGCAGCTGATGCGCGCGCCGGTACTGGCCCCCGTGGCGGGCCGGCGGCACGACGACCAGCCGCTGCCGCAGTGATTCCACTGGCGAGTCGTACTCGTAGCGGAAGCTCTGCTCGAGGATGTAGGTGACGCGCCGGGCGGCGTCAAGGTCCAGCCTGCGGTGATCGAGAAGGGGCGCCTGGAGGACCCCGGAATCCAGCATCGTCAGGATGCCTCCGCCCGGACAGGCACCGGCTCCGGCAGCGGGGCGCCGAAGACATAGCGGGCCGGGATGCCCAGCACCCGGCAGGATGAGACGCCGGCATCCCCGGCGGCATCAGGAACCACAGTCACCGCGCTGGGCACAGGGGCTGCCGGACAAACCAGTGCAGCCGCATCCCACCAGGATCCGGCGCGTTTCCATCACCCCATGATCGCCGCCCGATGTTTCCAGGCGGTTACCCGTCCGCGCCAGGCGCACACGGACGCTACCGTCTGCGTCGAATGGCAACGCGATATCCGCCTTGTATCTCTGGTTTCATTTGGGGGTGGCCAGGCCTGGCGATGCATATCTGGTTGTCCGGCGCACACTCGGGCGGTTCCGTGTGATCGGCCAGGATTTCGTCGGGCTGCCGAGTCGGCGAGAGCGGGATGCGGTGAATGCGAAGGGTCCGGGTGCCTGGTGGCTGGGGCGGGGTACACGTACCATTACGTAGTAGCTGTAATACGTAAGATGCCCGCAGGAGACCGTCATGGTACTGAACAGCAAAGGCCAGCGGACCATCCCGGCGCAGCTGCGGGCCAAGTACGGGCTGCATGCCGGGGATGAGGTCGAGGTCGTCGAGGTCGGCGGCACGCTTCAGATCGTCCGCGCCGAGGGAGCCGAGAGCAGGGGGCAGCGGCTGGTCCGGCGGCTGCGCAACACCGCCACCGGCCAGGACGTGGCCGGCATGAGCACCGACCAGATCATGGCGCTGCTGCGTGGCGAGTGACCCCGCGGCGATCCGCCCTGCCACCCTGGTCGACTCCTGCGTGCTCCTTGACGTCATCACCGGCGACGAGCAATGGGCCGACTGGTCAGCCAGCGAGATCGCGGCAGCCATGGACGCCGGCCGGGTGGCCGGGTTCGCCTTGGTCTTCGGCGAGCCAGGCTGGGGCGGTGCCTGAGCGTCGCCTCAGGGTATGCCCGGGAGCCATGGGAACCGCGGTCAGAAGGTGATCGCCGCTAGGAGCGCCATGAGCGGGAGCACTCCCTGCATCAGTGCCCCGCGCAGCATCCGCCGGTCCGAGCAGGCCAGCACCAGGGCTGCGCCGAGCATGCACGCGCAGGAGAACAGGGCGACCGGGCGTCCCGCCGCGGCATTCCCGGCGTGGACGGCGATGACGCCGCCGATCGCTCCCGCGGCGAGGAAGAGGTTGTACCAGCCCTGGTTGAACGCCCACCCCTGTACCGTGGCGACATCCTCGGCACGGGCGCGGAAGCGCCGGTACACCTGCGGGCGGCTGAACAGCACGCTCTCCATCGCGAAGATCAGCACATGCACGAGACCGGCCAGCACCACGGCAATCTGCGCGACGACGCTCATCTCGGTATTGTCGCACCCGGCCGGAGTGCGCTGCGCCGGCCGGGGCGGGAAGCTTCCGGCATGGGAACTGGCCCTGAGGGATGAGCCGCACTGGCGGCTTCGGATATGCGGGCCGATCCGGCCTGCATCATCGCGAGCCCGCTCCGCTGCTGCTCCTGTGCGCTGAAGCCAGTCCGGGGCGTCGCCGCTGCCCTTTGCCGTCGATGAGGGCGTGGTTGCGGGCGATGGAGTGCGCTGCTGTCCAGGCAGATCAACCCGCTGGTGCCAGTGCTGCTACTTGCTGTTCCGGATAGGTCGCGACAGCACCTGTACCTGCGGGGTGTCGCTCGATTCGTCATCCATCGTCACGACGATCAGCTGCCGCCCGGTCCAGGCCAGGCTGGCATTGGTCAAGTCAGGGATCGGGCAGCGGGCCAGGTCGGTCCAGGCACCGGTCGAAGGGTCGAAGGCGGCTGCTGCACCTGCCGTGATACCCGGCGGCCTGTTCGGCGGGCCGGTGCTGGCGCCGGCCCTGGTGGCGAACACCACCATCGCCGACCCGGTCCACACGGCCGGACCGGAGCCCCCGGAGAACTTATCCGGCAGGTAGGTCCACGTCCCGGACAAGGGGTCGAACCAGGCGCCGTCGTAGAAGTCCTGAGCCGGGCACATGGCGCCTGGCGGGCAGCTGCTACCGCCGAGGAAGAGGAGCCGGCCGCCGATGGGGGCGGTGGTGCCGAATGGGAAGTAGCCGTAGTCGGGCCGGCTGGGAACAACAGCCCACGCCTGGTTTCCGGGCACCCACCAGTAGGCGCTGAAACGAAAGCCGCTGGGAATAACGCCGTTGACCGTCGGCGGTCGGCTCGCGACCCAGGTGATAACCTCGCTGCCGGTCCATTCGGCCCCGATCGTGAAGGGCTGCCAGCCGGCGACCTGAGGCAGTGCCGGCACCGTCGTCCACGAGCTGGCGGCCGGGTCGAAGGCGGCGCCCCCCTCAGGCTGGATCACTACCATCTGCGTGCCGGTCCACACGATCGCCTGCCGGCCCTCAGCGGCGGGCCGCAGCGGGGCGCCCGGCAGCATCGCCCAGGTCCGGCTGGCCGGATCGTAGCTCGCCCCGTCCATGAGCAGCGAGCCGTTCGGGTCGCCCCCGCCCCAGAACAGCGCCGTGGTCCCGGTCCACGCGGCGAAGGGGGCATCCCGCGGTGGCAGAGGGGATGTCGGCATCGGGGTCCAGGCGCGGGTCACCGGGTCATAGGCTGCGCCATCGCCGGCCAGCGCCAGCCCCTGATCCTCTTCCAATCCGCCCCAGATGAGGAGCTCGGTGCCGGTCCACACCGATGCCTGCGCCAACCGGGGAGAAAGCGGCGGGACGGGGGCAGCCGACCAGGTGAAGCCGGCCAGGCTCTGCGCCGTCGCCTGCGCGCTGCCGCAACCCGGTGGCTGACCCGAACAGGCCCCGCCCCCTGCCGGGAACCTAGGCGGCGTCGCTGCTGCCGGGCTAGCACATCCGGCAACGACGAGCACGGCCAGGGCGCCAGAGATCATCGCCAAGGCTGACCCGAGACGGTGCCCGTGTTCAGTGTTCACTCGCATCCAGCCGCAACAGAACCTGGCGGCGAAGCGCCGGCCGGAGGACCCGCGACGCCTTTCAGCGATAACAGAGTGCCTCATACCGTCTTTGACGACGGCTAGCCACGGCCGGTTCCCGGCCATAAGGCCGTGGATCACCCATCGGATGACCCACACGGCATATTTGCCGATCTAGGCCCGTATATGCAGGAACGGGCTCCCGGCGTACGTGGACGAGCATAACTGGACGTTCCGCGCAGATCCGGGTGATTTGCCGGCCGCTGGTCGCTTCTGCCCGGTGTTCCGGGTTCCGACTCGGTCCCGGCGACTTACGGTCAGGAGGCAAGTTGTTCGCGGTCGCAGATCCGGCATGTCAGGATGAGCGAGTGCGCGATGGCAGGGAACTGGACCTCATACTGCTCGGGGCGACCGGCTTCGTCGGACGGCTCACGGCCGGCTACCTAGCCGGGCATGCGCCGCCCGGCCTGCGCATCGGCCTGGCTGGCCGGTCCGAGCGGCGGCTGGCCGAGGTCCGGGCCGGGCTGGGCACCGCCGCGCAGGCGTGGCCGCTGCTCGCGGCCGACT
>Ga0302314_10008391_pt1 | contig 18392 bp, 18 predicted proteins | sample III_Palsa_N2_3_FD_200533 | JGI IMG/M metagenome (GOLD analysis project Ga0302314, IMG submission 200533) | Peat permafrost microbial communities from Stordalen Mire near Abisko, Sweden - III_Palsa_N2_3 | ecosystem: Environmental > Terrestrial > Soil > Palsa > Peat permafrost | place: Sweden...
GCCGGCCGCTTCTCCGCTCGGCTGGAAGGCTTCGCCGACGACTTGGTCACCGCCATCCAGCGGCGGCTGGCCGAGCGGAGCGCTTAAGGCCGATGGCGCTCTCGATCCACGATCCCTACCAGGCCGGCGGCCGCCGGCGTCGCGCGCGCCGCGGCCAGCTGTCGGAGATCAACGTCACGCCGCTGGTGGACGTGATGCTGGTGCTGCTGATCATCTTCATGATCTCCGCGCCGCTGCTCACGGTCGGCGTGCCGCTGCAGCTGCCGAAGACCGAAGCCGGTGCGATGCAGGACCAGAACGAGCCGCTGACGGTCTCCATCCGCGCCGACGGCTCGGTGTTCCTCAACCAGACCCCGGTCCAGTTCGCCGCCCTCTCGCCGGCGCTGCACGACCTGGCCGGCGCCGGCATGACCCGGCCGATCTACGTTCGCGCCGATGGCCGGGCGACCTACGCCATCGTCGCCCAGGTGATGGCGGCGGTCTCGTCGTCCGGCTTCAGCAACATCAACCTGATCACCGACACCGGCGGCCCGTCGTCCGGCGCGAAATCTCGCGAAACCGCGACCCACCTCGGCGCGGGCGGCGGCCAGTGATCGGATCGGTCCGATGAGCGGGCTGATGATGCCGGCGCCGCGGGACAACCGCAGCCCCGCCTTGCTGGCGGCCATCGCGCTGCATGCGGCCGTGTTTCTGGCCGTGATGTTCCACGCGGAGAAGACGCCGCCGCCGATCGGCTCCTCCGTGCCGATCAACATCGTCTCCAGCGCCCCGTTCACCGACACCCGCCAGGCCGTCCAGGCCCCGCAGACCCAGGCCGCCGCCACGCCCGAGCCGGTCCCCGAGGCCAAGCCGACGCCCCCAGCGCCGGTCGAGGCCCCGCCCGCCTTCACCAAGACCGTTCCGCAGCCGGTGAAGGCGCTGAAGCCGCCGGTGCCGCAGCCCGCCCAGCATGCCGCGACCGCCGCCTCGGCCGCGGTCGACTTCACCCGCATGCAGCAGATCATCGACAACGCCCGCCACAACGCCGGCGCCAAGGCGTCCAACGCCCAGCGTGGGCCGGCGCGGGCCGAGACTGCGCCCCAGGCCCGGCCTGACGCCGGCCAGGGCGTCTCGCAGAGCGACCTGCTCGGCCTGCAGCAACTGCTCGAACGGCTGTGGAACCCTAACTGCGATGTGGCCGGCGGCTCGGCGGTCAAGGTCAAGGTCCGGTTCTTGATCGACCTCAGCGGCAATGTGCTGGGCCGGGTCGACGCGGGCGGGCTCGAGCGCTCGGGCGACGCCGTGGTCGCGGCGGCGGCGCGGCGGGCGGTGGATGCGGTTCACCAGGCGGCGCCCTATAGCCAGCCCTATTACGGACAATCGATCGTCGTGAACTTCGACGCCAAGGAGGCCTGCGCCAAGCGATGAGAAACGCCTTTCACGCCTGGATCGCCGCGTGCGTCGTCGGCCTTTCCGCCCTGGCCGGCGCCGCGCCGGCGCAGGCCGACATCACCGTCGACGTGAACCAGGCCGCGGTGCAGCCGCTGCCGATCGCCATCACCTCGTTCGGCGGCGATCCGACCGGCGCGCAGATTTCGGCGGTGGTCAGCGCCGACCTGGAACGCTCCGGCCTGTTCCGCCCGCTCGATCCGGCGACCTTCCGCGAACAGCCGGATGCGAACATGACGCCGACCTTCGACGCCTGGAAGTCGATCAGCGCCCAGGCCCTGCTGGTCGGCGCGGTCTCCAACGGCGGCGACGGGCGTCTCAGCGTCGATTTCCGCCTGTGGGACGTCTACGCCGGCGACCAGTTGGTCGGCACGCGGCTCACCGCGACTCCCGACAGCTGGCGCACCATCGCCCACCAGATCGCCGACGCGGTCTACGAAAAGCTGACAGGCGAGAAGGGCTATTTCGACACCCGCGTCGTGTTCGTCGCCGAGAGCGGGCCCAAGACCCACCGCGTCACGCGGCTGGCGATCATGGACCAGGACGGCGCCAATCCGTCCTATCTCACCGACGGCTCGGCCATGGTGTTCTCACCGCGCTTCTCGACCAAGCGGCAGGAGATCACTTACATGGTGCTGCGGCCCACCGGGGCCAGCATCTACCTGAAGAACCTCGAAACCGGCCGCGAGGAGGTGCTGGGCCGCTTCCCGGACATGACCATGACCATGGCGCCGCGCTTCTCGCCCGACGACAGCAAGGTCGCCTTCGCCGCGGAGAAGAGCGGGGCGGTGAACATCTACGTCATGGACCTGGTCAACCATCAGACCCGGCGGCTGACCGACAGCATCTCGATCGACACCTCGCCGTCGTTCTCGCCCGACGGCGGCCAGATCGTGTTCAACTCCGACCGCGGCGGCTCGCCCCAGATCTACGTGATGGGCGCCGGCGGTGGCGGGGCGCGGCGGATCTCGTTCGGGTCCGGGCGCTACAACGCGCCGGTGTGGAGCCCGGACGGCAAGCTGATCGCCTTCGTCAAGCAACAGGGCGCCTCGTTCTCGATCGGAGTGATGAGCCCGGACGGCTCGGGCGAGCGCATCCTCACCACCAGCTATTTCGCCGACGAGCCGGTCTGGGCGCCCAACGGCCGGGTGATCATGTTCGAGCGGAAACTCTCCGATGGCGCCTCGCGCTTGTGGACGGTCGACCTGACCGGCCATATCCAGAAAGACGCCAACTATCCCTATTCCGGGTCTGACCCGGCGTGGTCGCCTCTGCTGCACTAGCTCTGAGGAATGGATCACCCGCGGGCAGGATGGAACAGAGTAGCCCCCAGACTTGTCTTGATCTTCGGGGGACGGAGGCCTTTGTGTTTCATGGGTGACATTGGCCTGCACCTGCCTCTTCAAGGAGACGCGCAAAAAATGAACCTGAGCTCCAAGACCCTCGCTCGCCTGGTCACGGGCTGCATCGCCGCAGCGACCCTGGCGGCCTGCGCGTCGCACCCGCCACCCCCGCCTTCCGCCCCGATCGGACCGCCGTCCGCCCAAAACGGCCCGCCCCCCGGCGACTACGACCACAACGGCCCGCCGCCCGGATCCGGTGGTCCCATCCCCGGCTCGGCGCAGGATTTCGTGATCAACATCGGCGACCGGGTCTACTTCGACTTCGACAAGGCCGAAGTCCGCGCCGACGCCGGGCCGGTGCTTGAGGGCCAGGCTTCTTGGCTGCGGCGCTATCCGGCGGTCCGGGTGCGGATCGAAGGCAATTGCGACGAACGCGGCACGCGGGAGTACAACTTCGCGCTCGGCGCCCGCCGCGCCGACAATGTGCGCGACTACCTGGTCAGCCACGGCATCGCCGCCGGCCGCATCGCCACCATCTCGTACGGCAAGGAACAGCCGGTCGATGGCGGTCACGACGACGGGGCCTGGGGGCATGATCGCAACGCCCGTACCGCCATCACCGAAGGCGCGCATTAAGGTAGGATAGCGCCCCATGGCGGCTTACAAGTCTCGACTGAAGACGTCGGTTTTCGCCGGCGTCTCCATCGCCTTCCTGCTCGGGATCGCCGCGCCAACGATCGCGCAGGTGCCGCTCGACCCGCTGGACGATCACTCAGCCAAGCGGCTCGACCGGATGGAGCAGGCGTTGCGGGAAATCCGCGCGATCGTGTTCCAGGGGCGCGAGACCGGCAAGCCGGTGGTGGTCGAGCCGGCCGACACCGACAGCCAGCTCACCGCGCTCAGCCAGAAGATCGACGATCTGCAGCAGACCGTGACCCACCTCACTGGCCAGCTGGAGTCGGCGGCGCATGACGTCGACGAGGCGCGTCACGAGGCCGACGGGCTGCGCGAGGAGAACGGCTCGCTCACCGCCCGCGTCGCGGCGCTGGAGCAGAAGTCGGCCGCTGAAGCCGCGCCGCCGCCGACGCTGGCCAGCAACCCGCCGCCAGACAACACGCCGCCCCCGCCGCCGGCCGATCCGGCCGCGCAGATGGCCGCCGCCCGAGCCGCTTTCAACGCCGGCGACTTCGCGGGGGCAGAGACCGGCTTCCGCGACCTGGCCGATCACTACGGCTCGACGCCGCGGGGCTTGGAGGCGAAGTATTTCCTCGGCAAGATCATGATCAAGCGCGAGGCTTACGCCGACGCTGCGGCGATGGACCTAGGCGTAGTGCGCTCTTGGCCGGCCCTGTCATGGGCGCCCGATGCAGCCCTCGACCTCGCCCGGGCGATGGTCGGGATGAAGGAAAGCCGCGAGGCCTGCGGCGTGCTGACCGAGATCGACAGCCACTATCCGAAGGCCAACGCCGACGTCCGCGCCGGCGAAGCCGACGTGCGGGGCCAGGCGGGGTGCGGTGGCTGACGCCCGCGTCTGACATCGCGCCGCTCGCCGGCCTGGAGCGACTGAACGGACCTGAACGACCCCCGATTGCGGTCGCTCTTTCCGGCGGCGGAGACTCTCTGGCTCTGCTCCACCTGGCCAAGGTGTGGTCCGACCGCGCAGGGCGAACGCTGGTCGCGCTGACCGTCGATCACGGTTTGCAGCCGGCAAGCGCCGCCTGGAGCCGCTTCTGCGCCGAGCGAGCCGTGCGTCTCGGCGTCACGCATCGCACCCTGACCTGGATCGGCGACAAGCCGACGAGCGGGCTCCCGGCGGCGAGCAGGGCGGCGCGCCACGCCCTGCTCGCCGAGGCCGCGAGAGCCGCCGGCGCCCGGGTGATCCTGATGGCCCACACCGCCGACGACCTGATGGAGGCCGAGCTGATGCGCGCCGCCGGCGCCAGCGCCCCGTCGCCGCGGCTGTGGTCGCCCTCGCCGGCGTGGCCCGCCGGACGCGGCGTCTTCCTGCTGCGCCCCTTGCTCCAGCGCCGCCGGTCCGAGCTGCGCGCGGTGTTGGAGGCGCTCGGCGAGACCTGGATCGAGGACCCGGCCAATGACGACCCCCGCTATGCCCGCACCCTGGCCCGCCGCCGCTTGAATGAATGCGCCATCGGCCTCGCCAGGGCAGGGGAGCCGCCGGCGCCGCCGTCGGCCCTGCCGCATGTCCGACAAGGGCTGGGCGGCGAGTTCACCATCCCGCGAGACGTGCTGAGCGCCGCGGCGCCCGCTGAGCAGCGCCGCCTGATCGGCGTGCTGGCGCTCTGCGCGGCCGGCACGACCCGGCCGCCCTCGGCCGCCGCGCTCGGTCGGTTCGTGGCGAAACTCAGTGAGCCGACCTTCACCACCACCCTTGCCGGCGCCCGCTTCGAGGCGGATGCGACGCAGCTGCTGGTCTGCCGCGAGGCCGGCGAGGCCGCCCGCGGCGGCCTGCAGCCGCTGGACCTGCCGCTTGGCGAAAGCGTGTTCGACGGTCGCTTTCTGCTGACGGCGCGGCGGCCCGTCAGCAGCGTCGTTCCCTTGGCGGGCCGCGCCGCCCGGCTCAGCCGCGCCGAGCGCGTCCTCCTGAAAGGCTTTCACCCGGCAGTCAGACCCGGGCTGCCGGCTATCGTCTCGCTATCGAGCGAGGTTACATGCCCGCTGCTTGCCGTAGATGACGCCATCGGGGCAAAGCCACTCGGCCTTGCCCGACTGCGTGGCGCCTTGGGCGCCATCGCCGACGAAGCGAGCGCCGCATGCGGATAGTTGTCGCATTCTCGTTCGCGGCGTCGTTGTGGCGCGTAGCGAAAACGCATCGGGCCACCTAAATTGGGTTTTCGATCAAGTCGAGGCCGTTGGCATGAATCTTCGTAATCTGGCGATCTGGGGCGCGATTCTCGTCGCCGCGGTCGTGATCTACACCGTCATGCAGGGGCAGACCCGCAGCGCCAACGCGCCCACGGACATCGCGTACTCCGATCTCATCTCCAAGATCGACTCCGGCGATGTGGTCAAGGCCGACGTTGGCGATCCGGCAATCGTCATCACCGACAAGAGCAACCACGAATTTCGCGCCTTTGGTCCGAAGGACAATCAGGTGCTGCAGCAGCATCTGAACGACCATAAGGACATCAAGACCTCGTTCCCGCCCAGCAGCCCGAACCTGCTGCTGTCGTTCCTGTTCCAGATGGCGCCGCTGCTGCTGCTGGTCGGCCTCACCCTGCTGTTCATGCGGCAGATGCAAGGCGGGGCGCGCGGCGCGATGGGCTTCGGCAAGTCCAAGGCGCGGCTGCTGACCGAAAACAAGAACCGCATCACCTTCGACGACGTCGCCGGCGTCGATGAAGCGAAGGAAGACCTGACCGAGATCGTCGACTTCCTGAAGGACCCGGCCAAGTTCCAGCGCCTGGGCGGCAAGATCCCGAAGGGCGCGCTGATGGTCGGCCCTCCCGGCACCGGCAAGACCCTGCTCGGCCGCGCCGTCGCCGGCGAGGCGGGCGTGCCGTTCTTCTTCATCTCCGGCTCGGACTTCGTGGAAATGTTCGTCGGCGTCGGCGCCAGCCGGGTGCGCGACATGTTCGAGCAGGCCAAGAAGAACAGCCCCTGCATCATCTTCATCGACGAAATCGACGCCGTCGGCCGCCACCGCGGCGCCGGCCTTGGCGGCGGCAACGACGAGCGCGAACAGACCCTCAACCAGCTGCTGGTCGAGATGGACGGCTTCGATCCCAACGAGGGGATCATCGTCATCGCCTCCACCAACCGCCCCGACGTGCTCGACCCCGCCCTGCTCAGGCCGGGCCGGTTCGACCGCCAGGTGGTGGTGCCCAACCCCGATATCGGCGGGCGTGAGCGGATCCTGCGGGTCCACATGCGCAATGTGCCGCTGGCCGCCGACGTCGACGTCAAGGTGGTCGCCCGCGGCACCCCCGGATTCTCCGGCGCCGATCTCGCCAACCTGGTCAACGAAGCGGCGCTGATGGCCGCGCGCAAGAACCGCCGCATGGTCACCCACGCCGACTTCGAAGAAGCCAAGGACAAGGTGATGATGGGCGCCGAGCGGCGGTCCATGGTGATGACCGATGACGAGAAGCGCATGACCGCCTACCACGAGGGCGGCCACGCCCTGGTGGTGCTGAACGTGCCGGCCGCCGATCCGGTGCACAAGGTCACCATAATTCCGCGCGGCCGGGCGCTGGGTATGGTGATGCAGCTGCCGGAACGCGACAAACTGTCGATGACCTTCGAGCAGATGACCTCGCGCCTGGCCATCCTCTACGGCGGCCGCGTGGCCGAGGAGCTGATCTTCGGACGCGACAAGGTCACCTCCGGCGCCAGCTCCGACATCAGCCAGGCGACCAAGCTCGCCAGGCTGATGGTGACCAAATGGGGCTATTCCGACGCCCTCGGTATCGTCGAGTACGGCGAGAACCAGGAAGAGGTGTTCCTCGGCCACTCGGTGGCGCGAAACCAGAACGTCTCGGAAGACACCGCCAAGATCATCGACGCCGAGGTTAAGCGCCTGACCCAGGCCGGCTATGAAGAAGCCAAGCGGATCATGACCGAGAAGATGGAAGATTTGCACACCCTGGCCAGGGCGCTGCTCGAATTCGAAACCCTGACAGGCGATGAAGTCATCAACGTGCTGAAGGGCATCCCGCCGCGCCGCGACGAGCCGGAACTGAAAGCCCCTCCCGGCCCGCGCTCCTCGGTTCCGCTCGCCCCGCGCCCCATCGCCATCCCGATCCCCCCCGGCGCCGCGCCGGAGCCGGCCTAAACTTGACCCTCCCCCCTGAGGGGAGGGTGGCCGCAAGGCCGGGCGGGGGGCTCTCTGCACGACCCCAGCAGCTCCGGCAAACCCCCACCCCCAACCCCTCCCCTCAAGTGGGAGGGGCGCTGCCGCTGCTGATGGGGATCGTCAACGTCACCCCCGACAGCTTCTCCGACGGCGGCCAGTTTCTCGATCCCCAAGCCGCGCTCGCCCACGCCCACCGCCTGATCGCCGAAGGCGCGGATGTGCTCGACATCGGCGGCGAGTCGACCCGACCCGGCGCCGCGCCGGTCGATGAGGCCGAGGAGATCGCCCGCGTGATCCCGGTGATCGAGGCCGTCCGCCGTGAGAGCGATATCCCGATCTCGATCGACACCATGAAGGCCGCCGTCGCCCGCGCCGCCGTCATGGCCGGGGCGACGATGTGGAATGACGTCACCGCCCTCAGCCTCGCCCCCGACAGTGTCGCCACAGCGGCCGAGCTCGGCTGCGAGGTGGTGCTGATGCACATGCAGGGCGAGCCGCGCACCATGCAGGCCGCCCCCCGCTACGACGACGTGGTCGCCGAGGTGTCCGACTTCCTCGCCGCCCGCGCCGACGCCGCCATCGCCGCCGGTGTCCGCCGCGAAAACATCTGGCTCGATCCCGGCATCGGCTTCGGCAAGACTGCGGACCATAGCCTGGCGCTGCTGCGCCATCTCGACCAGATCATCGCCCTGGGTTTCCCCGTGCTGGTCGGCGTCAGCCGCAAGAGCTCCATCGCCCGCATCGCCGGCGATAAATCCCGCGAGGATCAGCGCCTCGGCGGCTCCCTCGCTGCGGCCCTGGCCGCCGCCAAGGCCGGCGCAGCGATGCTCCGCGTCCACGACGTCGCCGACACCCGCCAGGCGCTTGCGGTCGCCGCAGCAATATCCACCCCCGTAGGGGGAGGGGGACCGCGGAGCGGTGGAGGGGGTACCCGGCCGAGCACAGCTTCGGAAGATAAAGGCGAAGTCGCGTGAGCCGCCCACCGTCAGAGCAAGCGGCAGGCCCCCTCCACCCCTCCGGGGTCCCCCTCCCCGTACGGGGGAGGATAGGCCGCGTCCTCATCATCGCCGGCTCCGACTCCGGCGGCGGGGCCGGCGTGCAGGCCGATATCAAGACCGTCACCGCGCTCGGCGGCTATGCCGCCAGCGCCATCACCGCGATCACGGTGCAGGACACCCTCGGCGTCCACGGCGTCCACCCGATCCCGCCGGACGTCATCGCCGCCCAGATCCGCGTCGTCCTCGCCGACATCGGCGCCGATGCGATCAAGACCGGCATGCTGGGCGACGCCGCGGCGATCGAGGCGGTGCTGGCGGTGCTGGACGACTATCCGGAAATCCCGCTGGTGGTCGATCCGGTGATGGTGGCCAAGGGCGGCGCGTCGCTGCTGGCCGATGGCGCGCTCGAACCGCTGCGCCGCCTGATCGCCCGCGCCGCCCTCGTCACCCCTAACGCCCCGGAAGCCGAGGCCCTGACCGGTCTCCCCGTCGCCACCACCGACGACCTGCGCGCCGCCGGCGAAAGCCTGCTGACAGCGGGTGTCAGGGCCGTGCTGATGAAGGGGGGGCACGTCGCCGGCGACTCGGTCATCGATCTCCTGATGACCCAAACCGGCGAAACAGTTCTGGAAGGCCCGCGCATCGACACCCGCCACACCCACGGCACCGGCTGCACCCTGGCCAGCGCCTGCGCCGCTGGTCTCGCCCAGGGATTGCGGCTGGAAGACGCTGTCGCCGGCGCCTGGGCCTACACCGCCGAAGCCATCCGCCGCGCCCCCGGCTTCGGCGCCGGCGCCGGCCCGCTGGATCACGCGTGGCCGATGAGGGAGCGGTGAGCGACCTGGAGGCGCGGCTGGCGCAGATTCTCCGCGCCGCGCCCAGCCTGATGCAGGTGCTGACCACCGCCCGCGATCTAGCATTGCCGGACTGGCTGATCGTCTCCGGCGCGGTCTACCAGCGCGTCTTCAACCACCTCACCGGCCGCGAAGCCGACTATGGCGTCAAGGACTACGACCTGGCTTACTTCGACGCGTCGGACATCTCCTACGAGGCCGAGGACGCCGTGATCCGCCGCGCCGCCGCCGCGTTCGAGCCGCCGCTGCGTGAGCTGGTCGAGGTGCGCAACCAGGCCCGGGTGCATGTCTGGTTCGAAGGCAAGTTCGGCGAGGCCTATGCGCCGCTGTCGTCGAGCGCCGGGGCGCTGGAGCGGTTTGTCAGCCCGACCAACGCGGTCGGCGTGCGGCTGGAGCCGGACGATCGCCTGACCATCGTGGCGCCGTTCGGCCTCGAAGACCTGTTCGCCCTCCGTCTTCGCCCCAACCCGATCCGCCGGACCGGCGGCTTCGGCCGGATCGCGGCGGCCATGCAGGCCCGCTGGCCGGAGCTGTCGGTCGAGCCGAATTGAGGGCTGCAGTCTTCACCTCAAAATCACCGCCTTAGACCACGTTTTCCTGACGCGCCCCGCCAGGCAGTAAGCAAGCCCGCAAAATCGCCAAACCCCGCTCCAGCGCCTTCCTATCGGCCGCGGCGCCCAAGCAGATGCGCAGGCCGTCAACCGCGACGCCATCCACGAACGGCGCCCGCGGCGGCGTCACCTTCACCCCGGCCCTGAGCGCCTGTCCCGCCACCCGCTCGGCGTCGAGTTCGCCAAGCGGCGCCCAGAGGTGCGGGCTGGCCGAGTGCCTGACCGGCTCGATCAGCCCAGCCAGCGCGGCCGAAGCCATCACCGCCCGGCTGGCAAGCTCGCGCCGAATCGCCTCGAACACCTCGAACGCGGCGCCGCTCTCGATCCATTGCGTGGCGAGGGCGGCGCCGAAGGTGGGCGCGCCGAAAGTCGCGGCCCGCAGGGCTTCCAAGGCGGCAGGCCGGTAACGTTCCGGCGGGATCAGGAAGCCGGTCCTGACCCCCGGCGCCAGGCTCTTGGAAAGACCCGAGACGTAGGCCACCTGATCGGGCGCCAGCGCCGCCAGCGGCGGCAAGCCGAACTCGGCCACATGGGGGCCGTAGAGGTCGTCCTCGATCAGCACCACGCCCCGCCGCCGCGCCACGGCGACGATCTCCTGCCGGCGCGCCAGCCCCATCACCCGCGCCGTTGGGTTCTGGAATGGCTGCAGGTAAGCCGCCCGCGCCCCGGTCTGCGCCGCCGCCAGGTCCAGGGCGTTCGGCGTGAGGCCCTCGGCGTCCATCGCCGCCGGGACGAGGGTGAGGCCGCCCTGCGCGGCGATCAGCTTGACGCCGTTGAAGGTCGCGGCCTCGACGATCAGCGTGTCGCCGGGCCGGCAGAGTGCGGCCACCGCGACGGCGATCGCCTGTTGCGCCCCGGCGGTGACGATCACGCCGCCCTCGTCGGCGCCGTCGAAATTGGCCGCGCGCCGCAGCCACGTCGCCGCCGCTCGACGGTCCGCCGCGAACCCGGCGTCCGGCGCATAGTCGAGCCGCTGGGCGAGGTCCGTGCGCCGGGCCAGGGCGATCATCACGCCGCGAAGCGCCGCGACCGCCGGCCCGACCGGCGCGACGTTGCGGCTGAGGTCAATCAGGCCATCGTTGTCGGCCACCGACGGGGCGGCGGCCACGAAGCTGCCACGTCCGACCACCGCCTCGATCAGCCCGCGTGCTTCGGCCTCGGCGTAGGCCCTGGTCACCGTGCCGACGCCGACGCCGATCGCCTCGGCCAGCGCCCGCTGGGTCGGCAGCCGGGCGCCTTGCGACAGCGCGCCGCGCTCGATGTCGGCAGCCAGCGCTTCCACGATCCGGGCGTAGGCCGCGCCTTCGCTCCCGCCGATCTCGGGTCGCCAGCTAGTCATCGCCACTCCGATTGTCACGGTGACAATACTCTATTTGACTTAGGTCATATCATCGAGTCAATCGGCGCAGGTATCCACGGACAGGCCGCGACAATGCCCTCGCTCTCCGACCTCCGGCCGACGCTGACCGTTGGTCCCGTTCGCCTGGAGCCGCTCGTCGAAACCCACCGCGCCGGCCTCGCCCTGGCGGCCGACGACGACCAAATCTGGGACCACATGCCGAGCGCCGCGTCGGGCGATGGTTTCGCCGCCTGGTTCGACCAGTCGCTCGACCTGGCGCTGAGCGGCCGCGAAGCGGTCTGGGCGGTGCGCACCCTGGCTGACGATCGCCTCATCGGCAGCACCCGCTACCTCGTCATCGAGCCGGCGCACCGGCGCCTGGAGATCGGCTACACTTGGTACGCCCAATCGGTCTGGGCACCCAGGTCAATCCAGCCTGCAAACTCGCCCTGATGCGCCACGCCTTCGAGACCCTGGCGTTCAACCGGGTCGAGCTGAAGACCGATAACCGGAACCTCCATTCTCAAGCCGCCATCGCCAAGCTGGGCGCCACCCGCGAGGGGGTGTTCCGGGCCCACATGATCCGGCGCGACGGCAGCCTGCGGGATTCGGTCTATTTCTCGGTCGTACGGGACGAGTGGCCGGCCGTCCGCGATCGCCTCGCCGCCCGGCTCATGACGCCGGCGTCTCAACCCGCGGATTAAGCACATGCGCCAGTGGACCATCGACGCCTTCGCCGCCTCGCCGTTCAAGGGCAATCCGGCTTGCGTGGTCGAGCCGCTTGAAGCCTGGCCCGACGCCGGCCGGATGCAATCGTTGGCAGCCGAGAACAATCAGGCGGAGACCGCCTTCCTGCTCCCAACCGCCGACCCGGCCCGCTTCGGCCTGCGCTGGTTCACGCCGACGGTAGAGGTTCCGCTATGCGGTCACGCCACCTTGGCCAGCGCCCATGCGCTGTTCGCCGAACTGGGCCTCGCCGCCGACGCCGTTACCTTCGACACCCAATCGGGCCCGCTGCGGGTCGAGCGCCTCGGCGAGGGCTATCGCATGGACTTCCCGGCCAGCCCGCCCCGCCGCATCGAGCCGCCGCCCGGCCTCGCCGCCGCCCTTGGCGTCGAGCCAAGGGAGGTCTGGGCGGCGCAGTTCCTGGTCGCGATCGTCGATGACGAGGCGGCGGTGCGCGGCGCCGCGCCGGATCTCGCCGCGATCAAGCCGATCTCCTCGGGCGCCACCGGCGGCCGCGGCAATGTCGGGATCGCCGCCCTGGCGGCGCCTGGCGCGGGCTACGACGTGGTCAGCCGCTTCTTCGCCCCCGGCTCCGGCATACCGGAAGACCCGACCACGGGGTCGTTCCACTGCATGCTCAGCCCGCTGTTCGCCGAGAAGCTCGGCCGCCCGCGGCTGCGCTTCCACCAGGCCTACCCTGGCCGCGGCGGGGATCTGGTCTGCGAGGCGAAGGGCGAGCGAGTGCTGATCGAGGGCCGGGCGGTGACGGTGGTCGAAAGCCGGCTGCGGCTGAGCCTCTGAGTCGGGCTGCTTTCGTCAGGCCGCTTCGGCCTCGTCCGCGGCCGCCGCGGCTTCCGCCCCGGCCAGCACCCGGCTCATCGCGTCGTAGAGTTTCGAGATTTCGATCGGCTTGGCGACGTGGCCGTCCATGCCGGCGGCGAAATACTCCTCCACCTGATGCACCAGGGCGTTGGCGGTGAGGGCCAGGATCGGCGTCCGCGGCCGACGTTCGGCCTTCTCGATCGTTCGAATCGCCTTGGCGGCGGCGATGCCGTCCATCGTCGGCATCTGGATGTCCATCAGGATCACATCGAACCCGCCGGTCCGCCAGGCCTCGACCGCGGCGCGGCCGTCGCCGACCAGCGAAAGCTCGACGTCCATCGGCTCGACGATCGCCCTCAGCACCTTCTGATTGACCAGGTTGTCCTCGGCGGCCAGCACCCGAACGCTGCGGTGATGAGCATCGACCTCCGCCTCCGGCGCGGCCTCGGCTTCGACCGACGTGCCACGGGCGAACGGCAGCTCGACGATGAAGGTCGAACCTACGCCTTCCTCGCTCATTACCGAGATCTGCCCGCCCATCAGCTGGGCCAGTTCGCGGCAGATGGCGAGGCCGAGGCCCGTGCCGCCGTATTGGCGCGTGGTCGACGAGTCGGCCTGGGTGAATTTCTCGAACAGGGTGAGGATTTTGTCCTGGGCGATGCCGATGCCGGTGTCGCGCACCGACAACCGCAGGCCGCCGGCGTCGGCGATCTCGAACCGCGCCGCCACCTGGCCCTTGGCGGTGAATTTCACCGCATTGGAGACCAGGTTGCTGAAAATCTGCCGCAGTCGGTCGCTGTCGCCGCGCCATAGGCCTTCCGCCTTCGGGTCGATCTCCAGCTGGAAATCGAGACCCTTTTCGCCGGCCATGGACCGGAAACCGTCCCGGGCCGGGGCGATCGCCCGGTCTAGGTCGAAGTCCTGATCCGACAGTTCCAGCTTGCCGGCCTCGATCTTGGAGAGGTCGAGCACGTCGTTCAGCACCGCCAGCAGCTGTTCGCCGGACTGACGCACGATCGATAGCCGCTCGCGCTGGCGTTCCGGCAGGTCGCCGCGGTCCATCACCTCGGCCATGGCCAGGACCCCGTTGAGCGGGGTGCGGATCTCGTGGCTCATGTTGGCCAGGAACTGCGATTTGGCGATGTTGGCCGCATTGGCCGCGTCGCGCGCCTCCATCAGGTCCTCGAGCGTCTCGCAGAGTTCCTGGTGATTGGCGTCGATCTGGGTCAGCAGATCGTTGAACGTGTTGGTCAGCCGCATGAAGACGTCGTCGTCGGCGTCGATCGGGTCGAGCCGGCGAAATTCGCCGCTCAGCGCGACCTGCGCCATGGCCTTGGACAGCCGCTCGATCGGCGCGGTGACGCGGCGCGAGAGGCTGTGGGCGACGAACAGCGCGATGCCGCTGGCGCCGAAAAACAACATGCCGGTCAGCGCCAGGAAGCGCGGCAGCAGCCCGACGATGGTCGGTTCACGCGCCCGAATCACCACCTGGCCGACGCTTTTGCCGCTCAAGATCACCGGCGAGCTGTCGGTGTGAGCCGGACCGATATCGCTCGTCTTCGGCGGCGGCGCCGCGAAGTAGACCAGAGTGTGACCGCTGGCGTCGGTCAGACGGACATCGATCAGATTGCGGGCCGCGACGGCCGCTGAAATATCGTGCCGCAAACCGGAGCTGTCGTGCGCAGCAACGTCAGGCGCCGCCGCGCCTGCGATAACACTCGCTAGCGTTGCCTCTTCAAGTCGCGCTTGCTGACGACTGACGCTCCATTGTTGCAGCATGAAGCAAACACACGCCGCCACCAGTACGGCGACAGTCGTCACGATCGCCACGCTGGCGACCCGCGCCTGGAACGGCGGCCTGCTACGCTCTCTCATACGCGGGTCCGATATAGTTAACGTGCGCGGTTTTACCGCACCCATCCGCAACTATACCTGCCCATTCCTAACGTTTCGCTTCCGCGGCTGCATTTCAGGCTAGACTGTTGGTAAGGTTTCATTTAGGATGAATTATTCCTTGGGGTCTTTAGGGGATTTGATCGTGGACAAAGTTTTTGTAGCGAAGCGAGTGGCGACGAAGCTGCGGGCGACCGAAGCCTCGTTGGATGCGGCGATGGTCGAGGCGACCGAGCTGATGTCTGATATGATCCGTGGCCGTATCGAAACGAACGTTTCGGCGGTTGCGACCGATGCGACGATGGCGAAGGTCGCCCAGGCGATCGCGGCTCTTTCGGAAGCCCGCACCGCCATGGTCGAAGCGCACGCCGCAGCGGACGAGCTGCGTCTGCGTCTTGGCATCCGCACCCGCCTCGGCGGCACGGAGAACAAGGCCGACGACGCGCCTGAGCAGATTACGGGCCTCAAAGAAGTCGCCTAACCTCCGCTCAGTTGCGATAGTTTAATGGTTTTGCGCCTCTAGCTTCGGTTAGAGGCGCAATCCATGTATATCTACGGCTACCATATCCTCTTTCTTATCTCGGTGGCCGCGACCTTTGGTGTTTGCGGCTTCGGGCTTTGGAGGGGTGACGCGCCAGTCCGCTACGCAGCGGCGTCGTTGCTGGCGGTCGAAATTTCCAGCTTCATTCTGAATCCCAAAGTCGGAGACGTCGGCGGCGAGTCGGCGATCCTGGCGGTAGACTTCGCCTTCGCTGTCATTCTGCTGATGCTGGCCGTCCGTTACGCCAGTCTGTGGATCGGCGCGGCGATGCTCCTGCAGGCAGTGCAGTTTTCGCTCCATTCCTACTACCTCGTCATGGAGTTGGCGCACGATAAGCTGCATGCCTGGATCAACAACATCGACGATTGGGGCATTCTGATCGCCATCACTGTCGGCACGGTGCTGGCGATCCGACGCCGGGCCGCCAATGCCCGCGAAGCGGCCGAGCGCGAAACCCGCCGCGTCCAGCGCGGCTCACCCGCCACTTAGAATTTCCTCCTTGCCCTGAAGCCCGAACCAGGGTTTTTGCACGGTGGGCCACGCCCTCCCAACGGGGCGCTGCTCATCTGCAAGGATGGGAGACATCGCAGTGAATACCCTCGCCAAACCGGCCATGCGGCCGGCCCGCGCCGAATTTTCATCCGGCCCCTGCGCCAAGCGCCCCGGATGGTCCCCTGAAAACCTGAGGTCGGCGGTGCTCGGCCGCTCGCACCGCTCCAAGCTCGGCAAGGCGCGCCTGCAGGCCGCCATCGACCAGACGCGGACGGTGCTGAACGTTCCGGCCGACTATCTGATCGGCATCGTCCCGGCGTCCGACACCGGCGCCGTCGAGATGGCGCTCTGGTCGCTGCTGGGGCCGAAGCCGGTCCAGTTGCTGGCGTTCGAGAGCTTCGGCAAGGACTGGGTCACCGACGTGGTCAAGGAGCTGAAGCAGGACGCCGAGGTGCTGGATGCGCCCTACGGCCAGTTGCCTGACCTCACGAAAGTGCGCCTCGACGCCGACCTGGTGTTCACCTGGAACGGCACTACCTCCGGCGTGCGCGTGCCGAACGGCGACTTCATCGCCGCCGATCGCACCGGCCTCACCATCTGTGACGCCACCAGCGCCTGTTTCGCGCAGGATCTCGCCTGGTCGAAGCTCGATGTGGTGACCTTCTCCTGGCAGAAGGCGCTGGGCGGCGAGGCGGCGCACGGCATGCTGATCCTGTCGCCCCGCGCGGTGGAACGGCTCGAAAGCCACAAGCCGGCTTGGCCGATGCCGAAGATCTTCCGCCTGACCAAGGGCGGCAAGGTCAACCTCGAGATCTTCGAAGGCGCGACCATCAACACGCCGTCGATGCTCTGCGTCGAAGATTATCTCGACACCTTGAAGTGGTCGGCCTCGATCGGCGGCCTCGCCGAACTGCGCCGCCGCGCGGACGAAAACCTCAAGGTGCTGGCCGACTGGGTCGCCAAGACCCCGTGGATCGACTTCCTCGCCACCGACGCGGCGATCCGCTCCAACACGTCGGTGTGCTTGAAGGTGACGGCGCCAGAGATCACGTCGCTGTCGGAAGACGCGCAAGCCGACTTCGCCAAGCGCCTCGCGGCCTTGCTGGAGAAGGAAGGCGCCGCCCTCGACATCGGCGGCTACCGCGACGCCCCTCCGGGCCTCCGCATCTGGTGCGGCGCCACGGTCGATTCCGACGACCTGCGTGCGCTCACCCCCTGGCTCGACTGGGCCTTCGCCACCCTCGCCTCCGAACTCTCGCCGGCCTAGCTCCCCTCCCCCCTTGAGGGGAGGGGCCGGGGGTGGGGGTTTGCCTCCACCACCCCGCCGCTTCGAGAAACCCCCACCCGGCCGCTGCGCGGCCACCCTCCCCTCAAGGGGGAGGGAACGCATCGAGACAATCATGACCCCCAAAGTCCTCATCGCCGACCAGCTTTCCCCCGCCGCGCTGGCGATCTTCCGCACCCGCGGCGTCGATGCCGAAGTGCGCACCGGCCTCTCCAAGGATGAGCTGCTGAAGATCATCGGCGACTACGACGGCCTCGCCGTCCGCTCCGCCACCAAGGCCGACAAGGACGTGCTGGCCGCCGCCAGCCGGCTGAAGGTGATCGGCCGCGCCGGCATCGGCGTCGACAACGTCGACATCCCCGCCGCTACCGCCGCCGGCGTGGTGGTGATGAACACCCCGTTCGGAAATTCGATCACCACCGCCGAGCACGCCATCGCGATGATGTTCGCGCTCGCCCGCCAACTCCCCGCCGCCGACGCCTCCACCCAGGCCGGCAAGTGGGAGAAGAACCGCTTCATGGGCGTCGAGCTCTACGGCAAGACCCTTGGCCTGATCGGCGCCGGCAACATCGGCTCGATCGTCGCCGACCGCGCCAACGGCCTGAAGATGCACGTCATTGCCTACGACCCCTTCCTGTCGCCTGAGCGGGCGGTGGAGATCGGGGTCGAGAAGGTCGATATCGACGAGCTGCTGAGCCGCGCGGACCTGATCACCCTGCACACCCCGCTCACCGACAAGACCCGCAACATCCTCTCGGCCGAAGCGCTGGCGAAGACTAAGAAGGGCGTCCTGATCATCAACTGCGCCCGCGGCGGCTTGGTCGATGAGGCGGCCCTGCGCGCGGCGCTGGAAAGCGGTCAGGTCGGCGGCGCCGGCTTCGACGTGTTCGTGGAAGAGCCCGCCAAGGCCAACCCGCTGTTCGGCGCGCCGAACTTCGTCGCCACCCCCCACCTCGGCGCTTCCACCAACGAGGCGCAGGAGAACGTGGCGCTGCAGGTGGCCGAACAGATGAGCGACTATCTGCTCACCGGCGCCGTCACCAATGCGCTGAACAGCCCCTCGGTCACCGCCGACGAAGCGCCGAAGCTGAAGCCGTTCGTGGCCCTGGCGGAAAAGCTCGGCGCCTTCGCCGGCCAGATGGTCGACGTCGGCCTGAAGGGCGTCGACATCGCCTACGAAGGCCAAGTGTCAGGCCTGAACGTGCGTCCGCTCTCCGCCGCCGCCCTGGCCGGCTTCCTGCGGCCGA